>Ga0196976_1000796_pt1 | contig 17748 bp, 15 predicted proteins | sample S3v_513CmetaG_FD_148644 | JGI IMG/M metagenome (GOLD analysis project Ga0196976, IMG submission 148644) | Soil microbial communities from Anza Borrego desert, Southern California, United States - S3+v_5-13C | ecosystem: Environmental > Terrestrial > Soil > Desert | place: USA: California...
GGGTGGCCCATTCAAGCCTGCCGTTGGCTTGAGTGGGGCTGTTCCTCCCCTGTTCTCCATCCCTGACATTCTTACGGGATGGGCACTGATTGCCGTCGGTGCACCACCGTCCCGATCATGGCCGGAGTCGCCGACAGGGCAGGGTTCACCAATCGCGGCCCGCAACCCTCCGAAATCGCTGCCGCATGAACCCAGCGACCTCATAAGACGAAAAAGCCCGGCTCATGGCCGGGCTTCACTGTTTTCCTAGTCGCGCTGCTGACGCTTATTTCGCCGGAGGCTTCTCAGCAGCCGCGCCGGCGCCCGCACCAGCTGGGCACGTCCCCTGGCCCTTGCCGATCTTGCTCACTTGGATCGTCCGCTGCCCGCCGGCTGACGCGCCGCCGGATGCCGATGGTGTGCTGCCCGATGCCCCCGCGCCGTCCACAACGCCCAGCACCTGCACCGATTCGCCAATGTGCTTCGTCAGCACCGATGCGTTTGCGCCTTGCGGGATACCCAGCTTGTAAGTCGTTCCAGCTTTGTCCGTGATCGTGAAGTTCGGATCGCTGCCGCCCAGGCAGCCCTCGATGACCTCGCCCTCGGCCCCCGGCATCTGTCCTCTCGGCGACGTCGCCTGACCGCTGCTCGAAGGCGGCATTGTCGGGTCCTCTGCCGCACCCTGCGGTGGGGTGCTGCCCGGCGGAACTCCCGGGGCCGTCGGATTCTGTTGCGCGACCGCTCCCGCCAGCGCCACCAGCAGGAACAGCGCAATAACCAATACGTTTCGCATTACGAACAACCTCCAAACCAGAGTTCCGCGCCGCTCGGCGCAGCAAGAGTGTTGTTAGAGGTCTCCCCACTACCTCGGTATGTCCAACCCCTGCAACATTCCCGCTACTCCCGTGGTCATCATTGCGCCTTCTTGTACATCCGCACCTGTCAACCCCGCCACCTCTCCACAAACCTCCTAACCTACACACTCCAGACCACATCTACCTTCGCGTCGAACGAATCAACTCCCCCACTCAACCTGCTATTCTGAATACAGAGGGAGCTCCACCCGGAGCGCCCTTTGAGCTGTCAGCCACGTGTCAGCCGGTAGTGTTGGTCTGGGGGTAGACTTTTGGACTTAACTCCTTTGTCCGCAAAGACTCAGGAGGAAAAAACTCAGAACCGTCTGAAAACAAAGACTCGAGCACCTGGGGGGGTGGGTACCCCCAATATCCATCGCACCGTCCGCAGTTGCAATTCAGTGCAACTGCTTGAGTAACACCGGCTTACACAACTATTACAATCCGCCATCCTCGCCGCCGCTATCTTATCCCTATTAGCGGCGCACCCCGCGCCAGGCAAGGATGGCAATGCTTATCAATCCCTCTACTGCTACCGCAGCGGAACGCAGCCAGTTCAACTGGTTGACCCTGTCGGTCATGATGGCGTTCCACATCGGCGCTGTCGCGGCCCTCTTCTTCTTCTCCTGGAAAGCTCTCTTCCTCTCTCTGTTCCTCTGGTGGATTTCCGGCTCGCTCGGAATCGGAATGGGTTATCACCGTCTGCTCACGCATCGCGGCTACAAGACGCCTAAGTGGATGGAATACTTCCTCACCACTTGCGCCACCCTCGCCCTCGAAGGCGGACCGATCTTCTGGGTCGCCACGCACCGCATCCATCACCAGCTCACCGACAAGCCTGGCGATCCGCACTCGCCCCGCGACGGCAAATGGTGGTCGCACATGGGTTGGATCATCCAGGGAAAAGCGATGCACCAGAGCACGACCGAACTCGCTCCCTACGTTCCCGATCTCCGCAAGGACAAGGTTCACGTCTGGCTGAGCAAGTATCACTGGATTCCCGTCACAGTCGTCGGCCTCACCGTCCTCGCCTTCGGTGGCTGGCAGATGACCCTTTGGGCCGTCTTCCTCCGCACCGTCGTCGGCCTCCACGCCACCTGGCTGGTGAACTCCGCCACGCACATCTGGGGAACGCAGCGGTTCAAGACCGGCGACGACTCCACCAATAACTTCCTCATCGCCCTCCTGACCTTCGGTGAGGGCTGGCATAACAATCACCACGCCCACCCCCAGTCCGCCCGTCACGGCCTCGCCTGGTGGGAAATCGATACCAATTGGTACGGTATCAAGACTCTTGAAGCGCTCGGCCTCGCCTGGGACATAAAGCTTCCTCGCGAAAACTCGCGCCTGAAGCCCGCGAACGCTACAGCTTCGGCCGACAACGTGGCCGCTGAAGACTTCGCCTCCGCCTGATCGGCGGACAGGCTCGCAGGCCCACAGGAGTAAAATTCCTGTGGGCTTTGCTTCTCGCGCGAACGCCCGCTCCGCAATGCAGATCACGAGCCGCCGCAAAACGATCGCGTTTTTCGTGGTGTTGGGAAGCTGCCTGGTCGCACTGGCACTCGCTCTCAACATCACGTGGATCATTCACTGGCGCGCCGCCGTTCCTGTTGTTCTCGGCATTATCTTCTTCGGCATGATCATCGCCGGACTAACACTCAACACTATCTTTCTCGTCCGCGAGATCCGCCGCAACGAACAGCACGATAGCTTCATCAACGCTGTCACGCACGAACTCAAGACGCCGATCGCCTCTATTCGCCTCTACCTCGAAACGTTGCAGAACCGCGAGGTCGAGGAGAAGAAGCGCCGCGAGTTCTACCGAGTTATGCTCGACGATACGGAGCGTTTGCTTGGCACAGTTGAGCAAGTCCTGAAGGCCGGCCAACTCTCGCAGAAGCATCGCTCCAAAACGAACTGGCAAGAGATCGACCTCACCGACATCGTGCTCGAGTGCGTCGAGATGGGCCGCCTGCGGCACCATCTCGATGAGAAGAAGCTCACCTTCAAGTCCCACGCGGTCACACGCGCAGATACAACGGTCTTCGGCGATCTGGATGAGCTTCGCAGTGCCGTATCCAACCTCATCAACAACGCGGTCAAGTACTCTCCCGAACGGGTCGAGATACAAGTCGAGATGATCGACGAGGGCGGCGACGTGCTTGTGCGCGTGAAGGACAAGGGAGTGGGGATTCCGCGCCCGGAACTCAAGCGCATCTTCAAGCGCTTCTACCGCGTCCATCTGAGGGGGAAGCAAAAGGTGAAGGGAACCGGCCTTGGCCTGTTCATCGTGCGCTCGATCGCACGTAGACATGGAGGCGACGCCTACGCTGAGAGCGAAGGTGAAGGCAGCGGGGCCATCGTCACACTGCGCCTGCCGAGGAGCATGCCCCAATGACGCGCATCCTGGTCGTTGAAGATGAATCACATCTCGCCGAGGGACTCCAGTTCAATCTCGAGGCCGAGGGCTACGACGTCGACCTTGTAGATAGTGGTGAGGCTGCTCTCGAAGAGCTTCTACGCAGCGATGCGAAGCCCGACCTTGTCGTGCTCGACATCATGCTGCCTGGCATTGATGGCTTCCATGTCGCCGCTGAGTTACGCAATGCCGGGCAGTTCGTCCCCATTCTGATGCTCACTGCTCGTGGGCGTCCCGAAGACGTGCTCAAGGGATTCGAATCCGGCGCCGATGATTACCTTCCAAAGCCGTTCGATCTGAAGATTCTGCTCGCCCGCATCCGCGGACTGCTCCGACGCCTCCAGTGGGTGCAACGCGAATCCCGTTTTGTAGCGGCAAGTCAGACTCTGGGCCCGATCGCGGAATTTGAGGCGTTCAGTTTTGGGGACAAGAAAGTGGACTTCGGTTCACTCGAACTCCATTCGGGCAAGCAGGTATATCAGCTCACACTCATGGAGGCCGAGTTGTTGCGCTACCTCATCCGCAACAGCGGCCGCCCGGTCTCGCGCAAGCAGATACTTGAACACGTCTGGAACCTCCATGAAGACACGGACACCCGCGCCATCGACAACTTCATCGTCCGTTTACGCCGCTATGTAGAGGAGGAGCCCTCGCGTCCAAAGCATCTGCTGACAGTTCGTGGCGTCGGTTACAGGTTCGTCTCCGAACCTTCACAGAAGGGACACAAGTAGTCTTGAAATTCTGAATCCCGCATACGGAGCGACTCATCTACTCCGTGTACGAAACGATAATCTTTATCGTTTCGTATTCGTTCTCGCATGCGCCTATCGACTGAATTTCGAGATCTTTGCCGACGACACAAGCTGTCGGCGACGCATCAGCGTCAGGTCATTTTTGAAACTCTGCAGTCGCTTCATAGCCACCCCAGTCCCGAGGTACTGTACGAGCGCGTGCGCCGCGAGATTCCGTCTATCTCACTCGCAACAGTTTACAAGAACCTCAAGACCTTTGTGGAAGCCGGCATGTTGCGCGAAGTCAGCCTGCATCATGGCACCCTGCGCGTCGACTCCAATCCACATCCGCATCACCATCTCGTCTGCGCCAGTTGCAAGGCGATCATGGATCTTGACGCCGCATCGCTCGCGCCCATCCGGCTCAAGAGCAAACTACCTAAAGGTTTCCAAGTGCAGCGATTCTCAGTAGACATCATCGGTCTTTGCCGACGGTGCAGTCGCACCCGGCGCGGCACTGTCAGCAGTTCGTAGCAGGTTCTGAAGCAAACTCATCATTCGAAATAGGAGAGAAACAAAGAATGCTAGGTGTTGGACAGAAGTTTCCCGACTACTCGTTGACCGCAACCGTCAGCCTCGACATGAAGAACGCGTTCAAGACGATCACCAACAACGATTACGCGGGCAAGTGGAAGGTCTACTTTTTCTGGCCAAAGGACTTTACCTTCGTTTGCCCCACCGAGATCGCAGCATTCGGCAAGATCAACAAGGAATTCCTCGACCGCGACGCACAGATACTGGGCGGTAGCACCGACTCCGAGTTCGTTCATCACGCGTGGCGCACGCACCACGAGGACCTCAAGAACCTGCCGTTCCCGATGCTGGCTGACGTGAAGCGCGAACTCACCAGCGCACTCGACATCCTCGACCCGGACGCCGGCGTTGCACAACGAGCGACGTACATCGTCGATCCGGACGGCATCATCCGTTTTGCCTACGTCACCGATCTCTCCGTCGGACGCAATCCGCAGGAAGTCCTGCGAGTGCTCGACGCTCTCCAGACTGACGAACTATGCCCCTGCAATTGGCAGAAGGGCGAAGAGACTCTCGTCGTGGCTTAAGAGTTTCTCGCGTTTAGGCGTACTCCCCACTCTTCGACTGCCGAGGAGTGGGGAGACTCCAGGAAAGCAGACTATGACAATCGACGAACTCATTGATTCGCTGCCGGCGTATGCAAAGGACTTAAAGCTCAACTACTCCTCGCTAGTGCGGCAGCAGACCGAACTCAGCCAGCAGCAGTTGTGGGGCACGCTCGTTGCGAGCGCAATGGTATCTCGCAATCTCGAACTGATTCGCGCTGTGCTCGCCGAAGCAGCAACACAAATCTCGCCCACCGCACTGGAAGCCGCAAAGGCCGCAGCAGCGGTCATGGGCATGAACAACATCTACTACCGGTTCCTGCACCTCAGCTCAAACGAGAAGTACAGGGCCATCCCGGCGAAGCTCCGCATGAATGTCATGCGTTCGCACGGCGTTGATCAAACCGATTTTGAGCTTTGGTCCACCGCGGCATCTGCCATCAATGGCTGTGGCGCGTGCGTAGATTCGCACGAAAAGGTGCTCCGCAATCACGGCTTCACCGAAGAGCAGATTCTTATGTCGGTTCGGATCGCATCCATAGTTCACGCGATCGCGACCGTGCTTGACACTGAATCGATAGCGGCCGCGGATACCGTGACAGCATAACAGCCAAATACGAGGCGGGCCCGGCACATGCCGGGCCTTTCCTGTTTATAGCCCTTGCAAGAACTTACGTGTCGTTTCGCATCGCTTGTGTCCAGTATTTATGCACCTCGCATGAACATCACGGATGAATTCTTCTCGGACTACTGAAGCGCGTGCCCTCGCGTCGTGGTTCGCCCCTCCGTGATGCGCTTGACTCAAGCCAGCCGCACGGCGGCACCATGCTTTGGAAGCGCACAAGGATGTTGATGAGCTGTGCGACCGCATCATCGCCATCAGCGACGAGCAGTTGCACGATCGCGTTTCCGCGCCTCGCGGCAAGGGATCCGTGATCAACGTCGCCAGCTATCGCAACGGCGTCGGCTACGGTCCGTGGACGCACATCGATGGCTGGTCTGAATCGATCGAGTGCATCCGCGAACTCGAGCGCGCCAAGCTCCACTAACCTCCCGGCCAAGGGCCGTTGAGTTTGCATCGAATGATGAAAACTTGCATTCGGAAGGCTTGCCAGCGAAGCTTGCAGACAGACAACAATGCCCCGGCCATCGGGGCATGTCATCGTTAGACTCGAAGATTAGTCGGAAGCGATCTGTCCCGAAGCTGCGATGTATTCCGCGGACTTCGCCGGCTTTCTTTTTGTCTGCTCTAAGTCACGCGCTATCGCGAACGCGATTAGTTGGGCGAAGAGCCGATGCCGCTCAATCGAATATTCGGTGGGGCGATAAATCTCTTTGAACTGGCTTGCGAGCGTGCCGACACACCTGCCGTCCGCCATCAATACCGGAACTGAAATGGCCGAGCGCATGCCGGCCTTCTTCGCGGCTTCGCGGCAGTCCACGAAGAGCGGGTCGGTCCACATATCTTCTACAATCCAGGGTACCTTATGCAGTGCCGCTCGTCCGCAACACTGAGTTCCCAAAGGTACGGTTTTGCAACCTACAAGGTAGTCGTCAGGGAAGTTGTGGAGGATGTAGGGTTCAAGATTCCCATCACTCTGCAGCAGATAGAGAGATCCGCATTCGCTGCCGACAGTCGCGGCTGCCGCGGCCACAATCTTTGTGAGCGCATCCTTCAGGTCGCGCGCCTCGGTGACGTAGCGAATGCCGTTGTTCAGGAAAGCAGTTTCCAAACTTTGCTCACTCACACCCATCCCCACTTTGGCCGAAGTGTCCCCTGAAACAGTTCCACCTGCTAGGAGATGGTACACCGAACCAGCGTCCAAGCTCGAGAAGCGCTGGGCGAAATTTGCAGAAGTTCAACGCAGTGACGGCCGCGTCCGGACCCGCCGAAGATCTCACCTTTCAGTGCGGAAAGTGTGCAGAAGCCCTTGCCGTCGTCTCAGCCGGTTTTCAGAATCCCCAGTTCAGAGCCTGATTGGCTGGCGGTCCGCTGCGGAGCGGTTCGAAGCGGCGCGGCGAGTGACACATCAGCCACTTCACGATGGCCCGCGCCGAAGCCGGCGGAACGAAGGAGAATTCGACACCTACAAGATCGGATTTCGCCCATGCGACTGTGCCGCTGCAGGAGAGCACCTCCGACACGGTAGAGACCTTGAACTGTATGTCGACTTGCGAGCCGAGCGGGATGGCGACCGGCACGCGGACTGCAAGGCCTCCCTCGCTGATGTCGCTCACCGTGCCCCTTATGGTCTGTCGCTCAAAGTTGACAGTCGCAGGGAATTTGACCTTCTCGCGAATGCTGCGACGCCGCTCGCGAATGATCATCGTGTGCGCGGCCCGCAAAGTTCGCTTTGCGACCTCCCAGTTGATCGGCTTGCCCAGCACGAAGTTGGCCCCACGCTGTGTGGCCATGCGCGCTGCCTCGTTCGCGCTGGCGAACGCCAGGACCAGTGCGCGCTGGTTTCCAGGCGCCTGTCTGACGGTCTCAACAAGATCCATGCCGCCGTCGAGATCGCAATCGAGCAGCACGGCCTCGAATTGTCGCCGGTTAAGCAACGATATTGCAGGTGTGCAGTTTGGTACGGCCTCGACCGCTACTCCGATATCGTTCAGTGCGGCCGAAAACCGCTGTACGAGCGCATCCTCTCCGGATGCGATCAATGCTTGGAACCCCATAGTAAGACTATGAAACCATCACTTCCGGATTCGGAACATATACCCGAAGTAACTTTTAACAGGTAACCGCCGAGTTGTAGCGGCTAGGAAGGACTTGGGTTTCGTTACATCGGTAACGAGCGAATGCGGAATCCGCTTGCTAGTCAACCTTTAGAGTGCAATTCCCGCCGCGTGACCGGAAGCCCAGGCCCACTGGAAGTTGAACCCGCCTAAATGTCCGGTGACGTCCACTACTTCGCCAATGAAGTAAAGCCCCGGCACGTTTTTGCTCTCCATCGTCTTGGCCGAGAGTTCGTCGGTGTCCACGCCGCCTGCCGTGACCTCTGCTTTCTCGTACCCTTCAGTCCCGTTGGGAACTACCTCCCAGCGGTGCAGGCGTGATTCATACTCGGCAAGTGCCTGATTGTTCCAACCGGATGGAGGATTGTGCTCGATCCACCGGTCCGCCAGGCGCTGCGGAAGCACTGCTCGCAACGCCGCAAGCGCAGCCTGCGGGTCACGGCGCGAATTGCCATTGCGCATTGCGGCGAGAGGCGACGAGTCAGGTGCAAGATCCAGCGCGATTGGCTGCGGCTTACGCCAATAGGATGAAATCTGCAGGATCGCAGGACCGCTGAGTCCCCGATGCGTGAACAGCATCTTCTCGCGAAATCGTTGTGAATCGACAGACGCCACGACTTCTGCCGACACCCCGGCGAGATCAGCGAACCGCTGCCGATCTTCTCCAGCGAAGGTCAACGGCACGAGCGCCGGCCGGGTCTCGCGTATTCGCAGTCCGAACTGTTTTGCGAGCTCATAACCGAGCGCCGTTGCCCCCATCTTGGGAATCGATAGCCCTCCCGTCGCCACGACCAGCGCAGGCGCCCGAAACTCGTGCTTGTCGGAGGTAACTATGAACTCATCTGCACGACGGATCTCCTTCACGCGTTCGGAAGTGAATATCTCGACCTTTCCCGCTCGACACTCGGCCTCAAGCATCGCGACGATCTCGCGGGCGGAGTTGTCGCAGAAGAGCTGCCCAAGCGTCTTTTCGTGGTAGCGGATGCGGTGCTTCTCAACGAGCGCGATGAAGTCGGCAGGCGCGTAGCGAGCGAGCGCAGATTTGGCAAAATGCGGATTGCTGCTCAGGAAGTTTGCAGGCGTGCAATGAATGTTGGTGAAGTTGCAGCGTCCTCCGCCCGAGATGAGTATCTTCTTCCCAATCTTCTCGGCATGCTCAATGACCGCAACTCGGCGGCCTCGGCGTCCGGCCTCCATGGCGCACATCAGGCCGGCAGCACCGCCGCCGAGGACAATGGCGTGGAAGTGGAGCACCGAGGACATTCAAGGATTGTAAGAGGTGGCGGCAGTTGAGAGGAAATCCCCACCCTTCACTGCCCGAAGAGTGGGGATTCCGCTGAGTGCTACTTAGTACGAGTAAGACGGAGTGTCTTGATCTCGTACGGATTGACGGTGATGATCTCCGACGAGGTCGGCTCGGGAATCTCCAGCAAGTTCGTCTCGCCCGAGAGCGACAGTCCTGCCGGAAGCCTCAGGTCCAGCAGTGTCTTCTTGCCGGCCCACTCGAAGAGCCGAAGTGTGAGGTTGTCGTCATCCTCATCTTTCTTCACCGCTGTGACGATAACGTTTTCTGCCGTGCTGCTGAAGAACGACTGCGTTGCGGGCAGCGGACCTTGGTGGGCCTGCACCGCCGTCGCCAGCAGCGGGTGGTTCAGTTCATATCCACGCCGGATCGTCATCGCATGCTGCCATCCGCCTGCGTGCGGATACAGCGAATAGGTGAATTCGTGATTGCCCTCGTCGGCGTGCGGGTCAGGCCACTCCGGCGACCGGAGCAGCGACAGGCGCAGCACGTTGTCCTTGGCGTCATAACCGTATTTGCTGTCGTTGAGCAGACTGAAGCCGTGCGTCGCGTCCGACAGGTCGGCCCAGCGCAGGGCGGGAACCTCGAACTGCGCCGCCTCTTCCGGCGTCCGTCGTGTGGTCGGTCGCTGAATGGTGCCGTAGGGCACCTCAAAAGTGGCCTTCTCGCTATGAGCGCTAAGCGGGAATGCGACTTTCAGCAGCACGTGCTTCTCGTTCCAGTCGGCCGTCATGCGCACATCGACGCGGTCTACTCCCGGATACATCATGATGTCCTGCACGAACTTCGAGTTCTGGAAGTGCTTGCGGACGCGGATGATTGCCCTTAGCGGTGAGTTCTCGACGAGTTTCACCTCGTCCGCGTTCATGATGTCCGTGTGCTGCTTGATGAAATCTGCATCTATGTTCCACGCGTCCCACGCCTTGGGCTTGTCGACGAAAGCCTGCAGCAGATTGCCGCAGGGCCTTCCGTCAGGAGTGAGTGCCGGTGCGCCATCTCCCGGCGCTGCCGCAGCAAGCGCTTCGGTCTTGTTGCGCTTGTCGAATAGGCTCGTAATGCAGCCTGTCCTCGCATCGACAGCGACGCGGAGGAACTCATTCTCAAGTGAGGTCGAAGTAGCCGTCAGCAGTTTCCTCGTATTTCGTTTGGATGGTGCGACGTTGACGAGGCGAACAAGTTTGTAGCCGAGGGAGGGAATGTCCTCGGCGAGCAGCCGGATGCGCGCACGGTTCGTCGCGGCGTCACTCGACAGCACCTCCATCTGCATTGGCTTGCCATCCGGACCCACGGCTCCGAAGTCGCCAGGCTTCGCCGGGAACTGCACGTCAACTTCGACGATGTCGCTGCGCGTCCATGAAAGCGGGTTGAAGAGCAAGATGGAAGTGGACGGTGTATTGACGCGCGCTGCCAGATGCTGGAGCGAGTCGGAGATAGCATCTTTTGAGATACGGTCTGCAATCTCGTACTTGCGCTCTGCGTCCACGTAGTTGATGGCGATCCCGGAGCCGGGAAGGATATCGTGGAATTGGTTGAAGAGGACGTGCTTCCACGCAGTGTCGAATTGTGCCTGCGGATAGCTGGCGCCTAGCAGAGTGCCGATGGAGGCCAGCTTTTCCGCGTTCAACATGTTGACTTCAGAGCGGCGATTACCGGCCTTGACCTTCGCCTGCGTGGTCTGAACTCCGCGGTGATATTCGAAGTAGAGTTCGTTCTTGAACGTCGGAACGTTAAGGTCGGCGATGCGTTTCTCCAGATTCGAGAAGTAACCGCCCGCCGTCCCAAACTTCACTTTGGGGTAGATCAACTCCGGCTTCTGCAGCGAGAGGGCGATGTCGAGATCTTTGCGAGTGGGGCCGCCCCCGTGATCGCCCACGCCAAACAGGAACATCATCTCCAGTGATCCGGGCTGCGCCTTATTTGCCCCGCCATCGGCCTTCCACATCGCAGGCGCGTACATCGCGAGGTCGCTTCCCATCTTCGTGCCGTCAACTGAGTTGGCATAGTCATGCGGGAAGTATGTAAGCAAACGGCTGCCGTCGGGAGCTTCCCACCAGAAGAGCTTGTGAGGGAACTTTGTCGTATCGTTCCAGTAGATTTTCTGCGTGACGAAGTAGTCCATACCAGCGCGCTTGTAGATCTGCGGCAACTGCCAGGTGTAGCCGAACGAATCGGGGTTCCAGCCGATCTTCACGTCGACACCAAACTTCTGCTGGAAGTAACGCTTGCCAATCAGGATCTGCCGCACTAGCGACTCGCCGTCGGGCAGGTTAAGGTCGGGCTCCACCCACATCCCACCGACGATTTCCCATCGCCCTTCCTTCACGCGCTGCTGGATCTCCTTGAAGATTGACGGATACTTCTCCTCCATCCACTGATACGCCTGTGCTGACGCCATCGTGAAGGTGAGGTCGGGATACTCGCGCATCATCTGGAGCGCACTATTGAACGTGTTGCGGACGACTTCAACGGTCTCGGTCTCGGGCCAGAGCCACGCCATGTCGATGTGGGAATTGCCCGAGGCGCGGATGGTGAACTGGTCCAGATACGGGCGCAACGCCTCGAGGCGCTTTTGTGACTCCCGAAGTGAAGCGTCGAGGGCGGCCTGGTCTCCGCGGTCGAGTGCGGAGAGGTCGATGGCCTTGATCGCCGATTCGATCTGTTCCATCCGCTGCTGCTTGCCGGTATCGTATGCGGCCGCAACCGGACGCGCGGACAGAATCTCCATCCGCAAAGTCGCGGGATCCGGACGGTTCGGGGCAGCGTGAATCATAAGTCGCGCACGCCGGATGTTGGTTTTTACAGGGCTGCCGGTGATTCGTGCCGCGATGACGAACTTCTGCCCGGGCTGCGCGTTGCTGGTCAGCGTAACCGGCAACTGTGTGTCCTGATCGGTGCGTGCTATCAGCGAGCCATTCGAGAAGAGGTTGATGTCAATCGCCTCGGCGCTGCTGATTGCCAGATCGAACTCTATGCGGGTGCCGCGGAGATCGTAGCCGTTGTGTCTCTCGGGAATCGTGATCGTTGTGCGTAACCACTGTGAACTCACCGTCCAGGCGTCGGAAATTGTCAGCGGCTGCCAATCAGAGTCCGTCAGCGCCGGGTCTTCTCCGTGTGCGATGTTGCCATCGTGCCTCCGCCAGTCGGGGAGCGTGACGATGGAGATAGATTCGAGGCGGTCGAAGACTGGCTTGTACGGGTCTGGTGGCTGTGCGGCTGGCTTGTCTTGCGCTACTACTAAGGAAGTGAATAAGAGTGCAAAGAGGACGGCGAAACACTTTTTCATGCTTCGAATCTCCGGATGCAGAGGTGTTCGCATGGGCGCTACCGGCGACGTGCGATGAGCGGCAGACGGCCCGAGACTTCTGCAAGGGAAGTGTACTCCTGCAACTTATGAAAGCCTCGCGCAAACTGCCGACTGCGATGCACGAATAACGTCTTGCAAAGTTGCTGCGTAGCGTCTCAAATGGTGCCGCTGGTCGCGGTTCACGCTCATGGAGAACTCACTCGGATGAAATCGAACGCCTATCTAATCAGGAGCATCATCGCCGGAGCGCTGGGTGGTCTGTTGTTTGGATTCGACACTGCCGTCATCGCAGGAACCACACATGCATTGACCGACGTGTTTACCCTCACCCCGGGGCAGTTGGGCTTCACGGTCTCAGCGGCGCTGTGGGGAACGGTCCTCGGATCGATGTTCGCGGGAATCCCGGGCGAGAAGTGGGGCGGGCGCGAGACGCTGCGCATCACTGCGGCGCTGTATCTGGTTTCGGCGATCGGATGCGCACTGTCGTGGAACTGGGCCTCGCTGGTGGCGTTCCGCTTTATCGGCGGGCTTGGCATTGGTGCTTCTTCCGTGGTTGGGCCGGTCTACCTGGCGGAGATGGCACCCGCTAAGTCGCGCGGCCGCGTTGTAGGCGTTTTCCAGATCAACATTGTCATCGGCATTCTGGTCGCCTACTTATCGAACTACCTCATCAGCCGCGCTGATTTCGGCCCCGCCGAGTGGAGATGGCAGTTCGGAGTTGCAGCAATCCCGGCAACATTATTCATGCTGATGCTTTTCGGAACCCCTCAAAGCCCTCGTTGGCTGGTAACGAAAGGCAGAGTCAGCGAAGCGGCCAAGGTGATAAACGAGCTCGGCAGCCCGGATGGCAAATCCGAATTGCAGGACATCGTAGAATCAGTGCGACGGCCGGGAGATGCGGAAGAGCCGTTGTTTTCGTGGAAGTATCGCGTGCCGATCTTTTTAGGTGTGGCGGTGGCGTTCTTCAACCAGGTGGCCGGAATCAACGCCATTCTTTATTACCTCAGTGACATTTTTATGGCGGCCGGCTTCAGCAAGGTCTCCGGCAACTTGCAGGCAGTCGCTGTTGGGGTCATGAACCTGATAGCGACACTGTTCGCCATGACCGTCATCGACAAACTCGGTCGCAAGACGCTGCTGCTAATCGGCTCAGTGGGAATGGCGGCATGCTTGTTCGCGGTCGCCGGGGTGTTCGCTTCACAGCAAGGGCAACACCGTCTCATCTGGCTGCTGGTTGCCTACATCGGCTTCTTCGCCATCTCGCAAGGCGCGGTGATCTGGGTTTATATCAGTGAAGTGTTTCCGAACCGGGTGCGCGCGAAAGGGCAGAGCCTGGGCAGTTCGACACATTGGGTCATGAACGCGATCATCTCGGCGGTGTTCCCGCTGATGGCCGCGAGGTCAGGCTCCGTGCCTTTCATGTTCTTCGGAGCGATGATGGTCATGCAGTTCTTCGTCGTGCTGTTCGCGTTCCCTGAAACGAAAGGCGTGACGCTGGAGCAGATGCAACATAAGCTGGGAATCGAGTAATCGCCATGAGCTACGCGGCAGTGGATATCGGTGGGACGAAGGTCGCGGCCGGAATCGTCGATCGCGAAGGCCGAATCCTGTATCAGACCCGAGTGCCCATGAACACGCTCGAAGATGCCGCAACCGGCCTCGAGTGCGTGGAGCGGGCGTTGAAGGACGTGCTCTCAAATCCGGCGGGCCGCGGTGCCGAGGCCATCGGAATCGTCGCTCCAGGTCCGCTGGACCCGTACACCGGCGTCATTCTCAATCCGCCCAACGTGACTTGCTGGCGCGATTTCGCCTTGCGTGATGAAGTACGCAGCCGGTTCAACCTGCCCGTCACTCTCGAAAACGATGCCAATGCCGCTGGTCTGGCCGAAGCGCTCTGGGGCGCGGGGAGCGGGTATCACACTGTCTTCTACGTGACCATGGGTACCGGCATCGGAACCGGCCTGGTTCTCGACGGCAAGATCTACAACGGAAGGACAGGCGCGGCGCCAGAGGGTGGGCATCTGCCCATCGACGTGCACGGTCCGCGGTGCGGTTGCGGCAAGCGAGGGTGTATCGAAGCGCTGGCGTCGGGGCCAGCCATCGCCAACCGCGCGCGACTGAAAATTTCAGAGTCCGCCTCGCGTACGACTCGCATTCTGGAGTTGGCAGGGGGCGACCCGAAGGCGATCACGGCGGAGATGGTCGCGAAAGCCTGGCGCGCGGGCGACACGCTTGCGACGGAAGTTCTGCGCGAGACCATGGAACTGGTGACCATCTGGCTCGGCGCCATTATCGACCTGCTCGAACCGGACGTGATCGTCATCGGCGGCGGGGTCGGTGAACTCGCGTCTCATTGGTTCCCGGAAATACTCGACCTGCTTCCGCGTTGGACGATGAACCAGCGTTGCGCCGAGATACCCTTGCGCTTAGCCAGCTACAGCGCCGACGCGGGAATTGCCGGAGCGGCCGCGCTGTGCGTCCGTTCCTAGGTGTTCGAGGGGTAGTCCCGTACCCTGAGAATACTGCTGTGCCGCCGTCACTCGGCTCGGTTAATTCCGTCACATGAATAGTTAAACTGCGTAGCTACAATGCGCGGGTCACTCGTGTGTCAGGAGAGAGCCCGTGGCCGAACTGGAAACCAAGTCCCTTCCGGCGAATGCATATGAACCTCTGAAACCCGGCGAAACGTATCCGCCGCTCGTTCCACCACAAGCCAACTTGCCTGAGCTGACCTGGCGTTCAATCGGCTGGGGACTCTTCCTCTGTGTCGTCTTTACTATCGCGTCCGCCTATTCTGGGTTGAAAGTCGGGCAGGTGATGGAGGCGGCGATTCCAATCTCCATCCTGGCGATCGGGTTAGCGCGCGTCTACAAGCGGCGCTCGTCTGTGCTCGAGAACGTCATCATCACCGGTATTGGCGGCGTGTCTGGCTCCGTCGTCGCGGGCGCTATCTTCACGTTGCCGGCACTGTACATTCTCCAACTGAGTCCTCACCCCCTTCAGACCATCTTCATCTGTCTGGCAGGCGGGTGTCTCGGCGTACTGTTCCTTATTCCTCTGCGACGCTACTTCGTTCGTGAAATGCACGGCAAGCTGCCGTATCCGGAGGCGACCGCGATCACCGAAGTCCTTGTCACCGGTGAAAAAGGCGGCTCGCAGGCGAAGCTGCTCTTGCAGGCCACCGCCATCTCCGGCGTGTACGACTTTTTCGTAACCACCTTTCACGTGTGGAAGGAGTTCGTCGATTTCCAGTTCGTTCCGGTGGTGCGGGCCCTAAATGAGCGTGCGCGGATCGCGTTCAGCTTTGACGCGATTGCCTTCATTCTCGGTCTCGGTTATGTCATGGGCCTGCGTAGTTCGATGATCCTATGCGCCGGAGGCGTCCTCTCGAACTTCGTGCTCGTCCCGATGATCTGGTTCGTCGGTTCGCATGTAGTGGGACCGGTATATCCAGGAACCATGCCTATCTCTGAGATGTCGGCATTCCAGATATACAGAAACTATGTTCGGTTTATCGGTGTTGGAGCGATTGCCACCGCAGGCATTTTCGGCATCATCAAGTCACTTAAAGTGGTGGCGGGATCGTTCGGAATTGCTTTGAAAGCATTCCAGTCGGGCGAAGCTGCGGCGCAGGAGCGCACTGATCGCGATATCCCCATCGTGGCGATTTTCGGCGGAGTAGCCCTGGGCGCAGTGGGAGTGGCGGCGCTATTGGGGAATCTACCGGTGACGTGGGGCGTTGTTGCCATCGGACTCGGCCTGACGATGCTGTTCTCGTTCTTCTTCACTTCCGTGGCGGCAAATGCGATCGCCACTACCGCTCGCAATCCTGTCTCAGGCATGACGATGCTGACCATCATCATCTCGTCCGTCGTGTTGTTGCGTTTCGGAGTGTCGGGCACGACAGGCATGTTCTTCGTGATGGCGATCGCGGGAATGGTGTGCACGGCGCTTTCAGTGTCAGGGCAGACGATCACGGATCTCAAAGCGGGGTACTGGCTCGGATCGACGCCCTCGGCGCAGGAGAAAGTGAAGTTCTTGGGCGTCATCGCGGCTGCCATCGCAGTCGGACTCACAATCGTGATGCTCGCACAGACGTTCCAGTTTGGAGAGGCACTGGCGGGCGACACGCGTCCAGTGCTGCCTTCGCCTCAGGCTTCCATCATGAAGGCGTTGGTCGAGGGCTTTATGAGCCATCAACCTGTTGCATACGCGCTCTTCGGCGTAGGCGCCATGATCGCCCTCATCCTGGAAATGCTCGGTCAGCCATCGCTCATCTTCGCGCTGGGCATGTACCTGCCGCTTGAACTGAACACCCCGGCGTTGGTCGGCGGATTCCTCTCGCACTTCCTCAACAAGAAGGCAGAGAAGAAGGGCGGCGAGCGCGGACGGACCATCCGTGAGCGCGGCGTTATCATTGCCTCCGGACTCATGGCCGGCGGTGCACTGGGCGGAGTTTTCGGGGCGGCGCTGAGACTGCTGCCCTCGTATCGCGAAGACCTCATCCACCTGCCGTTCTATGACAGCGAGCCGATTTCGCAAAGTGTGTCGGCGCTGATGTTCGTGGCGCTCTGCGTTTACGTTTGGTACGGCTCTGTGCGTAAGCCGAAGGAGATTGAATGGACCAAGTAGGGCGGTATGTTGCAGACGCGGTATTAGGAATCGACACCCTGTGGGGCGGAGATGTCATGTGTCCGTCCGGCACCGGCCGGTTCATCGCCGACTCGTGGTTCGCGGATGAGCCACTGCCCAACACCTACACCGTCGCCTCGGCCGCGAAGGTGCGTGAGACTGGCGGAGCAGGTGGCAAAACCATCGACAAACCCGCGGTTGAGCGGTATCTGCTCGACGTCGATCTGCCCGCCGCAATCTCTGGCGTACGCAGCGAGGCGGAGAAGGTTGTTGGCGTGCGCCGGCGATACCTCATTGGCCTCGCAGACACGCTGGACGTCATGTGGGATCTCGCTATGGAACTGCTGGGCAAGGGCCCCGCGGTGCCCTATGAACACTGTGTCCTCGCTTCGACCGGCAAGCGGCCGGGACCCTCGAGGCCTGAAGCGAAACGTGAGCGCGTAGCGAAGTTGCTGGCCGAGGCCGGCCATGCATCATCCTCGCCGGAGACGCTACTAATGGCTGTCGATGCGTGGCGTCGCGAACGCAATGTCCCCATGGCTTCAGTGCGTGCGCTCGGTGCTGCGGTCATCGCGTACTTCGACCAGCTCAGCGTGAAGAACGTGCTGCCTTATCTGCCGAACGAACTCGCCGAGGTGCCTCGCGCCA
>Ga0196976_1000797_pt1 | contig 17748 bp, 15 predicted proteins | sample S3v_513CmetaG_FD_148644 | JGI IMG/M metagenome (GOLD analysis project Ga0196976, IMG submission 148644) | Soil microbial communities from Anza Borrego desert, Southern California, United States - S3+v_5-13C | ecosystem: Environmental > Terrestrial > Soil > Desert | place: USA: California...
CCACGGCGCCGTCGGGGAAGGCGGCGACGGCCGGCTGGCGGGCCGGCTCGCGGAATTCGTCGCTGATGGTGATGTGCGGGGCCACGTCCACCACCGTGGCGATGAAGAAGGCCTGGAAGCCCTGCATCAGCGCCGCCATGGCGATGAAGAACCCCACGCCCAGCGCGGCACCGGTGACCGACACCAGGGTCTGCCGCTTGCGCCCCATCAGGTGGGTCAGCGCCACGTCGACGTGCAACGGCAGCGGCATGGCACGTCCTCCTACGGCTCCGGCACGCGCACCGGCGCGCCGTCCTTCAGGCCGGCGGGCGGGGCGGCGACCACGCGTTCCCCCTCCGCCAGCCCGGCGCGGACCTCGGCGCGGCCGTTGCCGACGACGCCCGGCTCGACGCTCCGGGCGCGGGCGACGCCGTCCTCGACCACGAAGACCCGGCCGCCCGCCAGCGCGGTGTCCGGCACCAGCAGCGCGCGGTCGTCGCGGCGCACCACGATGTTGGCCTCCACCGTCATGCCGATCAGCAGCGGCGTGTCGTCGGGCAGCGCGACGCGCACGCGGTAGCTCTTGTTCACCGGGTCGCCCATGGGCGTGGCCTCCGCCACCGTGCCCTCCAGCGCGCGGCCGGGGAAGGCATCGGCCTTGATCAGCGCGGTCTGGCCGACGGCCACGCGCGGCCGGTCCTCCTCGTCCACCTCGACCACGGCCCACAGCGGGCGCGGCTGGCCGATGGTGAACAGCACCTTGGCGCCGGTGGTGCGCACGCTGTCGCCGATTTCCGCGTCGCGGCGCAGGACCACGCCGTCGATGGGTGCGGTCAGCGTGTAGCGGGTCAGCGCCTGACGCTGTGCGGCGATCACCTCGCGCGTCGCGGCCAGCTCCGTCTGCGCGCGCTCGCGCGCCTGCGGGCTGGCGACGCCGCGCCGTTCCAGCGCCTCCTGCCGGGTCACCTCGGATTCCAGGAAGCGGGCGCGCGCCTCCAACTCGCGCAGCTTGGCCTGCGCCTCCTCGTCGTCCAGGCGGGCGAGAACCTGCCCGCGCTCCACGCGCTCCCCCTCGCGCGCCGGCACGGCGACGATGGGCGCGGAGACCAGCGCCTCGACCCGCGCCCAGTGCACCGGCTCCACAGTCCCGGTGGCGTACACCGCCTCCACCGCCGGGCCGCGCGCGACGGCGGCCAGCCGCACCGCCGGCGGACGCCCCGTCCACCACAGCCAGCCGCCCACGCCGCCCGCCAGGGCGAGCGCGAGCAGCAGGGGCAACACGAGGCGGCGCAGGCGGGGCATGGAAGGCGGCGGGAGGCGGAATGGGAGGCGTGCGTTCGGTGACGCTTACGGTATCATGAACGGCCCATGATGAAGACCGACAACGATACCGCCCGCTTCGCCCGGCCGGTGCGCGTGCACGGCGCGGCCGACGCGCGCGCGGCCCTGGCCGCCGCCGCGGCCCTGGGCGTGCCGGTGGCGCTGGTCGCCCACGCAGCGGCCGGCGGCCTGTGGCTGCGCACGCTGCTGGACGACGCCCGCGCCGCCGTTCCAGGGGTGCAGGCGTGTGGCGTGCTGGACTGCGGCGACCGCGCCGGGGACGCGCAGGCGGCCCTGGCCGCCGGGGTGGACGCCGTGCTGTTCACCGGCCCGCCGGCCGTCGCCGCGCGGCTGGCCGACATCGCCGCGCAACGCGAGGCGGCGCTGCTCACCGCCCTGCCGGCGCCGCTGGACCTGCGCGGCGCGCGCGACGCGGAGGCCGCCTGCCGGGCGTGGCTGGCGGCCCGCTGAGGTCCGTCGATCGGCATCCGCCGGTCAGCGCCCGCGGATGTCGCCCCAGGTGGGGGCGCGCGGCGTGCGGATCGCGGCCGGCGCGGCCGTTCCGGTCAGCTGCGCCTGCGGATCGGGCGGGTCGAAGAGCTGGCAGCGCGGGACCTCGCCAGTGCACATGCGGGCGACCTGGTCCCAGGTCTGCGCCGGATCCGGCTTGGCGGACGAGAAGCCCTCGAAGTTCTGGCTGACGATCGGCGCGTTCGCCGGCTCCACCGGGTAGCCGGAGAAGTAGAAGGACTGCGGGTGCCGGTACGGCTCCATCTTCGGGTCGGCGGCGTCCGGCGTGGCCGTGCTGTGGAAGCCGTAGCCGAACATGATGTCGCCGTCCGCCGTGCGCACGGGGCTGACGCCGGTCTGCACCGGGGCGCCCGTCTTGGCGCTGACCCAGAAGGAATAGCCCTGCACCTTGCCGCCCAGCCGCTCGCTGTCGCCCTTGCTGTAGGGGAGGTGCTTGATGAAGTCGCGGCGCGGCGGGTGGTTGTAGTCGGAGAACAGGCAGCAGGCCGGCATCCCCTTCGGCCGGTCCTCCGGGTAGGTCAGGAAATAGGCCGTGTTGCCCAGCGACACGAAGGAGCAGGTGTACTGGTTCGACAGCGGGAAGATGGGCAGGCAGCGCTTGACGTAATGCTCCATCATGGCGCCCTTGGCCTTGCCGTCGGCGCTGGTCCAGGTGCTGTCGTAATAGGTGGCGCCCTGCGACGCCTCGTAGTCCTTGCCCTCGGCCAGCGGGGCCGGCGGCTTGCCGTCGTACGGCGGCGGGTTCTCGACGTAGCCGTTGTAGACCCGGTACATGGTCCATCTGGTCGACCAGTGCTCCGGCCAGACGGGGTCGCTGGGGTCGCCCGCCTCGCGCTTGGCGACGCAGTTCTTGGGCTCGCAGTTGCTGAATTCCGGCGGGTTGTGGGCGCCGTAGGTGGAATAGACCACCTTCTCGTCGGCATTTTTGCTGGGGGCGTTCTTCTTGGCAGCGTCCTGGGCATGCGCCGGGACGGCCAGCGCGGTGAGGCCGAGGAGGGCGGCGGCAAGGCCCAGGCGGCGGCCGGTGACGAGGCGTTCGTTCATCGCAACGATCTCCACCCGTTGTGGATCAAAGGGGCCGGAAGCGGAAGGACAGGCCGGTGTACTGGCCCTCCTGCCCCGGAACCGGGGTGGCGAGCACCTCCTGCGCCAGCAGGCGCATCTCGTACATCAGCCCCATGGCGCCGTCGAAGCTGTCCGGTTCGCCGTTGAAGGTGCGGTCCAGCGCGTTCAGCAGGCGCGTGTAGGAGCCTTCGAACTCGGTCGCCAGCCGCCGCGCGCGCGACCCCGCCGGCAGCTCGTCCGGGTTGGGGTTCGGCTGCATGTTGATGACGTTGCGCTCGTCCAGCACCACCGGCGCGCCGGTGTAGGAGTAGCCGTTGGGCGCGGACGCGTCCGCCACCAGCCGCCGCCCGCGCACGATCTGCTCGAAGCGGTAGTAGTGGGCGGCGACGTTCTCCGGATCGACGGGGGAGACGCTGGTCCCCTCGCCCTGGCAGATGATGAGGTCGATGGCCTTGCAGGCGCTGTCCAGGTCGGTGATGCGGAACAGCTGGTCGGGCGGGAACCAGCTGTTGTTCACCATCTCGCGCGCGAAGTCGCCGATGAACACCGGCTCGCCCGCCTCCACCAGCTCGGTCAGCTTGACCTTGATGGCCGTGTAGAACTCGCCGATGGTGTTGTACTCCGGCGTGGCGGCCATGAGGGCGGCGCCCTCCAGCTCCAGCGGGTGCTCCGGCTCCTCGATCTTCATGAAGACGTTCTGCACCTGCGCGATGGAGCACTTCTCCAGCGGCACGATCAGCCCGTCGCCGATGTTCATCGGCAGCGGCCCCGGATAGCTGGGCACGAACGCCGGGTCGTTGAGCTTCGGCGCGCCGCCGATGGCGATCAGCAGGTTCGCGGCGATGCTCATGTGCAGCATCTCCTCGATCACCACGCTGCGGATGATGTCCGCCACCGCCTGGTTGGTGCCGAGCTTCAGCGTGTAGAGCGCGCACAGGTAGGTGGGGATGGTCGCGTGCTCCAGCTCGATGGCGTTCTGAAGCATGGCGTAGAGATCGCCCGGGCCGGTGGCGGCGCGGACCTGATCGACGTACTTGGGGTCAATCTTCATCATCGTCCTGTCCTCCGCCCTTAATCAGCCGTGCCGGTGGTGCTGTACCCGCGCCCCGACGCACCCGCGTCGGAGGGGCCAAGACCCTTGAGCGCGGCCTCCCGCCCGCCGATGCGCGACACCTCCCGCGCGTCGGCGACGACCGGGGCGGCGGGGGCGGTGAGCGTGGAGCCCTGCGGCGGGACCGGCACGGCGCCGCTGACCGGCGGCGCGTCCACCAGATAGCCGGCCAGCCAGTCGATGATCATCTTCAGCTTGCCCGCCGACATGTCGCGGGTGGCCGGCATGTAGTTCGGGTCCTCGATGGGCCGGGTGAACGCCAGGTAGAGCAGGCGCGCGTTGGCCACCACGCTGGAGTAGTCGGAGAAGCTGAACAGCCCCCGGCTCATCACCGGGTACAGGTTGCCGAACTGCACCAGGACCGGGGCGATGTCGGTCTCCCAGCTGGGCGTGGCCGGCGGCGTGAAGGCGTCGCGCACGTGCACCGCCACCAGCTCGAACTGCGGCATGGGCGACTGGCCGACGCCGGTGAAGCTGTAGGAGAACTCGTAGATCTGGCCGTCGATGTAGCGGCGCGGGTTGCACGGGTCGGCCGCCTGATACTCCAGCACCGCCACGCCGTCTTCCCCCGCGTTCATCCGGCTGCACGGCAGGTGGATCTTTTCCTTTGGCACGTTGATGGCGGGGATCTCCGCCTGCGGCGGATAGACCGCGTCGCCGCCGTCGCCGCCCCATTCGGTGGTCGCCGGCATCAGCTTCACCGACAGCGGCGCCCCGGCGTAGGGCTTGCCGTAGCGCATGGCGTAGAGCGCCACGCTGGACGGCACCCAGCCCTCCTCCGCCGCGTCCAGGCGCTGCACGAACTCGTCCGCGCGGACCCAGAGGCCACCGACCGTTTCGCGGATGTCGACGGTCCCGCCGTGGGTGAGAATGGCCAGCGGGTGGTCGGCGAGCAGCGCGCGGGCCGGTTCAGGGACGGCCAGATCGGCGATGCCGCCGGTGGCCTTCAGCCACGCCATGTCGTAACCCTGGAGAACCGCGATCTCCTCGTACTGGTCGGGGGTGAGCGCGGCGCCTTCGATCACGCCCGGGGTGAGGACCAGCCCGTCGTCGTTCCGCGTGACGGTGTCCGCCTGCTTCAGCACGACGATTCGCAGCGGCCCCAGGTCCTTGAGGCCGATGCGCAGGCCGTCGGGCGTCGCACCGCCGACCGGCGCCTGCGCCTGCGCCTGCGCCTGCGCCTGCGCCTGCAGCAGCGGCAGGGAGTTGCCGAAATCAAGGCTGAGCACCGTTCCGTCATCGGAGACGGCGCCGGTCATGTAGCCGATGCCCGACGCCGACGACCAGTTGGGGGCGGAATACAGGCCGGATCCGCTGGTCGGCCCGAAGCGGCGGCCGGTGGCGAACATCAGCGGCTCGCCCGTCGTCCAGGGGCCGATGGTGCCGATCACGCTGCCGAAGGTGAAGCCCTGCGTGCCCGGCGTGCGGCTGTAGCCGTAGGTCATCAGGCTGGTGCCCAGCTTGCCCCCGTTGGCGTCGGCGCACACCTTCAGCGCCGAGAGGAGCGGCGAGCCCGACACGTCGCCCCACGCGATGTCCGTCAGCGTGCCGGTGAAGCGGGCGGAGGCGCCGGGGCTGGCGCCGACCGGCTGCCCGGTCTTCGCGTCGATCAGGCGGCCGAAGTAGATGTCGCGGAAGCACGCCGGCAGCAGCGCCGCCGAGAACAGCGTCTTCGTGCCGTCGGTCAGCGCGATCCGCAGGCCCCACAGGGCGGAGGCGAACTGGAACTGCGGGTCGAGGTCGACGATCTTGGCGGCGGTGCGGTCCATCTGCGCCACGAGCCGCAGGCTCAGCGCGGGATCGCCCTCCGCCGCGCCGTCCGCCGCGCTCTTGGCCGCGCCCTTGGCCGCGCCGTCCGGTCCGGCGCCGCCGGTGACCGCGCAGTCGATCAGGCGGAAGGTGTTGCCGCCGTCCGGGTTCCACCAGCCATTGTAGACCGTCCCCTTGCCGTCGGGCAGCGTCTCCATCGGCGTTTGGAAGCGCGGCTCGAAGCTCTTGGCGCTGTAGTTCCGGACGTCGTTGTTGACGGTGTTCACGTCCGCCTCGAACAGCCCGGCGAAATTCAGGCGCGGCAGCCCCAGGTAACTCATTCCCCCCACCCCTCTGTCAGGCGACCTCTGTTGATCTTGGCATATCACACAACAAATATGTCATCCACACGTATATATTGATGAAATTTTCTTGTGAGATAATAATCTCGCAACAATTTGCCGCATTATGTGACAATATTCTGCAACAACACTTCGTCGCTGGCAGGCAAATAGCCATCATACCCGCGTATGTTCTTGCCCACGCATTCCATTCCGGCATTGATCAATATTGATTTTCCGCCGTTGCACGGACACCATCATCGGCCGGTGACGGCGTACCGATAGTGTTGCGCCGCCACACGGCCCGAAGACCCCGGACACCCAAACCACCGCGCGGAGGCTGCCACCGTGACCGCTACGACCACTGCTTCGACCGCTGTTTTGACCGCCGCCAGTCACTGAATTGGGCAGAACCATGACGGCATTTCCGGCCGGTACACCCTCGGCGGCGCTGTGGCGATGGGCGGCGGTGGCGGCGGCGCTGGTCGCCGCCGTGGTCGTGCCGTTCCTGCTGTTCGAGGACGCCATGGGCCGGGCCGCCCAATGGGCGGCCGGCATCGGCGGCGGATGGGGGGCGGCGCTGCTCGCCCTCCTGCTCGCCGGCGACATCCTGCTGCCGGTGCCGTCCAGCGTGGTGAGCACGGCCTGCGGCTTCCTGCTGGGCTTCCCGGCCGGCACCGCGGCGTCCACCGTGGGGCTGACCGCCGGCGGCGTGATCGGCTATGCGCTGGGCCGCGGGCTGGGCGGCGCGCGGCTGGAGCGGCTGGTCACCCCGAAGGGGGCGGAGGGCGTGTCGGCCGTCTTCGCCCGCCGCGGCGCCTGGGCGCTGGTGCTGCTGCGCGGCGTGCCGGTGCTGGCGGAGGTGTCGGTGGTGGTGGCCGGCATGACGCGGCTGCCGTTCGACCGCTTCATTGCCGCCACGGCGCTCTCCAACCTCGGCCTGTCCGCCGCCTACGCCGCCGCCGGCGCCTGGGCGATGGATGGGGGGATGGGCACGGCGCTGGACGGGGCATTGCTGCCCTTCGCCGCCGCCATCGGCCTGCCGGCCGCCGCGCGGCTGTTCGGCCTGCGCCTCGCCGCCCCGCCCGCCGCGACCGGAGGGGTTCGATGACGCCCCACACCGTGCCGCCCGCGCTGATCGCCATTGCGTTGGAACCCGCCCCGGCGGCGTGGCTGGGCGATGCCCTCGCCGCCCCGCCCCTGCCCGGCACGCCGGCCTTCCTGCGGCTGTTCGCCATGGCCGGGCGCCTGTCGCCCGCCGTGCCGCCGCCCGACAGCGCGCAGGCGCACGCCCTGCGCGCCGCCGGCATCGCGGCGCCGGAGCGCTGGCCGCCGTCGCGCTTCGCGCGCGCCGCCCTGCTCGTCGCATCGGTCGGCGCAGCGGGGGCGGAGGCGCCGGACCGGCTGGCCGCCGCCTTCCGCACCTCCGACAACGCGGAGCGGGCGGCGATCCTGCAGGCGCTGCCGCTGCTGCCCGGCCCGGCGCGCTTCGCCGAACTGGCGGCCGACGCCTGCCGGTCCAGCGTGCAGCCGGTGTTCGAGGCCGTCGCCTGCGACAACGCCTTCCCCGCCGCCCATTTCGCCGAGCCGGCCTTCAACCAGATGGTGCTGAAGGCGGTGTTCACCGGCGCGCCGCTGGCCCGCGTCGTCGGTCTGGCGGAGCGCACCACGCCGGGCCTGATCCGCATGGCCGCCGACTTCCGCGACGAGCGGCGCGCCGCCGGGCGGCCGGTGCCGCCCGACCTCGATCTTCTCCTTGAAACCGGACGCTGACGCCATGAACCTGTTCGACCCGCACATCCACATGACGTCGCGCACCACCGACGATTACGCGGCCATGCGCCGCGCCGGCATCGTCGCGGTGACCGAGCCGGCCTTCTGGCTGGGCCAGCCGCGCACCCACGCCGGCAGCTTCGAGGACTATTTCCTGTCGCTGATCGGCTGGGAGCGCTTCCGCGCCAGCCAGTTCGGCATCCGCCACTTCTGCACGCTGGGCCTCAACCCGAAGGAGGCCAACACCCCCGGCATCGTCGACGGCGTGCTGGAGCTGGTCGACCTCTACCTCGTCAAGGAGGGCGTCGTCGCCGTGGGCGAGATCGGCTACGACGACATGACGGCGGCGGAGGACGACATCCTCGCCCGGCAGGTGGAGATGGCCATGCGCCACGACCTGCCGGTGATGATCCACACGCCGCACCGCGACAAGAAGGCGGGCACGCGCCGCACGCTGGACCTGCTGCGCGAGGCCGGTATCCCGCCGCACCGCGTGCTGATCGACCACAACAACGAACAGACGCTGGAAATGGTGCTGGAAAGCGGCTGCTGGGCCGGCCACACCATCTACCCCGGCAGCAAGATGGACGAGCCGCGCATGGTCTCCCTCGTCCAGGCCTTCGGGCCGGAGCGGATCATGGTCAACAGCTCGGCCGACTGGGGCATCAGCGACCCGCTGAAGGTGCCGAAGACCGTGGCCGCCATGCGCGCCGCCGGCATCGCGGAGGACGCCATCGAGACCATCGTCTGGCGCAACCCCATCGCCTTCTACGCCCAGAGCGGCCGCCTCGACCCGGCCGAGCTGGAAACGCCGCTGCCGGTCGACCAGCGCCTGCTGTTCGAGGGCAACACGGTGCTGCGCGGCCAAACACCTCTCGTCGGCTCCCCCACGGCCGAGGCCGCCGGCTGACCATGCGCCGCACCCTCGTCCTGAACGTCGTCGGCCTGACGCCCGACCTGCTGCCGCACGCCCCGGCGCTGTCGCGGCTGGCGGCGCGCGGCGTGCGCCCGCTGGTCCCGGTGCTGCCGGCGGTGACCTGCAGCGTGCAGGCCAGCATGCTGACCGGCCGGCCGCCCGCCGGCCACGGCGCCGTCGCCAACGGCTGGTATGACCGCGACCTGTCCGAAATCCTGTTCTGGAAGCAGAGCAACCGCCTCGTCTCCGGCGAAACCCTGTGGGAGGAGGCGCGGCGGCGCGACCCGTCCTTCGTCGGGGCCAAGCTGTTCTGGTGGTACAACATGTATTCGGGCGCCGACGTCAGCGTCACGCCGCGCCCGGTCTACGCCGCCGACGGGCGCAAGCTGCCGGACATCCACACCAACCCGTCGCACCTGCGCGGCGACCTGCAGAAGGCGCTTGGCCCCTTCCCGCTGTTCCGCTTCTGGGGGCCGGGGGCGGACATCGTCTCCAGCCGCTGGATCGCCGATTGCGCGGCGGAGGTGGAGCGACGGTTCAAGCCCACCCTGTCGCTGGTCTACCTGCCGCACCTCGACTACGACCTGCAGCGCTTCGGCCCCCACGACCCGCGCATCCCCGCGCAGGTCGCCGCCGTGGACGCGCTGGCCGCCCCGCTGATCGACGCCGCGGAATGGGCGGGGACGCGCGTCGTCGTGCTGTCGGAATACGGCATCACCGGCGTCACCGGCCCCATCGCCATCAACCGCGCGCTGCGCCAGGCCGGCCTGATCGCGGTGCGGGAGGAGCAGGGGGGCGAGCTGCTCGACCCCGGCACCTCCGACGCCTTCGCCGTCGCCGACCACCAGCTGGCCCACGTCTACGTCCGCCGGCCGGAGCTGGTGCCGGCGGTGCGCGACCTGCTGGCCGGCCTGGACGGGGTGGAGCGCGTGCTGGACGACGACGGCAAGCGCGCCGCCGGCCTGGACCACCCCCGCGCGGGCGAGCTGGTGGCCATCAGCCGCGCCGACCGCTGGTTCAGCTATCCCTACTGGCTGGACGACGGCCGCGCGCCGGACTTCGCCCGCACCGTGGAGATCCACCGCAAGCCCGGCTACGACCCGGCGGAGCTGTTCCTCGACCCGGCACTGTCCTGGCCGAAGGCGGCCGTGGCGTGGCGGCTGGCCAGGAAGGCGCTGGGGTTCCGCACGCTGATGGACGTGGTCCCGCTCGACGCCGGGCTGGTCAAGGGCTCGCACGGGCGGCCCACCGACCGTGCGGAGGCCGGGCCGCTGATCTTCTCCTCCGAACCCTCCCTGCTGCCCGACGGGCCGGTGCCGGCCACGGCGGTGAAGGACCTGCTGCTGAGACACGTGTTCGACGAGGCCCACACATGACCGCCCAGCCCATGAGCACCCTGCCCGGCGCCCACGCCGCGCCCCACATCCACCGCCAGCGCTTCACGGTCACCTTCGACTACGCCGTCGCCTTCACGCGCGGCGCCTTCGACCCCGGCAACGCGACGCTGGCGCAGGCGATGGGCACCCAGGCGATGGGCGCGGCCGGCGCCGACCCGCGCCCGCGCTGCCTCGCCTTCGTCGACATGGGCGTGCTGGACGGGCACCCGGACCTGTGCGCGGCCATCGCCGCCCACTTCGCCGCGCGCGGTGACCTGCCGGCGCTGGTGGCGCCGCCCCGCGTGCTGCCCGGCGGCGAGGCGGTGAAGAACGACCCGGCGCTGATCGGCCAGATGCACGACGCCATCCTGGGCCACGGCATCGACCGGCATTCCTACGTGCTGGCGGTGGGCGGCGGCGCCTTCCTGGACGCGGTCGGGCTGGCCGCCTCCACCGCGCACCGCGGCGTGCGGCTGGTGCGCATGCCCACCACCGTGCTGGCGCAGAACGATTCCGGCGTCGGCGTGAAGAGCGCCATCAACCGCGACGGGGCCAAGAACCAGATCGGCACCTTCGCCCCGCCCTGGGCGGTGGTGAACGACGCCGCCTTCCTGGACACCCTGCCCGCCCGCGACCGCGTCGCCGGCATGGCGGAGGCGGTGAAGGTCGCGCTGATCCGCGACCGCGCCTTCTTCGAATGGCTGGAGCGCTCCGCCGACGCGCTGGTGCTGTTCGAGCCGGACGCCGTGGCCCACTCGATCCGCCGTTGCGCCGAGCTGCACATGAAGCAGATCGCCGAGGGCGGCGACCCGTTCGAGCAGGGCAGCGCCCGCCCGCTGGACTTCGGCCACTGGGCCGCGCACAAGCTGGAGACGCTGAGCCGCAACCACCTGCGCCACGGCGAGGCGGTGGCCATCGGCATCGCGCTGGACACCCGCTATTCCGTGCTGGCCGGCCTGCTGCCGGCGGGCGAGGACCTGCGCGTCGCCGTCCTTCTCGAACATCTGGGCTTCCGCCTCTGGCACCCGGCGCTGGCGCGGCGTGATGACGCCGGCCGGCCCCAGGTGCTGGCCGGGCTGGAGGAGTTCCGCGAACATCTGGGCGGCCGGCTGACCATCACGCTGCTGGCGGGCATCGGCCGCGGCGTCGAGGTGAACGCCATGGACCCGGCCCTGGTCGAACAGGCGATATCCTGGCTGGCCGCGCGGGAGGGTGCCTGATGCGCCTGCCGGAGAACCGCGGCACGCTCGGCTACTGCCTGAACGTGCACCCGACGCAGACCTTCGCGGAGGTGCGCGCCGCCCTGCTGGGCCCGACGGCGGAGATCAAGCGCCGGCTCTGCCCCGACCGCCCCTTCGGCGTCGGCCTGCGCCTGTCCGCCGAGGCGGCGGCCGAACCGAACGCCGCGGCGGAACTGGCGGCCATCTTCGCCGGGGAAGGCTTCGCGGCCTTCACCATGAACGGCTTCCCCTACGGCCGCTTCCACGGCGCCCCGGTCAAGGAGACGGTCTACGAGCCCGACTGGACCACGCCGGAGCGCGTCGCCTACACCGTGACGCTGGCCGAGACCATGGCCGCCCTGGTGCCGCCGGGGGAGCGTGCGACCATCAGCACCGTGCCCGGCGGCTACGGCATAACCCTGCGCCGGCGGGAGGCGGCGGTGGCCGAGGGGCTGCTGCAGGCGACGGCGGCGCTGGTCCGGCTGGAACGCGCCACCGGCCGCACCGTCGCCCTGGCGCTGGAGCCCGAACCCTGGTGCCTGCTGGAAACGGTGGCCGACGCCATAGCCTTCTTCGGCGCCCACCTGTTCACCGTCGCCGCCGCGCGCCGGCTGGCCGCCCTTGCCGGCCTGACGGTGGAGGACGCGGTGGCGGCCCTGCCCCGCCACCTGGGCCTGTGCCTGGACGTCTGCCACATGGCCGTCGGCTTCGAGGAGCCGGAGGACGCCCTGCCCGCCCTGGCCGCCGCCGGCATCCCCATCCACAAGGTGCAGCTCAGCGCCGCGCTGCGCGTCCCGCGCATGGACGCGGCGGGGCGCGCGCGGATGGCGTCGTTCCAGGATCCCGTCTACCTGCACCAGACCGCCGTCCGCCAGCCGGACGGCGCGAAGCGCCGCTTCCTCGACCTTCCCTACGCCCTGATGGGCGAGCCGGACGATGGCGCGGAATGGCGCGTGCACTTCCACGTCCCCCTGTTCGCCGAGTTGGAGCCGCCGCTGGCCTCCACCCGCGACGTGCTGGACCGGGTGCTGAACCTGCACCGCGACCGCCCGGTGAGCGCGCACCTGGAGGTCGAGACCTACACCTGGGATGTTTTGCCCGCCGAGGCGCGCGGCGGCCTGACCGTCACCGACGGCATCGAGAAGGAGCTGCGATGGGTGCTGCAACGGCTGTCCTGATCCGCCCGCGCGCGGCGCTGGTGCTGGGCCGCGTGTCGAACCTGCCGACGGTGCTGAGCAACGCGCTGGCCGGCATCGCGCTGACTGGCATCGGGCTGGCGGGTGCGGCATGGCCGCCCGCCGTCCTGATCGGCGCGGCGGCGGCGCTGGCGCTGCTCTACGTCGGCGGCATGTACCTGAACGACGCCTTCGACGCGGAGGTGGACGCGCGCGAGCGGCCGGCGCGCCCCATCCCCCGCGGCGACGCGGCGCGCGGCGCGGTGTTCGCCGCCGGCTTCGCGCTGGTCGGCGCCGGCGTGGCGCTGGCCGCCGTGCCAGGCCCGGCGGCCCTGCTGTGCGGCGCGCTGCTGGCCGGGGCCATCCTGCTGTACGACGCCGTGCACAAGCACACGGCCGCGGCACCGGCGATCATGGGGCTGTGCCGGCTGCTCGCCTACCTCACGGCGGCGGCGATGGCCGGCGGCGACGCGCTGGGCACCGCGCTGCTGCTGGGCGGCGGCGGCCTGTTCTGCCACGTCGTCGGCCTGACCTATGCCGCCAAGCAGGAAGCGTACGACCGGCTGGACAACGCGTGGCCGCTGGCGGTGCTGGCGGTCCCGCTGGCAGGCGCGCTGTGGGCGGCGATGGCGGCGGCGGGGGCGGCGCCGCTGGCGCTGGTCCTGTGGGCGGCCCTCGCCGCGACGACCGCCTGGGCGGTGCGCCGCCTGTTCCGCCGCGCCCCCGGCGACGTGCCCCGCGCCGTCGCCGCCCTGATCGCCGCCATCGCGCTCTACGACGCGGTGCTGATCGCCGCCGCCGGACAGCCCCTGCCGGCGCTGATCGCCGCGCTGTGCTTCCCGCTGACGCTCGCGCTGCAGAGAATCGTCCCGGGGACCTGAGCGGTTCCGCGTGTCTGACCTTCATAGCCCCTCCCCCTTGACGGGGGAGGGGTTGGGGAGAGGGTGGTTACGCCTCTCACGCTGGCCGAAGGCCAGCGCTGCCGGCGTCAGGCGGATGCCTTTGGCATCCGCTGAGAGCCCGGCAGGGCGGAAGAGAGTCATGTTCCGCCTGCCGGCGGCTATCCCCCTCTCCCCAACCCCTCTCCCGCGAGGGGAGAGGGGCTATAAGGGTCAGGCCCGCGTCACAGCCACGCGATCCTCCGAGCAATAGGCATCTCACATAAACGTATATGATTGTGAAACGTAGCGACAAATCATCGCATGAATTTTTAAGCCCGTTCACGGGAGTTTCGTTTGACCAAGCAATCTTGCTTGGACAGCATGGCGGCAGGATGAAGTTGCGTGGAGGCGCAATGAACAGGCGAAGCGCCGCGCCTGCCTAATTAAATACACGAATATGTATGCGCTCCCGCCGATGATCCGGACATGCCGAAACGGCTTTCCATGAGGTGATTCACCATGTCATTCCTCAATTACCCTCGGCTGGTCTTCTCGGGCCTGTTCCAAGCCGACCCGTCGACCGTCAACAACGACCCGCGCCATTACAGCAACGGGTATTTCGACGAGCGCTTCCAGGAATTCACCAAATCAGGGGCCGACGGCACCCAGTACAATGGCTGGTGGAACCCGCCGGGCACCAGCATCTTCCGCTTCGCCCAGACCAAGGTGAACAGCCTGTGGGGGGAGGACGGCCAGACGCTGACCGACCCCGCGGCGGACCCGGCCTTCGCCCTGACCGTGGGCAACACGCTGGACCAGAGCTCGGCCAAGATCGTCGACCTCGATCCGGACTGGCAGCTCGCGTCCGAGCTGTACGGCCTCGTGGTCTCCCTCACGGCGCCGGACGGGCGGACGGTGTTCACCGGCCGGTTCGAGGTGGCGCCCTTCCGCGACCTGTGGTTCAGCCGGGGTCCGGGCGGCGGTGACGGTGCGGCGACCGCGTCCTTCCAGTCGGTGCTCACCGACCTGCAATGGAACATCGACGGCTTCGGCAGCGCCTTCCTGGAGCGGCTGAAGGCCGAGGCGGACAAGGCCGAGGCGCTGTCCGTGCGCCTGACCACCTTCGCCTACGACGACAGCGTGGGCGAGGCGACCTTCACCTACGGCTCGCTGCTCGGCGCCATCGGCCCCTATGCGGCGTCCGAACCGAGGAGCTTCGTGCTGGGCCGGCGCTTCACGCCGACGCCGCAGCAGGGCGTCCGCACCCAGAACGGAGAGAAGCTGAACCTCACGTGGTTCTCCGGCGCGGTCGTCGACGTGCCGGGCACCGGGGGCGCCGCCCTCTCCCTGGACCTGAGCAACACGCTGCCGGTCGACGCCGACGCCGAGTTCATCGATTACGGCCCGCTGCCGGTCGCCGCGCTGACGTACGACGGCGTGCAGGCCGGCGACGTCATCGCCGAGGGAGACTGCGTCGTGCTCGGCGAGATCACGGACTACAAGACGCTCCAGCACGTCCTGGGCGGCATCCTCGACCTGCCGCTGACGGCGGAGCAGCGGGACGCCATCGCCGACCGTCCGCTGGCCATCCTGGTGCCGAACGCCCCGCGCACCGGCCCCGGCGCCTACATCGTGGCCAGCCGCGAAACGCCGGACGGCCTCCAGCTGCGGCCGGAGAAGTTCACCTTCCGCCTGCACTCCGACGACAACGGCCCGCGGTCCGGCGAGACGGTCTTCTACGCCGCCCGCTACGGCGTGCCGCTGGCCGGTCAGGCCATCGCCTTCGGCACCACCGCCCAGGCGCTCGACACCGACGACGCGCCCTCCGACGTGCCGGACGACACCACGCCGGCGGCGCCCATCCCGTTCAACAACGCGCCGCTGCGCATGATCGCCTTCACCCCGGCCGAGCCGGTGACCGACGCCGACGGCAAGGCGGCGGTGACGCTGACGGTGACCGGTCCGCTCGGCTACCCGCGCGGCTATTTCGACGGGCAGCTCTACGTCTTCGACTACAATCTGGCGCACCCCGCGCGCGCCACCGGTGACAAATCGCCGTTCGACCGGCTGGCGGCGCTGGTGTTCAGCGCCTACGACGTGCCGGAAAAGCCGGTCTGGGCCGACATCCAGCCGATCATGCAGCAGTACTCCAACCTCTACCCGGTGATGAGCCGGCAGCTCTTCGACTTCGCCAACGAGGATCAGGCGCGGTCGAACGCCTACACCCTGAAGTTCGCCTTCACGCGTCCCTTCGAGGAGGCCGGCCACATGCCGGTGACGCGCGACCTGTCGAACGGCAAGCGCAAGGCCATCCTGGCGGTGCTCGATTCCTTCATCGCGGAGGCCGGCGGCGCCCCGCCGCCGAACGCGGAGCGGTTCGCCAACCGCCGCGGCCGCTGCCCCATGGGCCACGGCTGATCCGGACGCGCGCACCCAGTTTGCCCCGGCCAAGCTCTCCCTGATTGGAGATTCCCGATCATGTTGCTTCTGAAGAAGAACCGCCTCGACCGCGCGCGCGCCGCGACGAGAACCGCCGACAAGCTGGCGGAGGTCCGCTCCATGCTCGCCACCGCCGTGACGGTCGAGCTGTCGACCCTGCCGCCCTACCTGTCCGCCGCCCTCTCGGTGGCCCCCCACAGCCAGACCAACCACGACGCCGTCAAGCTCGTCCAGTCGGTGGCCGTGGAGGAGATGCTGCACATGACGCTCGCCGCCAACACGCTGATCGCGGTGGGCGGCAACCCGGTGATCAACGACCCCGCCACGCTGCCGCACTATCCCGGCAGCCTGCCGGACATCGCCCCCGGCCTCGTGGTGACCACCGCCGCGCTGTCGCGCGAACAGGCCCGCACCGTGTTCATGGGGATCGAGCGGCCGGACACCAAGGCGCGCCTGCCCGGCGAAACGCCGGAGGAGCACGCCCGCGCCGTCGCCATGCTGGCCGATCCCGAGTACGTCTCGATCGGCGACTACTACGCCGAGATCAAGCGGCAGCTGACGGAACTCGCCCGCCAGGACCCGGCGCTGTTCGCGCATCCGCGCATCGACCAGCAGGTCCCGGCCGCCCGCTACTTCAACGTCGACTTCAAGGTCAACCCGCTGGGCTACGTGGACAGCCTGGCCTCGGCGCTGGACGCCATCGACCTGATCGTCGAACAGGGCGAGGGCGTGCAGATCGAGGAGGACCCGATCAACCCCTACACCGGGCGCCGGGGCGAGCTGTCCCACTATTTCAAGTTCGGGGAGATCGCCTACGGCCACCGTCTGGTCCGCAACCCGGAGGACCCGTCCGGCTGGTCCTACACCGGCGATCCGGTCGCGCTGGAGGGTGTCCCGCCCATCGTGCGGAACGCCTCGCTGGAGGACTATCCGGAGGGCAGCGTCGCCCACCTGCCGGCGCAGGCCTTCTTCAACACCTACGTCCGCCTGCTGAACGCGCTGCACCTGACGTTCAACGGCGAGCCGGCGCGGCTGTCCGACGCGCTCTCCGTGATGTACGAGCTGCGGCTCGCCGCGTTCAAGGTGACCGGCATCCCCGTGGGGGACGAGGCCGCCGGGAACGGGAGCCAGATCACGTTGATGGGCGGCCCGCCGTTCCAGGCGCGGCGCGTGGCGCCCCCCACCTGACCCGGCGCGGTGCCCCGCCCCAGGGCAATCGCTTGAAGGGCTTGCGGCTGCTGAATAGCCCCTCTCCCTTGAGGGGGCGACGCCGAAGGGCGTCGCGGTTGGGGTGAGGGTGATTACGGCCGGATGGCCGGAGAACAAGACTCTTTTCCCGCCATCCGGCGGTAACGACCCCTCATCCCAACCCTTCTCCCTCAAGGGGAGAAGGGCTTTTTCAGCTTCCGCCATGATGCGTGCATCACGTAGTCGCGGGAGAGAGGGGCGGGGCGTCCGGCCGCGACATCGGGTCCGCCTTCCTGGAATAGCCCGTTTTTCCCGCCGATCCGGGCGGTGTAGGCCCTGAATCGTACGCAGGCCAGCGGAAATAGGCCCGCCGCAAGCGTTGCAATGCGCCGCCGGCTGGGATATGAGGGCGCGATTTCCAATCCAAAAAATGCCCCACGGAGACGAGCCACCATGAAGCTCACCCGCCGCGTCAAAGAGATTCTTGCAAATTACGAGAGCGACAATCCGGGCGTGAAGGCCAACCTCGCCCGCATCCTCATGGAAGGCAAGCTGGGCGGCACCGGCAAGCTGGTCATCCTGCCCGTCGACCAGGGCTTCGAGCACGGCCCGGCGCGCAGCTTCGCGCCGAACGAGCCGGGCTACGACCCGCACTACCACTACCAGCTGGCCATCGACGCGGGC
>Ga0196976_1000798_pt1 | contig 17717 bp, 17 predicted proteins | sample S3v_513CmetaG_FD_148644 | JGI IMG/M metagenome (GOLD analysis project Ga0196976, IMG submission 148644) | Soil microbial communities from Anza Borrego desert, Southern California, United States - S3+v_5-13C | ecosystem: Environmental > Terrestrial > Soil > Desert | place: USA: California...
AAGTGCCTGCTGCCCTTCGCCGGCCGCACGCTGCTGGAATGGCAGCTGCGCACGCTGGCCGTGGCCGGGGTGGGGGAGGCGGTGGTCGTCACCGGCTTCGCCGCCGCCGACGTGGAGGCGGAGCTGGCCGGGCTCCACTTGCCGGGCTTGCGCGTGCGCACGCTGTTCAACCCGTTCTACGGTGTGGCCGACAACATCGGCAGCTGCTTCCTGGCGGCGCCGGAGATGGTGGGCGACTTCCTGATCGTGAACGGCGACACGCTGTTCGAGCCGGCCGTCCCGGCCGCCCTGCTGGCCCAGGCGACGGCCCCGGTGACCGTCACCATCGACCGCAAGGACCGCTACGACGCCGACGACATGAAGGTGTGCCTGGACCGGGAACAGGACGGGGGCCGGCGCCTGCGCGCCATCGGCAAGACCCTGCCGCCGGACAGCGTGGACGGCGAGTCCATCGGCCTGCTGCTGTTCCGCGACGACGGCGGCTCCCGCTTCGCGCACGCCGTCCAGGCGATCCTGCACGAACCGGGCGGGACGCGGCACTGGTACCTCTCGGCGATCGACCGGCTGGCGCGCGGCGGCGAGCGCGTGGAGGCCGTGTCCATCGAGGGCCGCCAGTGGACCGAGGTCGACTACCCCGCCGACGCCGAACGCGCCCGCCGGCTGGTGGAGAGCTGGGTCGCGGCGGGCCGCTTCGGCGCGATGGCCGCGGAGTAGTCTCGTAGGTTGGGTCGAGACCCAACATCCTTCGCGTCGCCAAGGATTGTTGGGTTTTCGCTGGCGCTCAACCCAACCTACGCCTTTCTCTTCGTCAAAACCGCCTCGGCCAAGGCCAGGTCCTCCGGCCGATCGACGTCCACGGCGGCGTCGGCGAAGGGCATCTCCACCGTCGCCAGCGCCGCACCCGTGCGCCGGCCGAGCGCCGCCACCGCGTCGTCCAGTGTCAGACGGCCCAGCGCGAAAGAGAGAAGATGGAAAAGGCCGATCCGCCGGACCATGCGCCAGGGCCGCTTGCGGTCCTGCTCGACCCGCCGCCAGAACGCCACCACCCGGCGCGCGGCTTCCGTCCGCAGGGCGAAGAGGTTGCAGCCGCTGCAGGCGCCGTCCTTGAAACGCAGATAGGTGCGGCGGCTGTCCGGGTATGCGGCGCGGATCGTCTCCGCCCGCGCCAGTGCGGCTGCGGCGTCGGCATCGGGCGGCAGGCGAGCCCAGAAGTGCTCCACCATCTCCGGCGTCAGCAGCGGGTGGTCGGCGGTGGTGATAAGGCAGGGGAAGGGCGCCTCCACCGCGTCCAGTGCCGCCAGCACGCTGCGGCTGGGCGAGGGGGCCGCGGGCAGGACGGTGACGGCGCCGCCGGACAGGAAGGGGACGAAGGCGGGGTGGGCGCCCAGCAGCTCCGGCCGTTCGATCGCCACCAGCGTGCGGCCGACGCGCGGCACGGCGGCCAGCGTCGCCAGGACGCGTGCCAGCATGGGCACGCCGGCCACCGGCGCCAGCGCCTTGTGCGACACGCCGGCCGCCACCGCCACCGGGTCGGCCGGACCGCGGCTGCCGGCCAGCACGATGGCCGTGATGGGGGCTGTAACGGAACCGTTCACAGCGCCTTTCCGTACAGGCGGTAGGTCTTGTAGGGACGCCCGCCCACCGCCTCGGCGATGCGGCGCATGGGAACGTTGTCTTCCAGGATCCAGGACATCTCGATGCGGTGCAGGCCCAGTGCCGCCGCTTCCCGCCGCACGGCGGCGATGATGAGGAAGGCGAGCAGGCCGCCCAGCAGGCTGTCGGCGTGCTTGCGCCGCACGCCCATCAGCGGCACCCGCGCGCTGCGCACCCCCGACACCTTCAGCCGCCACAGGAGCTTGGCCCAGCCGAACGGCAGCAGGCGGCCGTCCAGATCGCGGATCGCCTCGTTCAGGTTGGGCAAGCAGACGGCGAAGGCCGCCGGCTCTCCGTCCACCTCGGCGAACCAGACCAGCCGCTCGTCGATCAGCGGCTTCATCTGCCTGGCCATGTGGTCGATCTCGTCGGCCGTCAGCGGGACGAAGCCCCAGTTGCCGCTCCAGGCGTCGTTGAAGATGGCGGTCAAGGCGCCCACCTCGCGCCGGTAGTCGGCCATGCGCAACGGTCGGATCCGCACGTTGGGCGGCAGCGGCCGGGCGACCATGGCCCGCACGCCGGCCGGCAACTCCGGCCCCTCGCTCAGGTACGCCAGCACGTCCTTGGCCTTGGCATAGCCGGCGCGTTCCAGCAGCCGGCCGAGATACGGGCGGTCGTGCCCCATCATCAGCATGGGCGGCGTGTCGAAGCCGTCCACCAGCAGCCCTGTCTCCTCGTTGATCGACAGGTTGAAGGGGCCGAGCACGCGCGTGGCGCCGCGCGCCCGCAGCCAGCGCTCCGCCGTGTCCATCAGGGCGCCGACCACGGCCGGGTCGTCCACCGCCGCCAGCAGGCCGAAGTGGCCGGTGCCGGGCGCGGCCAGCCGGTCCAACTGGGCGCTGACCCGGCCGACGTCGCGCCCGCCCCGCCGGGCGATCCAGAAAGCCGCCTCGGCGTGGCGGAAGTAGGGGTTCTTCGACGACGACAGCGCGTCGCGCCGCTCCATCAGCAAGGGCGGGATCCAATGGGGATCGTCGCGGTGCAGCGCGAAGGGCAGGCGGATGAAGCGCTCCAGCTCCGCGCGCCCGGCCACCGGCAATATTTCGATGTCCGACGCGGCCCCGGCGGCCGGCCGGTTGAGCAGGTCGGTCATGGCGACACCGCCTCTTCCCGAGGTCCCGGTTTTCCATCATTGGGCGGGCGGTCGCGCGGCGGGGCGCCGGTCAGCTCCGCCACCCAGGGGTAGCGCTTCGCCTCCTCCACGTCATAGCCCAGGTTGAAGACGGTGGGGCTGCGCGGCCGGTCGCGCGGGTCGGCGCGGTGGGTGCCGGCCAGATGGTCCACCAGCGGCGTGGTGATGCCGAAGTTGCCCGTCTCGTCGTGGAAGTGGTGGGCGAGGTGCAACTTCTTGATGCGCAGCAGCAGGCGGTTGCGCGGCTTCACGTTCAGGTGCTGCACGCAGTGGCAGAACTCGTACACGCACATCAGCGCCGTGGCGCAGGCCAGCGCCGCCCCCGCCCCCGCCCGCCCGTCCACCGCCCAGCCGACGGGCAGCGCGATGGCCAGAATCAGCGGCAGCGTGTTGGCCAGCGAGCCGAACAGCACCTCCAGCTTGTGCGGGTCCTGGTGGTGGTCGAAATGGATGCGCTTCCACAGCGCCGCCGTCAGCCGCGACTTGTAGAGGAAGCGACCGTGCAGGATGAAACGGTGCAGCCCGTATTCGACGAAGGGGTATAGCGCCACCATCAGCAGCGCCGCCAGAGCCGTGCGGACGCCGTCCTCCGTCCAAACCACCGCCAGGACCGTGCCGAGCACGGCCATCGCCGCATAGACCTGGATCGCCGGGTAGGTCGCGTAGGCCGCCAGCAGGTCGCGCAGGCCCATCCGCCCCAGGTCGTAGGTCCGCCCGTGCCAGCCGGCCATGCCCGTCACTCCTCCCAATCACTCTTCCCCATTACTCTTCCAGGTACAGGAGAACCGCGCCGCCGATGCAGGCGAACAGCGCCAGCGGCAGCCAGACGGCCAGCGCCGGCGGCAGCGCGTCGGCCTCCGCCAGCGCCGACAGGAACCCCTGGAACACCAGGAACAGCAGCCCCAGCGCCAGCCCGGCCGCCAGGCCGGAGCCCAGCGCCCCGCCGCGCCGGATGCCGTGCAGCGCCGGCTGGGCCAGCAGCAGCATGACGAAGGACGAGGCGGGGATGGAGAACAGCTTCTGCACCTGCGTCTCGTAATAGGCGCGGTTGCGGGTGCCGGACCACGCCCCCTCCATGATGGACAGGATGCGGCGGACCGACAGGAACTCCGTCGGGTTGGCGACGAAGGCGACGTTCTCCGGCGCCGGCCCGTCCGGCCAGGGCATGCGGTCGCGGTGTCCGGCGCGCTGCACGCCGTTGGGCAGGATGGTCAGGGTGTCCACCTCGTGCAGCGTCCAGCCGCCGTCCTCCCACCGCGCCTCGCGCGCGGTCAGGCGGCCGTTGGCCAGCCCCTCCTCGTCGCGCAGGACGACGGTGACGCCGTCCAGCCGCCGGCCGCCGTCGTGCACCGCCGTGATGGAGGCGATGCCGGCCCCGGCGCGGATCCACACCGGCTTCGCCGGCTCCTTGTCGTCCGTGGCGGGCGCCGGGCGCGCCGCCCACCAGTCCTGCAGCGCCTGTTCGGCGCGCGGCACGATCTGGTCCAGCAGCAGGACGTGCAATGCGGCGATCACCGCCACTGTGGGCAGCAGGCTGCGCAGCAGCCGCCAGGGTGACGCGCCGACGGAGCGCAGGGCGACGATCTCGTTGTGCTGCGCCAGCGACAGGAAGGCGGTCAGCGCGCCGATCAGCACGGCCAGCGGCACCAACTGGTTCAGGAACATCGGCAGCCGCAGCCCGACGTAGGTCAGCACGTCCGCCGCCCCCCGCCCGCGCTCCAGCACCGCGCTGGCCTTGTCGAGCAGGTCGAGCAGCTGCAGCAGCCCGGCGAAGGCCAGCAGCACGGCCAGGAAGCGCCCGGCGAAGGCGCGCGTGAAGTAGCCGGTCAGCGTCACTGCACCGCCCTCCGCCGGGGCCGCAGGCGGCGGATCGCACCGAAGACGATGTCCACCCGCTCGAACAGCGCCGCGAACGGGTTGGCGCCGGGGCGCCGGTCGGCCAGCACGTACAGCGTGGCACAGCCGGCGGCGAACAGCGCGAAGGGACCCCACAGGCTCAGGATCGGGTCGGCCCGGCCGAGGTCGGCCATGCTCTCGGCGAACTGGATGACGTGGTGGTAGAGCAGCAGGATCACCGCGGCCACGGCGATCCCCTGCCAGCGGAAGGAACGCTTGGCCGCCATGCCCATGGGCACCGCCAGCATCGGCAGGAAGGGCAGCGAGGCTGAGCGGACGAGGCGCGCGTTGAACTCCGCCCGCAGCCGGCCCTGCGGGATCGTCGAGGCGGGGTTCCGCCACTCGTCGCGCAGCTCCCGCATGGTCAACTCGCGCTCGCTGTCGCCGCGCGCGCGGAACAGGGGGATGTCGCGGGGAAAGCGGCGGTCCAGCGTCAGCTGCTCGAACGCGGCGACCGAATCCTTGCGCTCCACGCTGGTGCGGATCTGCACGCCGTTCTGCAGGGCGAGGCGCAGGTGCTGGCCGTCGTCGCTGAGCTGCAGGCCGCCGCGCCGGGCGGTGGTGGCGACCTCCGCGCCGCCGGGCTGCGCCTCGTGCACGAAGACGTTCTCCAGCCATTGGCCGTCGGGGTCCGTGCGGTCGGCGTAGATGGTGTAGCCGCCACCCGCGTCGATGAAGGTGCCGGCGACCACCGACGCGTCCCACGGCGCGTTGGTGACGGCGTGGAAGATCGCCCGGTAGGCGTAGCGGGAATAGGGCTGGATGTAGCCGTACAGCGCTATGCTGAAGCCGCCCAGCAGCACGCCCAGCCACAGGAACGGCCGGCTGAAGCGCCGCAGGGACAGGCCGCAGCCGCGCAGGGCGTCCAGTTCGCTGTCCTCGGCGAAGCGGGCGGCGACCAGGAAGATGCTGATGAAGAAGGCCGCGGGCAGCGCCAGCCCCAGGTAGTGCGGGACGAGGTTCATGGCCATCCCGGCGATCTGGTCGAATTGCTTGCCCTGGTGGGCCAGCAGGTCGAACAGGCGCAGAATCCGCTCAAGGACCAGCGCCAGCAGCACCACGGCCAGCGAGATGCCCAGCGGCCGCGCGGTCTGGACAAGGATGTACCGGTCGATCGTGCGCAACGCGGAACTCCCTGTCGGCATCGGGCAGGGCCGGTGCCCTACGCGCCGGTCCACCGGGCGCGCAGCGCCGCCACGATGCGCTCCAGCACCGCCGCGTCCGGCTCGACGGCCGCGCCCAGGGCCGGCGGGCCGGGCCAGCCGGCGTCCGGGAACTCCAGGTCCTCGAAGCGGCGCGTCCCCTCGTACCGCGGGATAACGTGGAAATGCACGTCCGGGTCCACCATCATCAGCATGAGGTAGTTGATCTTCTCAAAGCCGACGAAGCCCTTCAGCATCGCCTCCACCCCCGCCACCGCGCCCTGGAGGCCGGCGAAGGCGGCGGGGCTGACCTGCCCGAAGGCCGTCGCCGGTTCCCGGCAGGCCAGGACGAGCGAGCCCAGCGTTACCTGCTGCGGCCGTGCCAGCACGGTCCAGTGCGCCGTTTCCGCCACTACGGTGCGCGGATGCCCGAACTTCCGCATCGTCGCGTTCGACATGACCATAAGAATGGGGTGCCGTAGGTTGGCGCCAAGCGTCAGCGCGGCCCAACATCCGGGTAATGCACCGCGAAGCGCGCCTCGGTGCGGAAACCTGCCCCGTCATACCCCCGGACCAGCGCGGCGAGGCGCCAGCGCCCGTCCTCCGGCTGCTCGACCGTGAATCGGATCCAGCGGGCGGGCTGCACGCGCCCGACCGGCGCGGCCGAGGCGGACGGAACGCCGACCACGGGGATGGCGCCGGCCAGCCCCGGCAGGTACCCGACGTGCTCGCGATGGTGGTGCCCATGCAGCACCAGCTCCGCCCCCGCGCGCGCCAGCGCCGCCTGTACGCGGTGGCGGTCGGTCAACGCCGTGCGCTCCGACCCGCCCACGCGCAGCGGCGGGTGGTGCATGAGGACGACGCGGAACAGGTCCCGGCGGCCGAGGTCGCGCAGCACTTCCTCCAGCCGCGCCGCCTGCTCCGCCCCCACGCGGCCGGTGGCGAGCAACGGCGGGCTCGGCACCGCGGTGGACAGGCCGACGAAGGCGACCGGCCCGCGCACCCGCACGAAGGGCAGGGCCGTTTCGGCCTCGTCCCCCGCCATATCCCCCGCCATCCACAGCTGCCAGCGGCCGAGGCCGAGGTTCCAGGGAACCCGGACGGTGGCGTCGTGGTTGCCCGGTACCAGGGACAGGCGCTCTGGCGGGCCTACCCGTTCGAGCCAGTCGCGCGCCCGGTCGAATTCGTCCGGAAGCGCGATGTTGATCAGGTCGCCGGTCACCACGATGTGGTCGGGGGCGTGCGCGGCGACGTCGGCCAGCAGGGCGGCCAGCACCTCCGGCCGGTGAATGCGGTGCCGCTTGCGCCGCCAGGACAGGAAGCCCAGCAGCCGCTTGCCCGCCAGGGTGCGCAGCCGGGCCGGCCAGCCGGGCGCTAGCGGCAGGTGCGGATCGGAGAAATGGGCGAAACGGAAGGGCAGGGGCATGACGAGGACAACAACGCGGTGAGCGACGTCGCCGATCCGGCCCTGACCCGAAACGGCGGCCCCCGAAACGGCGGCCCCGTGGACACGGACATGCCGCCGGTGGCGCTGATCCTCGGCGCCTGCCCGGTGCGGCTGTGGGGCATGACCCCGGCGGAGCGGTTGCGCCGCGCCCTGTCGCGTGCCGGTGTGGCGGAGGTGCGGTCCTGGCCGGACGCGCCCGTTCCTGGCCGCCGGCACCTGCTGGTGCGCGACGACCACGTCTTCGACGCGGTGCTGATCGCCGACCTCGCCCGCGCCGACAACACGGTGCTGACCACCGGGGCGGGCACGCCGGTCGCCGCCATCGTCGACGCGCCGAGGGTGGAGGAGGCCGCGGCGCTGCTGACGCGTGGCGGGCCGCTGCCGGCGGGCCTGCGCGCCGTCGGTCCGGCGACGCTCAGCTCCGCCTACAACGACGCGCTGCGCAAGCGGGAGGCGCCCTACCTGCTGCCGCTGACAGAGGAGACGCGGCCGGAGGTGGAGCGGCGGATGTTCGCCGGCTCCTACAAGGGGGTCACCGACCTTGTCACCAAGCACGTCTGGCCGGCGCCGGCCCTGCGCGTCACCCGCTGGTGCGCGACGCACGGCGTGACGCCCAACGCGGTGACGTGGCTCAGCCTCGTGCTGGTGCTGCTCGCCATGGGGGCGTTCTGGCAGGGCTGGTTCCTGACCGGGCTCGCGATGGCCTGGGGCATGACGTTCCTGGACACGGTGGACGGCAAGCTGGCCCGCGTCACGCTGACCTCGACCAAGCTGGGCAACGTCTTCGACCACGGCATCGACCTGATCCACCCGCCCTTCTGGTACTGGGCGTGGATCATCGGGCTGGGCGCGGCTGGGATGGCGCTGGAACAGCCGGGGCTGGTGCTGGCGGTGGTGGCCGGCGGCTACGTCCTCCAGCGCGTGCAGGAGGGGCTGTTCATCGCGCTGTTCAAGCTGGAGATCCACATCTGGCGGCCCTTCGACAGCTGGTTCCGCCTGATCACCGCGCGGCGCAACCCGAACCTGATCCTGCTGACGCTGGGTGCCGTGGCCGGGCGGCCGGACCTGGGCATGCTGGCGGTCGCCGCGTGGACGGTGGCCTCGCTGCTGATGCACACGGTGCAGATCGTGCAGGCGCTGGCGGCGCGGCGGCGCGGGCCGCTGGTGTCCTGGCTGGCGCGATGACCCGCGTCGGCGTCATCGTCAACCCCTTGAGCCGGCACAACCGCGACGGCGGCTTCGACCCGGCGGCGGCCGGTTTCCGCGACCTGCCGCACGCCCGGCCGCGCACGCCGGCCGAACTGCGCGACACGCTGGCCGAGTTCCGCCGCCGCGAGGTGCGCGTCGTCGCCGTCAGCGGCGGCGACGGCACGTTGCGCGAGGTGCTGACCGCCCTTCCGCAGGCCTACGGTGGGGAGGAGCCGGACATCGCCCTGCTGCCGGCCGGCAAGATCAACCTCGCCGCCCGTGTGGTCAGCCGCGTGGGCGGCCGCTTCGGCGACGGGCCGGCGGCCCTGCGCCGGCTGATCGACGCGGCGCGCGGCCGGACCCTGGCGCGGGTGGAATGGCCGGTGCTGGAGATCGCATGGCGGGATGAGCCGGAGCGGCGGCTGCGCGGCTTCCTCTTCGGCGCCGCCGCCTTCGCGGCGGGGACGCGGCTGGCCTACAGCCACGTCCACCGGGCCGGGTTCAACGACGCCGCCGCGGTGGCCCTGTCCATCGCCGCCACCGCCGGCACCGCGCTGTTCGGCCGGCAGCGGCGGGCGCTGCTGGCGGGGGAGGACATGACCGTCGGCGTGGACGGCACCCCGCCCCGCGCCGGGCGGCATTTCCTGACGCTGGCGACCACGCTCGACCGCCTCGTCCTCAACCTGACGCCGTTCTGGGGGGCGGGGGAAGGGGCGATCCGCTGGCTGGACATCGCCGCCCCGCCCCGGCGGCTGGCGGCGGCGCTGCTGCCGGTGCTGCGCGGGCGCCCGCGCCCGTGGATGCCGGCGGCCGGCTACGCCAGCGACCGGGCGCGGGAACTGTCCATCGACCTCGCGCACCCCTTCGTGGTGGATGGCGAGCTGTTCGCGCCGGGGCTGGGCGGGATTCTCCTGTCCGCCGACCGCCGCGTCGGCTTCGTGCAGCCGATGGGCGGGCCATGAGCGCCCTCAGGGACCTCATCGCGGAAGAGCTGGACCGGCCGGCGATGGCCGAGGCGCGCGTCATGACCGACGCCATCCTCGCCCGCCATGGCGACCGCGTGGCGGCGGTGCTGTTCTACGGCTCCTGCCTGCGCACGGGGGACGCCGCCGGGATCCTCGACCTCTACGTCCTGACGGATTCGCCGCGCGCCTACCATGGGCGGGCGTGGCCGGCGCTGCTCAACGCCGCGCTGCCGCCCACCGTGTCCTATCTGGAGGTGCCGGGTCCCAGCGGTACGGTGCGGGCCAAGGTGGCGGTGATGAGCACCGCGGCCTTCGCGCGCGCCGTGCGGGGGCAGGGCATAGACACCACGGTGTGGGCGCGCTTCTGCCAGCCGGCGGCGCTGCTGCACGCGCGCGACGCGGCCAGCCGGGCGGCGGTGGTCGACGCCGTGGCGCGGGCGGTGGTGACGGCGGCCGGCTGGGCCGTTCTGCTGGGGCCGGAGGGCGGCACCCCGGCGGATCTCTGGACCGCCCTGTTCCGCCACACCTACGGCGCCGAGCTGCGGGCCGAGCGCGGCGACCGGCCCGACCAGCTGTATGCCTGGGCGGCGGCGCGCTACGACCGCCTGCTACCCCTTGCCCTGGCCGGGAAGCCGTCGCCCCGCGACCGGGCATCCGCGCGGCGGCGCTGGCTGCTGCGGCGGTGGCCGGGCAAGGGGTTGAACCTGCTGCGCCTTGTCAAGGCCGCCTTCACCTTCGAGAACGGCGTCGACTACATCCTGTGGAAGCTGGAGCGGCACGCCGGCCGCCCCGTGCGCATCACCGGCTGGCAGCGCCGGCACCCGATCCTCGCCGCTCCGGCACTGCTCCTGCGCCTCTGGCGCGAGGGCGTGATCCGCTGACGGCGTCCCAGCGCACGCCCGCGCGGGCACGCGGCGCCGGGGCCTCGACCACGCCCAGCTCGCGCCCGATGCCGGTGATCGCGGCGACGGCGTCGTCGATCTGCTCCGCGCTGTGCGCGGCGCTGACGCTGGAGCGCAGCAGCGGCACGTTGTCCGGCGTGGCCGGCGGCAGGGCGAGGTTCAGGTAGACGCCGGCCTCCAGGAGCGCGTTCCAGAACGCGATGGCCACCTCCATGGACGGCATGCGGATGGAGACGATCGGGTTCACCTGCGGCCCCAGGCTGAACCCCTGCGCCGCCAGCCCGTCGTAGAGCCGCCGGGCGTTGGCGTTCAGCCGGGCGCGCAGCCCCGGATCCTCCTCGATCCGCGTCAGCGCCCGCAGCACGGACGCGATCACCGACGGCGGCAGCGACGCGGTGAACATGTACGGCCGGCAGGCCACGCGCAGCACGTCGAAGTCCGGCAGGTTGGAGGCGCAGAAGCCGCCGACGGCGCCGAGGCTCTTGCTGAAGGTGCCGATGATGAAGTCGACGTCCTTCTCCACCCCCGCCTGCTCCGCCAGCCCCCGCCCGCGGCGGCCGAGCACGCCCATGGAGTGCGCCTCGTCCACCAGCAGGTGGGCACCCCACTCGCGCTTCACGGCGGCGATCTCCTTCAAGGGGGCCGTGTCGCCCAGCATGCTGTAGATGCCCTCCACCACGATCAGGCGGCTGCCGGGTGCGTCCTTCAGGCGGCGCAGGCGGCGCGCCAGATCGTCCGGATCGTTGTGGCGGAAGCGGATGACCTCGGCACTGCCCAGCCGGCATCCGTCGTAGATGCTGGCGTGGCTGTCGCCGTCGATCAGGATGTGGTCGCCGCGCCCGGCGACGGTGGACAGGATGCCCAGGTTCGCCTGATAGCCGGTGGAGAACACCATCGCCGACCGGCAGCCGTAGAAGGCGGCCAGCCGCCGCTCCAGCTCCGCATGGCCGCCGTAGGTGCCGTTGGCGATGCGCGACCCGGTGGTGCCGGTGCCGGCGTGCCGCACCGCCTCGGCCGCGTCGTCGATGCAGTCGGGGTCGAAGGTCAGGCCCAGGTAGTTGTTGGTGCCCAGCAGGATCACCCGCCGGCCGTTCAGCATCGCCTCGCTCGGCGACAGCGCCTCGTCGAAGCAGACGGAGAAGGGGTCGTGGCCGGCGGCCCGCAGGGCGTCGTACGACTCCCGCAACGGCCGGAACTTGTCGAGGATCCCCATCCGGCTCAACGCCCCTTGAGGTCGGCGATGGCCGCGGCCAGATCGCCGACGGTCTCGATGTCGGCCAGACGGTCCATGGGGATCGACACGTCGAAGTGGTCCTCCAGCGCCATGACGAAGTTCATCACGGTCAGGGAGTCGAGGCCCAGATCCCTGATGATGTTCGTCTGCGGGCCCACGCCCTGGATGCCGTGGGGCAGTTCGCCGATCATGCCGACGATGACGTCGATGATGGTGTTGTTCTGCGTCATGCTTCGCGCCTGGGTGGCTGGATGGAACGTGCAGGGACTAGGCGTGTCGGCGGGCCATGGTTAATCGCGACCGAAGGGTAAAGAGTTTTCGACCTCCTTCAAACATTTCAAAGGGGTTGCCGTAAGAGAATTGCGTGCATGCCAAGGGGTGCCATGGCCTGAACCCTGCCATAACAGGGCAACACCCGATTCATTCCCGCGTGGACTTCGCGCCGCCGCCGCCTGTGGCGTGGCCGGGCCGCGGCGTCTACAACCACCGCGCTTCGCGGTACCATTGCACCGTGCCGGCGAAGCCGTCGCGCAGCACGATGCGCGGCGACCAGACCTCCGGCGGCGGCTGCCGCTCGGGCGCCGACGACCAGTCGGGATGCAGCATCTCCCGCGCCTTGCCGGGCGACAGCATGGGCACGCGGCCAATCAGCCGCGCCGCCGTTTCCGCCGCGGCACAGCCCAGCCGCACGGCCGGCGCCGGCACCCGGACGATCCGGGGCGCGCCGCCCACGGCCAGCGCCGCCTCCTCCAGCACGGTGCGCCAGGGGTACCCGTCGCGCCGCTCGTCGCTGATCTCCAGGACTCGGCCGGACGGCCCGCCGGCGCAGAGCGCGGCGATGGCGTCGGCCGCGTCCTCCACGTGGATCAGGCAGACGCGCGCGTCCGCGCCGTGGAAGAGCGGCACCACCGGGCCGCGCGCGGCGCGGAACACGGCCAGCGTCGCCCGGTCGCCGGGGCCGTAGATGGCCGGCGGGCGCACCACCACCCACGACGCCCCGCCGCAGGCGGCGACGGCAGCGTCCTCGCCGGCCCTCTTGCTGGCCGCATAAGCCGAGAGTTGCGGCTCGCGCGCCGCCAGGGAGGAGACGTGGACCAGCCGCGCACCGGGCGCCCCGGCGGCCAGTGCTTCGGCCAGCCGGCCGCTGCCGTCCCGGTTCACCGCCTGGAAGGCGGCGGCGGTCGGCGCCTTGACCAGCCCCGCAGCGTGCACCACGGCGTCGACGCCGCGCACCAGCCGGCGCAGCGCCTCGCCGTCCTCCAGGGTGCCGAACACCGCCTCCGGCTCATGGTCGGGGAGTTGTGGGTGGGCCGGGTCGCGGCGGGCCAGCAGGCGGATGCGCCACCCCCGCGCCACCAGTGCGGCGACGACGGCGCGCCCCAGGAAGCCGGTGCCCCCGGTGACCGCCGCCAGCCGGGTCACGCCCCCGCCCCAAATGCCCCTGCCAGGAAGAGCTGCCGCGCCCGGCTGCGGCTGAGCTTGCCCGACGAGGTCTGCGGCAGGCTGTGCGGCGGGACGAGGTGCACGTCGGCTTCCGCCCCGTGCTCGGCCCGCAGGGCGCCGGCCACGGCGGCCTTCAGCGCGGCGCGGGCGGCCGGATCGGTCGTGCGGCAGTGGACCAGCACGGTGATGCGCTCGGCTTCCCCATGGTCGATGGAGAAGGCGGCGGCGTCGCCGCTGCGCAGTCCATCGACGCGTTCCGCACTCCACTCCAGGTCCTGCGGCCAGATGTTGCGGCCGTTGACGATGATCAGGTCCTTGGCGCGGCCGGTGATCACCAGTTGCCCGCCGGTCCGGTAGCCGAGGTCGCCGGTGTCCAGCCAGCCGTCGGGGGAGAGCGCGCGCGCCGTCTCCTCCGGCCGGTCGGCATAGCCCTGCATCAGGCTGGGGCCGCGCACGAAGATGCGGCCCAGCCGGCGTTCGCCCAGCACCGTGCCGTCCTCGGCGCGGACCTCCGCCGCGTGGCCCGGCAGCGGCGGCCCGCACAGCACGAAGTCGCGCGCCCGCGCGCCGTCGCCCGGCGGGGCGGCCGTGCCCTCGTCCTCCAGCCGGTCCATGTCCACCCGGTCCACCGTCACGCCGGTGTCCAGCGGGGCGAAGCTGACGGCCAGCGTCGCCTCCGCCATGCCGTAGCTGGGAACGAAGGCCCGCCGGTCGAAGCCGTGCGGGGCGAAGGCCTCGGCGAAGCCTGCCAGGATGTGCGGGCGGATCATGTCGCCGCCGATGCCGGCGGCCCGCCAGGAGGACAGGTCGATCCCCTCCGGAATCAGGGTGGCGGCGCGGCGCGCACACAGCTCGTACCCGAAGCTCGGGCTGAAGGACAGCGTGCCGCGGTTCCGGGAGATGAGGGAAAGCCACGTCAGCGGCCGCCGCGCGAACTCCCGCGTCGGCAGGTAGTCGACCGAGATCTGTGCGGCCAGCGGCGTCAGCAGGAAGCCCACCAGCCCCATGTCGTGGTAGAACGGCAGCCAGGAGACGCAGCGGTCCCCCGCGGCGATGCGCAGGCCGTGCTCGATGATCGCCCGCGCGTTGGCCAGCAGCGCGCGGTGCGTCACAGCCGCCCCCAGCGGGAAGCGCGTGCTGCCCGACGAGAACTGCAGGTAGGCGACGTCGTCGGGGCCGGCCGCCGGCGGGTCGCTCGCGTCCTCCGGTGCGCGATCGAAGACCGACGGGTCGCCGACCGCGCGCAGGCCCAGCCCCTCGGCGGCCTCTGCCACCCACGCCACCAGCGCCGCCGGGGCGAGCGCCGCCGCCACGCCCGCGGTGCGCAGCATGCCGTGGATGTGCGCCACGTACCCCTCGCGCCCGCCGAAGGCGAGCGGCAGCGGCATGGGCACGGGCACGAGGCCGGCGTAGGCGCAGGCGCAGAAGGCGCGCACGAAGTCGCCGTCCGTCTCCGCGATCAGGGCGATCCGCTCCCCCGGCCGGAAGCCGGCCCCCAGCATGCGCCGGGCCAGCGAACGCGCCTGCTCGCGCAGCGCGCCGTAGGGCAGCGCCTCCACGAGGTCCCCGCGCCCGGAATGGAAGTTCAGGCCGCGCTCGCTCTGCGCCGCGTAGTCCAGGGCGTCGGTCAGCGTCGCGAAATCGGCCGCGCGCAGGGGCAGGGGGCAGGTGGAGGGGGTGGGGTCGGGCATGTCCAGGATCCGGGGCGGTGCTGCTGCATAACACCGCTCCCCACCCGTTGCTCCACAGGCCGCTTTGCGATTATTTCACTGGAAACTGTTGCATTCGCACGGACGTTCGGTGCGTGCTAGGATGAACGAAACAAGGGCGAACGCGATGGCCGGTCCGAACACCTTCACCCTGAAGCGGCATTGGCCCTACCGCCTGCACGTGCTCGCTACCACGGTCAGCCACACGGTGGCCAAGCTCTACGCCGACCGCTTCGACCTCACCATTCCCGAATGGCGGATCATCGCGGTGCTGGGCGGCCTGGAGGACGGGGAGACGCTGAGCGGCACCACGCTGTCCTCCCTCACCGCCATGGACCGCGTGCAGGTCAGCCGCGCCATGGCTCGCATGCTGGACACCGAACTGATCGTGCGCGGCACCGGGCGCGCCGACCGCCGCACCGCGCAGGTCAGCCTGACGGCCAAGGGACGGCGCGTCTACGAGCAGATCGTGCCGCTGGCCCGCGCCATCGAGGCACGGCTGATGTCGGCCCTGGGGCCGGAGGAGCAGGCCCACCTGGACGCCGTCTTCGCCAAGCTGGAGGCCCAGGCCGGGGAGATCGCCGCCCTGCCGAAGGAGCGCATCGCCGCCCTGGCGGATGAAGTCGCCACCGGGGTCGCCGAGGGGGTGACCGGGGGGGATTGAACCGCGCGGCGCACTGCCGGCAGGGTCGATGTTTTCACTTGAAAACGTCTCGGATGAAACTGTATCGTCCGGGAATAATCCTGTTGGGAGGAACGCCAAAAATGCTCTCCACATACTCGTATCCCAAGTTCCCCTACGTCCAATCGGAGGAGCAGCGCACGGGCACCGTGAAGCGCCATCCGGTGGTCGTGGTCGGCGCCGGCCCGGTCGGCATGACCGCCGCGCTCGACCTGGCGCGCAAGGGCGTGCCGGTGGTGGTGCTGGACGAGGACGACACCGTCTCCATCGGCAGCCGCGCCGTGTGCTACGCCAAGCGCGCGCTGGAGGTGTGGGACCGCCTGGGCTCGGCGCAGCGGATGATCGACAAGGGAGTGGTGTGGAAGGTCGGCAAGGTCTTCCACGGCGACAGCCAGGTCTACCAGTTCGACCTGCTGCCGGAGCCGGACCACAAGATCCCCGCCTTCATCAACCTCCAGCAGTATTACCTGGAGGAGTACCTGATCGACGACGCCCGCAAGACCGGGCTGGTCGACATCCGCTGGAAGTCCCGCGTCCTGTCGGTGAAGCAGCAGGACGACAGCGTCCTGGTGCAGGTGGAGACGCCGGACGGCGTCTACGCGCTGGAGGCCGGCTGGGTCATCGCCTGCGACGGTGCCAAGTCCTCCATCCGCAAGATGCTGGGCCTGGACTTCGTGGGCGAGGTGTTCCAGGACCGCTTCCTGATCGCCGACGTGGTGATGAAGGCCGACTTCCCGGCGGAGCGCTGGTTCTGGTTCGACCCGCCGTTCCACCGCAAGCAGTCGACGCTGCTGCACATGCAGGCCGACAACGTCTGGCGCATCGACTTCCAGCTGGGCTGGAACGTCGATCCGGAGGAGGAGAAGAAGCCGGAGAAGGTCATCCCGCGCCTGAAGGCCATGCTGGGCGAGGACACCGAGTTCGACCTGGAGTGGGTCAGCGTCTACACCTTCCAGTGCCGCCGGCTGGAGAACTTCCGCGCCGGGCGCATCCTGTTCGCCGGCGACAGCGCGCACCAGGTGTCGCCCTTCGGCGCCCGCGGCGCCAACTCCGGCGTGCCGGACGCCGAGAACCTCGTGTGGAAGCTGAAGCTGGTGATGGACGGGCTGGCGCCCGACAGCCTGCTCGACACCTATTCGGACGAGCGCGTGGCGGCGGCCAAGGAGAACCTGCTGAACTCCACCCGCTCCACCGACTTCATCACGCCCAAGAGCGAGATGAGCCGCACCTTCCGCGACGCGGTGCTGGGCCTCGCCGCCGAGCATCCGTTCGCCCGCTCGCTGGTCAACTCCGGCCGCCTGTCGACGCCGACCACCTACGTGGACAGCCGCCTGAACACACCGGACGAGACGGCGTTCGCGGGCAAGATGGTGCCCGGCGCCCCGGCCACCGACGCGCCGGTGGAAACGGCCGACCACAGTGCGGGCTGGCTGATGGACAAGCTGGGCAACCGCTTCGTGGCGCTCTACTACGCCGGGTCGGAGCCGGTGCCGGCCGAGGTGGCGGACGCCATGGCCGGGCTGGAGAAGGGCAAGGTGCCGTTCGCGTGGCACGTGGTCACCGACCGCCGCCGCGACGCCGGCGCCAACGCGCTGGTGGACGTGAACGGCCGCTTCGCCGAGCGCTACGACGCCAAGCCCGGCACCGTGTACCTCGTGCGGCCCGACCAGCACGTCGCCGCCCGCTGGCGCGCCTTCGACGCGTCCAAGCTCACCGCCGCGCTGAACCGCGCCATCGGCCTGTGATCGGAGAAGTGTCCATGTCCAAGCTCGTGACCGACAACCGCCTCGCCAGCCCCGACGACTTCTACGAGGCGCTGATCGACACCCACCGCGACCTCAGCGCCGAGCAGAGCGCCATGGTGAACGCCAAGCTCGTCCTGCTGCTCGCCAACCACGTCGGCGATATGGACGTGTTGAAGGACGCCATGCGCATCGCCCGACAAGGGGTGTGACGCTTTATCTCCCTCCCCCGCCTCCGGCGGGGGAGGGAAGGGTGGGGGCAACGGCCTTCCCGAGGATCCACGCGTAGGTTGGGTTGAGCGCCAGCAAAAACCCAACGCCCTTCGCGTCGCGGACGGTGTTGGGTCCAGACCCAACCTACGGGCCGCGGATCCTCGAAGGCCGTTGCCCCCACCCTGCCTGCTTCGCAGGCTTCCCTCCCCCTGCGGAGCAGGGGGAGGGAGAAACAGACGTCAACCTTCCAGCGTGCGCCACATCTCCTGGTCGCGCTCGGCGGTCCAGATGCGCGGGTCGGGGTACTGGGTGGCCTCGTCGTAGGCGCGGGTGACGTTGAAGGGCATGCAGTGGTCGAAGATCACCCAG
>Ga0196976_1000799_pt1 | contig 17702 bp, 15 predicted proteins | sample S3v_513CmetaG_FD_148644 | JGI IMG/M metagenome (GOLD analysis project Ga0196976, IMG submission 148644) | Soil microbial communities from Anza Borrego desert, Southern California, United States - S3+v_5-13C | ecosystem: Environmental > Terrestrial > Soil > Desert | place: USA: California...
TGGTCGAGAACTCTGAAGGCCAAGAGCTTGAATTGGATTGCAGTGGACGACCTGAAGGAACCGATGCGCGTGCAGGTGAAGATCCGGAACAAGCATCAGGCTGCCGCAGCAATCATTGAGAAGAGCGGCCCCAACGAGGTTCTGGCTACTTTCGACGAACCGCAGCGCGCAATAACGCCGGGCCAGGCAGCCGTCTTTTACGATGGAGAAGCTGTCGTCGGCGGCGGGTGGATCGCGTAAGCACCGACAATACATCTGCCGCTTGCATCCAGCAGAGAAGATGCCCAAGGTAGTGCCGTCTCCGTGAAGGCGTGAGCGGGCATCAGCCCAAGAAGCCCGGTGCATCCACTAGAGGCCGGGGGCTGCCATGACCGCGAACTCCGCTCGCCGTTGGGTCGCTGTTGTTTTTCTTTGTGCGTTCGTCGCGTGGTCGGGATGTGGTGACGATACGCTCGACCCCGCGTCCGGACCGCGGAACCCCGCCACAGGCCCCTCCGGCGGCCCCTTTCAAACCGTTGCTATCGTGGTGCTGGAGAACCAGTCTTTCGAGGACGTGATGGCGAGCATGCCATATTTCACGCAGCTCGCTTTCGACTTCGGTCTTGCAACGAATTTCTTTGCGAACACGCACCCTTCCATCAGCAACTACTTCATGCTGACGACGGGCGACCTCATCACCCGGGACAACAACTTCAACGGAGTCGTAACTATCGACAACGTCGTGCGACGGTTAACCGAGGAAGGGAAGACCTGGCGTGTTTACGCGCAGAGCATCCCGTCCATCGGCTTCCTAGGCGATGCCTACCCATACGTGAAGCGGCACAATCCGTTCGCATATTTCTCCGACGTGGTTAACACTCCGGCGCTTCAGGCGAATATCGTTCCCCTGACGCAACTGGCTGCCGATACCGCAACGGCGAACCTCCCGAACTACATGTTCATCATCCCTGACCAGCACCACAATGCGCATGACTGCCCGCCGGAGCGCCCAAACTGCACGAAACAGGACAGGTTGAGAATCGCCGACAACTTCCTTCGGGAAAACATCGATCCGCTGATCAACAGCCCTGCATTCCAGGATGTCGGCGTGCTGCTCATTACATGGGACGAAGGAGACTTGAGCGATGTTCGTGGCGGCGGTGGCAGGATTGCGGTATCGGTGGTGAGCACCAGGGCCAGGAGAGGATTCCAGTCAAACACTTTTTTCCAGCATGAGAATGCGCTTCGCTTCACGATGGACGCGATCGGAGCAGAGGTTCCGTCCGCGGCGGCGGGTGTGGCGGGGATGAACGAGTTCCTGCAGTGACGCAGAGATGGGTATGAATGTGAAAAGGCCTTGCGAGCAGCAAGGCCTTTCGATTCCTGCTTAAGAGGCTAGATGAACATGTCCTCGCTCTGCGAGGGTCTGCCGTCCGGACGGCGCATGAAGAGCGCTCCCAAAGTGGCAGCGATGCCTGAGACGATGCCACCTATGCGACGAACCGGCGCGGTAACAGCGCTGTGAACACTGTCGCTCGCGTGATCGATACGTTCAAGGGTGCGGTTCACCTGGCTGATTGTGCGCTCGAGCGCATCAACCAACTGCGGGCCAGTGCGCTCGACGAATTGCCGGGTGGTCGTTGTGGCATCCGCGAGGTTGTTCACGATGATGTTGAGCTTCTCGCGGTTCTCGGCGAGGAGCGTGCGTGCGGATTCCAGCGCGGGTAATGCGCTGGTCTCAAGGCGCGTACTGATAGCCTCCATGCGTGCCGAGGCACTCCTGACGGCGACGAAGAGCGCGATCAGCACTCCTGCCTGGATCAGAACTCCGAGGGCAGTAGCCGCGACGAAGACTGTCAGTAACGTGTTGTCCATCGTATTGCCTGTTAGCTCTGCGACGGCGTGGTCGCTGGAGTTGGGCCCGTGGTGGTGGTTCCGGCTGTCCTGCCTTCCGATGTCGCCTGTTCATACGCCTGACGGCCTGCGGCAAAAGCGGAGCGGAACTGGTCTTTCTGCTGCGAATACACGTCGCGGCCGCGATCCATCCAGTCCTTGGCGGAGTCGCGCATCTGCTGTGCGCGATTGGTCACGTAATCGCGACCTTCCATTGCCTTGGAGCGGATTGTTTCACGCGTTTCGGCACCGGATGCCGGAGCATATAGCACCCCGATGACAGCGCCGACACCAAGGCCGGCAAGAAACCACAGGAAAGAATTGCTGTCGTTTTCTGCCATACGAACCTCCTGAGTTCTTAGACGCAGCGATGGTAGCACTCGGAACGGAGGCTCCGCAAACTTGCGGAATTTTGCGGGCCGGGTGAAAGCGTCCGGATGTTGTCGGGACGTCCGCAACACAGCGAGTTACGGCTTCTGGGTCGGCCTTAATATGACCTCGCTTGCGAACGATTGCGGTGCTTGCGTCACAAGCATGGCGACGACGTGCGCCACGTCTTCAGGCTTGAGCATCTTGCCGAAGTCCCGTCCGGACTGATGAAGCATGGATGTGGCGGTTGACCCTGGGCAGATGACGGATACACGGATGTTGTAGGTGCGCAGTTCCTCGGCAACGGTGTAGGAGAGTCCGTTCAGGCCCCACTTCGATGCACAATACGCTGCCGCGTTCGGCACGGCATTCTTGCTGGCAATGGATGAGATGTTGATGATGTGGCCCGACCGAGCCTGAATCATCATCGGCGCGAATGCCCGGATGGTGTAGAAAACTGCGCGAAGATTGGTGTTGAGCACCTGGTCCCATTCCTCTGGCGGAAGCTGATGCAGCGGCGTGGCGAATGCGCCCACACCGGCGTTGTTAACCAATACATCAAGACTTCCAAACTTCCGCTGAACGTGATTGGCCAGGCGCTCGACGTCTGCGAGCCGGGTCAGGTCACACTCGACTGCCTCGCATCGACCGCCCGTTGAGATGATGCTGTTGCAGACGTTTTCCATGGAGGTAAGGGACCGTCCCGTGATGATGGTAGTGGCGCCCAGCCGAGCGAGCCGCGTCGCTATTGCGGTTCCAATACCGCGCGATCCGCCAGTAACGACGGCGACTTGGGACTGCATGATCTGATCGGACATTGGCGATTCTTCTCCTAACGTGAATTCTTGCAAACAAAAACACAACTGGAGAGCGTTGCGCGGGTTAGAACGAGAAAAGCGCGTCGGCGATGCATGGCGGTACACGAGTGAAGCAGCAGGTCAGGATAGCGCAACACCCTGTATCTAAAGGGGGAACTTACATCCGGCAGTATCACCATTGCATCAGACGTTAACAGGGAAGCCGTTATCTGGCACGCAACTTGCGCACACTAAGGGAGGCTACTTATAATCGCGCCTCAAGGTAAGTCATTGTTTTTCTGTTCTTGGACAGGCTACCTTGGAGTGTATTTGGGCCCCTTAGTAAAGACCCTGCGCGTGCCTGAAGCTGCGCGTGCGCGGTTACGTCGTCGCTACTTCCCGCAGAGTTCAAGGAGTTATCGATGAAGAAGTCGCTAATTACGATTGTGCTTGTGTTAGCGGTAGTCGGAATGGGCCTCGCACAGGCGCCGGCGACCGACCCGCAACAGGGCGCTCCCGCGCCAGCCGCACAAGCGCAACCCGGTCAGGCCGCGCCTCAGCAGCCCCAACAGAAAAAAGAAATCAAGGATCCGGCTGAGTACAACATGTACATGAGCGCCGTGAACGCGCAGGATCCTAACCAGAAGATTCAGACCCTCGAACAATTCCTGACCCAGTACCAGAACAGCGTCGTCAAAGAGGACGCACTGGTCCTGTTGATGGCTTCCTATCAGCAGGCAGGGAACGCGGCGAAGGTGGAAGAAACCGCCAACCGCCTGCTGCAGGTCAATCCCAACAACCTGCGCGGGCTGGTGCTGATGTCGTTCCTGCGTCGCGCTGCTGCGCAGTCTGCACAGAATCCGCAGCAGGCCCAGCAGGCGTTGCTGGAAGCGCGCCAGTTCGGCGAGCGCGGCTTGAATGCACTCCAGACATGGCCGAAGCCGGAGGGCATGAGCGATCAGGATTTCCAGAAGACGAAGACCGATATGGCCGCCGTCTTCAACGCATCCATCGGCCTGCACGCGCTCCAGACCAATGAGTTCCCGGTTGCGCAGCAGCGGTTGAGCGAAGCGGTCCGCACCAGCCCGAATGACTTTTCGGTCGTTTATCCGCTGGCGCTGGCTTATCTGAATGCGAAGCCGGCAGTTGACGTTCCGGGTATCTACTACGCGACCCGCGCAGCCCTCATTGCTCCTACGCCGCAGGCTCAGCAGTCTCTGATGAAGTTCGCGCAGCGCCGGTATGCCGTTTACCACGGCGGGGAAGATGGCTGGGACGCTATTGTGAATACCGCTCGCCAGAACCCGATCATGCCGGAAGGGTTCAGCATTCAGCCTGGTCCGACCCCGGCTGAACAGGCTGCGAAGCTCGTACAGAGCAAGCCCGTGGCACAGATGTCCTTCGACGAGTTCCAGTTCATCTTTGCCAACGGCACTCCGCAGGACGCGCAGGCTGTCTGGAACCAGATCAAGGGCAAGCCGATCGCATTCGAAGCGAAAGTGATCCAGTCGTCTCCGAAGCAGTTGACGCTCGCTGCGACATACGACAACATCACCACCAAGAACATGCCCGACGTGCAGCTCTCGATGACCGACGCAATCCCGGCGAAGCTGATTCCCCAGCCCGGTGCGATGGCGCAGGTCACGGGCGTGCCCGTCTCCTACACCGCCGAGCCATTCATGATCACCATGGAAGAGGGCAAGCTTGTAGTGAAGGGCGGAGCCGCTGCTGCAAAGGCTGGTGCCAAGGCTGGTGCGAAATCCACCGGAACCCGCAAGGGGACCAAAAAGCCGTAAATCACAGACTGACGAAGGGCCTCGCTCCGGCGAGGCCTTTTTGTTTTGTCCGTAAGTGGCGCTGGAAGTATGGCGCAGAACCTAAGTATGAAAGCGGTTCCAATGCGTCTGAGCGGGCGCGTGTGCTTCACGCGTACGCGAACGGATATACCTCGGCCTGCATGCCTGGAATATCGCTTGAGTACACCGGCCGCGCTTCCGCAGGGGCTCCGGAGGTACAGGTTCTCCGGAGCGAAAACCAAGTTCCAGAATTTCGACGGAACTAGCGAGCAGCTTTCTTTTCCAGAATTACAGGGCGGGCGCTGCGCGGGGGGCGGCGAGAGCCATCGCGGATCTGGCGCATGTCAAGCTTGAGTTCGGCAATCGTGCGGGAAAGTGTGTTTCGATGCATACCGAGTTCGCGCGCGGCCTTGCACTGGTTCCCGTTGTTCTCCTGAAGCACGGTCTGGATAAACTTCTTCTTGAATTCGCGGACCGCCTCGTTGTAGAGGATTCCGCTTCTGTACATATTCAATACGAGTGCTTCGAGTTGATCCTTCACGGCTTATCTCTCTTAGCGTCCTTGTTTTTCGTGAGCCGGCGTCCGGTTTCTTGAGCCGGACTGTTCAGGGTTGTCGGGCAGCGCTTGTGCACCCGGGGCTGTGGAGGCTGATTTGTCCTGTCGCACGCGCATGTCCCGCAGTGCGGCAATGCCTTCGTGGAAGCGGGCGCGCACCCCGGCAGGTGCAACCCAGATTGCAGCACGCGCCACCACCAGAATGTAGGGAGCCGTACGAGACTGGCTCAGCCAGCCGGCACGCGGTGCGAACGCCGCTGCAGCAAGCAGGACGACCGCAATAAGGAGCACCCCACGCACAGCCCCGAAAGCAGCGCCAAGCAGGCGATCGGCCCAACCCAGCCCCGACTCCTTCATTGCCCAGCGAGTCAGGCGAGCAAGCATGCCAGCCAGCAGCACTACCCCGAGGAAAATCGTCAAAAAGCCTGCAATGTCGGCCACCCACGGCGATTTCGCCATCGGCAGATACCAGGCCGCCACCGTTTGATACCCCCATGCCGCGACCATGTAACCGATCACGACCCCGGCAAGGGAAAACAACTCAAAAAAGAAACCGTTCGCTGCTGCAAGCAGCACCGACAGCAACAGGGAGCCGACAATGATCCAGTCGGCGGTACTCATCTCCCTTGTCCGCTGTTCCCAAGTTCGCGGCCAGTAAGCCGTCGATACGCCTCAACGTATTTTTCGGTGGTCCTGTTCTGCACTTCTTCCGGAAGCGCAGGCGCCGGAGGCTGCTTGTTCCACTTAATCTGTTCCAGGTAATCGCGGACGAACTGCTTATCGAAGGACTCCTGCGCTGCACCCGGAGTGTACTTCTCGGCGGGCCAGAAGCGGGAAGAGTCGGGCGTCAGTACCTCATCGGCAAGGATCAGTCCCTTGGCACTGGTACCGAATTCGAACTTCGTGTCGGCGATGATGATGCCCCGTTCGAGGGCATAATCGGCTGCCTGGGAGTAAATCCGCAGGCTGATCTCGCGCAACTTCTCGCTCAGCTCGCGTCCCACGATGTTGACCATATGGTCGAATGAAATGTTCTCGTCGTGGCCGCTTACCGCTTTTGTTGCCGGGGTGAAGATAGGTTCTGGCAGTTTGTCCGACTCATGCAGTCCCGCAGGGAGCTTGATGCCGCACACAGCGCCGGTCGCCTTGTACTCCTTCCATCCCGAGCCGGAAAGGTAGCCGCGCACCACGCACTCGACCGGAGCCATTTCGGCGCGCCTCACGAGCATCGAGCGTCCGCGGAGGTCAGCGGAGTACCGGCGGATCTGCTCCGGATATTCCTCCACATTTGCCGTAACAAGATGATTCGAGACAGTGTCCTTCAGGAAATCGAACCAGAAGAGTGAGAGCTGGGTGAGCACCTCGCCTTTGCGTGGAATGCCTGAAGCGAGCACGTAGTCGAATGCAGAAATGCGGTCTGTCGCGACAAAGAGCAGATAGTCATTATCAACTCTGTAAATATCGCGCACCTTACCACTCGCATACAGTTCCAAGTCAGGGAAGTTCGTCTGAAGCAACGCTGTAGTGTTCTGATTGTTCACGGCGATGGAAACTTTCCTTAGAGAAGAACGAAGAAGATTCTAGTCGGTGGAAATACTTTGTCAACGTGCGGATCAGAGAAGAGGGGCCGAATGCCACGATTCCGCCAGATTTTGTCAACCCCGCCGAAGTGCTTTCCAGCAGCGGGATTACGAATATCGTTTACCGATATAGTTGTTCGTGGAAACAGTGCCTGTGGATTAACTGTGGAAGACGAGGTCGTAACTGTTGCAGCAAATCACAGACTTAGTGATCTCCGAGCTGTCGAGCGACTCTGAACGCTAACCCCCAAAACAATAAAACGCTGGCCCACATCCAGCTGTTGCCATCAGCGATGTGGGTCAGCGAGTGCGGCCTGCCCTGGTTGTCTACTGCTGCGGTTGCTGCTGTTGCGTGTTCTGCACTGCCTGCGGCGGTACGCTCAATGCGCGGTCAAGGCGCACGACGAGTCCCGATTCAGCAGGCACACTGACCTTGCCGCCCTGGGTGGCCAGCACGTATCCACCGCCGGCAATTGCTCCGATCGCAAGACCCTTCAGCGTACTACCAAAGATGAGGCCGGCAATCGTTCCCAGACCGGCACCGATACCGACGGTTTTTGCAACTTCTCCGCCAGTTGTCCGGTCACGTACTTCGCCTTCCTCGCCCGCACTAGCCTGCCTGCCTTGGGTGACGCTCACAAGTGTAGCCGTCATTGGAACCGCAGTACCGTTCGGCAGAAGTATCTCGTTGAATTTCAGGTTAAGGCGAGCTTTGCCACGAATGCTAGGCAGTGTCTTGCCAGCTTCCACGCTGCTCACCTCGCCACGTATGCGGGCTCCCGCGGGGATCGCGACCCGTCCGTTACCAGCGTTCACCGGAGTCGTTATGGTCGCGGTGAACTGGTCGCCAGCACGTGATCTTTCAGTGGAAAGATCGTTTTCAAGGCGCGCCTGAACCTCGGTTCCGGCCGGTACGATCAGGCTTCCGGGCTGGATGGTGTTGTCCGGGCGCCGGCCAAGTTGCGGTGTGGACCCGCCCTGAGGTGCACCGGCCGCTATTGCCGCGCGGTCATAAACCGGAGGCGCTCCTGCCGCGATGGTCCTCAGGGTGTAAATCCGTGACTGTGGCGATCCGGTATCTACCTGGAGGTAGTACGTAGTGTCTGGCGAGAGATCGCTCACATAAACGCGGTGGTTGGTCGTGTTCTTGTCGCCAAAGGCACTTTGATTCAGGCTGGCCTGGTTCGGCCCGTAGTAGATGGCACTGTCAACAGGCAGATTCGTGTTCCAGGTGATGACCGCAGAACGATCATCCGCATATTGAATCGTCGGACCTTTGGTCACCTGAACGCCGGAACTGGACGGCGTAGTGGCAACACGCGTTGCGGCTACGTCACGGAGCGGAGGCGCACCAGTATCGGGTGTGTTGAACTGCATCGTTTCCAAACGCTGCGCTCCCGTATCGACTTGGAAATAGTACGTCGTCCCGGGTTGCAGGTTTGAAAGATGAACACGATGGCGGGTCCCGACGGATTTGTCCTCGGCGACGTTACCGAGATTCCCAGCGTCCGTGCCGTAGTAAACGCGCCCTTCCGTTGCCGTGTCCGTCGTCCACGTGATGACCGCGAGTTGTTCGTCTGCGTACTGGATTACGGGCCCTTGCGACACGCGGGCGGCAGCCGCTGTCGTGGCTGGCTGACTCTGGTTCGTACCCTGCGCGAAGGTGGACGTGAGAAGCGCGAAAACCACAAACATTACGATTGGCAGTTTGCGGGTGAACTCGAACATCCTTCCCTCCTGTGTTCCTGTTTAGATGCAGCGAACGGGCAGGGAAGTGGTCAGGCGGAGAACACGACGGAGAGTCTGCCTTGGAATGCGTCAGTCCATGGCGGAGCAGACTAGGTAGCAGCCTTAGCGTTCTTTCGCTGTTCCGCGATCCACGCGAGCCGCTTATACAGGTTCAGTGCGGCGGTATAGACCTCTGCAAGCCCCTCCCGCTTGAAGTTGAAATTGGGACGGTCCATATCGGCGAGAAGATCCCGAAGCACAGACGCGCACATTCGAAGCCACGCAGTTTCCATGCTGTTGAGCACAGCCGTCGGATCCTTGTGCTGGTCGCGGCATTCGATCCATTGCTGGACTGCGTACGCGGACTGTTTCGCGTTTTCCATGCTCGCACGAAGCCTGATGAGCAGGCGAGGGTCGATTCCTGACTCGGAGCTACCCATCTCGTTTTCGAGTTCACGGAGCTCCGTTGAGAGCCGATAGACAGCTCCCGATATGCCGGCCGATTTGTCCTGGATGGTGTTTTCCGATATGAACTGCACTCTGTCCGATACGGAGACAGAGCTCGTGATTTTCGGCATGCGGGCGAGTTTCTTAAGCAATTGCGTCAGGCGCTGCCGATCGTCGACGCTCATCGTAAGAAACTGAATGCCCATGCCAGAGGCGGCATTTGAACTGCGCACCTCACCGACGCAACGCAGTTCTGTGTTCTTTACGTTCAGAAAGATTTCTATCTGCGTGCCAGACACCATCAATCCGACTGTAAACACGTGACATCCGGTCAGGCTCAGGTCCGAAACGGTGCCCAGCAAGCGCTGGCTGGTCCGACAATTAATCAATTGTGCGGACCCATGGCACGGATACCGGGTCGCAATGCGGCGTTCCGCCCCCGGGACACGCTCGCCCGGTTCCTCGGGCTCCGGGTCAGTGCTGGTCGAGATAGCGGCGGCCGAAGCCGTCTGGGGGTTTGAGTCGATTGACTCGCCGTGCAGGTCGACAAGGACAGGAACTGGAGAGGGGTGCTGGGCCAGAACTTCCTTCCAGAGTTGTTTTTCCGGTTGTAGCGTCTGAAGACCGACCTGACCTGCGTTTCGCGTGCCCGGCTTCCCGCACCACACCACACGGTACCGAGCCTTGGCCTCACCGTACTGGATTCCAACAATCTCGTCGGGTGCGAGCTGAACCGTCACACCCATGAGGCGGACACCGGTCCTGGTGACGTCGCACGTCTTCACCGACAGCGAGAAGGGCTTTCCACTCGCGTCCATACCCCAAACGCGCACCGGTAATGTTGCCGTAATACGGTCGTCTCGACGGCGAGAAACCATGAAGACACCGTCCTCCGCCCAGTCACGCAGCATAGTAGGGTGAATCGACCCGACTAGCAACACTCTTTAGCAGCAGGGGAGTCTCGCAGGTAACAAGGGAGAAATTGGCCCGTAGGGAGGCAAGTACTGGACGTTCGCATCCTTTTGGCGCTCGAGTCGTCTGGCCCTGTCGAAGTGAGCGTCACAAAACGGTGCGCGAACTGGCCCGCAGTTCGGTCATGCAACGACCCAGCTTGTATCAGGGTGCGTCCGGCGCTGAGGTCTGGGTTGAGCCAGACTGAGGCTGCTTGCTGGACCTGCCCAAGAACCGGATACGCATGTTAAACGTCCGGTGGTCGAGTCCGCCGAATGTGAGGAACTGCGGAGAATCGACATTGCTGTTCACGTACGAGGGGTTCCGCTGGTTGGTCACATTCTCGACGGTACCGCGCAAAGCTACGATGACGCCCAGCAACTGGAACCGGCGCTCGCCCGAAATTGCCAGCGAGAAGAACTTGGGAAATCGGATCGGGCTTCGTTCAGCAAGTATCTGCTGGTTCTCGTCCGTGACCAGAAATGGATATCCGTCCCGCAACTCCATCGAGTAGCCAACAGTGAAGCCCTTCACGAACGGCAGCCATCCCCAGGTAAGCAAACGGTTTGGGGTGTCCCACGGCAGTGGCGCTGCGAACTGGGGCGATATGTAGGGGGAGTCAATCTGGAAGTCCGTCACGGCGTTTGTCGTCGCCGAGGAGCGGGCGTACGAGATCAGAAACGGGTAAACGCCTTTGAAGGTGCGGCGAAGAGTGACTTCGAAGGCCCGATATCGATCTTCGCGATCGTTGGTCAGGACGAATTTACCCAACGGTACTTGGAGGGCTGAGTCGTTCCGATAACTGAATATGTCATTACCGTTTTTCTGGAGAAACTCCATGCGCAGATAGAAGTCATGCGGCAGTTTCTGGTCGAGGGCGACACTCCAGCTCACGAAGCGAGGAGACCTGAGGGCGTCGCGCGGAACCTCGAAAGACGTCAGAATCGGATCGAAGGCGAGCGTCGATCCGTCTGGGTCGAAAAAGAAGTCACGGCGCTGGCCGGCAGCAGCGCGCGAGAGAAGCTCGAGGCTGGTTGCTCCGTAGTACACCCCGATTCCTGCCGAGAGCTTGGTGGTCTCGCGCGGCGAGATCGATGCTGCCAGGCGCGGCGAGACATTTGTCTCGCGTATGAGGGCGTCCCAATCCAGCCGAAGTCCTCCTTCAACGATCACGCCAGCCGCGGGAGACCAGCGATCTTGCACGTAGGTACTGATTTCGCGATTGTCTTCTTCTATCTGAACGGGAGGCGTGAATTCGATGCGCCTGGCGAGAGTGCCATCTTCACGCACGATGGAAACCGGCCTGCGTGACACACCGCGGCTTAGCCTGACCCAGTTTATGTCAGCTCCCGCCTTGATCTCATGGCGGCCCTGCCACTCAATCGGAGCCAGAAATCCATTTGCAAGTGCCTGATAACGGCGACCGCGCGTGTGCGCGCGGCGGAAGAAGCTGCCCGACGTGAACTCCGGAGTAAGGACGTAAGGCACTGTGCCACGCGGTCGGTCGCCAAAGGTGTAATCGGAAGCAGAGAATCCCACGTTCAGCAGAGCGCCCGAGCTGAAGTACTGCTGGTCGTGGACTGAGGCAAACCAGACGCCACCATTGGAATTGATCGTCGTTTCTAGAGGCGTGAAGATGGAGAGCCCGGCGTTCCGATTTCGGAACGCGTTCACGAGTCCTTGAACCGTCAGGATGTTTGATTGAGTTACGTTCACCTGCGTCTTCGCCAGATTGCTGGCGCGCCAGAGCGTACTCCGATCCTGGCCTTCCGGAAGTTCCTTCACGAGAACAAGGTCGTACTCAAAGTCCGGTGCCAGATAGAACCAAGCCCGACCTTTCTTTAGAGGGCCGCCGAAAGTGAATCGGGGAACCCATTTATCAAACGCAATACCTTTTTTCACCTGCACGGACGGGATGAAGTTGGTTGCGGTGAAACGGTATCTGTCGTCGCCGGTGCGCGTTCCGAACGCGAGAATACTGTTGCCTTTTCCGTACTCGACCGAGTAGCGACTCGACTCCGTCTGGATGGACCGGACTGCGTCCGTATTCACGTGCAGAAGGGGCACGCCCGCCGCGGGCTCGGTGACATTAAACCCGTCGAGCTCCGTCAGGGTCTGCCCGACGGATGCGCCGCCAATGTGGATTGCGCCGCTCATGTCCTGAACTACTTGCGGCATCAACGGCAGCGCATTTCGCACTTCGCGAGAGGTCGGGTATGGAACGTTCAGGATTTCACGACTGCTCAGAGATTCTGTGCTCGAAGTAGCTGCCGGGTCGATAGCCGGCGGCGACTCGACCACGTCAACGGTCTCGCGGATTTCCTGTTCGTGGGCGATTGCAATCTCAACCGCCGCAGATGTGACCGCAAAAGCAGCCGAGGCGTACCGGTAGTAGCCGGGACGTTCCACCCTTACCGCGTATGTGCCTTGCTTCAGGGCCGGGAAACGGCAGCGGCCTGCAAAATCGGTGTCGCAGGTAAATCGGATGGATCCCTGTTCGAACGTGATGTGGGCAGATGAGACGGCAACGCCGTTCTCATCGACGACTGTGACGAGTACACCTTGTCCGGTCGGTCCTGCGGTCTGCGCGATCAATGGCGCAGCGGCGGCGATCCCGATGAATAACGCGAGATGTAGAAGAGCCCCCATAGTCAGCAGGAACTTGCTACGATAGGCGCGATCCAGATCAGCTGCCATTGAGATGCGAAAGAGCCCAGCGACCGATGCAGCCACCCGATGATATACCTCGAGTTTGTGCCGAATTTGGGCCGAATTGTCCCTATGTGTCCGGCTCGGCGCACAACTTCACGTGTACTGCGGTCGTGTGCACCAGTGGCCGTCCGAGGGAGTTGGAGAGGTGCATCCGTTCGCTGCAGCGGACCAACTATACAGGACTGCGTTTGCTCGTTGTTGAAAATGGCCGCCGCGCAGGCGCCGAACACGTTGCTGAGCAGCATGGGGCTGATTACCTGTTTGTTCCTCGTCCGGGCCTGAGCCGGGCACGGAACGAGGGCGCACGCAGGGCCATGACCGACCTGGTGGCCTTCATCGATGACGATGCTGTCGCTGACAGCGGTTGGCTCGCAGCGGCCTGCAAAGAGTTTTGCAGCGCCCAGGTGGCAGTGGTCACGGGTCCTATTCTTCCGCTGGACGATGCAGCGGATTCTCCGCAATTCAGCACACTTGACCTCGGAAGCGAAAGGCGTGTCTTCGCCCGCAGCACTCCGCAATGGTTCGCGAAAGCAAACTTCGGCGGCATCGGACACGGGTCCAACATGGTCTTCCGACGCGATTTGTTCGTCGACTCACCCCTGTTCGATGTGCGGCTTGGACGCGGCGGTCCACTCGATGGAGCCGATGAGAGCTTCGCGTTCTTTCAGTTGCTCGATCGCGGGTGGCAGATCGTGTACACGCCGGACGCGATTGTGCGGCACTTCCAGCACAAGGAGGCGCAGCGCAGTAAGCGAGATCTGGCACGCTCGGTGGCCTACTTCATGTTCCTTTTCTCGGAGGCGCGAGATTATCGGCGCGAACTCGTCCAATACATCCTGGAGGCGCTCGCGGGAAAGAGGCGCGGATGGCGTGCCGGGGCTGCAACTCAGTCCAGGAAAGTCGATTACTTCAGTTTGATGGGAGCGCTCGGCTCGGCGTTCCGAATGTACCGGGCCACGCGGTCTGCCGCCTCCGAAGCCGGAGTTGCCCGGCCATGAGATGGAGCGTGCTCATCCCGACTCGCGGTCGGCCCGATTCGCTGCTCGAAACCCTCTCAGGACTCGCGCAGCAGACCTTTTGCGATTTCGAGGTCGTAGTCGTTACCGATGGTGAGGACTGCGGGACGTCGCCCGTCGTAGAGCAGTTCGCTGGCGTGCTGGCGATCAAGTGCATAGCACTCGCTCAACGCTGCGGTGCTGCGCACGCGCGGAACATCGGTGCTTTGCACGCGAGCGGCGAAATGCTCGCCTTCCTGGATGACGACACTGTCCCTGTGCCGACGTGGCTCGCAACTCACGACAGTAAGCAACGCGACGCTGGAGGATGGAAGCTCGTTGTGCGTGGGCCGATTCACGACGCTCCGCTTGCCCCACCTTTGGGACATCTCGAACGCATGCTGCGTCGTCAGCGGAGCGTAACCGTAGAGGCATCTGGCAGCGGCTTTTCAGAGTTGCTACATGCATGTGTGGGCGTGAATTGCTCGATTCCGGCAAAGGTGTTCGCGGCGTCCGGCGGGTTCGATCCCGCACTGGACGACATCGATGAAGACCTCGAACTCGGAACACGACTGTCTCTCGCGGGCGTCCGGTTCCGTCAGGCGGCGCCAGCGGTCGTCGTTCATCGGGATACGAAAAGCCTGACCGAGTATTACCAGCACTGCTGGAGTGTTGCCGCGCATACTGACCTCTACCGAATCCGAGTCAAGGGACAGCGCACCGGACAGACGGCGGCACTTACGCGCCTGGTCCGGGCAAGTGCGCCGAAGAGATGGAAGGAACGTGCTGGGTGGAAGTACCCCATTCCGTGCACGAGAGTAGCGCGAGTGAGTGGGCGTGTGGCGGAGCTTACGGGCTCAAACCTGGCGTTTCGCATCTGGCGCAGCCTTACCTCAGCGGTGCGTTACTGGGACGAGGTGAAGGCGCACGGGTTATCAAACGACGACATTTCTGCCTTGATTGGCACGACGCTTCCGCTTCTGGCCTTTCACAGCGTCGAACCGTTACAGCCGGGCGATGACCCGCGCTACACGATGTCGCCGGAAGGATTTGAGCGGCTTGTTTTCTGGCTTAAAGCGAACGGCTACAGGTTCGTTTCACCAGAGTATTCACCTGCTGCGGCGCGCGATGTCTCGCTCACCTTCGACGACGGATACGAGAACTTCTATACGCAGGTGCTTCCGACTCTGCAATCGGTGAACGCGAAAGCGACCGTGTTCGTAGTGTCAGGTCAAGTTGGCGGGTGCAGCGCCTGGGACGTTTCGCGAGGCCTACGCAAGCGGAGCTTGATGACTGCTGCGCAGCTTCGGGAAGTGCATCGATGCGGAATCGACATAGGCTCGCATTCAGTGTCGCACCCCGATTTGACGACCTTATCGGATGCCGATCTGCGAAGGGAAGTGCGGGACTCGAAGGCAGCGCTCGAGGACCTGCTCGGCACTGCCGTGACCAGGTTCTGCTACCCATACGGTTGTTGGGATGAACGCGTGCGAGCTGCCGTCGGTGAGGCCGGTTACCAGTCGGCCGTCACTACCAAAGCGGGTGTGAACCTCTTCGGCGATCCGTTGCTTTTGTGCAGGAGCGAAATTGGCGACCGCGACAACGTCCGCAGCTTGCGGCAGAAGCTTAGGACCGGCTGCACGTGGTCCGAAGCCTTCGGGGAGAACTGCAAGCAGGTATTAAAGTCTGTTCTTCCGGACTCTGCCATTCGCGCTATTCGCGTTTTGCGTTCTTCTGTTGCATTCAGGTAGTCAATGCGCGGCGAACGCGCCATGCCAGTCGATGCAGTCGAGGGTGGCGCAACGGCAATAGCGCGCGGTGGAGGGCGCAGCGTAACTGTGCATCCTCTCGCGCCCGCTCGCGAAGGGAGTCGGACATCCAGCGCAGGAAGTTCAGGCGTGCGTCGTAATGAATCCCGTGTTGCTCTGCTTTCGCGCTCATCGATGACGGATGAATGCGGTATCGGGTCCAGGTTCTGGACGAAACGTATGCAGTTGTCGCGCTGAAACACTTCGCCAGAAACACCCCGTCTTCGAACATCCCCGTGAAGTCCTCTACAAAGCCTCCGGTCCGTCCGAGCATGTTTTTGCGGAACATGAGGTCTGAGGGAGGTGGAATTAACTCACCTTCGAGCAGCGCAATGAGCAGGGTTGGCGGCTCGAAGCAACGATCAGAACTAAGACGCGGGTGCGGAACGGTATCCTTCCCTCCACTCCAGCTTCGCCAATATTCGCAGCAGCCAAACACGATATCTGCCGACGGGCATGCATCCAGCAAGGCAACCTGCTCTGAAAGTTTTGTGGGATACCAGATGTCGTCAGCGTCGAGAAGTGCGATGAATTCTCCACGAGCATGGAGATTGCCGAGATTGCGCGAGGCGCTGACGCCACGGTTAGCGTGCATTTCGTGTCGAAAGTAGCGGATCCGCGCTGGATCTTCCGACGCCAGTGATTGTGCCAAATCCGTACCGCCATCGCGCGAGCCGTCATCGATCAACAGGAGTTCCCAGTCGGATAGCGTCTGTGCGCGCACGCTCTCTACCGCCTGACCCAAAAATCGCTCACCATTAAAGAAGGGAATGACGACTGAAACGCGGGGAGTCACGGCTTCACCGCACAAAGCCCGATTGTGACAGGGTACTCGGGATCGTGTTGGTCGAGTTCTTCCACCGAGAGTTCTTCCACCGCCAGTCCATGCAGGAATGCAATCGCCGCCAGAACATTGCCGTGCGTTGAAATGTGAATCGAATTGGGCGGGAACTGTTCGGCGAATAGCCGTTCAATCGACTGCGGCGTGAATCGCCAGTAATCGCCGCTCGGCTCGTCGCTGGCAAGTTTATGAGCAACGCCGGGGACGGTAAGCAAGAGGACTCCACCCGGGCGAAGCGCGCTGTAAAGGTTCGCAGCGGCCGCTTTCAGGTTGTAAATCAAAAGCAGCGTTTGCGTGCAGAAGATGCAGTCGTATTGTGCCTTTGGCAGGCTATCGGGGCAGCCGAGGTCGGCAATCACCGTAGCGATTGAGTCGTTGGCAGTAACATCGAGAACGTCCGACCGGATGACATCAGCTCCACCGAAACGCCGCGTGTAAGTGTCACTCTGGACTTCGAGCACTGCTCCGCGTACATGGCGCGAGTGGGCTTGAAGGAAACTCTCAATGTAGTAGCGATCCACGGGTGTGCCGCGAAGACGCCCGAAATCTTTCCCGATTGGACTGGTGGAGCGAAGTTCGCCGAAATCGCGCACCCTGCGCATCGGCAGCGTGGAATGTGCGAGATGGAACTGCGAACCGCGCAACCATCGCCGCACGCCTAGTGGCACGAGGGTTTTCACGAGCGCGCGCAATGCGAAAGGACGTCGTGGTTTCGCCTCGACGCGTATTGGCTGACGCTCAAACGACACCGTGCCACCTCGAAGACGAACTCGATTCAGCAGTCCGCGTCGCGCTTCGAGAGACAGCGACCGCCGCTAGTACGAAAAACAGCGCGGCATTGGCCGGGATATGAAAATTGAAGTCGAGAAATCCGTGAATCAGCAGGCCAGTGCAACCTGTGAGTGCAGCGAAGCGCAAAGAACTGGCGTTGCCGCGGAGCCGCAAAGTCTGAAGCCCCAGGCGATAAAGGATTGCGATGAACGCTATTGCGATCATGCCTCCGACGACTCCACTTTCCGCCACTAGTTCCAGGTAGTCGTTATGAGCATGGTCGATTACCCAGGGTGACCAGGCGCTGCGGAACCTGGGGTATATCCATTCGTAGGTGCCTGCACCCCATCCAAGCAGTGGACGTTGCCAGATCATGCGGAGTGTGTCCGCCGTGATTGAAGGCCGAAGTTCGCCGATGCGCGAAAGGGCGTCGACCAGCGTACCCCGGCTGAGCCACCAACTTAGGACAACAGCCGAAA
>Ga0196976_1000800_pt1 | contig 17702 bp, 17 predicted proteins | sample S3v_513CmetaG_FD_148644 | JGI IMG/M metagenome (GOLD analysis project Ga0196976, IMG submission 148644) | Soil microbial communities from Anza Borrego desert, Southern California, United States - S3+v_5-13C | ecosystem: Environmental > Terrestrial > Soil > Desert | place: USA: California...
CGTCCCGCAGCCAATCCTGGTGCGCCCGCGCCATGGCCCGGTAGGCGTCGCGGCCGGCCGAGGTCAGGCGGACGAAGTGGGTGCGGCGGTCGTTCGGGGCGGCGCTGCGCGTCGCCTGCCCGTCGCGCACCAGCCGCTCGACGATACCGGTGACGTTGCCGTTGGTCACCATCAGCCGTTTCGACAGTTCGCCCATGGTCAATCCGTCAGGAACCTTGTCCAGGAGGGCCATCAGTTCGAAACGCGGCGGCGTGGTGTCGAACGCCTGGCGCAGGCGGGCGCGCAGATGGCCGTCGATCAGCGTGTTGCAGGCGGACAGGCGCAGCCACAGCCGCACCTCCGGCCCGGCCGCAAGGTCGGCCGCCGCCTCGACATCGACCGGCACCTCACCCGCGGCGTCGAGGACGTCCTCGGCCGCGGGACCCAGGGCTGCTTTCACGGGTCCCGTCTCCCCCCTCGTGCGGCGGCCCTTTGCGAACCGCCCGAACCGGTGCCCCACAGAAAATCTTTGGTTGTTTCCCATGAGTGTAGCGAGGGGCAGGGGCCACGTGCCATGCATTGAAGGAATGGTGGCTACCCCAGCAATCGCCGTTTACGGAAGCCTTCTTCCGTGCCGGCGCGGCAAGACCGCCGTCAGTCCGAACCGAGGTACAGGTCGATCTCGTCCTGTTCCATGACGTGGGCCGCGCCGTGGATGATGCCGTTGGCGACCTGGATGATGCGGTGGATCATCTCCACCGACTGGCGGCAATCCTCGCGCAGGCGGTCGGGGTCGCCGCCGTGCACGTCGGCGGACATGCGGGCCAGCGTGCGGTCCACCACCTGCGTCATCTGCGCGATGGTGTCCTCGAACGGCTTGCGGAACTTGGAGGGCACGTGCTCGTACGCCTCGATCGCCAGCGCCTTGTCGGAAAAGCCGCTGTCGCGGAAGTGCTCCTGATAGCTCTTGGGCTGCCAGGCGTAGCATTCCTCCAACATGTCGGGCATGTCGGGGATCATCTCGATCAGCATCACGATTTCGTTGAAGTGATTGAGATAATCGGTTGCCAGCAGGGTCTTTTCCGAGATGTTGGTGCCCTTGACCCGATCGCGCCACACCAGGAAGTCGGCGAGTTCCTCCGGCGGGATGCCGTCGGTGAGGGATGCGTACTCCTGCTCGTCCATCGCGTGTCCGGATCCGTGCGCGGCCTGCTGGGCGCGGCGCGCACTCTACGCCGCCGCCGGGGTTCCTGTCATTAGCCGGGCAACGGCAGCGATGCAAGCGGGCTGCCGCGCCGCAAAGAAAAGCCGCCGGCGCGGTCCTTTGAGGACCAGGCGCCTGGCGGCGTTCAAGGGACTGGCGGTTCAGGGAGGAATCACACCATTGCCCGCCCAACAGCCTTGCACCGGCAATTGTTCCGAGTCGCTGCTGATTTCCCCGGTGCCGATGAAAAACACGCCGGCGCCGGATCGGTCCGGCGTCGGCGCGTCAGTGTCGGGAACACTCGCCTCGCCCCTGAGGGCATATCCGAGCATGCCGGGTAACTCTTATGGACCGGTTAACGCCGCGCCTGCGCCGACGTGCTCCATCGTTGGGGGTAACGCTGAACGGGTATTTCGAATAGCCCGTTGGAATTCCCCCTGGAAATGTCGCGCACTATGCGTCAGGCCGTTTCCTTTCTCGCAGCCGAGCACAGACATTTATTGGAAATGGTGGGCGACGCTGGCGGACCTCCGCACGCGCCCGCCGAACAGCCAGCGACGAGGCACGGGGAGAAAGATGGAGGATCGCACCCGCCACCTGATGGAGCATTTGCCGTACCTGCGCCGCTACGCCCGTGCTTTGACGGGTTCTCCGGCGCGCGGTGATGCCCTGGTGACGCGCGCCCTGGAATGGTACCTGGAGAGCGACGACGCCGACGATGCGGGCGAGCCGTTGCGCCACGCGCTGTACCGCCGGCTGAACGCGCTGCAGGATGAAGCGGGCGCCGCGGCGGCGGCGGCGTCGTCGCACCCGGTCGAGGCGGCGCTGGCCACGCTCGACGAGGCGGACCGGCGCGTCTACCTGCTGGTGAACCTGGAGGACGTGTCCGTCGCCGACGCCGCGGCCCTGCTCGACATCCCGGCGGAGGAGGCGGTCGAGCGCCTGTCGCGGGCGCGGGAGACGGTGCGTGCGCACCTGCAGGCCGTGATCCTCGTGGTCGAGGACGACGCCATCATCGCCGCCGACCTGTCCGAGACGGTGCGCGGCATGGGCCATCTGGTCTGCGGCAACGCCACCACCATGGACGAGGCGCTGACGCTGGCCGCCGAGCACACGCCGACGCTGGCCCTGATGGACATCCGTCTGGCCGAGGGCGACAACGGCGTGGAGGTGGCGCGGGAACTGCGCCGGCAGCGCTTCCTGCCGGTGATCTTCGTCACCGCCTTCCCGGACGAACTGGCCAAGCGCGGGCTGGAGCACCTGGGGCCGGTGATCCCCAAACCCTTTACCCGCGACCAGATCGAACAGGCCATCACCCGCGCCGTCTTCACCCCGGCCGCGGAGGAAACGCGCGAAGCCGCGCGGCCGACCTGACGCCGGTTACTTGAACACCACCGTCTTGGTGCCGTTGATCAGCACTCGATGTTCGACGTGGTACTTCACCGCGCGGGCCAGGACGACGTTCTCGATGTCGCGCCCGATGGCCACGAGGTCGTCGGGCGTCATCGTGTGGTCGACGCGCTCCGCTTCCTGCTCGATGATCGGGCCTTCGTCCAGGTTCGCCGTGACGTAGTGCGCCGTGGCGCCGATCAGCTTCACGCCGCGCTGGTGTGCCTGATGGTAGGGCTTGGCGCCCTTGAAGCTGGGCAGGAACGAGTGGTGGATGTTGATGGCGCGCCCGGCCAGCTTCTCGCACAGGCCCGACGACAGCACCTGCATGTAGCGGGCGAGCACGACGAGGTCGACCTTCTCCTCCTCGACGATCTCAAGGAGCCGCGCTTCCTGCTGCGCCTTGGTCTCGTTGGTCACCGGCAGGTAATGGAACGGGATGTTGTGCCACGCGGCCAGCTGGTAGAAGTCGCGATGGTTGGAGACGATCGCCGGAATCTCGATCGGCAGGTAGCCGATGCGGTAGCGGTACAGCAGGTCGTTCAGGCAGTGCCCGAACTTCGACACCATGATCAGCACGCGCTGCGGGCGCGTGGCGTCGCGCAGCTTCCAGTCCATGTTGAAGGGCTTGGCGACTACCTCGCGGAAGGCCTGCTCCAGCTCGGCCTGGGTCGGGCTGTCGGCGGCGGCCGAGAAATGCACGCGCAGGAAGAACAGGCCGCTGGTGCGGTCGCCGAACTGGGCGCTGTCGATGATGTTGCACTTCCGCTCGGCCAGGAAGCCGGACACCGCGTAGACGATGCCGACGGTGTCGGGGCAGGAGATGGTGAGGATGTAGGCGGAGGTGTCGGACATGCGCGTGCGGTCCTGGTCTTCACGGGTCGTCGGAAAGGGTCCTTCCCCTAGCACGAATGACCTGTGGATGCACCCCGTCCGTGTGGGTGGCTGACTGGAACGCCGCGATGGACAGGCAGTGGGACGATCGAGCCCCGGAAACGACGACGCCCCTCCCCCGGGCGGCGGGGAAGGGGCGGCCGGAGATAAACCCAGGCGTGGTCGGCGCCTCAGGACTCCGGGAAGTGTTCAAGCTCGCGCCGCAGGTTGGTGGCCTGCTGACGCAACGCGGCCAAACGGCCGATGTCGGGTGCCGGGCGATGCTCTTCCTTCTCGAGCTCGTCCTCGATTTCCCGCTGCTCCTGCCGGATGATGTTGAACAAGGCATTCCTCAACATCGCGACCTCCCACGTGGATTGCTAAAATTTTAGTGCGAGTCGAGTGAATCATCAAGCAAGCAATTGGGCCTGTCCATTCCCCTCCCGGCACTGCCCGTTGGGGGAGGGGGCGACTCTGTTAACAGTGGCAGCGCCCCTGGTATTGCTTGGTCAGGATTTGCCTGATTCCTGATGGTTAACGCATAGGTAATAGAAATTGCCTATCCATGGGACAGGTACCGAGGGGGGCGCGAGGATTCGTCGCGGCCCCTCGGTGCCATGGATGTGCGAACGGGCGCCCGCCGCCTCCTAGGCAGCGGGTGCAACATCCCTGCATCACCCATGGGCAAAACCGCGATGACTGGAAAAATCCTCGAAAAAACCCATTGCAATCCGAACGTGGGCGTGACTTTTTCGCGCCGCCCGCCCCCTCGGCGGGCTGGCGGACGGAGGCGGATCGTGGCGGCTCTTGGGCGCCTGTGCGCGGTGATCGGGTTGGCCGCTCTGGCCGCCGTCGAAGCCGGCTGTGCGCCGGTGATCCTGGGGGGCGGCGCCACCGCGGCGGTGGCCGCGTCGGAGAAGCGCGGCCTGAAGGGATTCGCCACCGACACCGCCATTCGGGCGCAGATCAACAACCTCTGGCTCCAACACTCCACCGACCTCTACCAAAGCGTGAGCCTGCGCGTGGACGAGGGGCACGTGTTGCTGACCGGCCGCGCCGCCGACCCGCAGATGCGCCTGGATGCCGTGCGCCTCGCCTGGCAGGCCGACGGCGTCAAGGAGGTCATCAACGAGATCCAGGTGGACAACGAGTCCTCCCTGGTGGACTCGGCGCGTGACACCTGGATCAACACGCAGTTGCGCACGCGCATCACCTTCGACGCCGACATCTCGTCGCAGAACTACAGCATCGATACCGTCAACGGCGTTGTCTATCTAATGGGATGGGCGAAGAGCAAGGACGAGCTGGACCGAGTGGTCGGGCACGCCCGGGCCATCCCCAACGTGCAACGCGTCGTCACTTACGTCCGTCAGTCCTGAACCCCATTCCTGAACTTACGTCCGCCTGAAGGCACCGAGCCCGCCATGGCCCTCTCACCCGCCGCCGTCCGCCGCTGGATCGCCGTCTGCCTCGTGGCGCTTGCCATGCCCGTTGGCGTTGTGGCCATCGGTGCCGGGGCGGCCGTCCTTGCCGCCCCAGCGGCGCAGGCGCAGGACACCGGGCCGGCCAACCGCATGTTCGTTCAGGCCATGCAGATCATCCGGCAGGCCGATAACACCCTCGATACGGCCGAGGAGGCCCGCCTGCTGAAGGAGGCGGACAAGCTCCTGGCCGATATCATCGCCAAGTATCCGGACAGCGCGCTGGCGGTGCAGCTGGTCACCAACCAGTTCGTCGGCGACTTCGACTTCTACGAGTTCCGCTCGCGCATCAAGGGGCTGGTGTGCAACGAGCCGCTGAACTCGCTGTGCTTCCTGCACCGCGTCGGCGAAATGCTGCCGCCGGTCGAGACGCCGATCACCTCGGCGCGCTGGGACTGGCTGTCGCTGGCCGTCGCCTACCAGCATGTCGGCGACCAGGGCCGTGCGCGGGAAATCGTCGCCCCCTTCGTCGCCGCCGTGCGGCGCGGCGCCACCACGGCCACCGACTCCTCCGGCCAGGACCTGTTCGTCGCCCGCGCGCTGGCGCTGATGGGGCAGATGCAGCTGGCCCTGGACGTCACCCGGCAGATCCCCGACTGCTCGACGCGCATCTACAACTTGGCCGACATCGGCAAGGCCGCCGCCTGGAAGGGCGACATGGCGCTGGCCGGCCAACTGGCCGACGAGGCCAAGCAGTACGCCACCGCGCGCAACTGCGCGTGGGAGCTGGGGCTGGTGGCGCAGGCGCTGCTGCGCGCCGGCAAGGAGGCGCAGGCGCGCACGCTGTTCCTCAACACGGTCGAGACCCAGTACTCCAAGTTCCGCCAGAGCAAGTCGGACTGCTGCCCGCCGGAACTGGCGGTCGCCGCCGCCGACCTGGGCGACGCCAATCTGGCGCTGGGCCTGCTGCGCACCGTGCAGGACGAGAACCCGTGGACGATCCCCGCCGTGCTGGGCCGGTTGGCGCGCCGCAACGAGGGCGGGCTGGCGCTGAGCTACGCCGAGCAGGTGCAGGACCCCGACGTGCGTGGCGAATGCTTCGCCGAGCTGATCGAGGCCGCCATTCGCCGCGGCGACGGCGGTGGTGCGAACGAGTTGATGAGGAAGCTGCTGAAGCTGGTCGACGACAACGCCGGCAAGCGGCCGGCCCTGCTGGCACAGAAGGCTAAGGCGGAGCGGCTGCTGATGGGCGACGAGCGCTGGCGGCTGACCTTCCAGCAGGCGATCAACACGGCCGAGCGGTCCAGCAACTTCGTGCGCCGGGACATCGGCGCGCCGCTGCTCGCCGCCCTGGTTCGCATCGAGACCGGCCTGCCGATGCTGGACTGATCCGCCTCTCCCGGCCACACTTGCCGGCCGCCGCCCCTGCACCGACCTGAAGGGTGGCCGACAGGAGACCGGGAGGGACCATCATGACCGACGCCAACAGCCGGATCATCCGGGCGCCGCGCGGGACGACGCTGACCGCGAAGTCCTGGCTGACCGAGGCGCCGCTGCGCATGCTGATGAACAACCTCGACCCCGAGGTGGCGGAGCGGCCGGAGGATCTTGTGGTCTACGGCGGCATCGGCCGCGCCGCGCGCAATTGGGACTGCTTCGACGCCATCGTCAAGGCGCTGACGGAGCTGGAGGACGACCAGACGCTGCTGGTCCAGTCCGGCAAGCCGGTCGGCGTCTTCCGCACCCATGCCGACGCCCCGCGCGTGCTGATCGCCAACTCCAACCTCGTCCCGGCCTGGGCGACGTGGGAGCATTTCCGCGAGTTGGACGCCAAGGGGCTGATGATGTACGGCCAGATGACGGCCGGTTCGTGGATCTACATCGGCTCCCAGGGCATCGTGCAGGGCACCTACGAGACCTTCGTCGAGATGGGGCGCCAGCACTTCGGCGGTGACCTGACGGGCAAGTGGATCCTCACCGGCGGGCTGGGCGGCATGGGCGGGGCGCAGCCGCTGGCCGCCACCATGGCCGGCGCCTCCCTGCTGGGCGTGGAGTGCTCGGCCCAGCGCATCGAGCGGCGGCTGGAGACCCGCTACCTCGACCGCATGGCGCGCACGCTGGACGAGGCGATGGCGCTGATCTGGGAGGCGAAGGAGCGCAGGCAGGCGGTGTCCGTCGGCCTGCTCGGCAACGCCGCCGAGGTGTTTCCGGAACTGGCGCGGCGCGCCCAAGAGGATCCGCGCTGGCGGCCCGATGCCGTCACCGACCAGACCAGCGCGCACGACCCGCTGAACGGCTACCTGCCGGCCGGCTGGACGCTGGAGGAGCACGAGCAGAAGCGCCTGAGCGACCCGGAGGGCGTGGTGCGGGCCGCCAAGCGCTCCATCGCCGTGCACGTGCGGGCCATGCTGGACTTCCACCGCATGGGCGTGCCCACCGTGGACTACGGCAACAACATCCGCCAGATGGCCAAGGACGAGGGGGTGGAGGACGCCTTCGCCTTTCCCGGTTTCGTGCCGGCCTACATCCGCCCGCTGTTCTGCCGCGGCGTCGGGCCGTTCCGCTGGGCCGCGCTGTCCGGCGACCCGGAGGACATCGCCCGCACCGACGCCAAGGTGAAGGAGCTGATCCCCGGCGACCCGCACCTGCACCGCTGGCTGGACATGGCCGGGGAGCGGATCCGCTTCCAGGGCCTGCCGGCGCGCATCTGCTGGGTGGGGCTGGGCGACCGGGCGCGCCTCGGCCTCGCCTTCAACGCCATGGTGGCGTCGGGCGAGCTGAAGGCGCCCATCGTCATCGGCCGCGACCACCTGGACAGCGGCTCCGTCGCCAGCCCGAACCGGGAGACGGAGGCGATGATGGACGGCTCCGACGCGGTGTCCGACTGGCCGCTGCTGAACGCGCTGCTGAACTGCGCGTCGGGGGCGACCTGGGTGTCGCTGCACCACGGCGGCGGCGTGGGCATGGGATACAGCCAGCACGCCGGCATGGTCATCGTCGCCGACGGGACGGAGGCGGCGGCCAGGCGGCTGGAGCGCGTGCTGACCAACGACCCCGCCACCGGCGTCATGCGCCATGCCGACGCCGGGTACGAGATCGCCAAGCAGTGCGCCAGGGAGCAGGGCCTCACGCTTCCGATGCTCGGGTGAGTTCTTCGGGCTCTCGGGCTGGGCGCGGGGCGGGGACCGGCAGGGTGGCCAGCAGGACGCCCGGCAGGATCAGCGCCGCCCCGGCGAGGTGGAAGAGCTGCGGCGCCTCCCCCAGCAGCGCCCAGGCGAGCAGGGAGGCCCACAGCGGCATCACGTACAGCGCCGCCCCGGCGCGGGACGGACCGAGCAGCGCGATGCACTTCTGGTAGGTGGTGAAGGCGAGCACGGAGGCGAACAGGGCCACGCCGCCGATGCGCAGCATCGCCTCGCCGCTAAGGACCACGGCGCGGTCGAGCAGCGTCTCGGCCAAGTAGAAGGGCGCCAGCACGACGACGCCGGCCAGCGCGTTGGCGGCGAACATCGGCACCACCGGCACCGGCGTGCGCGATCCCCGCAGCATGATGGTGTAGACCGCCCAGGCCACGGCGCCGGCCAGCACCAGCAGGTCGCCCTGGTTGAAGGCGAGGCGCAGCAGCGCGTCCACGTCGCCGCGCGCCAGGATCGCCAGCACGCCGGCCAGCGCCAGCAGGATGCCGGCCACCTGCCGCGGCCGCACCGCCTCGCCCAGCGCCACGGCGGCGATCAGCAGGATCATGATCGGGCTGGTGGCGTAGATCAGGCCGGCGTTGGTGGCGCTGGTGCGCTCCAGCCCCATGTAGACGACCGCACCGCAGATCCCCTGTCCCAGCGCCCCCAGGACGAGCAGGCGCCGGCCCGCCGCCTTCAGCGCCCGGCGGTGGTGCCACAGCCCCGGCATGGCGAAGGGCAGGATGATGAGGAAGGCCAGCGCCCAGCGCCAGAAGGCCAGCCCGACCGGCGGCACGATGTGGGCCGCCGCCCGCCCGATGACGACGTTCGACGCCATGAAGGCCGAGGTGACGAAGAACAGGGCGTAGCCGGACAGGTCGGCGGGGGCGGGGGGCTGGCGCGATGGGCTCATGGCGCGGGACGTTACCACGCGGCCAAGGCGAGCGGCGACGCCCGCCCCCGCAGCCGGGGGGTGCGCCCGGCGCAGGGCTCGGGAGGAAATGTTACCCAATGCAACACGGTGCAACGCTTTTGCCGGGGGTGTTGCATTCGGGAGAAACCTCATTTTCGTGAACGGCAGGGGCGCGGAGTGAGGGCGGTATCGTCTTCAGGATGCTCGAATGTAGGAATATTGTCAAACACCGGGCGCGCCGCGCCCGCGGCCGGCCGTGGGATCGGGAACCTTTGCTACCCCAGGCTTCCGAGTTGACACTCCGGACGTGCCGGAGCCTAATTGCCGTTCAATCACAGCACCCGCCGTTCCACGGCGCGGGAAAACCGGATTACTGGGAGACCGTCGAATGAAGCGCATCCTGTTGGGTGCCGGGCTCGGCATGGCTGCGGCGCTGGCTCTGGCCGCGCCGGCGCAGGCCGCGAAGACCCTCGTCTTCTGCTCGGAGGGCAGCCCCGAGAACTTCAATCCGCAGATCAACACGACGAGCACCAGCTTCGACGTGGCGCTGCCGGTCTACAACAACCTCGTCCAGTTCGAGTATGGCGGCACCAAGGTCATGCCGGGGCTGGCGGAGTCCTGGACGGTGTCCAGCGACGGGCTGGTCTATACCTTCAAGTTGCGCCAGGGCGTGAAGTGGCACAGCAGCAACGATTTCAAGCCGACGCGCGACTTCAACGCCGACGACGTGCTGTTCTCGTTCAACCGCATGTGGAAGGAAGACCACCCTTTCCATAAGGTGTCGGGCGGCGGCTACGATTACTTCAAGGACATGGGCATGCCCGACCTCCTGAAGTCGATCGAGAAGGTGGACGACCACACCGTCGTCTTCACGTTGAACAAGGTCGAGGCGCCGTTCGTCGCCAACCTGGGCATGCCCTTCGCCGCCATCCTGTCGGCGGAATACGGCGACGCGCTTCTGAAGAAGAAGACGCCGGAACGCATCGACCAGGTGCCGGTCGGCACCGGCCCGTTCCAGTTCGTCACCTATCAGAAGGACGCCGTCGTCCGCTACAAGACGAACGAGGCCTATTGGGGCGGCAAGGCGCCGATCGACAACCTGGTCTTCGCCATCACCACCGACCCGGCGGTGCGGCAGGCCAAGCTGAAGGCCGGCGAGTGCCACATCGTGCCGTTCCCGAATCCGGCCGACGTGGAGGCGCTGAAGAAGGACCCGACGCTGACGGTGATGGAGCAGGAGGGGCTGAACATCGGCTACCTCGCCTTCAACGTGACGAAGAAGCCGATGGACGACGCCCGCGTGCGCCGCGCGCTGAACATGGCCGTCGACAAGAAGGCCATCGTCGACGCCGTCTACCAGGGTGCGGGTGTGCCGGCGAAGAACCCGATTCCGCCCACCATGTGGTCGTACAACGACGCCATCGAGGATTACCCCTACGATCCGGAGAAGGCGAAGAAGCTGCTGGCCGAGGCCGGTCACCCGAACGGCTTCGAGACGGACCTGTGGGCGATGCCGGTGCAGCGCTCCTACAATCCGAACGCCAAGCGCATGGCGGAGATGATGCAGGCCGACCTCGCCAAGATCGGCGTCAAGGCGAAGATCGTGCAGTACGAGTGGGGCGAATACCGCAAGCGCCTGCAGGGCGGCGACCATCAGGCCGGCCTGTTCGGCTGGGTCGGCGACAACGGCGACCCGGACAACTTCCTGCACACGCTGCTGGGCTGCGACGCCGCGCGCGCCGGCGGGTCCAACGTCGCCAAGTGGTGCAACAAGGAGTACGACGACCTCGTCGTGCAGGCCAAGCGCACCAACGACATCGGCGCGCGTACCAAGCTGTACGAACAGGCACAGGTGATCTTCAAGGAGGAGGCGCCGTGGCTCACCATCGCCCACTCTGTGGTTCACATGGTGATGTCCAAGAACGTCGTGGGGTACAAGATGGACCCGTTCGGCATCCACCGTTTCTATGGTGTGGATCTGAAGCAGTGACATTCTGACTTATCGACAAAGCCCCTCTTCCTATGGGAGAGGGGCTTTGCTATTCCAGTTTCCGTCGTTCCTTTCCCCTTTGTCGTCATCCCCGCGCAGGCGGGGATCCATGTTCCCGGCGGCCGAACGCAGCGTGCACATGGATCCCGCCTGCGCGGGGATGACGGTTTGGGGGAACTGATGGTGTGGGTTCCCGGCAGACATGCTTCGCTTTATCCTGACGCGGCTGGGTCTGGTCGTTCCGACCTTCCTGGGCGTCACGCTTTTGAGTTTCGTGCTGATCCGCCTCGTCCCCGGCGACCCCATCGAGGTGCGCATGGGCGAGCGCGGCGTCTCGCCCGAGCGGCTGGCCGCGTTGCGCCACGAACTCGGCCTGGACCAGCCGTTGTGGAAGCAGTTCCTCGACTACGTCGGCGGCGTGCTGTCGGGTGATTTCGGGGAATCGCTGGTGACGCGCAACCCGGTGCTCGGGGAATTCCTGGCGCTGTTCCCGGCCACCATCGAACTGGCGGCGTGCGCCATGCTGTTCGCCGTGCTGGTCGGCCTGCCGGCCGGCATCGTCGCGGCGGTGAAGCGCGGCACGTGGTTCGACCACGGCGTCATGGGGGCCAGCCTGACCGGCTATTCCATGCCGATCTTCTGGTGGGGCCTGCTGCTGATCCTGTTCTTCTCGGTCCAGCTGGGCTGGACGCCGGTGTCCGGCCGGCTGGGGCTGATGTTCTACGTGGAGCCGGTGACCGGTTTCATGCTGATCGACACCTGGATGGCCGGGGATTGGGACGCCTTCCGCTCCGCGTTGCACCACCTGATCCTGCCGGCGGTGGTCCTGGGCACCATCCCGCTGGCGGTGGTGGCGCGCATGACCCGCTCGGCCATGCTGGAGGTGCTGGGCGAGGACTACATCCGCACGGCGCGCGCCAAGGGATTGCGCGAGGTGCGGGTGATCGGCCTGCACGCGCTGCGCAACGCGCTGATCCCCGTGGTGACGGTGATCGGCCTGCAGGTCGGCACGCTGCTGGGCGGGGCCATTTTGACCGAGACGATCTTCGCTTGGCCGGGGGTGGGCAAGTGGCTGGTGGAGTCCATCAACCGGCGCGACTACCCGGCGCTGCAAGGCGGCGTGCTGCTGGTGGCGACCACGGTGATGAGCGTCAACCTGCTGGTCGACCTGCTGTACGGCGTCCTCAATCCCCGCATACGGCACGCGCGGTGACGACGATGACGCAGCGACAGCCATGTGTCCCTCTCCTGCCCCGGGAAAGGTTGGCGCCGGAGGCGCTGGGCGAGGGGAAGGGCAAGGATTCTTGGATGTACCCTCACCCTCCCGCCCTGCGGGCGGGTCCCTCCCTCTCCCGGGGCGGGAGAGGGGTTGGAGGTGCGGCATGACCATGGACGTGCAATCCAATGCGGTGGTGGAGCCGGTCGCGACGTCCACCCCGCCGCACCCGCTGGCCGAGTTCTGGCACCATTTCCGGCGCAACACCGGGGCGGTGGCCGGGCTGGTGGTGATCGTGCTGCTGGCCTTCCTGGCCGTGTTCGCCGACGTGCTGGCGCCGCATTCGCCCATCGCGCAGTACCGGGACGCCATCCTGGTACCGCCGGTGTGGCAGGAGGGCGGGTCGTGGACCTATGTCCTGGGCACCGACGACATCGGGCGCGACGTGCTGTCGCGCGTGCTGTACGGGGCGCGGCTGTCGCTGCTGATCGGCCTGATCGTGGTGACGCTGTCGCTGGCCGTGGGGCTGGCGGTGGGCATGACCGCGGGGTTCTTCGGCGGCGTGGTGGACATCGCCATCATGCGCCTGATGGACATCCTGCTGGCGCTGCCCAGCCTGCTGCTGGCCATCGTCGTGGCCGCCATCCTGGGGCCGGGGCTGTTCAACGCCATGCTGTCGGTGTCGGTCGTCGTGGTGCCGCACTACGCCCGGCTGACGCGCGCCGCGGTTCTGGCGGAGATGTCGAAGGACTACGTCGTCGCCTCCCGCGTCGCGGGGGCCGGGCCGCTGCGGCTGATGCTGGTGGATGTGCTGCCGAACTGCACGGCACCGCTGATCGTGCAGGCGACGCTGGGCTTTTCCACCGCCATCCTGGACGCCGCCGCCCTGGGCTTCCTTGGCCTGGGCGCGCAGCCGCCGACGCCGGAATGGGGGACGATGCTGGCCTCCTCGCTCCAGTTCCTGCAGCGCGCACCCTGGGTGGTGACGTGGCCGGGTGTGGCGATCCTGGTGACCGTGCTGGCCTTCAACCTGTTGGGCGACGGCTTGCGCGACGCCCTCGACCCCAAGCTCAAGCGCTGATCCCATGCCGCTGCTCGACATCAAGAACCTGTCCGTCGAGTTCACGACGCGCGCCGGCACCTTCCGCGCGGTGGACGGCATCGACCTGACCGTGGAGGAAGGGGAGGTGGTGGGCATCGTCGGCGAGTCCGGATCGGGCAAGTCGGTGACCTCGCTGGCCGTCATGGGCCTGATCCCGGAGCCGGGGCGGGTGGTGGCCGACCGGTTGAGCTTCGCCGGGCGCGACCTGCGCACGCTGTCGCGCGGGCAGCGCCGGGCGCTGACCGGCAAGGACGTCGCCATGGTGTTCCAGGAGCCGATGACCAGCCTGAACCCATGCTTCACCGTGGGCTTCCAGCTGATGGAATCGCTGAAGGCGCACGAGGGGCTGTCGGGCCGCGCGGTCAAGCGGCGCGCCATCGAACTGCTGGAGCAGGTGGGAATCCCGGCGCCGGAAAGCCGCCTGTCGGCCTTCCCGCACCAGCTGTCGGGGGGCATGAACCAGCGGGTGATGATCGCCATCGCGATCGCCTGCAACCCGCGCCTGCTGATCGCCGACGAGCCGACCACCGCTCTGGACGTCACCATCCAGAAGCAGATCCTGGATTTGCTGGTGCAACTGCAGAAGGAGCGGGGGATGGCGCTGATCCTCATCACGCACGACATGGGCGTGGTGGCGGAAACGGCGCACCGCGTGGCCGTGATGTACGCGGGCCAGGTGGTGGAGACGCGCGCCGCGCGCGACCTGTTCGAACGGCCGCAGCACCCCTACACCGGCGCGCTGCTGGACGCGCTGCCGGAACGGGCGCTGGGGCGGCGCCGGCTGCCGACCATTCCCGGCGTGGTGCCGGGCATCGCGGACCGGCCGGAAGGCTGCCTGTTCAACCCGCGCTGCCGCTTCGCCCAGGCCGACTGCCGCCGGCTGCGCCCGCCGCTGTTTCCGGATCCGGAGGGGCTGGCGCGCTGCTACTACCCGTTGGGCGGCGACATGTGGGGGGCGCCGGCATGACCGACGCTGTGGTTCTGGAAGCGAAGGACCTGCGCAAGCACTACGCGGTGCGGCGCGGGCTGTTCAAGCCGGCGGCGCTGGTGCGGGCGCTGGACGGCGTGTCGTTCCGGCTGGAGGCCGGGAAGACGCTGGCGGTGGTGGGCGAGTCCGGCTGCGGCAAGTCCACGCTGGCGCGCGCCGTCACCATGATCGAGCCGCCGACGGCGGGCCAGCTGCTGTACGACGGGCGCGACGTGGTGGGGCGCTCCGCCGCCGAGATGCGGGAGTTGCGGCGCACCGTGCAGATGGTGTTCCAGAACCCCTACGGCTCGCTGAACCCGCGCAAGACGGTGGGCGCCATCCTGGCCGAGCCGCTGGTGGTGAACACGAAGACCCCCAAGGCCGAACGGCGCGAGCGCGCGCTGGCGATGATGGCGCGGGTGGGGCTGCGCCGCGACCAGATCGACCGCTACCCGCACATGTTTTCCGGCGGGCAGCGCCAGCGCATCGCCATTGCCCGCGCGCTGATGCTGAACCCGCGCGTGGTGGTGGCGGACGAGCCGGTGTCGGCGCTGGACGTGTCGATCCAGGCGCAGGTGCTGAACCTGATGATGGATTTGCAGGAGGAACTGGGCCTCGCCTACCTGTTCATCAGCCATGATTTGAGCGTGGTGCGGCACATCGCCGACGCGGTGATGGTGATGTACCTCGGCCGCCCGGTGGAGCACGGCCCCAAGGACGTGGTGTTCGCCCGGCCGCGCCACCCCTACACCCGCATCCTGCTGGCCGCCACGCCGCGCGTGAACCCGGAGCTGCGCGCCGAGCGCGTGGTGCCGAAGGGGGAGCTGCCGTCGCCGCTGAACCCGCCGCCCGGCTGCCCCTTCCACCGCCGCTGCCCGCACGCGCGGGAGAACTGCGCCGTGGACGTGCCGGCGCTGCGCGACGTGGACGGGCGGCTGGTGGCGTGCCATTACGCCGAGGAGATGGCGTGATTCACCAAGTGGACAAAGTTGACGCGTTGGTGAATGCTGAAACCCTGCATTGTGTATAGACGTCGAGGCGGGGGCAGGGTGATGCGGCGAACCTTTATGTGTCTGGCGCTTCTGTTCGGCTTGTCCGGGTGCGCAGCGAACCTTCAACGGGCACCGACGCTGGTGGGGACGCACGAAGGCAAGTCACTGTATAGCATCGACGGCTACACCGACTGGGGCGAGACCCGGGAAGCCGATGCCCGTGCCTATGCCGAAAAGTTCTCCAAGCTTCACTGCAAGGCGGACGCGAACATCGTGCGCTTTGAATCTGGGGAGTTGAGTACCAACGGCGGCATCCGGTTCCGGCAATGGATGGCTGCCTATACCTGTGACAGGCCCAATTGATTGCCCGCCTGAGACCGCAGGACGGGAGGATGTCAGTTCGCTGGCCGCACATGCCGCGGAAGGGACACCGCTTGACCTCCCCGGCGTCCTGCGTGCACAACCATAGGGGATAATCCTTAGGTGGTGAATGATGGGCGCGGGGGGCTGGCGGCAACGCGTCTGGGTCGATGCCCGGCCGTGGTGGATCCTGGCCGTGGTCCAGTTGGGCAACCTGATGCCCAGCATGGACGGGTCGATGGTCGGCATCGCGCTGCCGGCCATGGCGGACGCCACGGGCATTCCGCTGGGCACCCTGCAATGGGTGGTCACCAGCTATTACCTGACCGGCGCCGTCGTCGTGCTGATCGCCGGGCGGCTGGGCGACCTGCTGGGGCGCGGGCGGCTGTTCACCTTCGGCTTCGTGCTGTTCGCCGCCGCCTCCGTGGGCTCGGCGCTGGCGCCGAACCTGCCGCTGCTGCTGACGTGCCGCGTGCTGCAGGCCATCGGCGGGGCGAGCCTGGTGGCCAACGGCAACGCCATCATCACCAGCACCTTCACCGACGGGCGGCGCGGCTTCGCGCTTGGGTTGAACTCCACCATCCTGGCCGGCGGCATCGCGCTGGGCTACGTGGTCGGCGGGTTCCTGGTCGACGGGTTCGGCTGGCGGTCGGTGTTCCTGGTCAACCTGCCCATCGGCGTCGCGGCCACGGTGCTGTCGGTGCTGGTGCTGCAGACGCGGCCGGCGGCGCGCAAGCCGTTCCGCTTCGACTATGTGGGCGCGGTGCTGCTGGCGCTGGCGGTGAGCGGGCTGCTGATCGGGCTGCAGCAGCTGGGCCGGCACAAGGCGCTGACCGGCGACGCGCTGGCGCTGCTGGGCGGCGGCGTGGCGGCGCTGGCGGCGCTGATCGCGGTGGAGCGGCGGGTGAAGAGCCCGCTGCTGCCGCTGGAGGTGTTCGCGCAGCGCAACGTCTCCGTCGGGCTGGCGGCCATCGCGCTGTTCTGCGCGACGCTGGCGGCCAGCGGCATCCTGCTGCCGATCTATCTGCAGGGCATCCTGGGCGTGGGCGCGGCGGAGGCCGGGCTGGCGCTCGCCCCGTACTCCATCACCATGTGCCTGCTCGCCCCGTTCTCCGGCATCCTGGCGGAGAAGTTCAACGCGGCCTGGATGATGGCCGGCGGGGCGGCGCTGGCCATGGCGGTCACGGTCGGCTACGCGCTGCTGGGCCTCGACGGGCCGCTGATGGCGGTATCGCTGGGGCAGCTGCTGATCGGGCTGGCTGCGGGGGTGTTCTTCGCGCCCAACCGGGTGATCCTGTTCTCCGGCCTCGCCGACGGCTACCTGGGCGTGGTGTCGGGGCTGATGCAGCTGACCCGCCAGCTGACCTACGCCGTGGTCATCGCCGCTTCGACCCTGGCCGTCACGCTGGCGGTGGAGCCGTACGGCAACCTGTCGGACCTGTCGGCGGACAACGCCGTCTCCCCCGCCTTCGAGGAGGCGATGGTGGGGACGATGGCCGCCGTCTACCTCGTGCTTGCCGGGCTGCTGGCCGGGGCGGTGGCGCTGTGCCTGTGGCACGCCCACACCCGCGCCCGCGCCGCCGCCGCTTCCGCCCAACCCCTCACCCCCGCCACGGAGCCCTCGCCATGACCGACGCGGCTGCACCGGGCCGCCTGCTGGCCCGCCTGACCGTCAACACCGACCGCAAGATGCTGACCGCCGTCTGCGCGCTGGTGCGGGAAACGGCGCGCTGCGCCGGCTTCGACGAGCGCCATTCCCAGCACCTGGAGCTGGCGGCGGAGGAGGCGGGCATCGTCGTCATCGAGCAGTCGTTCGAAGGGCGCAGCGACGGCCAGTTCGACCTGACGATTTCCGACGAGGGGGCGCGCTTCGTCATCGCCGTGCACGACCTGGGCCTGCCGTTCGACTGGTCGAAGGCCGAGGCGGCGGAGAGCACCAGCCTGTCCATCCAGCTGCTGCGCTCGCTGACCGACGAGATCCGCTTCGTCAACCTGGGCAAGCAGGGCAAGCGGATCGAGTTCATCGTCAACCGCTCCGAGCGGGAGCTGGAGAGCCCCTACCTCGAACACCTCAGCCACGCGCCCACCGAGGTGCCGGCCGCCCCCGCCGACACGCCGCT
>Ga0196976_1000801_pt1 | contig 17699 bp, 19 predicted proteins | sample S3v_513CmetaG_FD_148644 | JGI IMG/M metagenome (GOLD analysis project Ga0196976, IMG submission 148644) | Soil microbial communities from Anza Borrego desert, Southern California, United States - S3+v_5-13C | ecosystem: Environmental > Terrestrial > Soil > Desert | place: USA: California...
TGATTCCACAGCTGCATGGTCAACCCGATCAGGTCATAGCCCTCGGCACGCAGCTTCGCCGCTACCGTCGAGGAGTCAACACCGCCCGACATGGCAACCGCGATCGTCTTGTTAGTGCCCGCTGTCATTAAACTCATCCTTAACTGCTGACCACTTCCCTCTTCTGCCACAACGGCGAAAGCTCGCGGAGCCTTGCGACGACCTCCGGGACGCGCTCGAGGGCGAAGTCTACGTCTTCCGCGGTGGTCTGCTTACCGAGGCTGAATCGGATGCTCGCGCGCGCCCGGTCCGACGACAAGCCCATTGCCGTAAGCACATGCGAGGGCTCAACGGCCCCCGACGAACAGGCCGCGCCACTCGAAACTGCAACGCCCTTCAGGTCGAGGGCGATGACCATTGCCTCGCCTTCTATAAAGTCGAAGACGATATTCGACGTGTTTGGCGTTCGCGGCGCTCCTCCGCTGTTCACGCAGACGTCGGGCACTCGCGCGAGTATTCCCTGTTCGAGCCTGTCTCGCATCTGGCACATCTGCGAAGGACCGTCACTCTGGAGCCAGACTCTTGCCAGTTCCGCGGCCTTACCCAGGCCGACGATACCCGGCAGATTCTCCGTTCCAGCGCGACGCGAACGCTCGTGGCGTCCGCCATACAGCATCGGCTCGAGCAGAGTGCCCTTTCGCACATACACGGCGCCGGTCCCCTGTGGTGCGTGCATCTTGTGTCCCGAGATCGTCAGGAGGTCGCAGCCGATCCTGTTCACGTCAATCGGAATCTTCCCCGCTGCCTGAACGGCATCGGTATGAAAGTAGACGTCGGCCTCCGCTGCAAGGCGGCCAATCCGTTCCACTGGCTCAATGACTCCGGTCTCGTTGTTCGCCATCATGATCGAGATCAGCTTCGTGTTGGGACGAATGGCGGCCTTCACGTCCTCCGGAGTAACCAGTCCATTTCCATCTACCGCGACCAGCGTCACCTCGACTCCGCGGTCTTGCAGCCGCTTGCAGGCGTTGAGCACGGCGTGGTGCTCGATGGTGCTGGTGATAACGTGATCGCCCGTCCTGACTAATCCGAAGACGCCCAGGTTATCGCCCTCGGTGCCGCCGGATGTAAAGACGATCTCGACGGGCCGCGCGCCGAGCAGTTCCGCGACGGACTCGCGCGCCTCCTCGACGGCCTTGCGCGCCTGCTGGCCCTGCTGGTGGATGGAGGAAGCATTGCCGAACTTCTCAAGGAAGTACGGGCGCATCGCCTCCAGCACCTCAGGCAGGAGTGGCGTAGTCGAATTATTGTCCAGATATACCCGGTGCATTCGCTTCTCTGATTGGATGGGCCGAACTGGCCTGAAGCCTCTATTTTACAAGGCCAATTGCCTGCCACGGCGGCCGGCGGCGCATTAGGCACAAAAGAAAAGCCCACACGTATCGATGTGGGCTCGGGAACGTCTCTGCGGCCTAGCTGCGCTGCTCGACGGGTACGTACTTCTGTGGGTACTCCGGCCCAAGATACTCCGCCCGCGGACGGATCAGCCGGTTGTCGTGTAGCTGCTCCATCACGTGCGCCGTCCAGCCGCTGATGCGCGAAACCGCGAATATCGGCGTGAACAGATCGAGCTCAATGCCGAGCGTGTGATAGGTCGAAGCCGAGTAGAAATCGACGTTGGCGTTAAGCTTCTTCTCCGCGTTGATGAATTCCTCGATACTGCGCGAATAGTCGAACCACTTCGCCTGCCCACTCGAGTATCCAAGGTCCCGCGACATGCGGCGCAGATGCGTCGCCCGCGGATCTTCCGTCGTGTACACGCGATGACCGAAACCCGGCACCTTCTGCTTCTGAGCGAGCATGCCTTTGATGTAGTCAACCGGATCGGCGCCGTTTCGATCAATGTCTTCCAGTATCTTGAAAACCGCCTCATTCGCACCCCCGTGCAGTGGGCCTTTCAGCGCCCCAATGGCCGATGTCACAGCCGAGTGCATGTCGCTGAGCGTTGCCGCGGTGACGCGTGCGGCAAAAGTCGATGCGTTCAGTTCATGATCGGCATGGAGTATCAGCGCGATGTCGAGCGCGCGAGTCGCGGTCTCGCTGGGCAGCTCGCCGTTGAGCATGAGCAGGAAGTTACCCGAATGCGAAAGCGAGCGGTCCGGCTCCACGAGCGGCTTGCCCTTGCGGATGCGGTCATACGCCGCAACCACCATCGCGATCTGCGAGGTCAATCGGATCGATTTGCGCAGGTTCGCGGCTGCGTCGTTAGCCTTCTCCTCGGGATCGAAAAACGAGAGCGCTGATACCATGGTCCGCAAAACATCCATGGGCAGAGCGTGCTTCGGGGCCTGGCGCAGCAAGCTGACGATCTGCGCGTCTATCTTGCGTTCGCGAACCAGTTGCAGCGAAAACTCGTGCAGTTCGGCGCGGGTCGGCAGTCTGCCGAACCACAGCAGGTAGCAGACTTCCTCAAAACTGGAATTCTCCGCGAGGTCGTGGATGTCGTAGCCGCGATAGGCCAGCACGCCTTTCTCGCCGTCGATATAGCAGATGGAACTGTTGGCTGCGACTACACCTTCAAGTCCCTTCGGAGGAGTTGCGGTGGTTGACATAGATTGCTCTCTCGAGAAGTACGGATAAGTTCAAGCCGGGCACAAAAGCTTGCACACCCTTTAGATGCCATCCACAGGGCGACCGACACTTATACTCCAAAATGTCATCGCGATACTAACCGCCCACTCTTCACACGCGAGTGTGACCTGCGACGTTTGCCGCCGGCTCCCCGCCTGTTATGTTTCTATGCTTTCCCAAACCTACACGGCGAACCACCGAAAGGTGACTGCCCTGGAGTCATGCATGAAGAAGCGTGTGCTGTTCATAGCGATGTTGGTCCTGTGCGTTGCGGCGAGTACGGCATTCGCCGACGAAGGCATGTGGCCCTACAACCTGGTGCCAAAACCTAAAATAAAGGCCAAGTATGGATTTGAACCGACGCAGGAGTGGCTCGACCACCTGCGGCTTGCCTCGGTGAAGCCTGGCGGCGGATCTGCCTCATTCGTCTCGCCGGACGGTCTCGTATTCACTAATCACCACGTCGGTGCCGGATGCGTCCACAATCTCTCCACGGCCGACAAGGATTACATCAAGAACGGTTTCTACGCGACGACACGTGAGCAGGAACAGAAGTGTCCCGGCATCGAGCTGACGCAACTGCTCGAAATCAAGGACATCACCAACGACGTCCACGGCGCCGCCAAGCCGGGCATGACGGATGCGGAAGCCGGCACGGCTCAGCGGGCTGTTATGTCAAAGCTCGAGAAGGAGTGCTCCGATCCCGCGAACAACATCCGCTGCGAGACCGTAACCCTTTATTCCGGCGGCATGTACCACCTTTACAAGGTGAAGAAGTATACGGACGTTCGCCTTGTAATGGCGCCGGAGTTCGACATCGCATTCTTCGGGGGCGATCCTGACAATTTCACCTATCCACGCTACGATCTCGACATCACCTTCTTCCGCATCTATGAGAATGGTCAGCCGCTGAAAACCTCGCACTACCTCCCATTCTCGACCACGCCGCTGAAGGAGAACGAACTGCTTTTCGTCTCGGGTCACCCGGGATCGACGGGCCGCCTGCTGACCATGGCGCAACTCGAATTCCTGCGCGACGTTTCATATCCGTTCCGTCTTAAGTCGCTGGAACGGAACACGAAGCTGATCCAGGAGTTCAGTGCGAAGTCGGACGAGAACGCTCGCGCCGCCGAGCGCGTCCTCTTCGGATACCAGAACTCCTACAAGGCGCTCACCGGATATCAGTCCGGCTTGCTCGACAAGCAGCTGATGGCGAAGAAAGCCGCTGACGAGAAGGCACTCCGCGACGCTGTCATGGCGGATGCGAAGATGGACACTGAGTTTGGGAGCGCATGGGCCGAAATCGCCAAGGCCGTGAAGTATCAGCGCGACAACTTCCTCCGCTTCACGTTCAGCGAGGGCGCAACGCCGGGACGGCTTGCATCGATCGCCCGGTCCATCGTCCGTGTTGCGGAAGAGAAGACGAAACCAAACGAGAAGCGCATGCGCGGCTATCAGGACCAGGTGCTGCCGACGCTAGAGCAGCAACTGTTCTCTGCCGCCCCGATCAACAAGGACCTGGAGTTGCTCCAGTTAACCTCGGGTCTACGGGAGATGGCTTCCGTACTGGGCAACGACGATCCATTCGTAAAGTCCGTGCTCGACGGCAAGACTCCGGAATACCGGGCGAAGGAACTCATCTCCGGCACCAAGCTGGCCGAAGTCGCATTCCGCCAGGAACTCTACGCCGGGGGCAAGGCAGCAGTGGACGCCTCAAAGGACCCGATGATCACGCTGATGCGTACCATCGACCCGACCGTGCGCGAAATCCGCAAAGGTGTCGAGGATAACGTGGATGCAGTCGTTCGCAAGAACGGCGCGCTGATCGCGAAGGCGCGTTTTGCAAAGTACGGCACGGATGTTCCTCCAGATGCAACCAGCACTCTGCGCCTGAGCTATGGCCCGGTTAAGAGCTACGTCGTGAACGGAAAGAAAATTCCGTTCCACACGACGATCGGCGAGGCATTCGCTTATGCCGAGAAAAACGGCAACAAGCCGCCTTACAAACTGCCGGAAAGCTGGATGAAGGCGAAGTCGAAGCTCGACATGAAGACCTCCTTCAACAGCGTCAATACCACCGACATCATTGGTGGGAATTCCGGGTCGCCGGCGGTCAATAAGAACGGAGAACTTGTCGGAATCGTCTTCGACGGCAATATCGAATCTTTGCCGTGGAACTTCATGTACGAAGACAAGGTCGGCCGTTCCGTGATTACGGACGCCACCGCGGTAATCGAGTCGCTGCGGAAGGTCTACAACGCCGACGCGCTCGTAGACGAACTGCTCGCGGCCAGCAAGAAAGCAGCGAAGAAGCCGGCAGCCAGCGAGAAGAAGGCGGAAAAGAAAGCCGAGAAGAGCCCCGCCGGAAACTAAGATCCTTCCCTGTTAAACTTTCCGGGCCCGATGTTCGGGCCCGTTTTTTATTGGAGAGACTATGGCAATCAACGAGGCGCTTCTCGGAGAATTTGATCACGAGATGGAAAACACGCGGCGAGCACTGGAACGCGTTCCGGATGAGAAGTTCGGCTGGAAGCCGCACGACCGTTCACACACCATGGGCTGGCTAGCGTCGCATGTCGCCAATATTGCGATATGGGCGCAAGTAGCGGTAACAACGCAGGAACTGGACCTCTCTGCTCCGCCACAGCCAGGGCAGCCTCGTCCTACCGAGGCCAAGTCGAAGCAGGAGTTGCTGGAGATGTTCGAGCGCAACCGCACCGCCGCGCGCGACGCTATTGCAAAGACCAGCGATCCGGACATGATGGTCAAGTGGTCTCTTAAGAACAACGGCAAGACGATTCTTACGATGCCGCGCGTGGCCGTCCTAAGGAGCTTCGTGATGAATCACCTGATTCACCATCGCGGACAGTTGACCGTCTACTTCCGCCTCAACGACATTCCAGTGCCAGCGCTGTACGGCCCTTCGGCTGACGAGGGCGGTTTCTAAGTACGGACGGGTAGCTAGTGTCTGCGGTACTAGGCAAGTGGCGCCCCGCGTTTACCGCTCTTCGCAGTTGACCATGGGACTTTGCGTATGGGGGCTTTTCGTCAGGCACGAAAAGCCCTAAACTGAGCTGGATGTTCGAGATCGTCGAAGCCACGACCGCCGACCAGATCGCTGCTGCGCGCGCCCTTTTCCGCGAGTACGAGGCGGACATTCAGATAGATCTTTGTTTCCAGAGCTTTCAGGAGGAACTCGACACACTCCCCGGCAGGTACGCGCCTCCACGCGGGACGATACTGCTGCTGGTGAATGGCGAGGAGCCCGTTGGCTGCGTAGCGCTCCGTCCTCTCGAGGATGACGCTTGCGAGATGAAGCGCCTCTACGTCCGTCCATCCGCGCGAGGGACCGGCGCAGGTCGTCGCCTGGTCGAAGCGATCATCCGCGAAGCGCGCGACAGGCGGTACCGTGTCATGCGGCTCGATACTCTCCCCGGCAAGATGGACTCCGCCATCGCGCTCTACCGCTCGCTCGGATTCCGGGAGATCTCCTCGTACAACGCCAATCCCTATCCTGGAGTGAAATTCTTCGAGTTGACGCTGTAGCGCCGTCGCCCAACGCTCCGAACGGAGTATCGGGAAAAGGCACACCGCGAGAGTTCACGCTGGCCAGATTGACTGCGCAGTCGTTTCGAGGATCTGCTTTTTCGCCGCCTCGCTCAGGGGTAGTGCTCTGAACTCCTCCAAGTTCCTACGGATATCCGGCACGCCCGGGCCCGGCCAGTCCGTCCCGAAGAGCGTCTTCGACGCGATCTCTTCCAACCGCGGGAAGTACTTCAGCAGCGATTTCGGGGGAATGCCGCTGGTGTCCAGAAACACGTTCGGATGACGACGCACGAGAAAGAACGCAGTGTCCATCCACAGAGGCCTGCCGCCATGGGCGAGGAGTATTTTCAACTTGGGGAAGTCGACCGCGACATCATCGACGTAGATTGGGTCCGCATACCTGTTTCGCGCTCCGGGGAAAATAGACGTTCCCGTATGGAACATCACCGGAATCCCGTTCGCCTCGGCAGCGCGGTAGATGATCTCGAGTTCCTTGACCCCGCTCTGGTATTCGTTCGGAAACAGCAACTGGTGTGACGGATGGATCTTGATGAGCCGAATTCCCAGGCGCACGATCTGCTCCATGTCGGCCATCACGTTCTGCGTGTGCCGCGGGTGGATGCTTCCGCACGGAATGAGCCGCTTCGGCTCCTCTTTGACATACCTTGCAATCCACTCGTTGACCGTCGGCGGGAAGCCGATCACTTCCGGCGCCACATAGTTTATGAGCACGGCTCGGTCGATGCCGCTCGCGTCCATGTGATTCAGGAATGCGCGGGGCGAGTGAGCGAAGTCCACGATCTGCTGCCAGTTCGTGCGCTTCGCCTGCATGACTGCAAGCGCCTCGGGACGGAACATTTCCACCGGCTGAATGTGTATGTGGCAATCCGTGATCACGCCCGCCATTGTAACCAGCACCTCGGAGTTGAGCTACAATCCTTCGAACTTTGTATGGGGTGGATCAATGCAGAGAGTTCTGACGATCATAGTCGTGGCAGTCACACTCGCCTCCGGCGCCTTTCCTCAGGCGCAGAAGCAAGCGCCCGCCCAAAGACCGGCCACCACGTCAGTGGAGTACTACTACACGATCAAGTGGGGACTTCAGGATGAATTCCTGCGCCTCTTTAAGAAGAACCATTGGCCGGTGCTCCAGGAGCAGATCAAGACAGGGCGGATCGTGTCCGTCACGCTGGCTTCACCGGAGTTCCACATGCCCGAGAACGCGCGTTGGGACTACCGGGTCACGATCGTCTTCAGCAGAGATGCTTTGGCGAGGCCGTTCGACGAAGACGCGCTCAAGAAGAAACTCTTCCCCGACCAGGCGACCTTCACACGCGAGGAGCAACGCAGGTTTGAAATCCTGCTAGCTCATTGGGACCTGCCGCTGAAGGATGTTCCTCTCGAGCAGGCCCCAAAGCCCTAGCGACTACTTCTTCGGGAAATTCGCATCCGCCATCACTTCCTCGATCTGCTTCGTGTGCCGCTCCGAATGCGCAGCCGTGAACAGCAAGAATTGGTGGATGTCCATCTCGCCACCCGGCGAGGATGCCGTGTGGGCGCGCAACACGTCTTCCGGCGTACTGCGTGCCATTTCCATGGTCGCAGCGCGGACCTTCTTGAAGGCTTCGAGTGCCTGTTGCTGAGTGGCGAATCGGCCAGTCGGCTGGACCGACTCGGGCGCCTTGAACTTCCTCGACCGGTCCGTCGTCATGGGAACGATGCCGGCGTCCTGTGCGGTTGGCTTCTTGGCCGCGTTTGCCTCCGCCTGTAGTGCCTGTTTCATCATTCCCTGGAGGGCCTGCTCGGTCACGGTGATGTGCTCGAAGACCTCCGCAACAGACCAGCGGTCCGGGGCAGGTTTGAACTTCCACTGCGCTTCGGAAAGTCCGTTCACCTTGCTAAGCAGGTCCTCGGAAGTCCGGTCGAAATACGCGAGAAGTTCTTCCTTGGTCTGCGGCTTCGCAGCGGCTTCGTTCGATGGAGTTTGTGCGAAAGCGACACAGGTGACCAACAAAAGAATAGGAGCGATCCAGCTAGGTCTAGTCATATGCCTCCTCACCGAGTACCGGGATTGTAAGACATGCAAAGCCAGTTGCGAAGAGCGCCGTAACGAATTGCGGTCTAGATATGACAGTGACGCAACCCGCGCTTGGCCAGGTACTGCTGGTGGTAGTCCTCAGCACGATAGAAGGTCTGTGCCGGTTCTATCTGCGTTACGATCGGCCTGGAGAAGCGCGGCTGGACGCGCGTCATGACCGCGCGGGCGACACGTTCCTGTTCCGGCGAATGGAAGAAGATCACTGAGCGATACTGCGTTCCGGTGTCCGGTCCCTGTCTATTTGGTGTGGTCGGGTTGTGTAATCCGAAGAACGCTTCAACCAACTTCTCGTAGGAGATCTTCGCCGGATCGAATGTCAGCTCGACGACTTCTGCGTGACCGGTCTCATCAGTACACACGTCCTGATAAGTCGGGTTGAGCATCGTGCCGCCTTCGTATCCTACGGCGGCATCCACCACGCCAGGGAGTTCGCGAAACGCTGATTCCACGCCCCAGAAGCAGCCCGCTCCGAAAGTCGCTTTTTCAATCGACACACTTCACCTCACAAGATTGCTAACGATGAGATGGTCGGACAGAAACTTTCGATTCAGACCGCCGGAGCGCCGGCTTGGACCTCTGCGCCTGACAATCTGCCTACCTGCCACTCGAAGATAGGGCGGAATCCAAGCTCCCGAAGCCGTGGAGCGAACACAGGGGCGTCGAACGAGTTATTTGCGAACTGCGCGCCTTTATTGGCCAGCGAGTAACCGCCGGGAATGGTCGAGCAGTTGAGGGTGAACAGGCATCCACCGCCTTGTGCAATGCGGATGCACGTGTCCCAATCCTCCCGCGTGCTGACGAACGGCGCGGTTGCAGGAGCGAACAGATTGTGTAGCGCGAGCGTAGCGACGAACTCCTGCGTACTCGGGATGAAATCAGAACCGTGCATTGCCGCCCCGGGAGCATGCTTCAGCCTTGGGATACCCAAGATCGAAGCGCCTCTTCCGCACCGGCGAAGGTGGTCTTCGTGCAGCATCAGCATCGCCCAGTCGCGCCGCCAATCAGAAAGTCCGGAAAGTACTCCGACGCCGACCACGTCGATGCCGGCCGCAAGCATGCGCTCATATGCGTCCAGACGATACTCGAAACGGGACTTCCTCAAACGCCCCGGATGGAGTTCGCGATACCGTGCAGCATCGTAGGTCTCCATCCACAGTACGCAAAAGGAGAGGCCGGCGTTTGCAAGCGCCCTGTACTCCTGCTCGTCCAGCGCCTCACAACTGAGCCCTACGGTTCCTCCGCCGTGCTGATCCAGCAAGTTGCGCACGAACGCCACTTGCCTGGCGATAGCGTCCGCGCTCATCTGCGGATCGCTCGCATACACCAGCTCGATCGTGCGGAACCCTTTTTCCTCGATCAGATAAGTCGCTTCGGCACGCAGTTCCTCCTCCGACAGCCGCTTCCGCGCGACACCCACACCGTGGTTTCCCGCCCGATAATTGCAATAGACGCATTGCTCCGCGCAGTAGCTCGAGACATACAATGGCACCACTGCGAAAAGCTGATCGGAGTAGATTGAGCGTTTGGTCTCGGCTGCGCGTTGAAGAATGTCGCGGTCGAGGTGACCGCCACGGCCGAAATCAGGGTGCCATAGCAGCGGAGCGAACCTCTCGGATTGATGCGGGGCAAGATGCTCGAGTCGCTGCGGAGGCGTGCGAGCAAACTCAGTGGTTTTCTCCCAGCTCGCCTGGTAGTAGTCGGAAAACATCAGCGGGACGCCCCAAAACGAAGGATGAGTTACCCACCATTCTATCGCGCCAGTGCCGTCAGTAGAGCGGCACCTTTGGATCGACTGTCTTCGACCAACGATCGATGCCGCCGCGAAGCGATCGCACGTTTTCGAAGCCCTGCTGGCGCAACCATGCCGTCACGTTCAACGAACGCACGCCGTGGTGGCAATAGACGACGATGTGCTCGTCGGGATCCAATTCCTGGTTGAACCTCCGCGGGACATCGCCCATCGGAATGTGCACGCTCTCATCTATCCTGGCGACGTCACGCTCCCATGGCTCGCGAACGTCGAGCAGTGTGATGGCTTCGCCAGCGGCACGCTTCTGCCGCAACTCCTCAGCGCTGATCTCGTAATCCAGGTTGCTCACCACGTCCTCTTCATCGCAAACAGGCGCTCGGGGTTCACCTGCATGTCGGCGGTTTCAATCACCACGGCATCTACGCCGCAAAACGGACACACCGGCACTTCACCGTCGTCCCAGAAGTCCTGTATCTCTTTGAACAAGAACATGCGCTGGCAGTTGTAACAGCCGCAGCGCGCCTCGGGGTTCATTCGTTCGTAAGTGCCGTCAGCCATTCAGTATCCAAAATCAGTCTGCGCCGCGTATGCGTGCTTCTTCACTTCCAGCGACTCCGCCCTGCACGCGCCCAGCAGGATCATGTAATCCGCCCGGTCCTGCCGTGAGTAGATCCAACGTTCGGCCCAGTTCGCGAAATCCACCGGCGTCTTTGTCTGCTCATGGTACTGCCTGAAGTATGCATCGTCGCGCTTGTAGTACCCCTGCACCGGAGAAGGATGCGCACCCCACCGGCACTCCACGACGGCGCTGACGAGAAATCCGGGGATCACCGTCCGGTTGGGATCGCTCGCGATCAACTCCGCAGACACGATCTCCTCGGCAACCACAATGACTTTTTTCGCAGCGCGCACAGCCTCGATCATTACGCCAAAGTTTCCCCATGAGTGCGCATTCCCGTCGCGGTCCGCACGATGCACATGCGCAATCGCAACATCGGGCACCAGCGCCTTCACGGCATGCAACTTCTCATGCGGAGGAAATGGCGACGTTGTTTCGAGGAAGAACGGGCTCCCTTGCGCCACGTCGCTGCCCAATGCGGTGCGCGTCGGCAGGAACGGAACTCCCATGGCGGCAGCTTGTAACGCGAGGGAAATGGAGTAGTTGGTCATGTTCGTGACCTTCACTCGCCCACTCTCGACGCCACGCCGAAAGTTGTACGCCGATCCCATCATTACATTCCCGACCCAAGCAGCGATCACATGACTGACGCACCCTGCCCCGATCATCTGGTCGGCAAAGATGTCGAATATAGGCCCGACGAGAGTCAGCCCACGCTTCTGCTGCCGAATGATGTCGTGCGCCGCCGCAAATGGAATCGTCTGCTCGAGTTGCAGTCCCATCGCGACGGATGAGCCATCGGGAAGGAGCGACGCGATCGCCTCGCGCATGGAGAGGAGCTTAGACATAGCGAACTTTCGATCTGAACCAGCGGACAATCAAGAACATGATGAGAAGCCAGCACAGCAGCCCAATGACAGTGACTGCAATAGAGACACTGGCGCGCACTATGTTGTTTAGCTGGAAGTTCCGGAGTATCGCCGCTGTCAATAACACGGCAATCCACAGCACAGCGGCGAGTCGCTGAAGCCGGTCCAGAGCCGGCCAGACTTGGGTGGCCACCCATAACATCCATAGTGGAGCAATGCTTTCGACCATCTGTGCAGGAGTTGAGAAGCTGAGGCCGATCGGGTCGTACGGAATCAGCCGGAAATCAGCAGAGATAATTCCCCAGCCATCCACAACAGATCGAAACATTGCAACCAGGAACACGCATATCCAGACAATCGCGGTTACTTTGTCCGTGTCCAAGGCAAGTTCTCGTTTGCTTTCCATGTCACTGCCCCGACCACCTCGGCCTTCTCTTCTCCAGGTACGCCCTGATCCCCTCGTGCGCGTCCTCCGTGCGCATCAACTCCTCCGTATAAATCTTCTCCGCCCTCGCCAATCCCTTGTCGAAGTGGATGGCGTCCCATGCATAGAACGCCTTCTTAGCCATGGCCAGCGCCGCCGGACTCAACTGCTGGACTCGGCTCAAGCACTCGGTAACCAGCGTCTCCGAATCGTCGGCCACGCCGTTGACCAGTCCCATGGCAAACGCCTCCTGTGCTGTGAGCGAACGCGCGGTCAGCACCAGTTCCGCCGCGCGCTTTTGACCCACGCACGCCGCCAGCGCCACCATCGCGACCGGCGGATACGCAGCCAGCTTGATCTCCGGGAATCCGATCACCGCGTCGGACGACGCATAGATCATGTCGCACATCAACGCGAGTTCCGCTCCGCCGCCCAGGCAGTGCCGCCGCACACTCGCGATAAGCAGTTTGCGGCTCACGACCATCGACCGGATCACGGCATGGAAGTTCCGCAGCATCTCCTCGACGGCATGGGGTTCGTGCGCGCCGATGTCCACACCGGCCGAGAACGCCCGCTCGCCGCCAGCGAAGACGACTGTCGTCACCTCAGGTATGCGCTCGATTTGCTCCAGCGCCGCCTGAAGCTCCAGCATCATTGGTATGTCAATGACGTTCAAGGGCGGATGGTTCAGCGTGATCCGCGCCGCAACGCCGCTGAAATCGATCTTGATCCGTCTGTCTTGCGCTGCTGAACTCTCGGTCATTTCTCGCCTTCAATGTTGGATAGCAACTGGCGACACCTATCGCGTCCAGAACCCATCGCGATCGTAGTCCCTGATGGCCTTCAACTCGTCGGTAGTCGGCTCCGGCGTGTCCGCGAGGTCGTCTGCTACCCTCAGCGTCCATCCCGTGTTCGGCTTCACGTCCTCCACCGTTACTCCTGGATGCACGGATGCCAGATAGGCCTCGCCGTCTTTACCGAACCGTAGCACGCACTTTGTGGTGATGGCCGCACCCGGACCACCTCGCGGCAGCCCAACGCGAGCTCGCCAACCGGCACCCTCACCGTAGCCTGGCGAGGTCATGTACGAAACACGCTCGGGAAGCCTCCGTTTCGAATGCTCCATCAGGACGACGAAACGCTGCGCCATGGAAGCAATGTCGCAAGCTCCGCCCGAACCCGGCAGTCGGACGACACCGTCACTTCCCCGCACTTCGGTGGAATTAAGATTTCCGAATCGATCCACCTCGGCGGCTCCCAGAAATCCAAGGTTCACGCGCCCGCTCTGCAGCAGGCCCATGACGCCCGCCATGTCGAGACACTGCGTCGCACCAAGGATGTTTGGCGGGTCGCCCATCGTGTAGATCAGTTCAGGAGCCGGCGTCGTGCGTATCACGCCGTTTTCGAAGAGGCCGACGGCATTCGGAGCGTGCGTCTTCTTCGCCACGACAAACGCGATCAGTGGCAGGCGCATGCCCACGAAAACGATTTCGCCGTCACTTATCTCGCGCGCTGCCGAGACGACCATCAATTCGCTCAGCGTGTACGCGCGTTTCGTCCCGATCTCCGATTGCGTGCTCATCCAACCACGAGTTTACCGCACCATGCAAAGAGCCCGGAGCTTTCACCCCGGGCTTCACTGACTCGTCTAGGCTAAGTAGTTCTCAGACGTTGATCGCGCTCTTTCGCACCTCTCCGATACTCGCCAGCGGATCTCGGGCCCCTTCCTTGGGAGCGATCCACCTCGGCTCGTTTCGGATAATGTCCAGCAGCATTACCTTGTCCTTCTCTGTCGGAAGGAACTCCGGCATCTGCTGCTCGTATTCGCGATCGCTCATGGGCTGACCTGTCATCGGATGGAACTTCTGCTTCGCCCAGCGCCCGATCTCGCGATTGAATTTGATATCCGGCGCGTACAACGGCTCGGTGCCTTTCGGCAGCATGTTGTTGAACCGCGCAACCAACCCCGCCACCTCTTCGTGGTAGAGCGTGCGGTTGTAATCGTTGATGTCGTCGAGGTCGCATTCGCTCAGGTTTTTCGGCTCATCGTAGCGTCCCTTCACGCCCCAGACGTAAGCCCAATGCGCGCTCGAGGAGTGGTCAGTGCCGAACAGATCGTGCGAAGTCGAGATCCACTTGTTGAGATACTTCTGGATCAACCACGCGGGAATGATGCCGGCCTTCACGATGCGCCCGAGCCCGTCGTTACCGGTGCCCATGTGGAAGGCCTCTTCGCGCAGCATGTACGACATTGATCGCCCGAGCGGCGCGAATGCGGAGAACTTCAGCATCTGCAACTGAAACTTGCCGTCGCGGTCGACGAAATCGGTGTAGGTGAAGAAGTCGAGCCAGTTGTCGACGTCTACGTTGAACGCGCCCAGCAGGCGCTCGTTCTCGAAGGCGCGCCGCTCAAGCAGTTTCTGCGCTTCGACCTTGCCGGATGCGCCGAAGAAGTCAACGAGCAGCGCGGCCATCTGCCACCCGTGTCGCATCTCTTCAATCATGACGCGCGTCAGGGCCTTGCGGTCCCAATCGGTCGGAGCCGTCTCAAACAGGAACCGCTGCTGCTCGACCGACGCGAACTCCGTGTCACCCTGGTAGACGATCATGTTAAGCAGCGCATCGCGAATGTTCTGCGTCGGTATCTGCCGCAGGTTCTCCCACTTCTTGCGCCCCTTGAACGCGCCGAACTGGATCTCGTCGGTCTCGATTGCGCCATACAGAGTGTCGAACTTGAAGTTCGCGATATCGTCGTTGTTAACGCCGATCTCTTTGCGCCAGTCGTCGAACATCCCGACCCAATCGGTAAAGCTGCCGATCTTTTGAACTTTGCCAGCCATATGACCTCTCCCGTCTCCCCCGCCTACATCTGTAGCCAGACGGTTTTCAGTTCCGTGTAGTGCTCAATGGCATGCATGCCGAGTTCACGCCCAAAACCGCTCTGCTTGTAGCCCCCGAACGGCAGCGCCGCATCCATCACCCCATACGTATTGATCCACACCGTACCCGCTCGCAGCCGCTTGCTCAGCGCATGTGCACGCTTAATGTCCTTCGTCCATATGGCGGCCGCCAGTCCGTAGGGATTAGCATTGGCAAGCGCCGCGACCTGATCGACATCGTCGAACGTCAGCGTAGCCAGCACTGGACCGAAGATCTCTTCTTGCGCGATCCGCATTTCGTTCTTCACGCCACCAAAGATCGTCGGCTCGATAAAGAATCCCTTGCTGCCGTCGATCGTCGTGCGATTCCCGCCGGTGAGCACCTGCGCACCTTCGGTCTTTCCGCTTTCGATGTAACCGAGCACAGTCTTCATCTGCTGCTCGCTGACAATGGCGCCAAGTCGAGTTTTCGGATCAAGCGGATCTCCGGGCTGCAACTTCTTCGCTCGCGCGACCAGCTTTTCGACAAACTCGTCGTGAGCCTTGCTCTCAACGAACAGTCTTGAACCCGCGCAGCACACCTCCCCCTTACCGTAGAAGATGCCGTTGATTGCCCCCTTTACCGCGCTGTCAACGTCGCTATCCGCGAAGACGATATTTGGAGATTTGCCGCCCAGTTCGAGTGTCACTCGCTTGAGCGTGTCAGCCGAGCTGCGCATGATCTCCTTGCCGACCATCGTGGAACCCGTGAAGGCGACCTTGTCCACTCCCGAATGCTTTACAAGGGCTTTGCCCGTCTGGGGGCCGCCAGTCACGATGTTCAGCACGCCTGCCGGGAATCCGGCTTCAAGCGCAAGCTGCCCCAGACGCAACGCCGTGAGTGGCGTCTGCTCGGCTGGCTTCAGCACCACGCAGTTCCCGCAGGCCAGCGCGGGGCCGAGCTTCCAACTGGCGAGCAGCAGCGGAAAATTCCACGCCACGATCGCGCCGACCACGCCGACCGGCTCGCGCAAGGTGTATGTGAAGGCTGCATCAAAGGTGTTCACGGTTTCGCCGTGGATCTTCGTGGCCCAACCGGCGTAGTAGCGGAACACGTCCACCACCATCGGCAGGTCAACGTAGCGGGACTCGAAAATGGGCTTACCGTTATCCAGCGTTTCCAGTTCCGAGATTTCGTCGATGTGCTGCTCAAGCAGGTCAGCAAGCTTCCAGAGCAGCCGCCCACGCTCGCTAGCGCTCATCTTCCGCCATTTGCTTGCCGGATCATCGAACGCCACCCGGGCCGCCTGCAACGCACGATCGACGTCTGCTGCACTTGCGTCCGCAACCTGCGTCAGCACCTCGCCGGTCGCAGGATTGATGATGTCGAACGCTTGACCAGCGCCCTCTACCCACTCGCCGTTTATCAGCAGCTTCCCGGCTTCGATCTTCGCTTTTGTCGCTGTCAGCATCGCTATTCCTGAGCACAAGATCCACGAGAACACGGAGGTTCTAATTCGCGTTCTCGTGGCCTGTGGGTGAATCGTCCCTATTTGCTGGTGAATGTGGCTGGCCGCTTCTCAACATAGGCGTTCAGCCCTTCCTTGGCATCCTGCGAATTGAAGAGCAGAGCTTGCAGTTCGCGTTCCACGGCCAACGCGCTTTCCATCGGGAGCTCCCAGCCCGTCTGCACCGAGCGCTTGATGTGACCAACGGCCTTCGAAGCCTTATTCGGCGGGCAGAACTGCCGCGCGTACTCCATGACGTTCTCCATGAAGTTCTCGCGCTCGAAGATGTCATTGATCACGCCCATCGCCTGCGCCTCTTCAAAGGAGAAGGTGTTGCCGGTGACCATCAGCTCGATCGCCTTCGACTTGCCTACCAGGCGGGACAACCGTTGTGTTCCGCCGGTTCCAGGCAGCACACCGAGGTTCACTTCCGGCAGACCGATCTTGCCTGCGTCTTTCTTCGCAATGCGCAGGTCAGCAGCCATGGCGATCTCCAGGCCGCCACCGACGCAATGTCCGTTCAAAGCAGCGATCACCAGCTTGGGAGTGTGCTCCAGGCGCAGCAGAGTTTCGTTCGCGTGCAGGCAGAAGTAGTACTTGAAGGTGGGATCCACGCTCGCCAGCATCTTGATGTTCGCGCCCGCGGAGAAGAACTTGTCGCCTGCCCCAGTAAGCACGATGACGTGGACGTCGTTGTCCATACGCGCCTGCAGAATGGCGTCGTCGAGCTGCCGGTTCATCTCGTATGTGTACGTGTTCGCCGGCGGATCGTTCATCTCGATCACCGCGACGCCGGCGTCGGTGCGATAGTTGATCAGCTGCTTGTTTTCGGTGGATGCCGGTGTAGTGGTTGTAGCCATCTCAGAACTCCTTCTCGTTCCGTTCGATTGAAATTCGTTCAACTACGATTTCGCAGTCCTGCCATTCCTCTGCACGGGCACGCGTTTCGAAACGCCGTTCAGCACACCCATCAGGAACACATCGCTCATCGTCCGCGCGAGTTCCCTGGCGTCCGCGTCCGTGCGCGGATTGTGCCAGGTGTAGATCCAGTTCATCATTCCAAAGAGGCTGAGAACCTGGGTTCGATCTTCGTTGCTGACGCGCATTCCGCGCCCGATGAAATCTGCCGGCGCCAGCATCGGGGCCCCACGCGCCGACGACTTGGAATCGGCGGCTGCCGATTGCGAGGATTCTACTCGCCTGGCCCGCTTCAGTTCCTGCAGCAGTTCGAGGCAGATTCGGTAGTACTCACGTTTGAGTGCCTTGATCTCCTGTCCGTACTCGTTTTTGAGAACATCCGCTTCGTGCGACAGCACCTTCATCGCCTTCATGTTCTGAAGGAAATATTCGATGTGATTCGCCACGAACGTGCGCATGCGCTCTTCCGGGTCAGTGACTCCGAGAAGCCGCTGTTTTA
>Ga0196976_1000802_pt1 | contig 17628 bp, 18 predicted proteins | sample S3v_513CmetaG_FD_148644 | JGI IMG/M metagenome (GOLD analysis project Ga0196976, IMG submission 148644) | Soil microbial communities from Anza Borrego desert, Southern California, United States - S3+v_5-13C | ecosystem: Environmental > Terrestrial > Soil > Desert | place: USA: California...
TCTACCGGTTGCAGGGTGTCAACATCAGCGACAAGCACATCGAAGTCATCGTTCGCCAGATGATGCGTTGGCGCAAGATCGAGGACGTGGGCGACACGACCTTCCTGCTCGAACAGCAGGTCGATCGCTTCCACTTCGACGAGGAGAATCAGCGCGTCATCGCGCAGGGAGGCCGCCCGGCCACCGGTCGTCCGCTCCTGCTCGGCATCACCAAGGCGTCGCTCTCGACCGACTCGTTCATCTCGGCAGCGTCGTTCCAGGAGACCACGCGCGTGCTCACCGAAGCCAGCATCAACGGCATGGTGGACCATCTCCGCGGTCTCAAGGAGAACGTCATCGTCGGCCGCCTCATTCCGGCGGGTACGGGCATGGAGTACTACCGCAACGTACGCCTCGCTCCGGAACTCGAGGAAGCGGCGCAGAAGGTGCAAGAGGAGGTCTCTCGCGAGTACGAAGAGGCCGAGCGCGCACTCGAACTGCTCCGCCACGAAGGCGAGAACGAACCCGAAGAACTGGCCGCCGAGTAACCTCGCGCAGCCTCAACAAGATCGGCCGCACCTTCGGGTGCGGCCGTTTTATTTTCCCTTGGCCGGTTCACTTCGCGTTAGCCGCTGCTGCCTCGGGCTGTGGCGCGGCAGCTTGCAGCACCGCCTTCATGAAATCCGATTCCGCCAGTCGAGAAGGATGCACCTCTCCGCCCAGTCCAAAGAAGCGGCAGAAGCTCATCATCAGTGGACGCCAGCGCACGGGATCGATGTGAGGCTTCGAACCATTCTCGATCAGCAACGACTCCTCGACGTGCAACTTTACGATGTGCACCTCGAAGACGTTCGCGCTCACATTCTTGCCGAAAGCACGGTAGTCGTGAACAACGCCTTCCATCTGCACTGGACATTCGCGCACGCGCGGCGGTCCAACCTGAACCGACGGTACGGCCGTGAAGTCCGAGGTCCCGAACTTGTCTGCTTCGTAACGATAGCCCCACTGGAGCTTCTTCTCTGGCACAGGATTCTTCCCCGTCTTCATCGCCAGCCGATCTACGTGGCCGACCAGTTCTTCAGATGGCAGGTTGATCACGCACTCGCGCGTGCGGATCAGGTTGTCGGAGGTTTGCCCCATCTGGCCAAGTCCTAGCATGCAACTCCAGCCAAGCCACCACGTGGATGACATCGGCGCCAGGTTGGGTGTGCCGTCAGGGTTCAGTGTGCTGATCAGAGCAACGGGCGTTCCGAAGTACAGGATCGTTGGTTCAATCGTTCTGTGCATGGCCAGACAATACGGCGCATGCGGAGCAGGGAACTATCCGGATGTTGCGTTCGAACATGATTTTCAACGGAATTTCGCTGTCCTTTGATGTCGGGGCGAGGTACAGTTCTATGGTTCCCCACAACAAGAAGCCCGTATCAATCTTCAAGCAATTACATTTACACACTAAGTGAGCCATGGCCTACGCGATCCGTCTCGCAACGACCGCCGATATTCCAGCGATGGTCCCCGTCATCAACGCCGCATTCTCCATCGAGCGGCACATCGTCGCTGACGATCGTACGAGTCCCACTGATCTCGCCGAACATTTCGAAGAAGGGCAGTTCCTTCTGGTACACGACGGCAATGGTACGCTCGCAGCCTCCGTATATCTTGAGCCGTGCGGCGAACGCGCCTACATGGGCATGCTCGCCGTCCACCCTGCCTACCAGGGCGTGGGACTCGCGCGCCTGCTTACGAACGCCGTCGAAGAATGCGCGCGGCACGCAGGCTGCAAATACTTAGACATGTACGTCCTTAGCGTGCACGCCAAACTGCTGTCGCTGTATCGCAGATTTGGTTACACCCAGACAGGCGCCCGCACACCCCACCCTGAGTGGGCCCACCGCCTGAAGGTTCCCTGCTACCTGATCCAGCTCTCAAAGCTGCTCTGATCTTCCCAGGGCGCCCACCCTGGGCCCGCGAAGGGGGATTCACAGCTACTCCCCAGTGCGCCATTCAAGCCTTCTTTTGGATTGAGTCGGAGTTTCGACCGGCTGCTCCCATCTCCCTACTCCCTAGTCGCTACCAACTCAGTTACAATCCCTTCGTCTGCATGACTTCGACGCTTAGAAAATTCTTTCGGCTCATGCGACTCGCCTTCTGGCGTGGCTTCGAACACGACCAGTTCGCCGTCGCCAAAGCCGCGGCATTCTCGGCCATCATGACCCTGTTCCCGGCCGTGCTGCTCATCGCGTCGATCCTCGTTGCCTCTAACAGCACCTCCACCTTCATCCGCGAAATCTCCTACGCCGTAGGACGCATCCTCCCGCCCGGCACCAGCAAATCCGTTCTGTCGTATTTCGAGGGCACAAGTCCCAAGCCCGTCCGCGCCCTGGTCTCGACCTCGCTCCTCACGCTTTGGACCGCGTCGGGCGTCATGATCTCCTGGATGGAAGGCTTCCGTAAGGCCTACAACCTGCCGAAAACCTGGGGTCCCAACAAGGAGCGCTTCGTTGCGTTCTTCCTTGTCATCCTGGCCGGAGTTCCGATGGCCTTCGCCAGCTTTGTCGTGGCTTTCGGGAACCAGATCGAGACCTGGATGATCTTCCACGCCGGTCACGATCTCGGCGCCTACATCCTCGGCATGTTCACCGCGGTGCGCTGGGTCATCTCTGCGCTCACCAGCATCGCCGTCATCGCTCTCATCTACCACCACGGACTCCCACGCACGCAACCGTGGCACAAGGTTCTTCCCGGCGCGGTTCTGGCCACCATCATGTGGTTTGCCGCGACCGTCCTTTTCGGCACGTACATCCGCCACTTCGCCAACTACGACCAGATCTACGGCTCCGTCGGAACTGCCATCGCGCTCCTCGTCTGGTTGTATCTCATCTCACTGGTAGTGCTTGTAGGTGCCGAATTCAACGCCCTTCGCCACCCGCGCTTCCTCTTCGGCGCCCACTCCGAGATCAACGCCAACGCCGTTGAAGTCCGCTGACCCCATCGGAGCAGGCAACTCCCCCCGTCCGGGCCAGAACGCATCCCAGATGACTCATCACGCCATCCCCTGTATCTTTGTTCTACTTAGAAGTTGTCTGTGCGAATCCGTGTAAGTCCGTGGCAAACATGAATTCAAGACGTGCCAAGATCGTCTGCACTATCGGCCCCGCCTCCAACTCCCAGGCCATGATTCGTGACCTTATGCGCACGGGAATGGACGTAGCCCGCCTGAACTTCTCGCACGGCACCCACCGTGACCACGCGACGGTGATCCGACGCCTTCGCAAGGCTGCCAAGGCCGAGGGGCGGACCATCTGCATTCTTCAGGACTTGCAAGGCCCCAAGATCCGCACAGGACGCCTCCGCGACGGACGCCCCGTCACGCTCGTTCCTGGCTCACGAATCACCATCTCTCCTGGCAACGTGCCCGGAACCGCGTCCCATCTCTCCACCACATTCACGGGCCTCGCCGAAGAAGTGCAGCCCGGTTCGCTGATTCTGCTTTCTGACGGCAAGCTCTCGTTGCGGGTCACAGCCGTCAAAGCCCCGAACGTCGAATGTGAAGTGGTCGATGGCGGAGTGCTTCGCGAGCACCAGGGCATCAACCTTCCGGGTGCCGTCGCAAGCCTGCCCTCTCTCACCGACAAGGACTACAAGGACCTCACATTCGGTCTTCGCGAAGGCGTGGACATGATTGCCATCTCTTTCGTCCGCACCGCTGGCGACGTCGAAGCCGCCAAGACCTTCATCGCCGACCACGGCGCAGACGTCCCGGTCATCGCCAAGCTCGAAAAACCGCAGGCCATCGACAATCTCGACGCAATCCTTGCGATTGCAGATGGAGTTATGGTGGCGCGCGGCGACCTCGGCGTCGAAGTCCCGCCCGAGCGCGTTCCCTTGATTCAGAAGCAGGTCATCCGCCGCGCCATGGAGGTCCGCAAGCCTGTCATTACCGCGACGCAAATGCTCGAGTCGATGATCCAGAACCCGCGTCCCACGCGGGCTGAGGCATCCGACGTGGCCAATGCCATTTTCGACGGCACGGATGCCGTCATGCTCTCCGGCGAGACCGCAGCGGGCAAGTACCCCCGCGAATCCGTTGCCATGATGGACAGGATCATCCGCGAGACCGAACAGCATCTCTTCGAGCAGATACACCCGCAGCGCCGCCGCGAGATTCGTCGTCTCTCCATCTCCGAAGCTATCTGTGAGTCCGTCGCTCACGCCGCCGATGACCTCAGCATGCAGGCCATAGCCATCTACACCGAGTCCGGCAACACGGCGCGCATCGTCTCCAAGTACCGGCCCCGCGCCGAAGTTTATGCCTTCGCGCACCAGGCGCACGTCTGCAACCGCCTCAATCTCTTCTGGGGAGTCCGTCCTGTGGCAGCCAAGCCAATGCGATCCGACGAGCAGATGGTTCGCAACGCCGAGCAACAGCTGACCGCAATGGGCGCCGCCAACCCCGGAGATATTGTCGCGGTGGTCGCCGGAACAAAGATCACCTCCGGTTCCACCAATTTCATGCGCCTGCATACCGTCGGAAAACGGCGCCAGTAGTCCGGCCCGGCGCCGCATCTCATCACTTATTCGTTACATTTCCTCCTTTTCCGATTAAACTGCTCCGGATACACATGCCAATGTCGCAGCAGATCATCTCCCTCACCATCCTCGAGCCTTTCCCGGGGAAGGAAGAAGAATTCGTCGCCCACCAGCGCGAGTTTTACAGCTTGCTTGCACAGAAGGGCTATAGCCAGGACCTCTTCTATCGCGACGCGAAGAACAGCGGACAGTACGTGCACATTCGGGTCTGGACCTCAGAAGAGTCTCGCTATGAGGCGCAGCACGATCCCGAGGTTCACCGCTACTGGATGCGACTGCCGGAACTCTGCCGCATCACCACGGTCTTTGAGGAACTTGATCGCCTCTTCACCTCTTACGACGCACACAAAAACCAGACCGCCGAGTAACTCTTCGCCGCAAAAAGAAAACCGGGGCTAAGCCCCGGCTTCCGCATTTCGCTTCAGATCCGCCCGTCCTAGTTCACCCACCCTGAGTCCGATTTCCGGTCGTTCTTTTCTTCTTTCGGTCTCATGCTCGGGTCTTTGTAGTTCCCGTATTCATCGAAGTATTCGCTCAGGTTCGTCGGCTTGTTCTGCTTGCGCATGTAGACCTCGAACTTCCGCGCCGCCCTGCGCCGCTTCCACCGGTAGTACCGGTTGCGCAGCCCGAAAAGCCCCTCCGAAGCGCTGGTCCGCAGCCCGCGCGTTGGCGCGAACTTCACGTACGCATAGCCGAATAGCAACCCGCCCAGGTGGGCCAGGTGGTTCGTGCCGTTCGCCTCTTGCAGCGAGAACACCACCGTCAGCACGATCAGGATTGCCACGAAGTACTTCGCTTTGATCCGGAAAGGAAACGGGAACATGAAGATCTCGTTCTCACTGAACACCGTCCCGAATGCGATCAAGATCGCGTACACGCCTCCGGATGCCCCAACCGTCGGTGCGGTCGGGCTACCGAGAACGCCCGAAAACGAGATGATGACGCTGAACAAAGCCGCGCCGACCACGCCGACAAAGAACAGTTCAAGGAACCGCCGTCCGCCCCACGCACCCTCCATAGAGGAACCGAACATCCAGAGCGCGAGCATATTTCCGAACCAATGCCAGAAGCCCAGGTGCAGAAAGCTGTAGGTCACCAGCTGCCACAGCCATCCTTGCACCACGGCTAGCGGCACGAGCCCGAAGAGGGCGACCATCTGCGCAAAAAATCCGCGGCCGCCTACCGCGCTCGACAGCACGTATAGAAGGAACACTGCTGTATTGATTCCGAGCAGCCACTTCACCATCGGCGTGAATGGCGGGAAGCTCAGCGTCAGACCGCCCCCCCCGCCACCGTAATTGCCGTATCCACCACCGCCGCCATAGCGGCTTCTTTGGTAAGCCATTGTTTATCTCTCTGGAACCGGCACCACCGCCAGGCTCCGGTGTCCTTTCGCGTCTACCGCACGCACGGCGAAGATCACGTTATCTTTGGATTCCGGCAGCGTAGCCTCGGTCACATTTCCCACGCTTTTCACAAACTCCCACGTCGCCGACGTTGTAGGCCGCCACAGCACCTCGTAGCCTGTCGCGAGGCCGCCCGGCGAAGCCTGCCAACTCAGCGTCGTATCGTTCTCCAGGTTCTTGGTCAGGATCCGTACCTGGGCCGGCGGCGCCGGCGCAACCGCCAGCGATGCCAGCGTGGCGGTATTCAGACGTGCCACATTCGCTAGGTAATTGAAATCTACGAATTTCGGCAGGTCACCATATTCGATGCCGTTTTCGCTCCTAACGTTCTGGTGCTGACGGTCGTAGTTCTCGCGCCATTCCGTCAGCCGCACTGCCGCGAACCCCTGCTCATTGAACGCCGTATGGTCCCCGCCCCTCAAAAACCGGTCCTGCCGGAAGATCATCTTTGGCTCAACAACGTCCTTCCCGTATTGCTCGGCAACTTCCGTTATAAATCGGGCCAATTGCCTTGATGGCGAGTCGTTTTCGGTCCCAAGCATGCGTATGCGGCGCCATTCCTCGAGCGTCCCCGCGAGCGGCAGCCCTTCCGAGAAGACGCGCAGCCAAGGTTTCTGCCCCGGAGACTTGTCTCCCCCTACCGTATCGTCATTGAGCACGGCCTCGATCACCCAGCCCTGCTCCTTCGCAATTTTTGCGAAGTGTCTGCTGCCGTTCAGTCCCTGCTCCTCGCCCGCAACAGCCAGGAAGATGATTGTCGCCGGGAACTTGTACTTGCTCAGCACGCGTGCGGCTTCCAAAGCCACTGCTGTGCCGCTGCCGTCATCGTTCGCTCCCGGTGCAAGGGCGTCCTTATCGAGCACGTCGCTTGCGCGAGAGTCGTAGTGGCCGCTGACAAGGACCACACGCTTGGCGTTCTCCGGATCGCTGCCTCGGAGCACCGCATAAACATTAGTGATTTCGGTCCGCTGCGGTATCCGTTCCGTCTTCTCCACCGTGAGCGTGTCGGTCTTCACCTCCAGGCATCCGCCGCACGCCTTGGAATGTCGCTCGAACTCCGTCTTGATCCAGTCTCGTGACGCGGCAATCCCTTTACCGCTGCTGGCGGGCACATCGGCAGTTAGCGTAAGTCGCGTGCCGAAACTCGCCAGTTTTTCGACTGACGCCCGCAACTCCTCGGCGCTCACATCCTCCATCGCCTGCACGATCTGCGGATCCGGAGGTAAAGGCTTGATTACTCTTGCGCCTGATGCTGCGTTTGCCGCTGCACCTTGGCTGCCATCGACGGCTTTCTTGGCACTGGCCGGATGATTCGACTGGGCAACCACGTTTGCTGCCGTGAACATCAGACCCGCGAACCAGATGACACTCTTGGGGAATCGTCTCATATCGCCTCTACGTGCTTTTGTAACACTTGACGCTACTCACAAGAGATTCTAAATATAGTGTCGAGACGGCGCCCGGTTTTCCCGCGGGACTCGATCGGGTAGTGCCATCTGGGAACAGTTAGATAGGGAGGCAATTATGGTTCTTTGCCCTGAGTGCGAAAGCGATCTGGACATTGAAGAAGATGAACTCGACGAGGGCGAAGTCGTCTCGTGCATGGAGTGCGGTACCGATTTCGAAGTCGTAGGTACCGAACCCCTCGAGCTTTCTAAGGTCGTCGACGAAGACGAAGAAGAGGAAGCGGAAGAAGAGGACAGTGACGCGTAACCGCATGTTCGCGCGTTGTATCTCTGCCGCCATTCTGGGGCTGGCGCTGTATGCGCCGGCCTCACACGTTTTGGCCGGTGGAGTCTCGCATCTCCACCCCGTCTTTCCAGACGGGGCCGCCGATGGAACTGCTGCCGACGATCAACTCGTAAGGAATTATGCGCTCATCTTCGGGACGGTCTGGGCGCCGGACGGTCGTCCGGCGCACGGCGTAAAGGTCAAGATCCGCCGCGCCGACGAGAAGAAGTCCCGCTGGGAACTCATGTCCGACCGCCGGGGCGAGTTCGCCCAGCGCGTCCCCGCCGGCAAGGCCGAATACGTCGTTTGGGCCGACATAAAGGTCCCGAAAGGTAAAGAAAAGCCACAGGTTACCGTCAAAGTCGAAAACGACGAGCGCGCCGACATCAGCTTGCATCTAACAGAGTAGCTATAATACAAAGCATCTGTTTTCGCCGTTTACGCCGAAAGTGTGGGCAGCCAGAGTTGCTGCTGAGGGAGGACGCATCATGAAAAAAGCTCTCATCGCACTCGCGATGGTAATGGTCGCCACGGCTGCGTTCGCGCAGTTCGGTTCGGGTCCATCGGCGCGCGAAAGCGGCCAGCAGCAGACCTCCCGCACGCTCCTCGGCTACGTGCTCGCCAAGTCCGACGAGGCGCCGTTGCCGAACGCCATCGTGTATCTCAAGAACACGAAGACGCTCACGGTCAAAACATTCATCACGCAGAACGATGGAAGCTATCGCTTCCACGCGCTCTCGCCAAACGTCGATTACGAAGTCCATGCCGAACTCAACGGAAAGAGCAGCGACACCAAGACGCTCAGCTCCTTCGACTCGCGCCCCGAAACGCGAATCAATCTGCGTGTCGATGTGAAGTAGAGAACACGCGAGCGGGAGAATCAACAGAAGTACTGAAGGGCGGGAATTGTCCCGCCCTTTGTCATGCCACGCCAGGCTCTACCGCGAGGCCACGTGTTCAGCCGCTTGCGTCTGGTATTCCGTGTACTCGATTGTAAGTATCGCCGTTCCGCCTAGCCGCACCTTCGTCGTAGACCTGTTTGACTCCGGCAGCCACAGGTCTCCGTGCTTCCGATACCGGTGCTCGATCCTCACGTTCTTGGTCCAGAACGAAGGATTTTTCGCCGGTTCGGCGTCGATCATCTCAACCGCAAAATCCCGGCCGTTGACGCAAATCTCGCCGTCATAAAGGAACTTGTCCTTGCGCTTGGGTACCGCTTTCATGCGGTAGCACCCGCCATTCGGCGTCTCGTCGATCCCGACCAGCGTCAGGCTATAGTTGTCGGGCGTCATGGCCGTGCGGCTCTGGTGTTCTGCACTTGCAGCTTCTTTCTCGCTCTCAAGAAGCTTGTGCAACACCTTGCCCCGCAGAATGCCCGACCCCGACTCCGACGTGATCTCGAAGCGTTTCTCGGATGGAGCGCTGTAGTGCGCAGTCACTACCATCGTCGCTTCTTTGTGTCCGCCGAAGCCCCGGTAATCAACCGAGTAGCTGCGGCGGCCCACGTAGCCTCGCAACTGCCTGGCGCGGCGTTTGTTCGCCTCCACCAACCGCGCGAAAATCTCCTCCGCCGTGAGTGTCGGCAATGTAACGGTATTTGCATTCGCCTGTGGCCCAGCCGTGGGTGCGCCGGTGCTGGGAGCATCGGCCGTGACCTGTAGAAGCGTAAGCGCCAAAATGGGCGCGAGAAGGTTCAGCAGCAGCATTCCATCATTGGATGCACTCCGCCCCACTTCCCGACACTCTATCACTTGAGAAATCACCCCAACGGCCAGTCTCCGCCTGGTCCTTATACCTGACGCACAAAAGAAAAGGCCGGGTCTTAACCCGGCCTTCCGACTGCTTTGAGTTGTTTTGACTAGCTGCGCTCGCGCTTCCAGTCCATCAGTTCGCCAATGGTGGCGCTGCCCGGGCTCGACGAAGGATGCTTGTAAGCTTCCACGTCTGCGCGGGTCGCTTCCTCGCCCACTGCACGGATGCTGAGTCCGACCTTCTTCTCATCAGGATTCATCTTGATGATCTTGAACTCATGCTCCATGCCCGACTCCAGCTTCAGAGGCGCGCCGTGCTCGTCGGCCGCTTCGGAGTTGTGGCAAAGACCCTCGACGCCGTCCGCAATTTCGACGAACGCGCCGAAGCTCGCAAGCCGCAGCACCTTGCCCTTGATCACGTCGCCGACACGATGCTGGTCGAAGAACGTCTCCCAGACATCCGGTTGCAGCTGCTTCACGCCCAGCGACAGGCGGCGCTGATCCGGTTCGATCGCCAGGACGATCGCTTTTACCTTGTCGCCCTTTTTCAGCACTTCCGACGGATGCTTGATCCGCTTGGTCCAGCTCAGGTTGCTCACGTGGACCAGCCCGTCAATCCCGTCCTCAATCTCGATGAACGCGCCGAAGTCGGTCAGGTTGCGGACCTTGCCCTCAACCACCGCGCCCACGGGATACTTCTCGTGCAGCGTCTCCCACGGATTCGATTCCAGCTGCTTCAGGCCCAACGAGATCCGCCGCTCCTGCGGGTTCACATTGAGCACCACGGCGCTCACCTGGTCGCCCACGTTCACCATCTTCGACGGATGCTTCATCCGCTTCGACCAGGTCATTTCGCTCACGTGGACAAGGCCTTCGATGCCCTGTTCCAGCTCGATGAACGCACCGTAGTCAGTCACTGAGATCACGCGCCCGGCCACATGTGCGCCGATCGGGTACCGCTCCGAGGCGTCAAGCCACGGATCAGGCGTCAGCTGCTTGAAGCCCAGCGACACGCGCTGCTTATCGCGGTCGAACTTCAGCACCTTAACCTGGATCTGATCGCCAACCTGCACCAGGTCGCGCGGATGCGTCAGGCGTCCCCACGACATATCGGTGATGTGCAGCAGCCCGTCGATGCCGCCCAGGTCCACGAACGCGCCGTAATCGGTCAGGTTCTTGATCGTGCCCGTCAGCATCGCGCCTTCTTCCAGGTGCTTCATCGTTTCGTCGCGCTTGCTCGCCTGCTCTTCCTCGAGCATCTGCTTGCGGCTGACCACGATGTTGCCGCGCTTCTTGTTCAGCTTAATGATCCGGACTTCGAGTTCCTGCGCCTTCAACGCATCCAGGTTACGAACCGGACGCAATTCAACCTGAGACCCAGGTAGGAACGCTCTCGCACCCATGATGTCGACCGTCAGACCGCCCTTGATGCGATCGATGACGCGCGCCTTGATCGACGACTTCTCGTTATAGGCTTTCTCGATCTCGTCCCATGCGTGAAGGCGCTGTGCCTTCTGGTACGACAGATTGACGTAGCCTTCTTCCGTGTGTCCCTTTTCGAACATCACGTCAATCGATTCGCCCGGCTGGAACTTCACATTACCTTCGTGGTCGGTCACTTCAGCCAGGGGAACGACGCCCTCTGACTTCTGACCTACGTCCACAACGAGGTAATTCTGGTTAATGGAAATGACTGTGCCTTTAACGATGCGTTCTTCGTTGGCGGCTTCTTCTTTTTGCTCTTGCTCGAATGTTTCGAGTGCGGTTGCGAAATCTTCCGTCATGGTCTCTTTTTCTGGGCGAGTTGGGCCCGCGTTGGGCCGCTCGATTGGATTGGGAGTTGCAGATTGGGCCGGACGATCGTTCTTTGGCTGCTCTGGTGTCGAGGCTGCTTCCTGAGAAGTAGTGCTGGAGGAGAGAGTATCGTTGCGGGTTTCTTCGAAAGCCATTGGTTCGCATCAGCTCACGCGTCCGCGAAGACACATGAGGAGCCTTAAAATTACGGACTGCTGGCGTGAATCTTTTCGGATGATTGCCCGCCTGAGGACGGGTTCAGAGACGATCCAGCGGCCGGACCTTCCAGCGCGGGCCCCGCGCTAAGAAGACTCCTTTGACTATAGCAACCCCCAATTGGCAGTGTCAAACTTGGTGCTTACCTTTTTCCAACTTCCCACTGCCCACATTTCGCGACACTTAACGACTTTTATCATCGCTCAAGATTCAACTCCCACGGCGCTCTCCCGCGTCCAACTCGACCCCGCAGTTTTCCGCTTTTCACCGACCCCGATCACCCGCTAACCTGAACGCCGATGGACTACCTTTTCACGCCCTGGCGCTACGCATACATCACCACTGCCGACAAAACTCCCGCCTGCGTCTTCTGCGAGAAGATGAAACAGCCCGACGCTGACGCGCTCATTGTCCACCGCGCCGAACACTGCTTCATCATCCTCAACGCCTTTCCGTACACCTCCGGACACGTCATGGTCGTGCCCTACGCACATCTCGACGAACTCAACAAACTCCCGGAACCCGCCGCCCGCGAGATGATGTCGCTCACGCAGCGCATGGAGTCGGTGCTGCGCGATCTCTATCATCCCGACGGCCTCAACATCGGCATGAACATCGGCAAGTCCGCCGGTGCCGGTGTCGCCGGACACATCCACATGCACGTGCTCCCACGCTGGACCGCCGACGCCAACTTCGCCTCCGTCATCGGCGAAACTCGCATCCTCCCCGAGTCACTGACGGACACCTACCGCCGCATCAAGGAGAAGCTCTCCTAGTTTGGTAGCCCTTGAGCGCGACGTTCGGGGCCTTTTTGTTGTCATCCTGAGCGCAGCGAAGGATCTGCTTCGCCGTTTACTTTCACTCGCTACTCACTACTCGCAATCTCTTCCTGAGCAGCTAACCGGACTGCCGCTCACTCCCGCCACTCACCGCCGACCCATGGCCACATCTCCCCGCTCCTCCGCATCTCAACCCCCTGTACAAAACCTAAGGGGAGAGACTCAGGAGGATTCATGGCGCATTTTGGTACCCTGCGCGATTTCCGCTTCAAAGACAACGATATTGACGACATTCGCGGCTCCAAGCTGTACGGGCGCAATGACGAGAAGCTCGGTGAGATCGACGACATCATCTTCGACCACTCCACCGGCGAGATCCAATACGCCGTCGTAGACACCGGTGGCTGGCTCAGCAGCAGGAAGTTCCTCGTTCCTGCCGACCGTCTGCACGAGCGCCCAGGTCACGACGACGACTTCGCCGTGGATCTCACGAAGGCCCAGGTCCAGAGCTTCCCCGAATACAACGAGAAGCACCTCGAGAAGGACGAAGACTGGCGCAAATACGAGAACCGCTACCGCGCAAAGTGGGAGACCGGCCCCGTCATGCACAAAGAGGGCAGCGTTAACGTAATCACCCCTGAGCCCGACGAAATGCCTCCCGTCAGCGGCTCCTCCAGTGGCTCCATGGGAGACGTGACGCCCACCCGCATCGCCGGCAAGTTCACCGATACCGCTCCCGGCGACAAGACCCGTCTGCGCCCCACAGGCCCGGCCTCCGACGCCGAAGACAGCCGGCTCCCCGGCCAGGCCCTCGAAAGCCGCGGTCCTCTCGGCATGGGTGACCAGCGTGAGAGCGAGCACGACCGCTCACTCGCCGACCAGCGCTCCATGGATCGTGAGCGCGAACAGGTTCGCAACCACGATGCCTCGATGGTCGACAGCACTTCCCGCAGCTTCGCCGGAGACGTCAGCGGACGCGTGCCCGATCCCGACCGCACCGTTTACACCACCAGCGGCGACAACATCAACGCCGGCGACGTCGGCTACGGTGACGTGAATCGTACGGCGGTGCCCTCCGGCACCTCGCGCGACCTTCCGCCCTCGTACCGCCAGACCGCCGACGGCACGCTCGACACCAGCAACGACCTGCACCGTCCTTACCCCGTACAGCAGGGTCGTCCGCAGCGCTGGCGCTCCTTCGAGGAACGCCTCCGCCACCACCGTCACGATGCCACCAGCAGCTGCAGCGTCTGCAAGCTCAGTCGCGACAAAGACGCCGCCTAGCCGCCTCAACTCCAAATCCCCACCCTGCGTTGCAATGGGTGGGGATTTTCTTGTCCCTGCTTCAGACGTGGGCGGTGGCCCACAGTTGCCGCCGTTGCAACTGTGGGTTCAACATCCACACACGGGGTGCCCCACCCTGCGCCGCTATTGCGAAGAGTTGGATTCTCTTCTGGCACCCGAATCCTCTGTCGTTGCCATCGACCCGCGCACGTTCGCGCTACGGTGTGACCGTGTATTCGGCGCGTGCGTTCTGCATCGCCTTCACTTCGTAGTTGTAGTACTGGATGGCTTCGAATCGCACGTGACACGTTCTCGCTACCGATGGCGCGTGGTAGTAAGCCCTGCTCGGGACACCCGTGTCCGACTTGTTGAACATCACGTAACCGCACGGACAGGAAGTCGAGTCCGGGGGCCGTTCGTCGTAGTCCGTGCCGCAGTAGTAGGTGCTGCGCGTCGTCTCCTCTACCCACCAGCCCACCAGCGGCGTATCCGTGAAACCGGTCGCATTGCCTCGCAGTTCCAGGACTGTACCCACAGGAATGGTGGCCGATGCGGGCTCTATCGTCACCGTCACGTTCTTGGGTGTCTCCACCCCGCAGCCCAGCACCACCAGCAGCAGCACAAGCGCATGGAAGATTCGTGCAAGACGCATCGGCATCTCCAGCACAAAAATTGATGCCGCAGATTCTGCGCTTCTATCCCGCCGTCAAGAAGTGAGCTTTGTCACGACTGTTCGGTCACCCACAGAGTTCCACACAGCACAACGCGCTCCTAACGTCTCATTCGGTGAATCTGGAGAGCCTGCGCTGCAAACCGAAATCATTGCAATTTCTGTTGACTCTGCAAGGAAAGGCAGGATAATCCCGCTCCCAGCCGTCTCCGCGAGGCGCAAATCTTCCGTTGGCTGCACATTCCTTGAAGACGACTCCCGGCTCCCGGGATTGAACGAACCCACACAAGGAATTACTTGGACAGCAGAACTGCCACTCTTATGGCGAGTCTCGGGTCCAAACAGGCCACACAGTGACGCAAAGCGCGATCACTGGCACGAATAGCGAAGCAGTCTGAAAGCAAGGAGGCGATGATGAGAAAGCTTTTCTCAAGTGCGGTAGTCCTCGTATTAGCGCTCCTGGTATCTGCGAGCGCTATGGGCCAAATCAATCGACCAACCGGTATGCCTGAGAATTCCAAAGCGTTCGGGAAGACTTACGGAGAGTGGTCGGCAGCCTGGTGGAAGTGGGCGTTGCAGATGCCGACGACCGCGCATCCGCTTTATGACAGCACTGATTGTTCCGCCGGCCAAACCGGCAATGTCTGGTTCCTCGGAGGGAAGTTCTGCGCCTCACAAGGCGACGTCGGGTGCATCGATCCGATGCATGTCGTGGCGAAGCGGACTTGCACGATTCCCCACGGAACTGCTCTCTTCTTCCCCGTCCTGAATAGCGAGGACTCCTATGTTGAAGAGGCAAGCTTCGGGAACCCGGGCGCAAATGAGTTGTACCTTCGGACCGCCGTGAAGAATTGGTCTAATCCAGGCGACGGTTTCATGACGACGGCAACCGTGGATGGATGGCCCATGCACATCGTTCGCATCTGCTCATCCGCTGCGGACTATTGTCTTCCCGCCGAATCCCCGGTGTTCACATACACCCTCCCCAATCACCACAACATACTGGCGGCGATGGGGGAAAACATAGATGACGGTGTCACCAGTTCCGCCGTCTCCGACGGGTTCTACGTGCTCATCCCGCCGCTACCCACGGGTAAGCACGCCATTGCTTTCTACGGGGCAAATTGGAGCTTCAGCTTGGATGTTACATACGACATCCTAGTGAAATAAGCCGCCGATTCCCCACGTCATCGCAAGATGCCGTGGGGCGTTTTCTTTCTCCGTATGTCCCCTTTGACCAGTCGGGTGGCCCATGCAAGCCGACGTTGCTTGCGTGGGTTCACGAGATCACTCCCGATGGTTCTCTCCTCGCCTCGCCGCCCACTCTGACTCAATCTCGACGACGCCTTCCACTCCAGTCGCGTAATGCACAAAACTGCTCCACGGCCAGTCATCCGGTTTGTCGCACAGCTTTGCTCCGACACGATTTCGATGCAGGTCTCCAGCGCAGACTCGAAAACGCCCGCCGCTTCTGCGGTTCGGAGGAACAGCCTGCGATGGTAGCAACTGAAGGTGATGAAGTGAGTCTGCCCGGTTTCGTGATATCGCCTCAGGCCCTTTGGCACGAATCCGATTGTAAGCTGTCATCACACAGCGGAGAATCCCCATGCAAGCAAGACCGGCTTGCATGGGCCACCCCCCGAGGCTAAGTGAGAACAAGGCGTGCGCTATTGGTTGCCCGTAATTCTGGACTACCGGCTACAATTCTCCGCTAGAAAGGGTGAGTACCCGAGGTAGCGATGGATCTGGCAGTAATTCTGCTTTTTGCCTTGCGGATCAACATAATGAAATTTAACTCGCACCTTCATCGGGAAAGCGTTCTGTTGTATCAAGTCGAAGCATTGCGCGTGGAGACGTTCAGCGACGCGAAACTCAAGGGGCTTCGCCCCAGGAAGCATTGCGTCCAAACTGAGACATCTAGAGACCGCATACCGAGTGTCGTCAGGTTCAAAGCTGATTTGTCCTTCCACATCTCGGATTGCAGCTCCTCCGCATGCAATTGACGCCACGACGTCGAAACCGGCTGAGTCGGTACGCCTCTCCAGCACAACAGAAGCGGAATCACAGGCCGTGTATTTTGGGTCTGCAGGTCGAGATTCTTCTGAGCGATCTTTCAGTTCCTGACTCCAAGCAAGTACGAGATACCGGAACTTGCAAGCAGCCCGATCAGCCATTCAATAGTTTGAGGCGTCATTGTTGCTGGGAATTATAAACGGAGGTGAAATGCTTCCAGAGAGGACAGCGACAAATGCCTCAAAATGGCATTTAGCATCCAGAGCAGCCGCAATTGATATGGTTAGGCCTGTTACCGCCAACAATCCTGAGCGATACTCTTCGCAAACGCACACACACATTGTCTTGCGCGAGGTCTAAGTTGAGATTTCACGTTCAGAAATCGACTATTACCGCCGTTGCAATAGCTGTGTTGTTGGTCGGAGTGTACGTGTACTGGGGCAGCCGACCACCCACTCGTCCCTCTTCGGTAGCTGCCAATGCTGTCTACGTTCGAGGCGCGAAGACGGGATGGTGGCAAACCTGCGACCGTAACAACAGAGGCGAGGTCTTCTGCACAATATCGAACGCCGGCGGCGTCGTGATTCAGGAAGGCAAGTTTCTTCCATATGACGGTGGCGTGTCACCCGCCCAAGAAGAACTTTGCATTGACGCAAGCCACAGATGGACAGGCCCCGACAGAATCTGTTTACGTAACGGACGCATACTCATTCCCGAATCCCGGTACGCCGACCTGAAGCAATTCCTCGACAGACTGACGCGATAGCTGTTGCTATATCGCCATCTCACTCATTATCGGGGGTAGCCGGAAAGGTTACGAGAAGGCCTGTTACCAACAACAATCGCTATCACTGACGGGTGCAACGATTGGCGACTACGATTGGAACAAGACTAAGTTCAGCATTGATGACGATAGAGTCGTGGCTGACCGCGATTCGACTCTAATCACCCGGAAGCGGTGCGAATGGAACTTAAACATGTGCTCTGGTGTCTTTCATGACGGAAGGACCAAGTGAATCGTAATTTCAGCCGATGTCCGGAGCCTCTATGAACCCGTATGGGACTGAATTGGGTTTATGGCGTCAGATGGACTGGCTTATGCGCGTCGATGTCGTCGTACTTGGGCTTCTGCTCGCGTACACTTTCGGAGCCGTCATCCGCGCTTCCCACCATTACCACAAAGTTCGACGCGAAGCAGAGGTCAATGACCCCGCAAAAAGGAGAGTCGCCGCCGAACTGAACATTCATGTGGGGAATCTGAGATCAATCGTTACTATCGCACCATATCTGGGTCTAATAGGCACATGTTTAGGGCCACGATTCCGCACTGGCAGCGCTGGCTCCATGGATGGCCCCAGCCCTCGTGCCCGCCGCCTCAGGAATAATCGTGGCAATTTCGTCAACGTGCGGTTACG
>Ga0196976_1000803_pt1 | contig 17598 bp, 10 predicted proteins | sample S3v_513CmetaG_FD_148644 | JGI IMG/M metagenome (GOLD analysis project Ga0196976, IMG submission 148644) | Soil microbial communities from Anza Borrego desert, Southern California, United States - S3+v_5-13C | ecosystem: Environmental > Terrestrial > Soil > Desert | place: USA: California...
CGCTCTGGGAGGAGCTGGCGACGCTCGTCGCGATCATGCTCCTCGGCCACTGGATGGAGATGCGCTCCATCTCGCAGGCGCAGGGCGCCCTGGGCGAGCTGGCGAAGCTCCTGCCCACCACGGCCACGCGCGTTCGGGGCGAGGGCGCGGCCGAGCAGGTGGAGGACGTGTCGGTGGACGAGCTGCGCGATGGCGACGTCGTCCTCGTCCGGCCCGGCGCGAACGTGCCGGCGGACGGTGTCGTGCGCTCGGGCCACAGCGCGGTGAACGAGGCGCTGATCACCGGCGAGTCGGCCCCCGTCGAGAAGAACGGTGGCGACACGGTGATCGCCGGCTCCGTGAACGGCTCCGGCTCGCTCCGTGTCGAGGTCACCGGCACCGGTGAGCGCACGGTGCTCGCCGGCATCATGCGGCTCGTCGAGCAGGCGCAGACGTCGCGCTCGCGCGCGCAGGCGCTCGCCGACCGCGCCGCCTTCTGGCTCACCTGGATCGCGCTGGGCGCCGGCGTGCTCACGCTGGTCGCCTGGTTGCTCGCCGGCGCCACGGCCGCCACGGCCATCGAGCGGCTCGTCACGGTGCTCGTCATCGCCTGTCCGCACGCCCTCGGCCTCGCCGTGCCGCTCGTGCTCGCGATCTCCACCACCCTGGGCGCGAGCAGCGGATTGCTCGTGCGCGACCGACGCGGCCTCGAGGACGCGCGGAACCTCACCACGGTGGTCTTCGACAAGACGGGGACGCTCACCCTCGGCGAGCACCGCGTGGTGGCGATGCGGACGGTGGACGGGCTCGCCGACGACGACGCGCTCCGCGTCGCCGCCGCCGTCGAGCGAGACGCCGAGCATCCGGTGGCCCGCGCCATCGTGAAGAGCGCGGAGGAGCGCGGCCTCGTCGCCCCGGCGGCGTCGCGATTCGAGGCGATCCCGGGGCGCGGGGTGCGCGCCACCGTCGACGGCCGCGCGCTGGCGGCGGGCGGACCCAACCTGCTCGCGAGCCTCGGCGTCTCGCCGGCCGCCGAGCTGCGCGCCTTCGCCGGGGAGGCCGCGGCGCGCGGGCAGGGCGTGATCTACTTGATCGAGAATGCGACCACTCTCGCCGCCTTCGCCGTCGCCGACGCGCCGCGCCCCGAATCGGCGGAGGCCGTGCGGCGCCTGCACGAGGCGGGCATCGAGGTCGTGATGATGACCGGGGACGCGCGCCCGGTCGCCGAGGCGGTCGCGCGCGACCTGAAGATCGACCGCGTGCTCGCCGAGGTGCTGCCGGAGGAGAAGGCGTCCAACATCGAGGCACTGCAGCGGCAGGGCCGGCGCGTCGCGATGGTCGGTGACGGCGTGAACGACGCGCCCGCCCTCGTCACCGCCGACGTGGGGGTGGCGATCGGCGCCGGCACCGACGTCGCCGTGGAAGCGGGCGACGTGGTGCTCGTGCGGAGCGACCCGCGCGACGTGCCGCGCATCATCGCCCTCTCGCGCGCGAGCTATCGCAAGATGGTGCAGAACCTCTGGTGGGCGGCGGGCTACAACATCATCGCCATCCCGCTGGCGGCGGGCGTGCTCGCCCCGTGGGGGATCGTGCTCACGCCGGCGGTGGGCGCGGTGCTCATGTCGCTCAGCACGATCATCGTCGCCGTCAACGCCCAGCTCCTGCGCCGCGTGCGGCTCTGAGGTCGGCGGCTGACGCCAACGATGCTCGCGCCGACTCGGAGGTGGACGACCCAGTGCCGCCGATCGGCCGCACGGCGGCCGCTCACGCCACTGCCGGCACCGCCGCGTGCGTGACGCCGTTCTCCTCGATCCGCCCGGCCTCGTAGATCGCGCGCCACCGCGTGAGGATCTCGGGCCGCTGCACGCGCTCGACGACCTCCGGATCGAAGATCGAGCCGCTCCCGCGTCGCAGCTCCTCGATCCCTTCCTCGAACGATCTCCCGGTCTTGTAGCCGCGCGGCTGCGTGACCGCGTCGAACACGTCGGCCGCGGTGATCACCCGTGACGCGAGGGGGATGTCCGCTCCCGTGATGCCGTTCGGGTAGCCTTGCCCGTCCCACCGCTCGTGATGCGAGCGGACCGCCGCCGTGATGCCCGCGTGAAACGGCTCGAGCGGCTCGAGGATCCGCGCGCTCTCGGCGGGGTGGCCCGTCATCTCCGCGCGTTGGGCGGGCGTGAGGCGCTCGCGGCTGTGCACGATCAGGAAGAAGCGGTCGTCGATCTTCCCCATGTCGTGCAGCAGCGCGCCGATCCGCAGCATCGCATGCTCGGCGTGCCCGGGCTCGAAGGTGGTGTGCAGCGCGTCGGCGAGCGCGGCAACGCGGCGCGAATGGCGCTCCGTGGTGGCGTCACCGGCCGACAGCGCGTTCAGGAGCAGCTCCACCAGCACGCGGTGGAGCGCCATCTCGCGCCGTGCGCGGCGTCGCGCGCCCCAGCGCCAGGCGACGCTGGCCACACCTGCGACGCCTGCGACGAGGGAGGGGCCGAGGAAGACCGCGCGCGGATGCGGACTGGAGGTGTCCTCACCCGTCGCCGCGGAGGCGGGCGGGAGCGCTCGTCTGCGACGAGGTGGCATTGGGAGGTCCCAGGAGGGTCTCGAGCGGCGACTACCCCGGGACGTCCGGCGATGGAGTCGGCTGCCGTGCGCACCGAGCCCTGCGCGGCGACGGCTGGCGAAGCCGGTAAGGGCAGGAGTCGCGCCATCGGAGCACCGCGATGGCCGACGCATCAGTGACCCGCCACGTCCAGGGGGGCCTGCGACGTGGCCAGGCTCAGTCGCTGCCGATGCCCACCGCCTCCTTCAGCTTCTCGTCGCGCCCGTAGATGTCGTCACCGAAGTAGAGCTCCCCGTCGCGCACGTAGGCCGTGAAGTAGACGATGTAGACGGGAAGCTTCTGCGACAGCTTGACGCTCTGGTTGTCCCTCCCGGTCTGCATCGCCGTGTGGACTTTGTCGGGCGACCAGCCGAGCACCCACTCGGCCAGCGCGGCGGGCCGCTCGAGACGGATGCAGCCGTGGCTCGCCGCGCGGTCGGCCTTCGCGAAGAGCGCCTTCGCCGGGGTGTCGTGGAGGTAGACGTTGTAGCTGTTCGGGAAGAGGAACTTCACGAGCCCGAGGGAATTGCGCTCGCCGGGTCGCTGGCGGATGCGGGTCGTGCCGCCGTCCTTGAAGTACTCCATGTCCTGGCGCGCCAGGTAGCCGGGGTCGCGCGCGACCTTCGGCGCGATCTCCTCCCGCTGGATGTCCGGGGTGACGTTCCAGTATGGGCGGAACGCGACGGTCTCCATCGAGTCGCTGAAGACGGGCGTCACCCGCCCCTCGAACTCCTCCCCCACGACGACCTTCATCGACAGCTCCTTCCTGCCGCCGTCGTAGGCGTCGAGCCGGAAGGCCGGCACGTTCACGTAGATGTAGCGTGCGCCGAGGTAGCGCGGGAGCCAGCGGTGGCGCTCGAGGTTCGCGCCGATCTGCTGCGCGCGGTCCGCCGGGCTCACGTTGAGCGCGGCGACGGTCGCGGCATTCAGGCGTCCGGTCGGCTCCAGGCCGTAGCGCCGCTGGAACCGTCGAACCAACTCGCCGGTGTGCGCGTCCGCGACCCCGGTCGCGGTGGCGGCGACGGGGTGCGCGGGGCCGGTGACGATGGAATCGGCGCCGCGCGTCTCCGCGCGGCCGGTGTCGGCCTCGAACTCCGCCGCGAGGCGCGTGTGCAGCTCGCCGGTCGCGGCCCGGTCGCGGCCCGCGCTGACGGCCGGCCAACCGCCCGACGCCGCGATCCGACGATAGCGCGCATACGCCGTCCTGAGCGCGCCGTAGTCGGGATCCTGCGGCGCCATCGCGGCGAGCGATGCCTTCATGTCCGCGCCCTCGACGCCGCGCACGATGGCGCTGTCGATGTCCTTCGGGCTGGCCGGGATGAACCAGCCTTGCGACACGGTCTTGGGATCCACCTGGCCGGCGAGCATGTCGGCCGCGTAGGCGACGTAGGCGGACGTCAGCAGGACGTCGGCGTCGGCGATCGTCCCCGCCGAGGCGCTGTCGGTCAGCCGCTTCGCGTCGACCACGCGCTCGATCTCGCCCATCGGGTACGCCGTCGTGTCGAGCGCGTGCTCCGGCGCGGTGCGGATCGCGTCGAGCAGCGCGGTCGCACGCGCCTGGACGCCCCCTTCCTCCAGCCAGAGGGGCGCATGCCCGAAGCGCTGGTAGGTGCCGCGCGTGCGCTCCCACCGGCTGGGCGTGACCCACGCCGGGCGATCGTCGCTGCCGACGCGCGTCACGATGGCGGCGCGCAGGTCCGCCGAGCGGACGCCGAGGACGCGCGCGACGTCCAGCGGCGAGTACTTCGTTTCCGGCTCGCGATCGCAGCCGAGCGACGACACGAGGGCGAGCACGAGTGCTCCGTACGACGGGCGGACGGGCATGCGGACACCGGGCTCGGGGGAGGGCGTACCCCCGAGGGAGGGTGTACCCCATGTGCGTCTGTGTTCCTGGTACACCGCCGGGTGCCATTCGCTTCGCCTGGCGGTCGCCGCCGTCGCCCGCGCCGCCGCGCTCGCCGCGCTCGCCGAGCTCCGCGCGCCACCGGCTGGCCGCCGTTCATGGAGCCGCGCCATGCTGGGTCACGCCAACGCCCACGACTCCGACATCCCCGGGCCGCAGCTCGAGGCATGGTGAGGCACGACGGGCTGCCAGGGTGGAACGCTCGGCGGGACGGATTCGATCCGGAGCGGCGCGGGTCTCAGTCGATCGACGGCGTCGATCGCTCCGCGTCGCAGTTCTCCGTGATGCGCTTCAGCAGCTCGCGAAGGCGAGAGAGGTCCTCCGCGCCGATCCCCTCCAGCGCGAGCCGCCGGTTGGTCTGCGCGATCGGCTCGACGGTGCGAATCACCGACTCCCCGGCGGCCGTGAGCGCGAGCGCCGACCGGCGTCCGTCGCAGGGGTGCGGCGTGCGGCGCAGCAGCCCCTTTCGCTCGAGCAGCTGCACGATGCGGGTGACCGAGGCGAAGTCCTTGAAGACCGCGGCGCCGACTCGCTGCAGCGTGGCGTCGGGGGACTCGTGGATGGTCTTCAGGACCAGCCACTGATCGATCGTGATGTCGATCCCGGCGGCGTGCAGGCGGGTCTGCGCGAACCGCCGATACGCCTTGGCGGCCGACTCCAGCGAATAGAAGAGGACGTCCTGCAGCCGGCGGTCTGCCATTGCGTCCCGGGGGTTATTGACCTATCAAGGAACCTGCGGTCGACTTCACGCGACCCCGCTCTTGGTATCCCGAAGCCGAGGCGGCGTCAACATGATCGAGGGAGCTGGCAGATGATGCAGTCGAAGGCACTCGCCGCGGCCGCGGCGCTCGCGGCCACCGTGTTGCTCGGCGCGGCCTCGATGCAGGGCGCGCCGCGTGCCCCCTCCGCGGCCGCGACCAGCACCGGCGTCATCTCGGGCGTCGTCACGGGGTCGCGAGGCCCCGAGGCGGGCGTGTGGGTGATCGCCGAGACGAACGACCTGCCCACGAAGTTCGCCAAGATCGTCGTCACGGACGACCGGGGGCGGTACCTCCTCCCCGACCTCCCGCTGGCGAGCTACGACGTCTGGGTGCGCGGGTACGGGCTCGTCGACTCGCCCAAGCGGAAGGCCAGGCCCGGCGCGACGCTCGCGCTCCGAGCGACCCCCGCGCCGACCCCACGTGCCGCGGCCGAGTACTACCCGGCCGGCTACTGGTTCTCGCTGATCAGGATCCCGGCGGAGAGCGAGTTCCCCGGCACCGGGCCCACCGGGAACGGGATCAACCCCGCCTTCAAGAGCCAGGCGGAGTACGTGCGGATGGTGAAGAACAACGCCTGCCTCGGCTGCCACCAGATGGGGAGCAAGGGGACGCGCGAGCTGCACCCGGCGCTCGGCGCCTTCCAGTCGTCCGACCAGGCGTGGGCGCGGCGGCTCGCCTCCGGCCAGGCTGGCGGGGCGATGATGGGGACGGTGCAGCAGATGGGCGCGGCGCGCACGCTCAGGATGTTCGGCGACTGGACCGACCGCATCGCCGCCGGCGAGGTCCCGCCGGCGCCGCCCCGCCCGCAGGGGATCGAGCGGAACGTGGTCATCACGATGTGGGACTGGGCGGACCCGAAGGCGTACCTGCACGACCTCGTCTCGACCGACCGTCGCAACCCCACGGTCAACGCCAACGGTCCCGTCTACGCCGTGCTCGAGGCGAGCGCCGACTACATGCCGGTGCTCGATCCCGAGACGCACACGGCGACGCGGGTCCCGGTCACGCTCCGCGACTCGAGCGCCGGGCCCGCGTCGCCGCAGCAGGTCGCGGTGCCCTCGCCGTACTGGGGGACCGAGGCGATCTGGAACAGCCGGGCGAACGTGCACAACCCGATGCTCGACGAGAGGGGGCGCGTCTGGATCACCGCCCGGGTGCGTCCGCCCGCCAACCCGGATTTCTGCAAGGCGGGATCGACCCATCCGTCGGCCAGCCTCTTCCCGCTCAACGGCAACGCGGGGCGCCACGTGGCGGTGTACGACCCGAAGACGAAGGAGATGAAGCACATCTCCACCTGCTTCGGCACGCACCACTTGATGTTCGCCGAGGACGCCGACCGCACGCTCTGGCTGAGTGGCGGTGGGCCGGTGGTGGGGTGGGTGAACACCAGGCTGTGGGACGAGACGGGCGACGAGCAGCGGGCGCAGGGGTGGACCGCGCTCGTCCTCGACATCAACGGGAACGGGCGCCGCGACGAGTACGTGGAGCCGAACGCACCGGTGGACCCCGCGAAGGACAAGCGCATCAACACCGGGCAGTACGGCTCGGTGTACGCGCTGTCGCCGGCGCCGGACGGCTCGGTGTGGGGGACGACCTTTGGGTTCCCCGGCGCGATCATCCGACTGAGCCCCGGCACCAACCCGCCGCACACCGCGCTCACCGAGATCTTCGAGCTGCCGATGAACGCCGGGAAGCCGGTGCTCGGCTTCTCGCCGCGCGGTGGCGACGTGGACCGGAACGGCGTGTACTGGGCCGCGCTCGCGAGTGGGCACATGGCGAGCTTCGACCGGCGCAAGTGCAGGGGCCCGCTCAACGGCCCCAGCGCCACCGGCCAGCACTGCCCGGAAGGATGGAGCTTCCACGCCGAGCCGCTGCCGCAGCTGGGCAACGTCGCGAGCCCGGGGAGCGGCGAGGGCAGCTACTACACCTGGGTCGACCAGTTCGGCGCGCTCGGCCTCGGCGCGAACGTCCCGATCAACACCGGCAACCAGTCGGAGGGGCTCCTCGCGCTCAAGGACGGCAAGTGGGTGGTGCTGCGCGTCCCCTACCCGATGGGCTTCTACACCAAGTGGCTGGACGGCCGCATCGACGACCCGAAGGCGGGATGGAAGGGGCGCGGCCTCTGGGCGGCCGTCAGCACGCGCGCGCCCTACCACATGGAGGGCGGCAAGGGGCAGACCAGCAAGGCGATCAAGTTTCAGCTGCGGCCGGATCCGCTGGCGCGGTAGCATGAGAGGAGAGTGTCGATGAGACCGAAGATCGCGCTGTTGGCGGCGTTCCTCGTCGCCGCGTGTGGAGGTGAGGGTGATCCGACCGAGGTCCGCCCCGGCACCGGGACCATCCGCGGCACGGTCACGGACAACACCGGCGCCACCGTGGCGAACGCCGTCGTCGTCCTGTCTGGAAACGCGCAGCCGTCTCGCAGCACGACCAGCGGCGGCGCCGGCGTGTACACCTTCGCGAGCGTGGAACCCGGCACGTACACGCTGACGGTCACGCCACCGCCTGGGTTCACCCTGGGTGCCGCAGGCACGCTCTCCGTGACGGTGGCCAGCGGAGCGCAGGCCGATGCGTCGGCCATCGTGCTCGATCGCGTTCCCGTCGGCGAGTGGGCGCAGCGCACCGGCCTGCTCGCGGCGAACTCCGAGTTCGCCCTCGCCGAAGCGAACGGCCGGATCTACGTGATGGGCGGGTATCCCGCGTCGCGGCAGACGTCCCGCACCGTGCAGGTCTACGACATCGCGAGCGACCGCTGGCAGCTCGGACCCGAGCTTCCGCAGCCCGACAACCACGGGATGGGGGCCGCCGTCGCTGGGAGGATCTACCTGATCGGTGGCCAGCTCACGGACGATCAGGAAGGCGCCTCGGCCGTCGACCAGGTGTTCGAGCTGGATCCCGCGAAGGGGGCGTGGGTCCAGAAGGCGCGGATGCCCACCGCGCGCAGCGGCGGGGTGGCGGTCGTGCACGACGGCAAGATCTACGTCGCGGGGGGACGCGTGCCGCGCGGAAGCGACTTCGCCGTCTACGACCCGTCGACCGATCGGTGGGAGGCGCTGCCGAACCTACCCAGCCAGCGCAATCACATCGCCGGCGCGGCGATCGACGGACGCATCCACATCGTCGGCGGGCGACTCGGCAACGGCCTGTCGCCCCAGAAATCGGACGCGCACGAGGTCTTCGACCCACGCACGGGCGCCTGGACGACCGCCGCCCCCATGCTGCGCGGCCGCAGCGGGATGAACGGCGTCGTGGCCCGCGGCTGCTTCCACCTGTGGGGCGGCGAGACGCCGGCCGGCATGACGCCCGACCACGACTACTACGATCCGCGGACCGACCGGTGGACGAGCCTCCCGAACATGCCCATCCCCGTCCACGGAGTCGTCGGGTCTGCCTTCGTGGACGGCCTGATCTGGGTGACCGGCGGCGGCACCCAGATCGGCGGCGCCTCCGGCAGCCTGCTCAACCAGACCTACCGGCCGGCGGTGAGCTGCGAATGACGCGGGCCATCGGGGGACGTGCGGCTGCCTTCCTCGTCGACCTCCGGCCCGCCGGACGCGGTCGACGGCGCGGCAGGACGGGAGCCACGCTCCGCACGCCGGTCTCGACGATGATCCTCGCGCGCGCGCTGCCGTCGGCAGCGTGGATCCTCGTGGCGGCGTGCGGCAGGAGCGATCCCAGTGGCCTTGCGGTGACGGCGAGCGTGTCCGGCGTGGTGAGATCGACCGCCGGCGCCGCCATCGAAGGCGCCGCGGTGCGGATCGGAGACGCCACCGCGACGACGGGCGCGGACGGGCGATTCCAGCTCGCGAGCCTGCCGATCGGCCGCGTCACGATCACCGCGAGCGCGCCACGCTTCGATGCGTCGTCGGCGAGCGTGAGCCTGACCGCGGGCACGAACGCCCACGACGCGGTGCTGACGCCGCAGACGCTGTTCGTGTCCGGGAACGCCGTCGCCCATCTGCCCGCGGGAATCGCCGAGTACAGGGCGGCGATCGTCTTCCTGCCTGGCTTGAGGGACCCCGTCACCGGCAATCCCCTGGACTCGCGCGGCCTCGTGCGAGGCACCTCGGACGGCGCATGCAGCATCTGGTGCCTCGCGAGCGAGCGAGCGGAGGTGCGGAAGCGCGCCCTGGAGCTGGCCGGCGGCCAGGTGGCGCTCGTCGGAACGACCACCCTGCTCGACGACGCCGCAGGTCACGCGACGTTGCTCGGCGTGCTCTCCGAGGTCGGCACGCAGAGTCTGCATCCCGAGCTGGCGGACGTACCCATCTTCTTCGTCGGGCATTCGATGGGGGGATGCACCGCGTACGGGTTCAGCCGCGTTCACGGCGCCCGGGTCGCCGGGTTCCTCACCATGAAGGGCGCCTGCCACCGCACCGGCCCCGCGTCGGCGGCGGCCGCCGTCCCGGGGCACTTCCTGATCGGGGCGGTGGATGAGCCGTATCGGCGCGAGAACATCACGGCCGTGTTCGAGGCCGGCCGAGCCGCCGGGGCACCGTGGGCCGTGTCGACCGATCCATTCCATCACGGGCCGATTCTCGATCTCGACCTGATGTTCGACTGGATCGACGCGGTGCTCACCGCACGCCTGCCGCAGACGCCGGGTGCGCCGCTCCGTGCCGTGGACGTGACGAGCGGCTGGCTCGGCGCCCGCTCGAGCGGCACGATCTCGACCTATGACTGCTACGGTGCCGCTCGCGCGAGCGCGAGCTGGCTGCCGACGCGAGAGACGGCGCTCGACTGGCAGCGGATGGCGGGAGGAAGCGTCGTCGTGAGTACGTGCTGACGCGATGGATGAATCGACGTTCCTCCCTGGAGGCGGCCCGTGAGACCGACCCTCGCGCTGCTCGTGTGCTTCGTGTCCGCCTGCGCCGGGTCGGCGGCGGAGCCGAGCGCCGTCGCCGAATCCTGCCCCGTCGCTCGTCCCGATTTCGGGAGCGTGGCGACGGCGGCGGACCGGGCGCTGTTCGCCTACGACGCCGCTGCGCCGCTGAGCCTGCAGAAGACGGTCGAGTCCACCGCCAACGGCGTGGAGGTCAGCGTCATCTCCTTCAGCAGCCCGGGCGGCGGATCGGTCACCGCCCTGTTGTTCGATCCGATCACACGCGCCGGTCTGCGCCCTGGCATCGTGCTCATGCACGGCGCGCCGGGCAATGCGCGCCAGATGGCGGGCCAGGGGCGGGCGCTCGCCGCCCACGGCGCGGTGGTGATCGCGATCGACGCTCCGTTTGCTCGCCGGAGTGGACAGTGGATCCGGTTCACCGACCAGGATCGGGCCGAGCAGATCCAGCTGATCAAGGACCTGCAGCGCGCCGTCGACGTGCTGCGCGCGCGCCCCAATGTCGACGACGACCGCATCGCCTACCTCGGCGTCAGCTACGGCGGCGCGATGGGCGCGCTGCTCGTCGGCATCGAGCGGCGCCTCCAGGCCGCGGTGCTCGAGGTGGCGGACGGCGGCCTCGTGTCGCACTTCACTGGCGCGGAGGACGTCGGCGCCATGGCCAGCCTGTCGTGCGCGACGCGGGCCGGCTGGTTGTCGGCGATGGCGCCCATCGAGCCGATTCGCTTCATCCCACTCGCATCGCCCACGCCGCTGCTGCTGCAGAACGGACGGTCGGACAACCTGGTCCCGCAGGCCGATGCCGAGGCCCTGCACGCGGCCGCGCCGGATCCCAAGACGATCCGCTGGTACGACGCGGGGCACTCCCTGGGCGCCCAGGCGCTGGCCGACCGGCACGCGTGGCTCAACGGACAGATCGGCCTCGACCTTCTCCAGCCCTGAACGCGACTCGACAGGGTGGCGTGGAGCCGCTGGCGTCGGGGTGGAGCGAGCACCCGTCCGACGCGTTCGTCGAGACATCGGGAGGTGACGTCGCGCCGCGCCGGTCCGCCCCCGTAGCGTGGCGTGCCTCATCGGCGACTCGCTGAACGCCTCCTGCGTCGTGGCGAGGAGCTCTCGCGCCGATGTGCGCTGCTGGACGACGGCCATCTCTCACCACTGCTCCGGCGTCTGCCGGTGCCGATCCGGCACTCCCACCCTAGATTCCGCGCGATGCGCGACTGGCTGGGAGTCCGTCTGACCGCTGCCGTGGTCCTTCTCCTCGGGGTGCTCGCCGCACCGGGGAGCGGGCTCACGCACGGCGCGGCACACCTGCGCGAGGCCCGCCATCTGGCCGAGCACGAGCGCGACGAGGCGGCGCATCACGAGGATGCCGAGCACCACGGTCCGCACGACGTCGCGGCCGAGGTGGCCACCGCGCCGGGCGACCCGCGCATCGGCGCGACCGATGACCATCGCGCGCACGATCATGCGCAGGTGGACGATGGGCTCCGCCCGCGCACCGACGGCACCTCGCTCCTGCGCGCCGAGCGCGTGACCCTTCCGGCCGCGCGCGAGCGGATCGCGAGCACCGCCACCGTCGTACCCCACGCGGCGCTGCCGCGGGCCGACCCGGCCACGGGTCCGCCGCCCAGGCTCCGAGCCCCACCCGCCGCCTGACGCGCTCCGGCGCGACGGCGCATGTCACCTCGCATGCGGCCGTCGCGCCGGCGTGCGGCGTTGTCCCTCGCCACGGCGGAGCACCGCCCCGTGCGCGAGCCGCAGCGCCCTGTCGTGCCCATCGACACGCGTCCGGCGGCGCGCGCGGGAGCCCCTCTCCGCGGTTGCCGGCCCACCTGGCAGGACGACCGCCTTGCGACCCACCGCATTCATCCCGTTCCGGCGACTCGCGTCGGCCGCCGCGCTCGCGGCCATGCTCGCCTCGCCTCTCCTCGCGCAGGCGCCCATCGCGCTCTCCCTCACCGAAGCGCGCGCCGCCGCGCGCCGCACGAGCCCCGACGTGCGCGCGGCGCGCGAAGCGGCGACCGCCGCCGCCGCGCGCGAGCGCCAGTCCGCCGTGTACCCGAATCCCACCCTCGCCTACGGCCGCGAGCAGACCTCTGGCGGCGGGCAGACGAACGCGCAGGACGTGCTGCAGCTCGAGCAGGCCATCGAGTGGGGCGCCCTCCGCTCGGCCCGACGTGACGTCGCCCGCCTCCGACGAGAGGCGGCGGAGGTGCGGCTCGCCCTCGCCGAGGCACAGGTCGACCTCGAGGCGACGCGCGCCTATGCACTCGCCGTTGCGGCGGACCGGCGTGCGGCCCTCGCCGCGCAGACGGCCGCCGCCTTCGCGCAGGCGGCGACGGTGAGCGAACGGCGGCTCGCCGCCGGCGACGTGTCGGGCTACGCGGCGCGGCGCATCCGGCTGGAGACGGCGCGCTACGCCGGGATCCGCGCCGAGGCGCTGCTCGCGCGTCGCACCGTGCGCGCCGCGCTCGCCTCGCTCGTGAGCACCTCGCCCGACGCGCCGCTCGCGCTGGACGTCGCGCTCTCCGACTCGCTGCTGCCAGACGCGCGAGAGCCCGCGTCGCTCGACTCCCTCCGCGCCGCCGCCGAGCGCGGACGCGCCGAGATCCGCATCGCGGCGCTCGAGGCGCAGGCGGCGGCGGCCGAGGTGCGGCTCGCGGCGCGCGAGCGTACGCCGGTGCCCGTGCTCGCCGCCGGCTTCAAGACGGAGGAGGCGGCCGGCAGTCCCGAGCGGCTGAGCGGCTTCGTCGCCGGCGTGTCGCTGCCGCTGCCCATCTTCGACCGCCGGCGCGACGCCGTCGAGGCGGCGGAGGCCGAGGCGCGCCGGCGCGAGGCGGAGGCCGACGCCGTGCGCCGCCGCGTGACGCACGAAGTGACCGAAGCGCGCGACGCGCTCGTCGCGGTGCGCGAGCAACTCGCGCTGCTCGCGCCGCAACTCGGCACCCAGGCGGCGGCCGCGCTGCGCGCCGCGCAGGTCGCGTACACCGAGGGCGAGATCACGCTCGTCGAGTGGCTCGACGCGGTGCGCGCCTATCATGAGGCGGAGGCGTCGTACGCGATGCTCCGCGCCGAGGCGCTCGTCCGACAGGCCGCGCTCGAGCGCGCCGTCGGCGCGCCCCTCCCTTCCATCACGAACGGCGGCGCCGCGGCGCCGGGGAACGACCGATGACCCGATACACGACTGATCGCGCGGCGCGTCGCGTCCTCGCGCTCGCGGCCGCGCTCGTCCTCGCGGCGTGCGGCAAGGACCGTGAAGAGGGCGGGGGAGCTGCGGCGGCAGGCGGCGTGCCGGCGGGCGGCGTCGTCACGCTGTGGACCGACTCGACGGAGCTCTTCATGGAGCACCCCGCGCTCGTCGTCGGCGACACGGCCCTCGTCTTCGCCGCGCATCTCACCGACCTCACCGACTTCGCGCCGCTGCGCTCGGGGAAGGTGACCTTCCGCTTCGCGCCGCGCGCGGGCGGGCGCCCGGTGGTCGTGGTGCAGGACGAGCCCAAGCGGCCGGGCATCTGCGGCCCGCGGCCGCGCTTCGCGGCGCCCGGCCTCTACGACCTCACGATCCTCGTCGAGAGCCCGCAGGCGCGCGACAGCATCGCGGTGCCGAACCTCCGCGTGTACGCGACCGCCGCCGAGGCGCCGCGTGAGGAGGAGGGGGGCGACGACGGCATCAGCTTCCTCAAGGAGCAGCAGTGGAAGACGCCGGGCTTCCGCACCGCGTTCGCGGCGACGGGCTTCGTCGCCGGCACCTTCGACGCGACGGGCGTGATCGAGGCGGCGGCGGGGCGGCACGCCGAGGTCACGGCGCCGATCAGCGGTCTCGTCGACGCAGGGGGCATCGCCAAGTCGCCGGCCCCGGGCCAGCGCGTCGCGCGCGGGCAGGCGCTCGCCGTGCTCACCCCGTCGCTCGGCGAGGCGGGGAGCGCGTACGCCGAGGCGCGCGCCCGGCTAGCGGAGGCCGAGGACGAGCATGCGCGGGCGAAGCGGCTGGTGGAGGCCGAGGCGGCGCCCGCGCGGCGGCTGCACGAGGCGGAGATCCGCCTGCGCGCGGCGCGCGAGGCGCTCGCCGGCTTCGGGGGCGCGGCGAGCGGCGGCCGCATCGTCGTGCGCGCGCCCATCGGCGGCGCGGTCGCGCGGCGCACCATCACGCCGGGGAGCCGCGTGGAGGCGGGCGCGCCGCTCTTCACCATCGTCGATCCGTCGGTCGTCTGGCTCACCGTCAACGTGCCGGCGGCGCAGGCGTCCCTCGTCGGGCCGACGTCGGGCGCCGAGTTCCGGCTGGAGGGGAGCGACCAGCGCTTCACCGCACGGCGCATCGTCTCGGTCGGGAGCGTCATCGACCCGCAGTCGCGCACGCTGCCGGTGATCTACGAGGTGCTCAACCCGGGCAACGCGATCCGCGTCGGCTCGACGGCGCGCGCGCAGGTGCGCACCGGCCGGCGGGTGTCAGGCGTCGTCATCCCGTCGTCGGCGATCATCGAGGAGGATGGCCGCCCCATCGCCTACGTGCAGCCGTCGGGCGAGACCTTCGAGCGTCGCGAGCTGGTGCTCGGCGGCCGCGAGGGGGACCGCGTGCTCGTGTCGAGCGGCATCGAGGCGGGCGAGCGGGTCGTCACCGGCGCCGCGTATCAGGTGCGCCTCGCCTCGCTCTCCACCGCCGTGCCCGCGCACGGCCACGCGCACTAGGGGAGGCGCGATGCTCAACAACCTGATCGCCCTGGCGCTCCGCAACCGCGTCGTGGTGCTCGCCATCGCGGCGCTGATGCTCGTCGGCGGGGCCTGGACCGCGGCGCGCATGCCGGTGGACGTCTTCCCCGACCTCACCGCGCCGACGGTGACGGTGCTCGCCGAGGCGCACGGCATGGCGCCGGAGGAGGTCGAGGCGCTGGTCGCCTTTCCCATCGAGACGGCGGTGAACGGGGCCACCGGCGTGCGCCGCGTGCGCTCGTCCACCGCGCAGGGGATCTCGGTCGTGTGGGTGGAGTTCGACTGGGGCACGGACATCTTCCGCGCGCGGCAGATCGTCGCCGAGAAGCTCCAGACGCTGGCCGGGAGCCTCCCCGCCGGCATCGCGCCGACGCTCGCGCCGGTGTCGAGCGTGATGGGCGAGATCATGATGATCGGGCTCACCGGCACGCAGGACCCGATGGAGCTCAGGACCGTCGCCGACTGGACGATCCGGCGCCGGCTCCTCGCCGTGCCAGGCGTCGCGCAGGTCATCCCGATCGGCGGGGAGGTGAAGCAGTATCAGGTGCTCGCCGACCCGGCGCGCATGCTCGCGACCGGCGTGACGCTCGACGAGGTGCTACGCGCGGCGGAGGGCTCGAACGAGAACGCGAGCGGCGGCGTCTACATGGACCGCGGGCAGGAGTACGTGATCCGCGGCATCGGCCGGGCGCAGAGCGCCGACGACATCGCGAAGACCGTCGTCGCCCTGCGCGGAGGCGTTCCGGTGGTGCTCGGCCAGGTGGCCGACGTGCGCGTGGGCGCGGCGCCGAAGTACGGCGACGGGTCGGTGAACGCGAAGCCCGGCGTCGTCCTCGCGCTGCAGAAGCAGCCGGGGGCCAACACCCTCGAGCTGACCGCGCGCATCGAGCGGGAGCTGGCCGACGTGCAGCGGACACTCCCGAAGGGGATGCGGGTGCACGCGGAGCTGTTCCGGCAGGCCGACTTCATCTCCGTGGCCGTCGGCAACGTCGTCAAGGCCCTCCGCGACGGCGCACTGTTCGTCGTCATCATCCTCTTCCTCTTCCTCTGGAACTTCCGCGCGACGGCCATCTCCATCCTCGCCATCCCGCTGTCGCTCGTCGTGGCGGTCTTCGCCATGAAGCTCCTCGGCATCACGATCAACACGATGACGCTGGGCGGCATGGCCATCGCCATCGGCGCCCTCGTGGACGATGCGATCATCGACGTCGAGAACGTCTTCCGGCGGCTCAAGGAGAACCACCACCGGCCGGAGGGCGAGCGGCGCAACGCGCTGGCGGTGATCTACGACGCCTCGGCCGAGATCCGCGCGTCCATCGTCAACGCGACGCTCATCATCATCGTCGTCTTCCTCCCGCTCTTCTTCCTCGGGGGCGTCGAGGGGCGGCTCCTCCGGCCGCTGGGCTTCGCCTACGTCGTCTCGATCCTCGCCTCGCTGCTCGTGGCGGTGACGGTGACGCCAGTCCTCTGCAGCTACCTGCTGCCGAACGCGCGGGCCGTGCAGGAGGAGCGCGAGAGCCGCGTCGTCACCTGGCTCAAGGCCCGCTACGCGCGGACGCTCGAGACGGTGCTCGCGCATCCGAGGCGCGTGCTCGCCGGCGCCGTCGCCGCGCTGGTGCTCACCGTCGCGGCGACACCACTTCTCGGCTCCGCCTTCCTCCCCGAGTTCAACGAGGGGGCGCTCACCGTCTCCGTCGTGACGGTGCCCGGCACCTCGCTCGAGGAGTCGAACGCCCTCGGGCGGCGGGTGGAGGAGATCCTCCTCGCCAACCCGGCGGTGAGGAACACCGACCGCCGGCAGGGACGCGCGGAGCTGGACGAGCACGCGCAGGGCGTGAACGCGGCCGAGATCGACGTCACGCTCGAGGACGACGTGGAGAAGGAGCGGCTCTTCGAGGAGCTGCGCGCGGAGTTCTCGGTGCTGCCGGGGACCAACGTCACCATCGGTCAGCCCATCGGCCACCGTATCGACCACATGCTCTCGGGGACGCGGGCCAACATCGCGGTCAAGATCTTCGGGCCCGACCTGCAGCGGCTCCGGCAGGTGGGCACGCAGGTGCGGGACGCGATGCAGAACGTGCCGGGCGTGGCCGACCTCCAGCTCGAGCAGCAAGCGGACGTGCCGCAGCTCCGCATCCGCGCCGACCGCGACGCCCTCGCCCGCTACGGCATGAGCGTGGGCCAGCTCGCCCAAGCCATCGACGTCGCCTTCAACGGCGAGGAGGTCTCGCAGGTGCTCGAGGAGGGGAAGAGCTTCGACCTCGTCGTGCGCTTCCCCGACGCCTACCGCACCGACGCGCAGGCCATCGCCGCGGTGCCCTTCGACACGCCCACGGGGCAGCGGGTGCCGCTCTCGCAGCTCGCGACGGTGACGGTGGAGCGCGGGCCGAACGCGGTGAGCCGCGAGAACGTGCAGCGGAAGATCGTCGTGCAGGCGAACGTCGCCGGCCGCGACCTGGGGAGCACCGTCGCCGACATCCGCGAGGCCGTGAGCGAGCGGGTGCGCCTGCCGCAGGGGTACTACGTGGAGTACGGCGGGCAGTTCGAGGCGCAGGCGGAGTCGACGCGCACGCTCGCCGCGCTCTCCGTCCTCTCCATCGCCGCCATCTTCCTCATCCTGTTCGTCGAGTTCCGCTCGGCGCGCACGGCGGGGCTCGTCATGGCGAACCTCCCGCTCGCGCTCATCGGGGGCGTGGCGGCGGTGCTGCTCACGGGCCGCGTGGTGAGCATCGCCTCGCTCGTGGGGTTCGTCACGCTCTTCGGCATCGCGACGCGGAACGGCATCCTGCTCGTCGCCCATTACCAGCAG
>Ga0196976_1000804_pt1 | contig 17577 bp, 13 predicted proteins | sample S3v_513CmetaG_FD_148644 | JGI IMG/M metagenome (GOLD analysis project Ga0196976, IMG submission 148644) | Soil microbial communities from Anza Borrego desert, Southern California, United States - S3+v_5-13C | ecosystem: Environmental > Terrestrial > Soil > Desert | place: USA: California...
TCTCGTACTCGGGGACGCCGCAGCGCGTGAACCTCACGACCCAGGGCTTCGGCGTCCGGCGCGACACCGCCCGGCCGACCTCCTACGAGGAGGCCCCCTGGCTCTTCAAGCGCAACAACCTCTATTACATGATGTTCGCGGGCGGGCCGATCTCGGAGCACATCGCCTACTCCACCGGCCCGAGCGCCACCGGCCCATGGACGTACCGCGGCGTCATCATGCCGACGCAGGGCAGCAGCTTCACGAACCACGCCGGCATCGTCGACTTCGCGGGCAATTCGTACTTCTTCTATCACAATGGCGCATTGCCCGGCGGCGGCGGCTTCACGCGCTCCGTCGCGGTCGAGCGGTTCAGCTACAACGCCGACGGCACCATCCCGACCATCAACATGACCACGGGCGGCCCGCCGGCGGTCGGGACGCTCAACCCGTACAGCAGGGTCGAGGCCGAGACCATCGCGTGGGAGTCGGGCGTCGAGGTCGAGAACTGCAGCGAGGGCGGGCGGAACGTCTCGTACATCTCGAACGGCGACTACATCAAGGTGAAGGCGGTCAACTTCGGGACCGGCGCCACGTCGTTCGAGGCGCGCGTGGCCTCGGGGGCCAGCGGCGGCACGATCGAGCTCCGGCTCGACAGCCTGAGCGGGACGGTCATCGGCACCTGCTCCGTCGCGGGCACCGGCGGCTGGCAGACCTGGACGACGCGGACCTGCAGCGTCAGCTCCGCCGCGAATGGGACCCATGACCTCTTCCTGCGGTTCACCGGCGGGAGCGGGAACCTCTTCAACTTCAACTGGTGGCGGTTCATCGGCGCCAGCGGCACGTATACGCTGGCGGTCACGAAGACCGGCGCGGGGACCGGGACGGTCACCTCGACCCCGTCGGGCGTCAACTGCGGCGCGACCTGCACCGCGAGCTACGCGAGCGGCACCGCGGTGACGCTGACCGCGACGCCGCTCTCCGGCTCGACCTTCGCGGGCTGGAGCGGCGCCTGCGTCGGGACCGGCACCTGCATCGTCACCATGACGGCGGCCCGCGACGTGACCGCGACGTTCAACTCGGTCCCCGTCACCGGCCCCGTCTCGATCAATGCGGGCGGTGCGGCGACCGGGGCCTGGTCCGCGGACGCGAGCTTCACGGGCGGCAGCACCTACTCCGTCACGACCGCGATCGACACCTCGCAGCTCACGGGCACGATCCCGCCGCAGGCGGTCCTCCAGACCGAGCGGTATGGTGAGTTCACGTACACGCTGGGCGGCTTCACCCCCGGCAACGCGCACGCCGTGACGCTGTACTTCGCCGAGGTCTACTGGACCGCCGCGGGGCAGCGAACGTTCAACGTGGCCCTCAACGGGTCCACCGTCTTGACCGCGTTCGACATCTTCGCGGCCGCGGGAGGCGCCGCCAGGGCGATCTCGCGCACGTTCCACACCACGGCCAGCGCGAGCGGCCAGGTGGTGATCCAGTTCACCCGCGGCGGCGGCCCGGACAACCCCAAGGTCTCCGGCATCACCGTCGTGCCGGCCTCGGTCACGCAGTCGCCGGTCTCGGTCAATGCCGGCGGCGCGGCCGCGGGCGCCTTCGTCGCCGACGCCTGGTTCTCCGGCGGCAGCACCTACTCGACGACGAACACCATCGACACCTCGCTCCTCTCCGGCGCGATCCCGCCGCAGGCCGTCCTGCAGACGGAGCGGTACGGCGAGTTCACCTACACGATCCCCAACCGCACTCCGGGGAGCGCGCAGTCGGTGACGCTCTACTTCCAGGAGAGCTACTGGACCGCCCCCGGGCAGCGGACGTTCAACGTCGCCATCAACGGCGCGACGGTCCTCACCGCCTTCGACATCTTCTCCGCCGCCGGCGGGGCGAACCGGGCCATCGCGCGCACGTTCACCACCACCGCGAACGCGAGCGGCCAGGTCGTCGTCCAGTTCACCCGCGCCGGCAGGCCGGACAACCCCAAGGTCTGCGGCATCACCGTCGCCTCCCCGTGACGGACCGCGGATGAACCCGGGCGCGCGGACGGCGGAGGCTCCGCCGTTCGCGCCGCCCGCGCCTACTCCCCGCGTGCCTTGCCGGACCGAGCGCGGGCGGTCGCGAGCGAGACCGCTCCGAAGCCGAACCGCGCGCGCAGGCGATCGACGACCGCGCCCACCCGCTCGTTGCGATCGAAGAGCGGGAGCTGCTCGCACGCCCCGAGGTTCGAGAGCTGCACCCCGAGGAGGCGGATCGGCAGCGGCCGGGTCCGCGCGGCCTCGAACATCTCCTTGACGATCGGATAGAGCTCGAGCTCCGAGCTCGTCGCCGCCGTCGTGTACGACCGCGTCAGCGTGTGGAAGTCGGCGTAGCGGAGCTTGAGGGTCACGGTGCGCGCCTTCACGTGTCGCTTGCGCGCGCGCCAGCAGACCCGCTCGCACAGCCCGCACAGGACGGCCTCGATCGACGCCAGATCGGTGACGTCCTCGCGGAACGTCCGCTCGTTCGAGATGCTGCCGACGGTCTCGCCCTCGGGGTCGTGCTCGGAGAACGCCGGCCGCTCGCGGCCGAGGTCGCCCGAGCCCAGCCCCTGCACGCCGCGCGAGATCGACGCCGCCCAGGCGCCGAAGATCTTCGAGAGGTCCGCGACGGAGGCCTCGGCCACCTCGCCCAGGGTCCGGTACCCCGCGGCGAGCAGCTTGGCCTCGCCGACGGGACCGATGCCTGGAAACGCTCGCACCGGCAGCGGCGCGAGCACGGCGCGCTCGACGCCGGCGGGCACCAGCATCACCCCCCGCGGCTTGGCCAGCGCCGACGCCACCTTGGCGACGACCTTGCTGGTCGCGACCCCTGCGCTCGCGGGCAGGCCGACCTCGTCGAAGATCGCCGCGGTCAGCTCGAGCACCGCGCCCTCGATGGCGACGTCGCCGGAGCGGTCCTCCCCGCCCCCGCCGGAGGCGGCGTCGGCGCCGTAGAGGCGCTCGCAGCCGGAGAGGTCGAGGTACATCTCGTCGATGCTCGCGACCCGCACCACGGGCGCGTAGCGGCGGGCGAGCTCGCGCACGCGCTCGGCGTACGTCCCGTAGATCTCGTGGCGCGTGGGCAGGTAGATCGCGTTCGGGGCGCGCTTGCCGGCCTCGACGAGCGACATGCCCGACTTCACGCCCAGGCGCCGCACCTCGTAGCTCGCGGCCGTGACCACGCCGCGGCTGCCCGGCTTTCCCCCGACCACGACCGGCTTTCCTTCGAGCGTGGGATCGAGCAGCCGCTCGACCGAGACGAAGAACGTGTCGAGGTCCAGGCAGCAGATCCGCGGCGCCGCGAGCGGCTGCTTGCGCGCGAGGTCCGACGCCACGCCCATGGTCTCGACGATAGCTGATCATCCGTTCAGGCGCAACCGCCGCCTCGCGGGCAGCAGGCGTTCCTGTCGTCCGTGCGCAGAGCTGGTCGTGTCTCGGTGGCACGACGTGCACATGGCGTCCGCGTGTGAGCGCGTGACGCACGCCCGGTTTCACTGTCCCGTGACCCTGGACGCTCGCTGCGTCCGCCCGCTTGGTATCGTTCACCGACGGGAAGGGGAGCCCATGCGAGCGACCGGGATCGCAGCCGTCGTGATCGCCCTGACACTGTGCGCGTCCTCAGCGCAGGCAGGCGAGAGGCGCTTCGGAGACTGGACCGTTCGCGTCATGGCCGACGGCGAGGGCATGTACGCCCTCACGGTGAACGACAGCGGGGGACAGCTCGGCCTCATCTGCTTCGGCTCGACGGGGAAGTGCCTCTGGGTCCTCTCGAACAAGATCAACTGCAAGGACCGGAGCACCTACCCGGTGCTCGTCAACGCCGACTCCGGGGCGGCGAGCACGCACGTCGCCTGCATGAAGCTGGACGGTGAGCCCGTCTACGCGTTCGGCGAATACGACGTCATCGACCGCACCATCCGCCAGTCCGAGCGCATCGGGATCGCTGCGCCGCTGCAGAGCGGGCAGTTCGCGGTGACCCGCTTCTCGCTTCGTGGAGCCTCCGCCGCGATCGAGTTCATGCACGCGGAGATGAACGCCGACTTCAACGACGCCAGCAACACCACCGAGGACCTGCGCCTGTAGCGAGGCGATCCTCGGGCCGCCGCTCAGCGCTTCGCCTTGGGTGCGGCCTCCTTCTTCTGCGCCTGGGGCTTCGTGCGCGGCGCCCTTCGCGACACCGGCCGGCGCGTCGTCGCCGCGAGCGCCTCGCGCCAGTCTGCCTCGGTCAGCATGCCCTCGAGCTTCGCGGTCGCGTCGCGCAGCGAGCACGCCCGGGCGTCCATGCCCGACCAGAGGTCGCCCACCTCGGCGATGCGCGCCGCCATCGTGCGCAGCGTGAACGTGCGCGGGCCGACGGCTCCTCCCTCGACCTCGGCCCACGTGCACGGCGCCGAGATCGGCGCGCCCGGCCTGGCCCGGACCGCGTAGACGGCGGCGAACGTCGCGCCCGGCACGTTGCGCCCGGTGTCCACGAAGATGCGGCCACCACGGTCGGCCTTGATGAACTCCTGCGTCAGCAGCGCTGGGTGGCGCTTCACCAGCACCGCGCCCGCGCCGTGCGCGAAGCGCAGCGCGCTCTCGGCGCCGGCCTCGCGGTCGAGCGGGATCGCGATGTGGAACCCCTTCGATCCCGAGGTCTTCGGGTACGACGGCACGCCGAGCTCGTCGAGCAGGGCGCGTACGGCCAAGGCGGCCGTGCGCAGCGCGCCCGGATCCTCCTCCGCGGGATCGAGATCGAACACGCAGAGGTCCGGCCGGCGGAGCTCCGGGACCCGCGAGATCCAGACGTGAGGCGTGATCGAGTTCTGGTTGGCGATCCAGACCAGCGAGCGCGCGTCGTTCGCGAGCGGGTAGTGCACGGCGCCGCCCTCCTCGTCGCCGCGCTTCTCGACCTCGACGCGCTCGAGCCAGCTCGGGAAACCCTTCGAGACGTCCTTCTGGATGAAGCCCTTCTTCCCGATGCCCGCGGGGAACCGCTCCATCGTGACCGGGCGGCCGCGCACGTGCGGGATCATCAGCGGCGCCACCGCCTCGTAGTACGCGCAGAGCTCACCCTTCGTGATCCCGGAGTCCGGGAAGAGCACCTTCTCGGGATGGGTGACCACGCGCCTAACTTGTCGCCGGCGCCGGTCCGTGTCGATGCCCGAACGGTGTCACCGGGGCGAACGGCTCCTGGCCCCGCGCCCTCCGGCCCCCGCCCGAGCGCGCGCGCGCCCGGAGACGCCGCGCCGCGCCGTACCGGGCGGCGGACCGCCGGGCGCGCCGTGCTCCTGGATGTCCGCGAGGGAGGTCCGCTCGAGGAACCCGAGGTACGTCGTCTTCACCTTCGACCACGCCTCGTGCGCCGAGCAGGCGGCGTCGTCCCCGCACGACCGGCCCGGCTCCAGGAGGCACCCGGGCCGGACGCGCTTGCCCTCGAACGGCTCGACGATCTCCAGGAGCGGGATCTCCCGGGGCGCCCTCGCCAGCCGGTACCCGCCGCGCGCGCCCCGGCTGGCCGACAGCAGCCCGGCCCGGGAGAGCGTGGCGAGGACCTTCGTGAGGTAGTGCGCCGGCACCTGGATCTTCTCCGCGAGCTCGCGGCCCAGCGTCGCGTCGTCCTGCGGGTGGGCCGCGAGGTACGCCATGGCGCGCAGCGCGTGGGTGGCGGAGGTGTTGAAGATCACGAGCGCGGGCCCACGGAATAGAGGACACGGACGTCCGGAATCACCGGACGATGCGCCCTCCCCCGGGCGGTGTCAAGCGCGCAGCGCCAGGTGGCGCAGGACGCCGCGCGCCTGCGCGCCCGCTTGACACGCCCCCGGGCGAGGTGCAGGCTCCGGGCTTTCCGGATATCCTTGTCTTCTATTGCGACTATCACCCTCCGTTCCGAGCCCCACGATGAGCGAGACCTGGCGTGAGCTGCTGATGCTGGACCACGAGATCACGGAGCGCGTGTTCTCCGCGGCGGAGCGCGCGTTCGCGGCCCCCGGAGGACCGACGCCGGGGCTGGTCGCGAACGTGCGCGAGTACCTCGTCGGCTACGTCGACCGGTGCCACAACCAGAAGGAGGAGCGCACGGTCTTCGCGCTCCTCGAGCGCGCGGGCATGCCGGTGGAGGGCGGGCCGCTCGCGGTCATGCTCGCCGAGCACGCGCGGGCGAAGGCGCTCGTCGAGCGGCTCGACGCCGCCGCGACGGCGTTCGTGGGAGGCGATCGCGGGCGCCTCGACGCGCTCCGCGAGGCCCTGGCGGAGTACGCGGCCCTGTGCAAGGACCACTTCTGGAAGGAGAACGACATCCTCTACCCCATGGCGTCGCGGATGCTCGACGAGGCGGCGCAGGCGAGCATCGTCCCGGGGATCGAGGAGGTCGAGGCCGGCGTCGGGCCCGACACGCGGCGGCGGTACCACCGGATCGCCGACGAGATCGTGAAGGCGGCCGAGCTCGAGGATCTCTCGTACGGCGTGGACCGGGACGTCCTCGCCGCGATCCTGAACACCCTCCCGGTCGAGCTCTCGTTCGTCGATCACGAGGACCGGGTCCGCTACTTCAGCCACGAGCGGAGCGAGAAGATCTTCCCGCGGTCGCGCGGCGCGATCGGGACCAACGTGCGGAACTGCCACCCGCAGAAGTCCGTGCACCTCGTCGAGCGGATCCTCGCGGACTTCAAGGCGGGCCGGCACGAGGTCGCCGAGTTCTGGATCGACATGGGCCCGCGGAAGGTGCACATCCGCTACTGGCCGGTCCGCGACCGCACCGGCCGCTACCTCGGGTGCCTCGAGACGGTGCAGGACGTCACGCCGATCCAGCGGCTCACCGGCCAGCGGAGGCTCCTCGACGACGCCGGCGCGGACGGGAAGGCCGCCTGATAGCGGCAGCTTCGCCGCCGGCGCGCGCCACCTCGGCGTCTCCATCTCGGCGCTGAGCCAGTCCGTTCGGCAGCTCGAGGCCCGCCGCGCGGGAGGTGATTGGCCGCGGAGATGGTGTTCGAGCTCCTGGCCACGAGTCGTTCCTGAAGGACTGCGAGGCCGTCCTGTCGCTCGTTTCGTGGACAACCGCCCGCGTCACGCATCGCGTCGATGCGAGACGGACCCCTCTCCCGCGTAGACCGATCGCAGGACTCCAAGTTGTCGAGAGCGCCACGACGGTCAGTTGGTATGGGGTCACGGAGCATCTCAGGATTGCTCCTTTTCCATCGGGGGAATGCTCGTGTCCTCGAACTCGCGCTGGCTCATGGTGATCCCCTGTCTTGCGCTCGGGGGATGTGCTTCGCTGACCACATACAAGTCGAATCTCGGGAAGGACCCTGGGCTCGGCGTATCGGTGGACATGAAGCAACGTCTACTGCTCGTGAACAAGGCCAAGGTCACACGGCCGGTAGCGACCGCGCAGCCCGCGAAGGGGGCGCACGACCTGGCGCCGTCCAAGGGTGAAGCCAAGCCAGCCGGCGCTCAAACCGCTGGAGACGCGGCACCAGCCGAGGCCCCCAAATTCCAGCAGCAGAGCAACGCTGTGGAAACCGTCTCGTGGCTCCGGATGTGTGCCGAACCGAGCCCCGATGCCCTGGCCTCGACGGCTGCAGCTCTCGGCTCGTCCGTGAAGGCCGAGAAGGTCTCCGTGGAGACGAGCCTGACCGGTGGAGAGAGCGCGGCATTCGTCGGGCTGCGCACGACCTCCGTCCAGCTCCTCAGGGATGCGATGTACCGCTCCTGCGAGGCGTACCTGAACAGCGCCACCCCGGAGACGGCGGAGCTCGAGTACTTCGCTGCCCAGAAGCGATTCCAGGCGCTCGTCGTGGGACTCCTCGCGATCGAACAGCTCACGAACGCGGTGCGGGCGCCGCCGGTCGTCATGAACGCACGTACCAGAACGGGTTCCGGCGGCGACGCTGAAGACGCTGCGGCTTCCCTGAAGAAGCGGACCGAGGAGTTCGCCGAGGCCGAGGCAAAGGCCAGCGCCGCGAGGGACGCCGAGAAGGCCGCGACGGACGAGCGCAACACGCGGAAGGCAGCCTACGAAGCGGCCATGAAGACGGCGGACGACAAGTCCGGGCAAGAGAGCGCCAAGACCGACCTCGACAAGGCGGACAAGGCGCTCAGCGACGCGAGGGCGGAGCGCGAGAAGGCGGACACGATCGCCACCATGTCGAAGCGGCTCGCCGACGACGCCAGGTCGGACTACGAGGCCGCCCGCCAGCGAACCCACGCCGCCACCGAGGGAACCGGAGGGCCCACCCTGGTCCTCACTTCACACCCGCTGTCGGAAGCAGTCGTCAAGGAGGCTGCGGAAGCGGTCGGCAAGATCGTCGACCGCGTGGTCGGTACCGTGGGCGCTTCCGACTGCCCGCCGCTCCTCGCACGCTTGATCCAGAGCGGCGCGCCCGCGGATCAGGTGCGGGCAGTGGCCGACTCCTGTGTGAACCTGACGAGGGAACAGACGCTGGTCGCGGAGGCGAGCCTCGAGAATGCTCGGGCGACTGCCAAGCAGGCGGAAGCGACACTGAGGAACAGCGAGCTCCTTCTGCAGTTGACGAGTAGTGGGAGATTCAGCGCGAAGGATTGGAACGCCGTGCTCCAGTTCGCGACGGGGGCCAGGAAGGAACCGGCGGTGCCGCCGACGGTCCGGACGACTCCGCCCTAGCGCTCGTGCCGGGCAGCCACGCGAGGGAACCGCGCCATCGTGCGAGGTGCCCGCGTGGGCGGACGCCGTTCACGCACCGAGCACCTCAGGGCTGCTTCGGACGCCGGCGCCCGATCCGGACCGTGGCCCAGAAGCTCGCGGCGAGGAGGAAGCCGGCGAGCGGCATGGTGAACCCGGCGCTCGCGCGCGACGCGACCGTCGACCTGCACCAGTACCCCACGGCACCGGTCCGGCGCTGGTCGCCGCCGCCCTCCTCGTCGCGAGTCGGTCTCCCGTGCTGGGAGTGGTCCTGGTGGGAGTCGGCAACGCCCTCTTCCACGTGGGCGCCGGTGCGCACGTGCTGCGCCGCTCGGCGCAGCGGGCGGCCGAGGGCGGGGTCTTCGTGGCGCCAGGTGCGCTCGGGATCTTCGCCGGCGTCTGGCTCGGAAGCCACGGAGTGAGCTGCCGTGCGGTCGTGGTCGGGCTGCTCGCCGCCGCATTCTGCGTCGTGCTCTGGTCGTTGCCGCTGGAGCGCGGGGACGAGCGGAGCTCGCCCGAGCCGGTGATCACGGACGGTCGACGAGGCGCGCTCCCCCCGCTCCTGCTCGCGGCCGTGTGCCTCCTCTCCTCGGTGGTGGTCCGCTCCGTCGCCGGCGGCGCAGTCAACGGCGCCTGGCGCGTCATCGATCCCGGGCTCCTCGTCTGGCTCGCGGTGGCTGCCTTCGCCGGGAAGGCAGCCGGCGGGTTCGCTGCCGATCGCCTCGGCTGGGCCCGGACGAGCGCCGTCGCGCTCCTGGTGGCCGCCCCGCTCCTGAGCGTCTGGATCGGGTCGGCGGGCGCGGCGGTGCTGGGGATGCTCCTCCTGCAGTCGACCATGCCGGTCACGCTCAAGGCGACCCACCTCGTCCTGCCCAGCCGGCCCGGTCTCGCCTTCGGCCTGCCCTGTCTCGCGCTGCTGCTCGGCGGGCTCCTCGGGCTCGCGCCGCTTCCGGCGCTCGCCTCGGCGCCCGGCCTCTTCACGGGCTTGCTGCTCTCGGGGGCGCTGATCGTCGCGGGCCTGCGCCTGCTCGAGCCGACCCGAGCCGCGGGCGGCGAGGTCCAGAACGCGCCAGAGGCCTAGGCGGAACCTGCCGCCGTCTGGAGGACGAGCCCCACCGCGCACGACGCCGCGTTGGTCGCGATCGAGGCGAGCATCGCCGTGCGTGCGGCGCGCTCCTCCTGCCGCAGCGCGATCCCCCAGATCAGCGCCGCCTCGACCAGGACCACCAGGCCCTCTCCCGTCGCGAGGAAGAGGGCGTAATGAGCGAGCGGGACCACGCGAGGCCAGACGAACCAGAGCAGCGGGTGGGTGAGGCCGCTGCAGGCGATGCCGGTGACGACGCTGCGCGGCCAGCGGGCGGAGGGGCGGAGCAGATAGACCAGGAGCGGGATCTCGATCGCGTACGTGAGGAGGAGCCAGGGGAGGTAGCTCGACGCGAGGTGGCGCATTCCGGATCAGGATACGCCACGTCCCTCACGTTCCCGCGCGGGCCCCCGCGTCCACCCCGGACCGGCTGCGCTCGACCACGCCGAGGCGGCGGAGGGCGAAGAGCGCGAGGTCCTTGCCTTTGGCCTCGAGCATGAGGTCGGCGGGGTGGTGCAACGCGGCGGCGATGGCCGACCAATCGTCGGGATGGATGCCCTCGTCGTGAGCCCCGGGCTTCGCCCCCGGCCTCTGCGACGCGATGTGGTACTTCGGGCGCAGCCCGAGCGCGTGCCAGGTCTGGGCGGCCACGTCGAACAGCTCCCGGGTCGTGAGGGGTGGTTCGGACGGCAGCACCGCGTTGTGCAGCTGGTCGGCCACGAACGGCACGCCCGCCTCGCGCGCCACCGGCAGCACCTCGCCGGCGCTCCAGATCCGGTCGTCGTGCTCGATCGCGATCCGGCGGCGCGCATCTGCCGGCATCGTCTCGAGGTGCGTACGCGCGGTCTCGAGCGCGGTGGCGCGATCGGGCGCGGCGCCGCCCAGGTGGAGCACGACGCGCGCGTCCGGCCCCTGACCGAGCAGGTCGAGCACGCGCGTGGCGTATCTCAGCTCCGCGACCGCCGCTTCACGGACGTGCGGGTGCATCGACGCGAGCGAGGCGCCCGCCGTGGACGGGTGCATCGAAAGCCGCTGGTTCGACCGCGACGCGATCCTCCCGATGCGCTCGAAGTCGCGCTGGAACGTGCGCCACCAGCGCGTGCGGTTCACCGGATGAGACGCGAGCGGGACGAGCGACGAGCCGATCCGGAACACCTCGATCGCGTGCGCCTCGTTGAAGAGCAGGATCTGCTCCAGCTCGGCGAGGTTCGACGCGACGAGCTCCGCGATCCGGCGCGGGGTGGCGTTGGCCACGCGGCACGTGTGGCTCGCGGTGATGCCGAGCGTCAAGCAGTTCGCGACGTAGCCGAGGCGGAGGTCCACCCCCAGACTATAGGCATCATGCACGCCCACCTTCCGGGCGGGGTGCACGGCGGCACGGAGCGTGCGTCGTGGCCCGCGCCCCCCGAGTCGCTCGCCGCCAGCGCTCGCTGGCTCGAGGCGCACGCCCGGCGCCGCGTGACGATCGTGCCGGACGGGGACGCGGACGGGCTCTCGGCTGGCGCGCTGGCGTTCCGGACGATCGAGCGGCTCGGTGGCGCTCCGGAGGTGCTGCATCCCGCGCGCGGCGAGCACGTCCACCACCCCGGCTTCCGGGAGCGGCTCGCCGGCACGAACCCCGCGGCGCTCCTCGTGCTCGACATGGGCAGCCGCCCCGGACCGATCCTCCCGGGCGTCCCCACGCTGCTCGTCGATCACCACCACGCCGCCGGCTTCCCCGAAGGCGCGACCGTCCTCTCGTCGGCGGGCTCCGAACCGGTGGCGCCGTCGAGCCTGCTCGCGTGGCACCTCTTCTCCAGGGCTGCCGATCTCCGGGATTCATCGTGGCTCGCAGCGCTCGGCACCGCGGCCGATCTCGGCGCCGACGCGCCGCTGCCCGGCTTCTCGTCCCTCGTGCGGGCCGCCGGCCGGACCCAGCTCGCGGAGGCGATCGCCCTCGTGAACGCCGCGAACCGCGCCGGGCCCCACGACGTGGCGACGGCCTTCGCCGTCCTCCTCCGCGCCGGCAGCGCCCGCGAGATCGCCTCGGGCCGTGTCGCAGGGGTCGAGGCGCTGCGCGCCTACCGGACGCAGGTCGCGGCGGAGGTCGCCCGCTGCTCACGGACGCGGCCGCGGATCTCCGGGCGATGGGCGCTCCTGCCCTTCTCGTCGCCGGCGCGGGTCCATCCGCTGGTCGCCGTGCGCTGGACGCGACGGCTGAAGGGGCAGGTCGTCATCGCCGCGAACGCGGGGTTCCTGCCCGGGCGCGTGAACTTCGCGATGCGGAGCGCAGGCGGCGAGGACCTCATCGCCCTGCTCCGCTCCCTGCCGCTCCCCGAGGGAGAGGACGTCGGGTACGGGCACGCGCGCGCGACCGGCGGGAGCCTGACGTTCGAGGACTTCGACGCGCTCCTCGCGGCGATGGGGTTCGGGGAGGAGGTTCGGCGGCTGGTCTAGCCGCGTCAGAGCGTGAGCCCGAGCTGCGCTTCCTTCCCGAACCAGGGGCGCGCGTCCCAGCCCCGTGCCTCCGCGAGGGAGCGCGCGATGGGCAGGAGCTGACGCTCCACGTAATGCTGATAGTCGAGCGGGGCCGTCGAGCGGAGCTGCAGCGGCTCCGGGCCGGCGCGGGTCATGACGTAGGCGACCCGGCCTCGCTCCCCCTTCCAGCCGAGGAGCCGCGCAGCGCGCACCTGCGGGCTCTCCGAGCCGTAGTCCTCGGCCGGGCGCCGGAGCGACCGCCGATACACGAGCTCGGCGTCGAGCTCCCCGCGCTGCAGCCGCGCGACGAGGTCCCGGCAGAAGTCCCGCACCTCGGCCTCGCCAGCCTGCGCGAACACCAGGGCGAGGAGCTCGACCTGGAGACGGCGGGCCAGCGGCGTGAAGTCGCTGCGCGCAGCCTCCATCCCCTTCACCTCGACCTCCGACGCGCCCTGCGCGCCGAGCCGGAGGCCGGCGTACCCCTTGGCTCGACCGCGCCCCTCGCCGGAGGCGTCGTGCTTGAGCCGCGGAATGAAGAAGCGCCGGTAGACCTTCTCGCAGCGGATCCGGAGATGGGACGGGAGGTCGTACTCGCGCCGGATCCGATCGGCGATGGCCGCGTTGAGCGCCTCGGCCTCCGCGGCGCCGAACGCCGTGAGGTCCTCGAAGCTGGCGCCGTCCTCGCGCCCCGAGAGCACGAACACCGAGTCGGTGTCGCCGTAGAGCGTGCGCAGCCCCCGGGCCTCGAAGAAGTCGCGGGCCATCGTGAGGAAGACCTTGCCGAACGACGTGATGGCGCCCGCGAGCTCGGTGCGCGCGTACCGGCACCCCTCGGCGCCGAGGACGCCGTAGAAGGAGTTCTGGAGGATCTTGTACACGTAGGCCGCGGTCTCGTCGCCCGCGGCGAGGGCGGCCTCCCGCTGCTCGGCGTAGCGCGCGATGATCGCCGGCAGGATCCCGGGGAGCCGCTCGAACCGCGCGCCGTTCGGGGCGACCAGGTCCTCGGATCGCGGCGCCCGCCGCGCGGCCCGCGCGTGCGCCAGCGGGTCGATGTTGAAGGTCCGGATGATCGACGGGTACAGGCTGCGGAAGTCGAGCACGAGCACGTTGGCGAACAAGCCCGGCACCGCGTCGAGGACCGTCCCGCCGGCCGCGCCCGACACGTCGCGCTCGACGCGCGGCGGCGGCACGACGCGGCGCGCGCGCAGCTCGGCCGCGTAGATGCGCTCGAACGCGGGGATGCTCGTCCACGCGAGCTCGAGCGAGACCCCGGTCAGCGCCGCGCGCTTCGCGGTCAGGACGTCGAGGCCGGTCCTGGAGAGGATGCGCAGCACCAGCTCCGAGTCCCGCAGGCAGTACGCGCAGAACGCCTCCGGCTCGTCGCGACGGAGCCGGTCGAGCTCGTCCAGCTTGGAGAGACCGCGGGCCGACACCGACTTGCCCTCGCCCAGCACCGCCTGCGCCACGGCCTCGAGGGAGAGATCCTCGAAGCGTTCACCCGAGGCGCGCACGAGGCGCATGGCGTCGAGCGCCGCACGCCCCGGGACCTGGAAGGCCGCGCGGCGCCCCTCGCGCTCGACGAACGACGCCGGCTCGGCGGTCCGCCCCACGTCGAAGGGGACACCGCAGGCAGCGAACCGAGCAGCGAGCACGCGCAGGTCGAAGCGATCACGTTCCAGCCGGTGATCACGTCCGGATCCCGCACCCGGATCCGCGTCGCCAGCGCCGCCAGGAGCTCCGCCTCGGAACGGAACGAGTCCACCCCGGGCACGCCCAGCTCGCGGCCGAGGAACAGCACCTCGCCTGCGCCTCCGGCCCCCGCGAGCGACACGGCCACGACCGTCCCCGCGCGGTCCGTCTCGATGTCGAGCGCCAGCCAGGCCAGCGCGGTCGTGCTCCCGCCCGGCGCGAGCGCGGGCTCGACGAAGACCACGTCGACCCGGCGGCCCTGGGTCGCGAGCCCGCGGAGCACCACCGGACCGCGCAGACCGAGCGCGAGCAGCGACTGGTTGGCCCGAGATCGATCTCGGCCGACCACGGGGAGGTGCGCGGCCTCGAGCGCCCGAACCGCCCCGTCCTCCGCGCCGTGCGCGACCTCGAGCCGCGCGAGCGGGGCGCCGTCGAGATCCGACCAGGGCGCGGGATCCAGCGAGGCGCCGCGAACCGCGCCGAGGGCAGCGCGGCCGTTCGCGTGAGCGACGTAGAGCGCGGGCCTCGGGGCCGTCACCACCGCGGCGAAGCTGCGCCCGGTCTCGAGCCGACCCGTGAGGAAGATGCGTCCGGCCGCGTCGGCCCGACGTGCCCTGGCGCTGGCGTCGCGCTCCTCCTCCCAGGCTGCGACGATGAAGCCCTTCGCCTCCTCCATGAGGGTTTGTACTCCCCCGCGCTGACACCTGGGCCGAAGAGGAAGGGGCTCGCCCCGCCGTCCGACCGGCGTCGCCGGAGCGGCGACGTGAGTACCTTGCCGTATCGCATGTCGTGACGAGGCGTCCGCTGGAAGCACTGCACGCATTCACGTTGTACCTGGCGCAGGCGTATGGCTGCCGCTGGCTTGCGCCGATCGGGACCTCGTCGAGGCCGGACGTCGAGGCCCGGCTGGTCGAAGCAGCCTCCGACGGCAGCGGCGCGGCCGCCCTCGCCTGGTCGAGATCCGCTCGCCAGCATGCCACTCCCACCGCCGAGGAGCTCCGCAACGCCCTGGTCGTGGGCACGCTCCCCGCGTCGGGCTCGGCGCGCGCGAGCGCGATCCTCGATCGCGTGCGGAGCGCTCTCGCGTGTGCGCCGGCCGGGCTCGTGCTGTTCGAGGGGCGCGGGGAGACGCGCCGCGACGACGTGTCGGCCGTCCGCGCGATGCTGGCGGAGCGCTTCATCGTCCCCACGTTCGTCGGGCACGTGTCGCGCCCCGCAGGCGTGCTCGCCGTGCTCGAGCGGCAGCCGCGGGAGCACGCGGACGTCCCGCCTCCGGACGAGTTCCGGGTCGTCGCCATCGTCCCTGCGTTCAACGAGGAGGACATCATCGCCCAGACGCTGCGCGACCTCGCCAGGCAGGGGATCCAGGCATACCTCCTGGACAACTGGTCCGACGACGCGACCGTCGAGCGCGCGCGCCCGTTCCTCGGCGCTGGCCTGCTCGCGATCGAGCGCTACCCGCCGCGGGGACCGTCGGGCACTTACGACCTCGGGCGCATGCTCGCACGCGTGGAGGAGATCGCGCGCGAGCTCGACGGCGTGAGCTGGATCGTCCTCCACGACGTGGACGAGCGGCGGCGCGCCCCCTGGCCCGGCGTCGGCCTGCGCGAAGCGCTCTGGCGCGTGGACCGCGACGGCTTCAACTGCGTCGACCACGTCACGCTCAACTTCTGGCCGACGGACGACGGCTTCCACCCCGACCGCGTCGATCTCGAGGAGCACTTCACGCACTTCGATTTCAGCGCCCACGAGGGGCACTTCCACCAGCGCCGCGCGTGGAAGAACGGAGGCCCTGTCGCGCTCGCCGCCAGCGCCGGGCACGACGTGTCCTTCCCCGGACGGCGCGTCTATCCGTACAAGTTCCTGCTCAAGCACTACCCCGTGCGATCGCAGGCGCACGGAGAACGGAAGCTCCGCGAGCGGCGGGCGCGCTGGAACCTCGAGGAGCGCGGGCGCGGGTGGCACCTGCAGTACGACGAGCTCCCGGACCGCCCCGCCTTCGTGCGCTCGCGCGCGACGCTGACGCGGTTCGACGTGCGTTCGTTCGCGGACGAGTTCCTCATCGAGCGGCTCTCGGGCGCGGGGGTGTTCAGCGTGCCGCCGTGGTGGGCCACTCCCCCGCGGTGGTGACGGACCAAGGAGCGCTGCGGCTATCGGACCCGCACGGTCATCCGGTGACGCGTCGCGAACCCGTCCACGGTCGGAAGCGCGATCGCGAAGGGCTGCTGCCACGCCCACTCGTCCGGCTCGACTGGTATCGGACCCGCGGCTACGTCGTCGACCGAGGTGAACGGCCCCAGAGCGCTGACGGACGCGGTGTAGTACGTCGCTCCCGACCACCGGGGCGCGGGCACCCCTGCCCACGAGAGGTCGGGGATGCGACTCGTCGTGTCACTGGTCACGACATAGTAGCGTGGGTCGGATGTGACGCCCGACTCCAACGAGAGGAGGTAGACCGCGCCGGGGACGGCGGTATAGGTGAAGTCGGTGGAGAGGTCGACCAGGTCGTCGGACCGCGGAGTCGTGAACGCCGCGGCGGTGGGGAGGGTGATGGGGTCCGGCGCTGCAGTCGCTGGCACACCGCGTCGCCAGCCGGACGTGTACCCGGAACTGGACTGCTCGTAGTCGGCATCGACGAAGACGACGGTGAACGCGACGCCGGGCACGTCGGGAGTAGGAATGCTCGCGCGCGAGGAGCCCGGCCAGAAGTCGGCCAGGTGGGTGACCTCACCCTCCCGCCATTCGGCCCTCAGCTGTCCCTCCGCCATCTCGGGATGAGTCGCCTCGATGGAGACCGAGAGCGTCCCGTTCGCGATGGGCTGCAGGGTGGGCGACCCCGTCGGTTCCACCGCGGCGAGCAGGGGCACCCTCACCTCTCCATAGGCGGTGAACGCAGTCGGCCCGCTCGATGTGCCCGTCCACTCGATCGCGCGGATGCTGGCCCACGGCGAGGTATCGAGCCACAGGACGTACGAGGAGTAGAACCCATCGAACGCGGGCTCGCTCACTTTCGACGACATCGCGGTGGTCGTGATCGAGACGCCAGCCTCTCGATCGTCCGTGCGGCCCAGCACCGTTCCGATGATGCGGCTCGCCCCGTCGCTCGAGACGACGACGGGGATGGTCGCCACGGGATCCGGACGCGTCAGACCTTGGTACACGATGCCGGTGGTGCCGTGCGTGGCGGCGAGGTCGTAAGGAGTCGCCGCGCAGCTCGTGTCGAACGACCCGTCGCACGCCGTCACCTGGTCCGCGCAGCCGGTCATCCTGATCAGGCTGCCCGAGAGCGGGCGCCGGTTCAGCGACAGGACGCGGCCGCGGGAGGGTTGGACGTTCGTCGGTTCCGACGACCGCTGGCAACCGGCGACGAGAAGGAGCCCTGCGACGAGAACGTGCGGACGAGTCACGATTCACCTGTTCAATCACTGAACCACGGTCGTCCGGCCATGCGCAAGCGGAAGCAAGCTACGAACGAGAATCGGCGTTCATCCCGCCGTCCTCGGCGCCGGCGTCAACGACACGCCGAGCGTCGCAACGGGCGCAGCGTCCCAGCGGGCCGGCTGCGACCGGCGCACCCGACCGGCCGCGTGCGGATTCCGGCCAAGCCGATCGGCCATTCCGGCCGATGCCGATCACCCGTACCGGCAAGGCGATCACCCGGGGCGTGACGCCGCTGGGTAGGTCTACTTCGCCGGCTTCTGGCCCTTGGTCAA
>Ga0196976_1000805_pt1 | contig 17562 bp, 21 predicted proteins | sample S3v_513CmetaG_FD_148644 | JGI IMG/M metagenome (GOLD analysis project Ga0196976, IMG submission 148644) | Soil microbial communities from Anza Borrego desert, Southern California, United States - S3+v_5-13C | ecosystem: Environmental > Terrestrial > Soil > Desert | place: USA: California...
CCTGGTATGTCACAGGCGGCTATCGCTTGAATAAATTTACGCCTTACCTGACCTATTCCCAGACGCGGCTCAGCCATGGTTCCATCCCAATGTTAAGTGCAGCGAGTGGCCCTCCCTTTGTGGTGGGCCCACTGAACGACATCCTTGTTGCCGTGGTGCGCCCCATCAGGCAATCAACGGTTACTGTAGGCACACGCTGGGATTTTGCCGAGAATGCAGCCTTCAAAGTGCAGCTGGACCACATTATGACCGAAGAGAATTCCAACAGTAATTTCATCAATGTTCAACCCAATTTCGATTATGGTGACTCGGTCAATGTGTTGAGTTTGACGGTGGACTTTGTATTCTGATGATAAGAAATCATATGAAGCTGTATTACTAGTTCAGGTCTGTAGATCCCAATCACTCCTGCAGGGCTGGCATGCAGTTTGAACCCCTGACCTCTCTACAAGTCTGATAAATGCTCGCCATGTGGCCACAAGAGCCTAAATGAGTTTCGCCTAGTCTCAGGCAGCATAAGTATCTCCATCTGATTCGAAAGGAAAAATGAGTTTATGGATTGTCCTGCATGTCGTAATGTTCAGCTTCTCATGTCTGAGAGACAAGGCATTGAAATCGATTATTGCCCCAACTGTCGCGGGGTATGGCTGGACCGTGGGGAGTTGGACAAGATCATAGACCGGTCCACGGAGTATGCCTCGTCAGCCCAATTACCGCCCCAACAGTCGCCTGGACAGCAGCAGCCAGGATACGCATACTCCCAGCCGCATGGGCACCAGCAGCAGCGGCCTTACAAGAAGAAGCGCGAGGGCTTTTTGGGAGAGCTGTTTGATTTTGATTGATGACGGTGAAATGCCAGTTGGGCGAGCTTAAACGCTAGCCTCATGGTAAAGGTCTCAGCGGCTCATTTGGGGGTTTTGCGCTTTTTCGAAGGCTTGGGCTTAGGCGCTACCTTTATTGTGGGGATGCTGAGATCCTGAAAATAATGTTTCTTACGCTTGGGCCGAACAAGCAAAAAATAGAGCACTAACACGACGAGACCGGCTATCAACCAACCCATACTGTCACCCCCTTGATGTCATGCTGTTAAGAAGTCTGCTGCCGCAGCAAAGCTTTTATACCCGCATCATGATACAGCTCTATCTCTTCTACACAAGTTGGCTCCAAACTGCTGCGATTAGTGCTATTACATCAACAGCTTAATCCTAAAAGTGAGCGTAGTCGTGCTTCGTGATGAGGTTCTTGGATTTTTTACAGGGAGGGTTTGGAGGCGCGTGCCGGAATCGAACCGGCGTAAACGGCTTTGCAGGCCGCTGCATAACCACTTTGCTAACGCGCCATTGGGTGGCTAAAACTAAAACGGGGAAAGCGATAGCCTTCCCCGTTTTTCAAACTGGAGCGGGAAACGAGTCTCGAACTCGCGACCTCAACCTTGGCAAGGTTGCGCTCTACCAACTGAGCTATTCCCGCGTAAAGAAGGCAGCATTTTAGCGATTTTCGGCCCGGTGTCAAGGAAACATGACGCTTGCTATCTGACCTGCATGCGGGGCCAGGCGGCCTTAAGATAGTAAGCCATTGAGAGTAGAGTCAAAAATGCTGCAATGTTGATCAACACCTGGCCTATCCATTTCACATTGATTGCACCGATAGGATCGTAATACAACAGGAACAGGATGGCCGCCATCTGTGCCGCCGTCTTGATCTTGCCCAGGAAAGCTACGGCAACGCTGCTGCGCTCGCCCATGCCGGCCATCCATTCACGCAATGCACTGATCGCGATTTCGCGGCCGATGATAATAAGCGCAACAAAAGCGCCGACGCGCTCGAACTCCACCAGCACGATTAAGGCTGCCGCAACCATGAGTTTGTCCGCCACCGGGTCGAGAAAGGCACCGAAAGCAGAAGTCTGATTAAGTACGCGCGCCAGATATCCATCCAGCCAGTCGGTCAGCGCAGCCAAGGCAAAAACGAGCGTCGCTGTAAAATTCACCCAATGCGGTGCAATGGTTTCCGGCGAAGCATAAAAGATCATCACGAATACCGGGATCAGCAGTATGCGCAGTATCGTGAGGCTATTTGGGATGTTCCAAAGCAACTAATGAAGCTCCTGATAAATTTTCTCGGCCAGCATGCGGCTGATGCCTTCCACTTGGGCTAGCTCATCTACGCTGGCATTTTTCACGCCCTCCAAGCCCCCGAAATGCGTTAGCAATTTTTGGCGCCGTTTGCCGCCAATACCGCCGATGTCCTCCAGCGAGGAATGCATACGGGCCTTGCCCCGCCGAGCTCGGTGGCCCGTGATGGCAAACCGGTGCGCTTCGTCGCGAATCTGCTGTAGCAGGTGCAAGCCGGGATTATCCTTGTTGAGGCTGACCGGCGTTTCCCGGTCCGGGAAGAACAGCTGCTCAAGACCTGGTTTACGTTCTTCGCCCTTGGCAATCCCGACCAGAAGAATATCAGGTAAGCCGATTTCCCGCATCACCTCAACGGCAATGCCCAATTGGCCTTTACCGCCGTCAATGAAGATAAGGTCCGGCTGTTTGACTTCCTCTCCGGCTTCGATGGCAAGAGCCATCTTCTTGTAACGCCGGGTAAGCACATCACGCATGGCGGCATAGTCATCCCCCGGCGTAATACCGGTAATGTTATAGCGCCTGTATTCAGAATTCTGCATGTTGCCTTTGTCGAAAACGACACAGGACGCCACTGTCGCTTCGCCCATGGTGTGGCTGATATCGAAACATTCGATACGCTCCGTGTCTTCGTCGAGGTCCAGCGCCTCGCGCAACGCCGTCAGTCTTTCCTGCTGATTGGCTTGCTGCGCAGTGCGTTGCTGAAGCGCGAGCTGGGCGTTGGTCTGGGCCATCTTGAGCCACACACGCTTGTCGCCGATAGGCCGAGTATTGATCTTGATGCGTCGGCCCGCCTGAGCGCTGAATACCTCTTCCAACGTTTCGGTGTCGATTTCCGTGCCGATAATGATCAGCGGTGGGATAGCTTGGGCAACGTAATGCTGCTCGAGGAAGGCTTCAAGCGTCGTAGCGATGTCATAACCTTCCGCATTCTTGGGGAAAAAGCTCTTGTCACCGATATGGCGGCCGCCGCGGATCATGACCAGGTTCACGCACTGATGCCCCTCCTGCTCGCAACAGCCGATAACATCGGCGTCGCTTACAGTGAAATCGCTGACGAATTGCTTAGCCTGTACCTGCCGCAGACTCTGCATGCGGTCACGGTGCACGGCCGCACGTTCATATTCCATATTCTCGGCAGCTTCCTGCATCTTCTGCCCAAGTTCGTCCATGACCTGCTGTTCCCTGCCCTGCAGGAACATGGAGGCATGATCTACGTCATGCCGATAGTCCGCCTCGGAAATATAGCCAACGCAGGGTGCGGTACAGCGTTCAATCTGGTGCAGCAGGCATGGTCGCGAGCGATTGGCGAAAACCGTGTTTTCACAGGTGCGAAGACGGAATACCTTCTGCAGTAGCTGAATGCTTTCACGGACCGCCGTCGAGCTGGGAAAAGGCCCGAAATAGCTGGTGCCCTTGCGTTGCGTTCCGCGATGGAAAGCCAGCCGCGGGAATTCATCGCCGGTAAGCGCAATATAGGGGTAAGACTTGTCATCGCGGAACAACACGTTGTAACGCGGCATGTAGCTCTTGATGAGATTGTTCTCAAGCAGCAAGGCTTCAGCTTCATTGTGCGTAACGGTCGTCTCGATACGGGCAATGTTTGAAACCATGTGCCTTGTGCGCGGCGCCTGTGCTATTTTGGTGAAATAGGAGCTGACACGCTTTTTGAGATTCTTGGCCTTGCCGATGTAGATCACTTCATCCTGCGCGTTCAGCATGCGGTACACACCTGGCAGATCTGGAAGATTCCTGAGGATGGGCTTGGGGTCAAACATGGGGTTGGGTAAATTCATTATTCCGTGCCGGGCACGGATTCCAGCTGAAAATCAGAACAACAGATACCGGCCGCAACCGGTATCCAGCCAACTACTCATCCAGCAAGTCGCCGGCAATCGCCCAATCCTCCATCTCGACTTCCTCGAACACGATGTAGGTATACGACTTGGGCTTGTGTGCAACGCGTTCCAGCGTATCGGTGATCTCTTGCGCAATCTTCTTCTTTTGTTCGCGGGTCAGCGAGCCTGCAATCTTGAGGTTTACATAAGGCATATCATGCTCTCCTTAGTTCATTGCAAATAAGTTCAAACACCTGGTGGAACATGGCGTCAGTCAGACGCCTGGTCTGAGTATTGTAGCGGCTGCAGTGATAGCTATCATAGAGCACATGTCCGCTTGGCAATGCATGTCTCGCTGCATGACCGAACTTAAACATAGCTGGCTTCAGTTTCATCGCTTTCATGACGGCCAGATGGGCGACATTTCCGAGAGCGAGCACCACTGTACTCGTAGGCAACGTGGACAACTCAGCACTCAGGTAGCGGTTGCAGTTGTTGATTTCGTCGCCTGTTGGCTTGTTTTCCGGCGGCAGGCATTTAACCGCATTGCTGATACGGCAGCCGGTCAATTGCAATCCGTCATCGGTCGAAACCGACGTTGCAGCAGTGGCGAACCCATATTTATGCAGGGTTTCATATAGCAATATCCCAGCATAATCACCCGTAAAAGGCCGACCCGTGCGATTCGCACCATGCATGCCAGGAGCCAGCCCCACAATCAGCAGCTTGGGTGCGCTATCGCCAAATGGCGGCACTGGTTTCGCATAGTAAGACGGGTACTCGGTTTTCACCTGATCCAGAAAACCCGCCAGTCGCGGGCAGAGACGGCACTCGCTGTCGAAAATCATATGCTCAATGCTGATGCGGTTGGGTGAGCCAGCAACCGTCCTCGCTCTGGCTGAAAGCTTCGACCGATTCAGGTTGTAAAGTCACATGGTCGATATCGAACCGGTCATGCAACATCCTGCGCAGATTCTCCAGCACTTCATGCCACTCCTGTAAGTCCTGCAAAACCACATGTGCCGATAGCGCGGTGACTTCCGATGACAGTGCCCAGATGTGCACGCTATGCACCTGGTGCACCTGCTTGCTGGTCGTCATGGCCGCGGAAACTTCCTGGATGTCCAGATGGGGCGGCACCCCCTCCATGAGCACGTGTACGGCTTCTCCCAGCAACTTGAGCGTGGAAAACAGGATCAGGGCGCAGATGAAGAGGGAGAGAATCGGGTCGGCAGCCAGCCAGCCGGTAAAATAAATCACCGCACCTGCGGCCAGCGCTGCTGCCGAGCCTAGCAGGTCGCCGAGCACATGCAGGAACGCCGCGCGGGCATTGATGTTGTGCTGACCCTTGTGCAACTGCCAGGCAACGACCATATTGACCAGGATGCCGATGAAGGCGATCAGCATAACTTCCGCACCTTGCACGGGTTGCGGGGACTGCAGACGCTGGATTGCTTCGTACACGATGAAAGCAATCACCACCAGCATGAGCAGGCCGTTAATGGCCGCTACAATGACTTCGGCCCGCATCAAGCCGAAGCTATGCTGGCTTGATGCAGGTTTTCGTGCAATCCATGCGCCCAGCCAGGCCAGCGCCAGGGCAGCGGAATCCGAAAGCATATGACCCGCATCGCCCAGCAGGGCGAGTGAACCGGTCAGCCAGCCGCCGGCGGCCTCCACCAGGGCAAAACTGGCAGTGAGCAGCAGCGGCCAGAGCAAGGCGTTACTGGATATGGGATGATGGTGGTGATCGGTAGTCATATAGGCTGAATGCTACAGGCCGTGCAGGAATAAAAAAAGCAGGCATTTGCCTGCTTATCATTGAATGCCGGTTTTAGCTGGCAGTGTTATCGGATTCCTGCTGCATCTTTGGGTGATGCTTCTTGAACATTTCACGCATCTTTTCGCGCGCAGCTTGCTTCTCACCGGCGTCTACGAAACCGTCACTATTCGCATCCATACGCTTGAAATGTTTTTCCATGCGCTGTTCATGCGAAGTGCGATATTCGTCATAACTCAGCTTGCCATCATTATTGAGGTCCGATTTCTTCATACCATCACCGTGCTTATGACAGGCTTCGCCATCTCCGGCATAGGCAGCACCAAAAGCGAACAAGCTCAGCATTGCAGCCAGCGCAGCAGTTCTTTTGAATTTCATCGTGAATCTCCTAAATCAAAAAGCCAACTCGGCTTGCTACTCAAACGAACTTGATTGCCTAATGGTTGACCAATAAGTGAAGGCGGCATTCTCGCCGGTCTCAGCGATATAATTCACCTCACGCAAAAAAAGGAGCATGTCATGCGACTACGCAACGTATTGTTAGCCTCTCTATTCAGTGTTTGCCCGCCGGCAATTGCGGCCGAACAAATCGTCGTCATTCGCGCCATCAGCGATGATGGTGTTGGCAAAATGATTGGTACCGTCAAGCTGAGCGATAGCGATAAGGGGCTGGTGCTCGATCCTGACATCGGTGAGCTGCCATCTGGAAAACATGGATTTCATATTCATGAGAACCCCAGCTGTGACGAAGCCATGAAAGATGGTAAGCAGACGGCCGGTGCTGCCGCAGGTGGACATTATGATCCAGCCAAAACTGGCGATCATGAAGGCCCAGAAGGCCAGGGCCACTTGGGTGACTTGCCTGCACTAGAAGTCCGGGTTGATGGCAGCGCCACCATCCCCGTTGTTGCCCCTCGCCTCAAGCTGGACCAGCTCCACGGCCGGGCACTGATGATTCATGAAGGCGGCGACAACTATAGTGACAAACCTAAACCGCTAGGTGGCGGCGCTGGGCGCATTGCTTGCGGTATCATTGAGTAAGAACAATACCGGACTAGCTACCCACTGATGCTGAGTTATCGCCATGCCTTTCACGCCGGCAATCATGCCGACGTGCTGAAACACTTTGTGCTCAAGGAAGTCCTGCAATACGCAGCGCAAAAAGATAAACCCTTCTGGTATGTCGATACTCACGCCGGGGCGGGGATGTATGCGCTCGACAAGGGTTATGCGCAGCAGAATGCAGAATTCAAGGACGGCGTCGAACGGTTATGGCATGGCCATGAGCTACCGGCTCCGCTGGTGGATTATGTCGAATTGATTCGCAGGCTGAATCCAAAAGGCGAGCTGAAGTTATATCCGGGCTCACCTGCTATCGCCCGTGAGTTGCTGCGCCAGGACGACCGCATGCGGCTGTTCGAACTGCACACCAACGACAGCAAACTGCTCAGGCAGGAATTCCTTGTAGACAAGCCAAACGCCAACAAGCAAATCGTGATTGAAACCCAGGATGGCTTTGCCGGACTCAAGGCCTTGCTGCCGCCGCTGCCCAAGCGCGCAGTTGTGCTCATTGATCCACCTTACGAGGACAAGAGCGATTACCAGCGGGTTGTCGCGGCGCTCAAGGATAGCCTTGAGCGCTTTGCCATCGGCACTTATCTGATCTGGTATCCCTTGCTGCAAAGGCCTGAGCCCAAGCAAATGCTGGGCAAGCTTACCCGGCTGCAGCCCAAGAGCTGGCTGCACGTCGAACTGCAGGTGCAGAAGCCGATACTGGGAGGCTTCGGCATGCATGGCAGCGGCTTATTCATTATCAACCCGCCCTGGACATTGCCAAAAATCCTCTCCGAAGCCATGCCAACTCTGGTTAAAATACTCGCCCAAAACGAAGGGGCGGATTTCACTCTGGAAAGTCACATCCCCTAACTCGTCTTTCGTTCGTTTACACAAGGAATCACAATGCAAAACAAGACAGGTTTCTCGGGCATGAAGCCCATGGCCGCTATCCTGTTCGGCAGCCGCTGGCTGCAATTGCCGCTTTATCTGGGTCTGATCATTGCGCAAGCAGTTTACGTATTCCACTTCATGGTGGAACTGCTGCATCTGGTGGAAAAGCTGCCCGCCCTGGGTGAAGCCGACATCATGCTGATCGTGCTGGGTCTGATCGATGTCGTCATGATCTCCAACCTGCTGATCATGGTCATTGTCGGTGGTTATGAGACGTTTGTTTCGCGCCTGAACCTCGCCGGCCATCCCGATGAGCCTGACTGGCTTTCACAGGTGAATGCCAACCTGCTCAAGGTGAAGCTGGCCACCGCCATTATCGGCATCTCGTCTATCCACCTTCTGAAAACATTCATCAATGCAGCTAATCTCGATGAGAAAACGCTGCTGTGGCAAACCCTGATTCACATCACCTTTGTGGTGTCAGCCATCGCCATTGCCTATATTGACAAGCTGCTTGGGCATGGGGAGGCAGAAAGCCTGAGCAACTCTGCAGAACAGCACTAGCAAAAAGTGCCGCGTCAGCGGCCCTTTTTTATTTCGTCTATTCAATCAGGCTGGCAATCACGAACCCGATAATGATGCCCAACAACAGGGCAATCGTCAGCGAGCGATAGGTGATCACGTCTTTGGAATAGCCGCGCCGAATGGCGCGAATGGACACCAGATATCCAACCGCATTCAGTGCCCAGATCAAGGGCATGGCCAGCACTTTGACGATGAGCGGGCCGATCAAGGGCACGGTGCCGAGAACAGCGAGCAGCCACAAAAATGCATTGGAGACGACCCCCAGCAAGAGCACCCCGGCTGCCGTGATCTTGATATCCAGGCCATAGTGCAGCCCCGCCCAGGAGAGCACCAGGATCAGTAACCAGATGGGCAGCATGATTTTCCATGCGCCCTGTTTAAAACGCGGAATAAACCCCTTGAGCGTGGCGTGCCAGCGGCGAACGCGAGATTCCTTTTTGGCTTCCTGCGTCATCCGCGTGCAATCCTGTTACACGGCTTCCGCGATGGGAATGACCTTCCTGGGCTTGTAGTCTTCCATCTGATCAAAGCTTAAATAGCGATAGATGTAATCTGCATGATCCTCAATCTTGTTCTGCACCGCATCCAGGTATTCCTGCATCGTGGGGATGCGGCCCAGACGAGCACAGACTGCTGCCAGTTCGGCCGAGCCCAGATAGACGCGCGCATCCTTACCCATGCGGTTATCGAAGTTGCGCGTGCTGGTTGAGAATACCGTTGCACCATCCGCGACCCGGGCCTGGTTGCCCATGCACAGCGAGCAGCCAGGCATCTCAGTACGCGCACCTACCCGGCCAAATACCGAGTAGGCACCCTCTTCCTTGAGCTGGTCGGCATCCATGCGTGTGGGCGGTGCAATCCACAAACGCGTGGGAATGATGCCCGCGTCGTCCAGCACTTTGGCTGCCGCACGGTAATGACCGATATTAGTCATGCAGGAGCCGATGAACACTTCATCCACTTTGTCGCCGACGACGGCTGATAAAGGCTTGATGTCATCCGGATCATTGGGGCAGGCTACTAGCGGTTCCTTGATCTCATTGAGGTCGATGTCCAACACGTAGGCATACTCGGCATCTGCATCCGGCTCAAGCAGTTCCGGCTTGGTCAGCCAAGCTTCCATCGCCTCGATGCGGCGTTGCAAGGTGCGAGCATCCTCATAACCCTTCTCGATCATGTTCTGCATAAGCACGATGTTGGATTGCAGGAACTCAATAATGGGCTCTTTGTTAAGACGTACCGTACAGCCATTGGCGGAACGCTCAGCCGAGGCATCAGCAAATTCGAACGCCTGCTCCACTTTAAGATCTGGCAGGCCTTCGATTTCGAGGATACGGCCATTGAAAACGTTCTTCTTGCCTTGCTTGCCAACGGTCAACTCGCCCTTCTGGATTGCGGCATAAGGAATCGCATTAACCAGGTCGCGCAGTGTGATCCCAGGCTGCATTTCGCCCTTGAAGCGCACCAGCACGGATTCCGGCATATCAAGCGGCATGGCACCCATGGCGGCGGCAAATGCGACCAGTCCGGAGCCTGCAGGGAAGGAAATGCCAATTGGGAAACGTGTGTGCGAATCGCCGCCGGTACCTACGGTATCCGGCAAAATCATGCGGTTCAGCCAGGAATGGATGACGCCGTCACCTGGACGCAGGCTGACCCCGCCTCGGCTTGACATGAATTCAGGCAGTTCGTGCTGCAGCCTGATGTCTACCGGCTTGGGGTACGCTGCGGTATGACAGAAGCTCTGCATGACGAGGTCTGCGCTGAAGCCCAGGCAGGCCAACTCCTTGAGTTCGTCACGCGTCATGGCACCTGTCGTGTCCTGTGAGCCGACCGTGGTGATCTTGGGTTCACAATAGGTTCCGGGCCGCACACCCTTGCCTTCTGGTAGGCCGCAGGCGCGTCCCACCATTTTCTGCGCCAGGGTAAAACCCTTGCCGCTGTCTTGTGGGGGTAAGGGCATGATGAACAGTTCAGAAGGCGGCAGCCCCAGCAGTTCACGTGCACGCGTGGTTAACCCGCGACCAATGATTAGTGGAATCCGTCCACCTGCCCGCACCTCGTCCGGCAATGTGATAGGTACCATAGTGAACTCGGCCACGACATTACCCAGCTCATCCAATATTTTCCCCTCGTAAGGCAGAATGGTGATAATTTCGCCCGTGCTGAGCTTGCTCACGTCACACTGGATTGGAAACGCCCCTGAGTCTTCTGCGGTATTGAAAAAGATCGGAGCGATCTTGCCGCCGATGACAATACCGCCGCTGCGCTTGTTGGGAATATGGGGGATATCCGTGCCCATATGCCATTGCACGGAATTGATCGCGGATTTGCGCGAGGATCCCGTGCCGACGACATCGCCGACATAAGCCAACGGCAGGCCGCGACGCTTGAGTGCTTCGATTTCCATGAGCGCATTAGGCATCTTGTTCACCAGCATGGCCTTGGCGTGCAAGGGGATGTCCGGCCGAGACCAGGCTTCTTGCGCGGGTGAGAGGTCATCCGTATTGGTTTCGCCGGGCACCTTGAATACGACGGCCTGGATTTTTTCCGGCAGCCTAGGCCGTGCCATAAACCATTCTGCATTAGCCCAGGATTCCATGAGCCTTTTCGCATGTTGATTGCCCGCCTTCATCTTCTGGGCCACATCATGAAACGCATCGAACATGAGGATGGTATGGGATAACGCATCGGCAGCCTGGCTGCCGAGTGGGCTATCCAGCAAATCGACAAGAGCCTGCACGTTGTAACCACCGAGCATGGTACCCAGCAACTCCACCGCCTTTTCCGGAGACAATAAGAGGGACATGGCCTGGCCTTTGGCGATGTCTGCCAGGAATGCCGCCTTCACATAGGCCGCCTGGTCCACCCCAGCAGGAACGCGGTCCTGCAGTAGCGCGAGCAGCGTGTGTTCCTCGCCATTGGGCGGATTCTTCATTAGCTCAACCAGCTGGGCGGTTTGTTCTGCATTCAGGGGGAGTGGCGGCAGGTCCTGGGCGGCACGTTCAGCCACATGTTCGCGATAGGCGTTCAGCATAGTCAGATCAGTCACAACGGGAAAACCTCAATTATACAGACGCGCCTAGCCATGAACCATGGCAGGCAGGGTCAATAGAAGTTCTGGGCGAAGGGCGTACTGCAGCTCCTGCCGGAAGCGGACGCTTCCATGTCAGCCAGGAGGGATTGCTCATAGCCTTTGCCGTGCCGAGACTCAAGCGCGGCCCTAACCTCATAAACGCTGACCATGCCATCCTTATCCTGATCCATCTCGCGCAGGTTCTGTTCCACACTGACATATGGCTGGGTCAGGGCCTCTTCGGCCTGCGCAGGTATGAACTGAACCAAGCAATTCAATGCTAGTAGGGCTAATACCATGTGCCTGCAGGGTTTATGCATGACGCGTAATCGGTTATGAGCGTAGATGTTCAGTATATCTAGTTGAACAGAAGAATACGCAAAAGTTCTTTAGCAGCCAGTGCTCACGATTTTTGCCTGGGTAGGTTGTAGGGTAAAATCACGTCTGCCAACCGCTACTCAATAAAGGCCCTTGATGCAACTAACCCCGCTGAATGCCCTCTCCTCTCTCGATGGACGTTACCAAGCCAAACTGGATCCGCTCAGGCCGTACTTCAGTGAGTTTGCATTGATTCGTCACCGCCTGCTGGTGGAGGTTGAGTGGCTCAAGGCTCTGGCTGCCGAACAGGAGATTAGGGAAATCAGCCCATTCAATCCAGAGACCCTCAAGGAACTTGATACAGCAATTGCCGGCTTCGGTGAAGCTGAAGCGGCAGAGGTCAAGAATATTGAGTCGCGCACCAACCACGATGTGAAGGCACTGGAATACTGGCTCAAGCAACGCTTCGAAAGCAATCGCGATATCCAGACCGCCAGTGAATTCATCCACTTCGCCTGCACTTCAGAGGATATCAACAACCTGTCGCACGCGCTGATGCTCAAGCATGCCCGCGACAATGTCATGTTGCCCGTGCTGGATAAAATCATTCATCGGCTGACGGAGCTTGCCCATCAATTGGCAGAAATGCCCATGCTGGCTCATACCCACGGCCAACCTGCATCACCTACGACAGTCGGCAAGGAAATCGCCAATGTGGTATACCGCTTGCGTCGTCAGCGCAAGCAGCTTGCTGAAACGGAGATTCTGGGCAAGATTAACGGCGCAGTTGGCAACTTCAATGCACATTTGTCCGCCTATCCGGAGTTCAACTGGGAAGCGTTTGCCCACAAGTTTGTCACCCGCCTAGGCCTGACCTACAACCCTTACACCACGCAGATCGAGCCGCATGACTATATGGCCGAACTGTATGATGCCATGGCGCGCATCAACACCATTCTCATCGATCTGGACCGCGACATCTGGGGCTACATTTCGATGGGCTACTTCAAGCAGAAAGTGGTAGCCGGCGAAGTCGGTTCTTCCACCATGCCGCATAAGGTGAACCCGATAGACTTTGAAAATTCCGAGGGCAACCTTGGCCTGGCCAACGCCGTGCTGCGGCATATGGCAGAGAAGCTGCCAATTTCCCGCTGGCAGCGTGACCTCACCGATTCAACTGTTTTACGCAATATGGGCGTAGGCTTCGGCTACTCCCTGCTCGGTTACGACTCCTGCCTCCGCGGCTTGGGCAAGCTGGAAGCCAACGCAGCGCAACTGGCGCAAGATCTCGATCAGAATTGGGAAGTGCTGGCAGAGCCTATCCAGACCGTCATGCGCCGCTACGGCCTGCCCAACCCCTATGAACAGCTCAAGGAACTCACGCGCGGCAAAGGGGGTATCAACAAGGATTCGCTGCATGCCTTCATTCTTGGCCTCGACATTCCTCAACAAGCTAAGCAGGCTCTGATCGACATGACACCTGCCACTTATGTCGGCAAGGCGGCGGAACTCGCCAAGCGTATTCAGGACAATGATTAAATGAAAGAAATCCTGGTTCTTTACTATTCCCAAGGCGGCTCGGTGCGCGAAATGGCGCAGCTTGTCGCGCGAGGCGTCGAGAGCGTAAAGGACGTTAGGGCGCGCATCCGGACGGTGCCCAAGGTTTCGGCTAATTGCGAAGCTACAGAACCGGATATTCCGCCAAGTGGGGCACCTTATGCAGAGCTGAAAGATCTTGAGGAATGTATAGGCCTCGCCATGGGTAGCCCCACGCGTTACGGTAATATGGCGACTGCGCTGAAGTATTTTCTCGACGGTACGACATCGCTATGGCTCAGGGGCACCCTCATCGGCAAACCTGCTGCTGTGTTTACCTCTACCGGTTCCCTACATGGCGGCCAAGAGTCCACCCTACTTACCATGATGATCCCGCTCATGCATCACGGCATGGTGATGGTCGGCCTGCCCTATTCTGAGCCAGAACTTACCAGCACGACTTCCGGCGGTACGCCCTACGGCCCTTCGCATGTTGCCGGCACTGCCGATGACAGGCCCATCTCGAATGACGAACGCAAGCTATGCATTGCGCTTGGTAAACGCTTGGCTGAAACAGCATTAAAACTATCCGCATGATTCGGCTGCTGCGCGTAGGCGCCGGCTCCAGCCTGATCGCATTGATTTTCGTCTGCCTTGCTTGGGGGGGCTGGATTGCCCCGCTGAAACCCGAAGGCTCCATGCTCATCCTGAAGGCTCTGCCATTGCTGTTGCCATTACCTGGCATCCTCTATGGCAAGCGCTATACCTACCAGTGGTCCTGCATGTTCATCTTGCTCTACTTTACAGAAGGCGTGGTACGTGCCTGGACCGATGAAGGCGCCTCTGCCCAGATGGCTGCTATCGAAATGCTGTTGTCTCTGGCATTTTTCACCTGCGCCATATTTTACGCACGTTTGACCGGAGCCCCTCGGGAATCCAAAGCCAAGAGTTAGACCCTTCATATATAATTCCGCCATGCGTATCCTTCTCTCCAACGATGACGGCTATTTCTCCCCCGGCATCAACACGCTTGCCGAGCATCTGTCATCCATCGCCGAGATCGTGGTAGTCGCCCCCGAACGAGACCGTAGTGGCGCCAGCAATTCCCTAACACTCGATCGCCCGCTCACTATTCGGAAGACTCGCAATGGCTTTTATTACGTCAACGGCACACCGACGGATTGTGTGCACCTTGCCGTCACCGGTCTGCTGACCGAGCTGCCGGACATGGTGATTTCCGGCATCAACGATGGCGCCAACATGGGTGACGACACCATCTACTCAGGCACTGTGGCAGCAGCGATGGAAGGCTATCTGCTGGGCATCCCCTCCTTTGCCGTTTCGATGTCGCGCCATAATCCGCAGTATTTTCTGACGGCTGCCAAAGTAGTCGAGGACCTCGTTAGGCATTACGAAAAGACAGGCTTCCCCCCGCCATTGCTGTTGAATGTCAACGTGCCCGACATCCCCTATGAAGAACTGCGCGGCATGGCAGTGACGAGATTAGGCAAACGTCATAAGGCTGAGCCGGTTATCAAGTCAACCACACCTCGCGGTGAAACCGTTTACTGGGTAGGCGCTGCAGGCAGCGCACAGGATGCAGGCCCTGGCACCGATTTTTATGCAGTTGAAAATCAGCAGGTCTCGATCACGCCCATGCAGATCGACCTTACGCAATATAAACAGCTTGATGCCGTGCAGAATTGGCTCACACTGAGAACGGACACAAAAACAAGCGTAGAAGGATAAGTTGGCAACATGAGCATTGTAAAACCCGGCATCGGGATGACTTCCCAGCGTACACGCGAACGTATGCTGGCCCGACTACGAGAACAGGGGATCAAGGATGAAGTCACGCTGGCAGCCATGGGAACCATCCCGCGTCATAATTTCGTGGATGAAGCAATCGCGTCGCGGGCCTATGAGGATGTGTCACTGCCCATTGGCTATGGTCAAACCATTTCGCAACCTTACATCGTTGCCCGCATGACGGAAATCCTGCGAAACAACGGTCCTCTGAACAAGGTGCTGGAGATCGGCACGGGCTGTGGTTACCAGACGGCGATACTGTCCAAGGTGGCCAAGGAAGTGTACTCTCTGGAGCGCATCAGTCCGCTGGTGCTCAAGGCCCGCAATCATTTGCGCAAGCTCAAGCTTGCCAATATCAAGCTCAAACATGCGGATGGCACCATTGGCTTGCCCGATTTTGCTCCATTCGATGGCATTATGGTTACCGCAGCATCAGCCCATGTTCCGCATGAATTGCTGGAACAGTTGGCCGTTGGTGGGCGCATGATTATTCCCGTAGGCACTGAGACCCAATATTTGCAACTCATCGAACATATCAAGACGCCAGCAGGTTCTGAATACCGACAAGCCAAACTTGAGGCGGTGAAATTCGTACCTCTGCTGGGGGGGACGAGCTGATGCGTAAATCTAGCGGATGGTGGCTGGTATTTCTGGTCATGGCAGGTTGTGCGGCTGTTGAACCGGCACCCGTTGAGGAACGCAAGCCGACAGCAAAACCTGCTCCCGCTGCCACTAAACCTGCAACGACTGCCAAAGCCGGGGCTGCCACGGCGAAAGGCAAGGACTGGCGCCCGGAGTCTTATGTGGTTAAACGCGGCGATACGCTATATAGCATTGGTCTTGAATTCGGTTACGACTATCGCGAGATTGCCAAGGCCAACAATCTCAATCCGCCTTATGCGCTATATGTCGGGCAGAAACTCAATCTCAAGGGCCTGCAGTCCGATGGCACGGGGACTCCAATTGCCGAGGCGCCAAGCGGGAGCACCGATGGCGATGTAGTGGTCACGCCGCTCAATACCGTTGGCCCCATAAGCGCACAACCTCCAGTAGAAGCAACACCTCTACCGCCACCACTTCCCGTGATTTCCGAGCCCAAGGCCACCCGTCAGCCTTACAGCCTGCAGGCATTGAACGCGCCACCACCTGCACCTACCCAACAACCCAGTTCTTCTGCTGCAGCTCCTGCAGCCCCTACCCCGCCTGCGGCACCTGCCTCACCCGGAGATCCCGCAAAACCAGCTGTCGCAGCGACCCCAACAACTGCCCAACCACCAGAAACACCTGCCCCACCACCTGAGGGAACTGCTGCAGGGGGTGCGGGCGAGTGGTTATGGCCCACACAGGGTAAGGTCATCAAGGGCTTCAGCGATTCCGGATCTGCGCGTGGGATCGATATTGCCGGCACTATGGGCCAGCCAGTGGTAGCCGCAGGGCCAGGCAAGGTTATCTACAGTGGTGCCGATTTACGCGGCTATGGCAAGCTCGTCATCATCAAGCACGATTCCGCCTTCCTTTCTGTTTATGCACATAACAGCAAGATCCTGGTGAAAGAAGGCCAGCAGGTTGCCAAGGGGCAAAAAATCGCCGAAATGGGCAATACAGATACAGATCAGGTTAAACTCCACTTCGAAATCCGTCAGCAGGGCAAATCGGTGGATCCGATGAATTTCCTGACCGGCAATCCCGGCTAACCAAGCAACAATAAGAGGGGTATCACATGGAAGACAGCAAACCCGATTCCCTGCTCAGTACACTCGCAGCTGTTGGCCGCTTTGGACTCATGCTCCTCGGCATCATCGGGATTTCCGTCGAAATATTCCGCGACAATGGCTGGCTCAAGCAGTTGATCGGCAAAGCCTTTGCCTCCCCCGGCACCCTGCTACTCATCCCGCTCGGCATTGGCGTGCTCTTCCTGCTCAACAAGGTCATCACTGACGGTGCTGGCAAGGCATCCAAAAAGGGCGATATTCCCCTCTACATCATGATGGCCGTAGGCGCGTTTTTCCTATACCGCATCATTACGACCGGGTCCTTTTAATCCTGGCATTAATTGATTGGCGTAGGCTTTCCAAGCCACTGCAGCACATGGAAAAAGGGCCACGCCATAGTGGCCCATCCTCTTTCTTGCCGTTCACGCTTTACTCCTGTGGCACTCCATCTACTATAAAGACGCGGTATTGCGCACCCTTAACCGGTGCTGCCTGGCCTCCTGATAGCGTGGGCTGAAGTACCACGCCTTCGCGTCCTCCATCGTTGGGAAATGATGGATGAGGCACCCCTCGAAAGAGGCGCCTTCAAGAATTTCCAAATTACCGTAGCGGACGATAGGCGTAACAGGATGCCCTTCTCGAGCGAGAGGGGCTTGGCTTGCGTATATCTCCATTTCTGAGGGATCCGTCGTGCGCTCGCGTATCATCACGACATAAGCACTCATGCTGCGTCGCCTGAAGCCAGAAAGGCAACAAGGGCCTTGGCTGCAGCCGTTGATGAGGCAGGATTTTGACCGGTTATCAAAAGGCCGTCGCGAATGGCATAGGG
>Ga0196976_1000806_pt1 | contig 17533 bp, 18 predicted proteins | sample S3v_513CmetaG_FD_148644 | JGI IMG/M metagenome (GOLD analysis project Ga0196976, IMG submission 148644) | Soil microbial communities from Anza Borrego desert, Southern California, United States - S3+v_5-13C | ecosystem: Environmental > Terrestrial > Soil > Desert | place: USA: California...
ACCAGTAGAACTTGCCGTTCCGCTGGACGGCCTGCCCCGCCCACGCGTCCTGGCTCGCCCAGCTGAACGTGCCCAGGGAGAGCGGCGACCCGTGATCGGTCCAGTTGACCATGTCGGCGGAGGAGAAGACCCGCCAGTCACGCATCGTGAACCACGTCGAGCCGTCCTCGTCGTGGCCGGTGTAGACGTAGACCCGGCCGTTGTGGACGAGCGGCGCCGGATCGGCCGTGTAGATCGTCTGGACGATCGGGTTGTCGGCGCGGGTGTCCGGTGCGAACAGCGTCGCGACGCAAAGGATCGAGGTGACCCAGAGGGCTCTCCGCATGATGTGCCTCCTCCCGTCACCCCGAGGTGACGGTGCTCCTGCGATGAAGCGCGGGTCGGGGCCCGTGTCCCGTGTCCGCGGGCCCCGACCCGCTCGCGCCCGTGCTCAGGGCGTCGAGACCGTGAAGGACTCCACGGTCACGGACCCGCCGAGCGACGACGTCGCGTAGTTGAAGATCCCGTACCGGTAGCCCATGAAGAACTGCCAGGCGTTCCCCATGGTGTACGTGCCGAGCTGCGTGTAGTTCACGCCGTCGGTGCTGTACGAGAAGCGCCCTTGCCTGCCGGTGCCCGGGCGGATGTCGGCGGCCAGCCGCAGCCAGATCCTCCCGCCGGAGACGGGCGCGCTCGTCACCTCGGTCCCCGTCGAGACGGTGGCCCAGCTGCCGTTCATGTTGAGGTTGTTGACGAAGGCGACGCGGGTCGCGCCGGCGTCCCGCCGGACGCCCACCCAGGCGGACAGGTCGCGGAACAGCGCGAGCCCGGCGCGATCGCCGTCGCGCATCCCGGAGTAGTTGAGCACGATCGTCGCCGTGGACGTCGGGCCCAGGATCCGGTGCGTCAGCGTGTTGCGCGCCTGGTACAGGTCGTTCGTCACCGTCGCCGTCTGCAGCCGCAGCCCGCTCCCGACCGACCAGCGGGTGTTGTCCGGGTTGTGGTTCCACTCCCACTCCGGGCCGAGCGCCGTCCCGGTGAAGGTGTCGGTGCCGGTCGGCGGCTTCACCGCGCGCGGCGGCAGAGGGAGGTTCGGGCGCGGATAGGTCGCGCCCCAGGCGCCGTTGACCGTCCGGATGACCGGCCAGTCCGAGACCCAGTCGATCGGCGCGAGCACCGGGACGCGGCCGCCCGGGTATGCGTCGATGAACGCCATGTAGTACCAGTCGCCGTTCTGCGTCTGGACCATGCCGCCCTGGTGCGGGACCCCGGAGCCCGGGACGGGCGTGCCCATGTTGAGCAGCACCTGCTGGATCGTGTACGGGCCCGACGGGCTCGTGGAGCGGAGCACGTACTGCCCGTTGGCCGGCCGCGTAAGCCAGATGTAGTAGAAGCCGTTCCGCTTGTAGAACCGGGCGCCCTCGAGCGTCCCGATGCTCGACGGCGTCGTGAACACCTGCTGCGAGCGCACCTGGCTGAACCCGTCGGCGGAGAGGTCCTCCCACAGGACCGGGTTGGTGAAGGTGGACGGCTGAGGTCCGCCCTGCGAGCTGCCGCCGGTGACCGTGATGCCGCAGATCTTCGGGTTGTCGGGGCCGCCCGCACGGGTGAACTGGATCACGACCTGGCCGCTCGCGTTCGCCGTCGTCTGGAACGTCCGGGCGATGGCCCGGTTGGCGCCGCCGGCGGCCGCGAAGATGTCGAAGGCGGTCAGCACCGTCGCGCCGTTGATGGCGACGTTGAACGTCCGCTGCCCCGCGGCCGTCCAGTAGCTCTCCTGGAAGTAGAGCGTGACCGTCTGCGCGCTCCCGGGCGTGCGGTTCGGGATCGTGTAGGTGAACTCGCCGTACCGCTCGGTCTGGAAGACGGCCTGCGGCGGCACGGGGGAGGGCACGAGGGAGGTGTCGATGGTGTTCGTGGTCGAGTACGTGCTCCCGCCGGAGAAGGAGGCGTCCGCGACGAAGCTCCCGCTCGCCTACGTGTTTCCGCCGGAGAAGGAGGAGTCGGCGCCGAAGCTGCCGGTCGCCGTGCCGCCCGCGTTGATGGAGACGGTGCTGCCCGACGGCGTTCGCGGCCCCGTCCTCCAGGGGCTCGCCGCCGTCCATCTCGGGGCCGCACGCAGTCAAGGTCGCGGCGAGCAGGGTCACGGCCAGAACAGGTCTGCGGGTCACGGAGTCCTCCTCGGCGGCACGGACCGCCTCTGGACAGATCGCGAGGGATCGAGCGCCAGGCCACGGGCTGCAGGCGCGGAAAGGGTCCACCACGGGTCAATGCCTCGCTTCACCGCCTCGCGAAGCGTGTGAGCGTTCACATTCGCGTTTCTTCGGCCTATCGCACGCGGCGAACTTCGCGGTCAACTCCCCCATCCAAACCGCTCGCGAACCCCCTGCCGCGAAGCGCGAATTTTTCGTCCGGACCACGATCGAGCGCTCTCCGCCGGCGCGCCCCGGAACGCGTTTGCCGCCGACCCCGGGAGGCGCTACATCGCTCCGAAGCACGTCAGCCCGGGAGCGCCGGCGTTGGACCTCTACCAGCTCAAGACGTTCGTGGCGGTCGCGCGCGAAGGCAGCATCACGCGCGCCGCCGAGGTCGTGCATTTGAGCCAGCCTGCCGTGAGCGCACACGTGAAGGAGCTCGAGGACGCGCTCGGCCTGACGCTGTTCGAGCGCACCTCGCGGGGCATGAGCCTGACCGCGGACGGGCGCCGTCTCCTCGCGAAGGCGGAGCAGACGCTGGCGGCGCACCAGGAGTTGATGGCGGAAGCCGCGCGCAGCCGAGGGACGCTCACGGGCAGGCTGCGCCTCGGCGCAGGCACCAACTCGGACCACGCGGTCATCGGTCGCCTCCTCACCACGATGGCCGAGCGCCATCCCGACGTCGAGGTCACGCTCAAGCACGCGCGTTCGGCGGAGATCCTCGCGGGGCTGCGCAACGACACGCTCGACGCGGGCGTCTACAACGAGGGCGGCGACGCCGACCGCGACCTGGCCACGATCGAGGTCTCGCGGTTCGAGGTCTTCCTGGTGGCCGCGAAGGGGATGTTCGACGCGTCGGAGCCGCTCGACTGGAAGGCGCTGGCGGCCGCGGCGTGGATCTACCCGCCCGCTGCGGCGTGCTGCGGACGCGCCGCCGAGGGCCTGTTCCGGGCCCGCCAGATCCGCCCCGCGCGCGTCATCGGCGTCGACACGCAGCCGATGATCCGGACGCTCGTCGCGAGCGGCCTCGGCGTCGGGCTCCTGCACGCCCCCGCCGCGGACGAGGCGCGGCGCGCGGGCGAGGTCGAGCTGCTCTGCGCAGCGGAGGCGCCGGTGCGGGTGCTGTTCGCGCACCTCGCCCGCCGGAAGGAGGACCCCGTGCTCTCCGCGGCGGCGTCGATCATCCGGGCCGGGCGGCGACCGTAGCCGGGGCGGCCTCCCGGGATGTCGCAGGCCGCGGCCATCCACATGCCGCTCAGCGCCGCGAGGACGCCGGCCGAAGCGAGCACGCGCCCGGCGCGGCGGTGCCAGTGCGGCCACCGGCGGCGCACGCCGGCGGAGAACTGGAACGCGCCCAGCAGGCTGTAGAGCGTCGCCAGGCACGGCGCGCGCGCTCATGGCGCGGTCACCCGGGCCGCGAGGTAGAGGCCGACGCCGAAGATGGTGTGCGTGGCGAGGCTCTTCACGGAGTTGAACAGCGGCTTCGGCGTCTTCCGCGAAGCGATCCCCGCGCCGAGCGCCGGCTGCAGGACGAGCAGGGGCGCCGCCACGGTGACGACGCCGACGAGCAGCGGCGGCCCGATGGTCGGCGCGTGCGTCCACTCGAGGCCGAAGAGCGCGAGCAGCACTCCGGCGAACGAGACGCCGATCACGTAGTGCGTGGCCCAGCCGAGCGCCCGCTCGCCCGGGACCGGCGCCGTCCGCGCGATGCTCTCGTGGACGAAGCGGCCCCTGGGGAGGTGACCGATCCAGCGACCGAGCATCGCGAAGTCGAGCGAGGGGATCCCGAACCGCCGGAGCAGGGCTGCCCAGGCGTCCATCACCAGGGTGGCGCCGGCGCCGATGACGATGGTGCGTACGATGAATTCCATGCGGTGACGAGTAGCGCTGGAGCGGGGCGCCCGGAACTCGCGTCTTTGGAGGGCTGCCCTCGGCGGCGCCGAGGGCCTCATCGGGGTGCTCACGCTCCTCGTCCACCGCGAGGAGCGCTGAGCCCGCCCGCGTCACGTCGCGCCTTGGCCGTCCACCCGCACCGCCCTCAGCACGTGATCTCCCTCCGTCACGGGCCCGTGCAGGTCGACGACCCCGACCTCCTCGAACCGTGCGGCGGCGGCCGCTTCGACCAGCTCGCTCGCCTCGTGATGGTGGAACCCGTGCTGGGTGATGCCGCCGAACGAGCGGAGCTTTCCTGGTCCGGAGAAGCCGACCGACAGCAGCCCGCCGGGCCGGAGCACCCTGTGCAGCTCCGAGAAGGCGCGGCCGAGGTCGGGCCAGAAGTAGACCGTGTTGGTGGACGCCACAACGTCGAACGTCGCATCCGGGAACGGAAGCGACTCGACGCCCCCGAGCTCGAGGCGGAGCTCCGACCCCGGCAACCTGGCTCGCCGCTTCTGCATCCACGCGACCGAGACCTCCGACGGATCGACGCCGGCGAGCACCCGCACCCCGCGCCGGTAGGCCAGCTCGAGCAGGATTCCACCCCCGAACCCGACGTCGAGGAGCGCGCATCCGGGAGGGAAGTCGATGCCCTCCAGCGTCGCCTCGACGAGCGCCCGGTTCCCCCGGTTGAGGATCCGCGTCATGACCGTCCGGCCGAACCACCCGCTCGGGCGGGCCAGCTGCCGGGCGACTGCGCTCGCGACGGGGTAGAGCAGGCGGAGCAGCGCGGCGCTGCGCATCGAGGGTCCTCCCGGAGGATGCGCACGCTCGCATCCCCCGCCGCGCGCGTCAACGCCGAGCGGCGGACCCGCGACGCTGGCCCGGGCGGGCGCGCACCCGCAGCGCCTCGGCGATCTGGTAGCGTGCGCACCGCACCCGCGAGGCCCCATGAGCAAGGCGACCCACCCCGAGATCCTCACGTCCCACCTCGGCTACTTCTGCGACGCGCCCAAGACCTGCCTGCTGCGCAAGGACCGCGTCCACCACCCGGCGCTGACGGCGTTCCAGGTCCAGTGCATCGAGAACAACTGGCCCCATCCGAACTCCGAGGCCTGGGAGGTCGTCGCGACGATCGCGGCGCGCGAGGTGGACTCACCGCTCGGCGCCTACCTGGTCGGCGACTTCGGCGCGGTGCGGCGGCCGGGCGTCTACCGCGTCGTCGCCGTGGTCGAGGGCGATCTCGACCCGACCGACTACTCGTACCCGTTCCTCGTCCACGACGAGGCCCTCTCGCTCCTGCCGCGCGCCTTCCTCGACTACCTCCGCGCGCAACGGTGCGGCGAGGCGGTCGCGGGGTATCACGGTCCGTGTCACCTCGACGACGGCGTACGCTCGGACGACGGGCGCCCCGTGGACGCGACCGGCGGCTGGCACGACGCGGGCGACTGCCGGAAGTGGCTGGCCTTCACCACGCTCCCGCTCGGCGGCCTCCGCCGCCTGCTCGCCGAGCGGCTCGCCCGCGGGGAGCCGGAGCTGGCGCGCGGGTGCGTGGACGAGCTCGCCCACGGCCTCGCCTTCATCCTCAAGGTGCAGGACCCGGACACGGGGATGATCTGGGAGGACGTGGGCGGCGGCGCGGTGATCGACCCGACGCGGCCCTGGTGGTTCGAGAACTTCTCCGGCTGCGCCGCCTCCAACCAGGACAACCGGTTCACCGACAACAGGCCGGGGAGCGGCGACGAGCGGCTCGTCCGCGTGACGTACAACCCGGTGGTGCAGTGGATCAACGTCACGTTCCTCGCCGCGGGCGCCGGCGCCGTCGAGGCCGCGCACCCGGACCTCGCCCTCCGCGCGCGCGCGGCGGCCCTCCGCTGCGCGGCCTTCATGGAGCGCCCGGACCGGTCGCGGTTCCGCCCGAAGGACGTCGCCGTCCCCGACGACCTCGAGGAGCGGACGCTCTGCCTCGCCTGGAAGCTCTCCGCGCTCGTGGCGCTCGCGGGCGTGGAGGGCGGCGTCGCTGGGCCGTGGGGCGCGCGGCTTGCGTCGGCGGTTCCCGAGCTCATGGGCCGGCAGGAGAGGGGCGCCGGCACGCCGTCCGGATACTTCTACGATACCGCCGCGCGGACCGAGGCCTATGCCTCGGTCGTCTACGCGGCGCAGCCCGCCATCGCGCTCCTCGATCTGGTCGAGGCGTTCCCGGACACGGCGCTCGCGGCCCCCGCGCGCGAGGCGCTGGCGCGGTACTTCGACGGCTTCGTGGTCCCGCTGGCGGGCGCGTCGCCGTTCGGGATCGTCCCCTCCGGCTTCTACCCGCAGGCCGCGCGCGACGCGCGCCTCGCGGCCGGGAGCCGGGACGTGTTCCACGCCTTCGGAAGCCCTGGCTCGGCATCCGACCCCGCGCACTGGTATCGCTTCTTCCTGCCGGCGGACACGAAGCACGCGATGAACATCGGGACGAACGGGCACGTCGCCTCGCACGCGCACGCGCTCGCGCAGGCGTCCAAGGTGCTCGGGGAGCGGCGGTACCTCGAGGTCGCCCTCCGCCAGCTCGAGTGGATCGGCGGCGCGAACCCGTTCGGCGCCTGCCTCGTGAACGGCTTCGGGTTCGGGAACCCCGTCCCCCACAGCCGCTTCCTCGGCGCGATCCGCGGCGGCATCTACAACGGCTGCGCCGGGGACGTCTGGGACCGGCCCCTCCTCGACGTGGAGGGCAAGCTGGACTGGCGCACGACGGAGTTCTGGAGCGTGCCGCTCGCCGGGGTCATGTCCGCGCTCGCCTACGTCCTGCCGGGCGAGGTGAGGCCGGAGGCGAGGATCGGGCGGAGGTGACGGACGGCCGCCCGCGCGCGCTGCCGTCCCACGTGGGACGCGGCTCGACCCTGGGTGCCGGCACGATCCCGTGTCACGATGGGTGCGATGTCGCACGCAGCCCATCGTGAACGGACGTCCGAGCGACAAGGGGAGAACCGCGCATGAAGAACGTGAGCTTCGCTGCTTGTCTCGTCGTGGTCGCAGGGCTCGTCACCTCGACGCCGGCGGACGCCGCCCCGCGCGTCCAGCTCCGCGTGGCGACGCCCTTCGCCTCCGGCCACATCCTCGCGGACACGGCGTACAAGTTCGAGGAGGTCCTGGAGTGCTGGTCGCGCGGCCAGATCGACGTCACGGTCTCGACCGCCGTGATGAACGAGCAGGCCATCGACCCCGCGATGACGAGCTGCGACGCGACGGCGCGCGTGGCCGACATCATGCTGACCGGGGGGCAGCCGCTCCAGGACTGGGCGCCGAGGTACTTCTTCTTCAACGGTCCCTACGTCATCGCCGACTACGATCACTTCCAGCGCGTCTGGGAGAGCGACCTCGGCGACGAGGCGCGGCAGCTCATCCGCGCCAACGCGAACCTGGTCTCGCTCGGCACGGTGTACCGCGGCTTCCGCCAGTTCACCTCCAACGCGCCGATCACCGGTCCCGCCGACCTCGTCGGCCTGAAGCTGCGGCTCCCGTCCGTGCCGGACTGGGTCGCGGTCTGGAGGTCGCTCGGCGTCGAGCAGGTGATCGTGCCGCTGCCCGGCATCTACGCGGCGCTCGCGGACGGGACGGCCGAGGCCTCCGAGGGCGACCTCACGCAGATCAGCAGCCTCAAGCTGAAGGAGGTGCAGTCGCACCTCAGCCTCACCAGCCACCTCGTCGGCTTCGGCATGGTCCTCGGGAACGAGTGCTTCCTCGAGGACCTCAACCCGGCCGATCGATTCCGCGTGCGCATGGCGATGGCGTACGCCACGGAGTGGGCCACGCAGAAGACCAGGGATCAGGAATCCGCGCTGCGCGCGGCGCTGCAGGCAGCGCCGAACGGCATGACCGTCGTGACGCCCGACGCGGCCGCGATCCGCGCCGCGGCGAAGCCCGCCATCGACGCCCTGTTCGCCACCAAATGGACCGTGACCACCTGGGAGGAAGTGCTCTCGAAGTAGGCGCGGGCACGTTGCCGTGCGCCGACGGGTGAGCTCGGCGCCAGACCCGGCGCCGAGCTCGAGCCGCGGCTCGCGCGCGCGTACCCCGGAATCCCCACATCACCCGACACCGGGAACCCGTAAGGAGGTGCATACCCTTGCGGGCCTGACTCTCACGTGTCAGGCTGCCCACCCCACGACCGCTCCATCGGCCCGCTCTGCGGGCTCCCTCGCAGGAGACTCCTATGCACAGGTTCGCCCGAGTCGTCGCCACCCTCGCAGTCGTCCTGCTCGGCGGCTGCAAGTCGCAGAAGGCGTCCGAGCCCACGACCGTGAAGCTCGGCGTGTTCGAGCCGATGACCGGCGCCAACGCCGCCGGGGGCGCGATGGAGGTGGAGGGCATCAAGCTCGCCCACGCCATGTTTCCGACCGTGAAGGTGGGCGACAAGGAGCTGAAGGTCGAGCTCGTCCTCGTCGACAACAAGTCGGACAAGGTCGAGGCCGCGAACGCGGCGCAGCGGCTCGTGGACCAGGAGAAGGTCACCGCGGTCCTCGGCTCCTGGGGGTCGTCGCTCTCCATGGCGGCCGGCCCGATCGTGAAGGAGAAGCAGATCCCCGCGGTCGCCATGTCGGCGACCAACCCGCTCGTCACGAAGGGCAACGACTACTACTTCCGCGTCTGCTTCATCGACCCGTTCCAGGGCACGGTGATGGCGAACTACGCGGCGAAGGAGCTGCAGGCGAAGAAGGCGGTCATCGTCCGCGAGGTCTCGAACGACTACTCCGTCGGCCTGGCCCGCTTCTTCGCCGATCAGTTCAAGAAGCTCACCGGCGACGAGGCCGCCATCCTCTCCGAGCTCAACTACAACACGGGCGATCAGGACTTCACGGCGCAGCTCACGACGCTCAAGGCGATGAAGCCCGACGTCATCTTCGCGCCGGGCAACTACACGGAGAGCGCGCTCCTCATCAAGCAGGCGCGGGAGCTCGGCATCACGGCGCCGTTCCTCGGGGGCGACACCTGGGAGGCGACGGAGTTCCTCGACGTGGGCAAGGACGCGGTCGAGGGCGCCGTGCTCTCGACGTTCTTCGCGACCGAGGTGCCGATCACCGAGACGTCGAAGACGTTCCTCGACGCCTACCGCAAGCAGTACTCGAAGGAGCCGGCCGCGGTGACCGCCCTCGGCTTCGACGGCTACCTCGTCGTGCGCGCGGCCATCGAGAAGGCCGGCACGCTGGAGGGCCCGAAGCTCCGCGACGCGCTCGCCAGCACCTCGGCCTTCCCCGGGGCCGCCGGCCTCATCACGTTCGACGCGAACCGCGACGCGACCAAGAGCGCGGTCATCAAGGTCGTCAAGGGCGGCAAGTTCACGTACCTGACGACGGTCCAGCCCTGACCTGACAGCCTGCCGGCGGCCCGGGGCGTCTGCCCCGGCGCCGCCCCCGGCGCGCCATGACGCTGCCCCTCTTCCTGCAGCACCTCGCGAACGCGCTGTCGCTCGGCAGCCTCTACGCGCTGATCGCCATCGGCTACACGATGGTGTACGGCATCCTCCGGCTCATCAACTTCGCGCACGGCGACGTCTTCATGCTGGGCGCGTACCTCGCGTTCTACGGCGCGGCGATCTTCCTCCTGCCCTGGTGGGCGACGCTCCTCCTCGCGCTGCTCGTCACCGCCGCGTTCGGCGTGGGCCTCGAGCGCGTCGCCTACCGTCCGCTGCGCGACTCGCCGCGCATCTCCGTGATGATCAGCGCCATCGGCGCCTCGTTCCTGATCGAGAACGTGGGCATCGTGCTCTTCGGCGGGCGGCCCAAGGGCGTGACCGTGCCCGAGGTCATGAACGTGAAGATCGAGCTGGGCGGCGTCTCGGTGATGTCGGTGAGCGTCGTCATCCCGCTCATCACGTTCGCCGTGCTCGCGGCGCTGGTCTTCGTCGTGCAGAAGACCCGGACCGGGATGGCGATGCGCGCCGTCTCGACCGACCTCGACGCCGCCCGCCTGCAGGCCATCGACGTGAACCGCATCATCTCCTTCACGTTCGGCGCCGGCTCGCTCCTGGCGGCGCTCGGCGGGATCATGTGGTCGTACAAGTACCCGCAGCTCAACCCGCTCATGGGGACGATGCCGGGCCTGAAGTGCTTCATCGCCGCCGTGATCGGCGGGATCGGCTCCATCTCCGGCGCGGTGCTGGGCGGGTTCCTGCTCGGCGCGATCGAGCTCCTCACGATCGCGTTCCTGCCGACGCTCACCGGGTACCGCGACGCGTTCGCCTTCGTGCTCCTCATCGTCGTGCTGCTCGTGAAGCCCTCGGGGCTTTTGGGCGGGACGCAGGTCGAGAAGGTGTAGGGGATGACCGTCGACACGGCTCAGCGGCGAAGGCGCCACCACCTCCTCACCGCGGCGGCCGCCGTCGCGTTCGCGCTGTTCCTCCTCGTCGCGGACCGCACCTTCGACGCGTTCTCGCTCCGCGTCCTGAACCTCTGCGGCATCTACGTGGTGCTGGCGCTGTCGCTCAACCTCGTCAACGGGTTCACGGGGCTCTTCTCGCTCGGCCACGCCGGGTTCATGGCGGTGGGCGCGTACACCTCCGCGCTCCTCACGATGACGCCTGCCGAGAAGGAGCTGAACTTCTTCCTGGAGCCGATCGTCCCGTGGCTCGCCGCCGTGACCGTGCCGTTCCCGCTGGCGCTCGTCGCCGCCGGGGCGGTGGCCGCGGCGCTCGGGTTCGTCATCGCCGCGCCCGCCCTCCGGCTCCGGGACGACTACCTCGCCATCGCGACCCTGGGGTTCGCCGAGATCATCCGCGTCGTGCTGACCAACTTGCAGCCCGTGACCAACGGCGCGCTCGGGCTCAAGGGCCTGCCGCGCTTCGCGGGGACCGGGGTTGTCTGGACGTGCGCCGCCCTGACCGTCCTGTTCATGGTGCTCCTCGTACGCTCCGCGTACGGGCGCGCGCTCAAGGCGATCCGCGACGACGAGATCGCCGCCGCGGCGATGGGCGTCGACGTCTTCCGGACGAAGGTGGTGAGCTTCACCATCTCGAGCTTCATGGCGGGGGTGGGCGGGGCGCTGCTCGGCCACGTCCTCACCACCATCGACCCGAAGATGTTCACCTTCATGCTCACCTTCAACATCCTGCTCGTCGTGGTGCTGGGCGGGATCGGGTCGATCACCGGCTCGGTGATCGCGTCCTTCGCGGTCACCGTCCTGATGGAGGCCCTCCGCTTCCTCGACGGTCCCCTGGCGCTCCGCATCGGCGAGTTCGAGCTGTTCCGGACGGAGGCACGGCCGGGCCTCCGCATGGTCGTGTTCTCCGCGTTCCTCATGGCCGTGGTGCTCTTCCGCCAACGCGGGCTCATGGGGACGCGCGAGTTCTCCTGGTCGATGTTCTCGCGGGCGGGGCTCCTGCCGCGCCGGCGCGGCGGCGACGCCGCGGGGGGAACGCATGGCGCTGCTTGAGACCGACAAGGTCACCATGCGGTTCGGCGGCCTCACGGCCGTCTCCGAGCTCGACGTCCGGATCGAGCCGGGTGAGATCGTCGGCCTCATCGGGCCGAACGGCGCGGGCAAGACCACCGCCTTCAACGTCATCACCGGCATGAACCGGCCCACCGCGGGCCGGGTGCGCCTCGACGGCAAGGACGTGACCGGCCTCGCGCGGCACGAGATCTGCCGGCGCGGCATCGCCCGGACGTTCCAGAACATCCGGCTCTTCCGGGAACTGTCGGTCCTGGAGAACGTCCTCGTCGGCTGCCACGCCCACGTCGCGCCGGGAGTGTTCTCCTCCGCGCTGCACCTACCGGGCTACCGCCGCCGCGAGCGCGAAGCCCGCGACTTCGCCTTCGCGCTCCTCCGCGAGGTGGGCCTCGAGGGCAACGCCGACGACCTCGCGGTCGCGCTGCCGTACGGGAAGCAGCGGCGGCTCGAGATCGTGCGGGCGCTCGCGACCCGCCCGCGGCTCCTCCTGCTCGACGAGCCGGCGGCGGGCATGAACCCGCAGGAGTCGGTCGAGCTGATGCACCTCATCCGGCGGATCCGGGACCAGTTCCAGCTCACGGTCCTCCTCATCGAGCACCACATGCAGGTGGTGATGGGGGTGTGCCAGCGGATCTACGTGCTCGAGTACGGCGAGACCATCGCCCACGGAGATCCGGCGGCCATCCAGAACGACCCGAAGGTCATCGAGGCGTACCTGGGAGCAGGGTGATGCTGAGGATCCAGGGACTCTCCGCGCATTACGGCGGCATCCACGCCATCCAGGGGATCGACCTCGAGGTCCCGGACCGAGCGGTCGTGAGCCTCATCGGGGCGAACGGCGCGGGCAAGAGCACGACGCTCCGCTCCATCGTGGGCCTCGTCCGCGCGACCGCGGGCACGATCACCTGGGACGGCGCGCCGCTCACCGGGCTGCCGACCAAGGAGATCGTCCGGCGCGGCGTCTGCCTCGTCCCCGAGGGGCGCCGCGTGTTCCCCAACCTGACGGTGGACGAGAACCTGACCCTCGGCGCGTATGCGCGCTCGGATCGGGCTGCGATCGCGGCCGACCGTCGGAAGGTGTTCGAGCTGTTCTCGCGCCTCGCGGAGCGGCGGCACCAGCGCGCGGGCACGCTCTCCGGCGGCGAGCAGCAGATGCTCGCGGTCGGGCGGGCCCTCATGACGCGGCCGCGCCTCCTGATGATGGACGAGCCGTCGCTCGGGCTCGCCCCGCGCATCGTCAAGATGATCTTCGAGATCGTGCGGACGATCCACGCCGAGGGCGTGACGGTGCTCCTCGTCGAGCAGAACGCGAAGGCGGCCCTCGAGATCGCCGATCAGGCCTGCGTGCTCGAGACCGGGCGGATCACGCTGCGCGGCTCCGGGCGCGAGCTGCTCGCCGACGACCGCGTCCGGCGGGCGTATCTGGGCGAGGCGCACGCGGCCTGAGGCGCCGCTGGAGGCGCCGCCCAGGCGCCGCGGACCGACGCGTCGGGCCGGCGGCGTGCTCCGTGCCCAGAGTCTGGGCCGGAGGACGCTGCCATGGCATCCGAGCAGCCCGCAGGCCTGGCGGCCGAGGCGGGCCCCTTCCCGCCGGACGCGCCGCTCGCGACGTACCGCGCGCTCTTCCGGTCGCTCCCGGCCGCCGCGCCCGGCGCGCTCGTCGGTCGGTGCGACGCGCTCGCGATCGGTCCGCGCTGGTACCGCGCGCTGTTCACCGCGATCCTGTGGGCCGGCGGGCTCCGCGGCTGGAGCGGCAAGGAGTTCGCCCCCGGCGGCGCCGGCGTGAACCTGTGCCGGCGCGGCGACCGCCTGGTGACGCGGTGCCGCCTCCAGCTCGAGGGGCCGGTCGCGTCGCACGTGGACGGCCGGCCGGCGCTGCTCCTGCGCTACCTGGATCGCTCGCCGCTCCGGCTCGTGCGCGACGAGCTCCGGAGCATGCCCGACGGCACGGTCCTCGGGCTGACGTACCTCGTCCTCCCGCTGCTCTCGCGCGTCCGGCTCCCGTTCGCGATCCGGCGGGCCGAGCCGCCCGGCGTCCAGGCGCGACCGGCCCGCGCCGCAGCGGTCAGTCCAGCCCCGCGTCCGTCTGCATGACCACCTCGTCGGTCGGCGCCCCGTGCACCGCGGGGACGGACCCGAGGCGGCCCGCCTGGAAATCCTCGATCGCCTGCCGGATCTCGTCGCGCGTGTTCATCACGAACGGGCCCATCCACGCGATCGGCTCGCGGATCGGCTGGCCGCCGAGGAGCAGGATCTCGAGCGCGGGCGCGCGCGCGTCCTGCTCGCGGTCGGCCTCGGCGACGACGAGATCGCCGGGGCCGAACACCGCGAGCTGGCCCATGTCGATCGGCCGCCGCTCCTCGCCGACGGCGCCGCGGCCGGCGAGGACGTAGGCGAGCGCGTTGAACTCGCGCGGCCAGGGGAGGACGGCGCGCGCGCCGGGGGCGACCGTGGAATGGACGAGGGTGATGGGCGTGTACGTCGACCCGGGGCCGCGGTGTCCGCCGAGATCGCCGGCGATGAGGCGGACGAGCGCGCCTGCGTCGGCCGAGGCCAGGAGCTGCACGCGGTCGCGCTTCAGGTCCTGATAGCGCGGCGCCGCGAGCTTCGACGCCCGCGGGAGGTTCACCCAGAGCTGCAGGCCGTGGAAGAGCCCGCCGGACATGACGAGGTGCTCGGGCGGCGTCTCGATGTGCAGGATGCCGCGCCCGGCGGTCATCCACTGCGTGTCGCCGTCGGTGATGACGCCGCCGCCGCCGTTCGAGTCCTGGTGGCGGAGGATGCCGTCCATCATGTACGTGACGGTCTCGAACCCCCGGTGCGGGTGCCAGGGCGTGCCCTTCGGCTCGCCGGGCGCGTACTCGACCTCGCCGATCTGGTCGAGGTGGATGAACGGATCGAGCCGGGCGAGATCGACGCCCGCGAAGGCGCGCCGGACGGGGAAGCCCTCGCCCTCGAAGTCGGCGGGGGCGGTCGAGATCTGGCGGACGGGGCGGACGCGGAGCTCCGCGCCCGCGGGCGCGACGACGCGCGGCAACCGGGTGACGTCCTCGACGGTGACGGCGGGCATGGAGCCTCCTCGCGCGCGGGCGCGCGTGGTCCCTCCCATCGAGGCGGGCCCGGCTGCGCACGGGAAAGGCGCGCGCGAGCTCGGCGCGGCGAGAAGGGGGTCGGCCGGGCCCGAGCCTCGGCGCGGACGTCAGTTCCAGGGGAGCCGAGCCCGGGTGTCCCAGTACCGCGCGGGAGGCTCGCGGAGTGCCTCCAGCGCCGCCAGGTCGCCCGCGGTGAGCTGGACCTGCCGAGCAGCGAGGTTCGACGCGAGGTGCTCCACGGTGCTGGGCCCGACCAGGACCACGTCGGCCCAGGGGCGCGAAAGGGCGGCGGCGATGGCGACGGCGTCCGGCGTCACCCCCCGTGAGGCCGCGATCCGCGCGAGCGCCGAACCCTCGCGCGCGTCGCCGCGCGACGTCAGGCGCCCGTTCGCGAGCACCTCCTTCAGGAAGACGATCATCCCGGCCTGGCTCGCCTCCTGGAGCGCCTCCTCGCAGGACCGCTCGAGCACGTTCCAGGTGGCCTGGACCGCCCCGAACAGCGGCGCTCCACCACGGGTGATCGCCATCGCGCGCCGCAGCGTCTCCGCCTGCCGGGGACCGCTGGTCGTGAGTCCGATGACGAGCGGCCGCTCCTTGAGCCGCGCGAGGGCGTCGAGGATCGCGTCGTCCTCCAGCACGCCGCTCTCCAGCGTCGCGGAGTGGATCTGGTAGAGGCGCAGGTGCTCCCGGAGGATCGAGGTGCTCTCCCGCGCCTGCCGCTCGAGCATCGCGAGCGAGTGCTCCTTGCGCTCGTGGACCGGCGCGTCCACGCGCCAGTCGCCGACGTAGACGTACCCCCACTTCGATCCCACCGCGACGTCGACGGGGGAGAGGCCCCGCGCGTCGATCCAGCTCCGGACGAAGCGCTCGGCCAGCCCGTAGGACCGGGCCACGTCCACGTACCGGATGCCGTGCCGGAACGCGGCGTCGAGGACGGCGTGCGCCTGGCGCTCCATCGCCTCGGGCGTGCGGTCGCGGAAATCGGCGGCGTGCTGGACGGCGATGTACGCGGGGCGGCCGAGCGCGGCGGTGCCGAGCCCCAGCCGACCTGCGATGTGCCTGCGTTCGAGCATCGTGTCTCCCCGCTCCGTTCGTGGGCGCCGATCACGTCGCCCCACCGCCCCGGCGGCTCGCGAGCGCGCGCGAGAGCCCGTCGGCGACGCGCGACGCGAACAGCAGGAGCGCGACGGTCATGGCCGCCGTGCCTGCGATCGGAGACCACCGGTAGCGGCCGGTCCGGCTGATGAGCTGCCCCGAGACGACCGAGGTGACGAGGAGGCTGTGGCGGGGAAGGGCGGTCGCGACCTCGCCGGCGGGCACGCGCGCCATCCGACGGCTCAGTATGCCCGATGGGAGGAGCCGCCCCCGAGCGCCTCGAGCAGCGAATCGGCGTCGAACGGGCCGTCGTGGCGCTGGCCGTTCACGAAGAACGTCGGGGTCCCGTTCACGCCGCTGCGGGCCCCGTCCAGGAACTGGCGGCGGACCTTCTGCCGGTGCCGGCGTTCGTCGAGGTCGGTCCGGAACCGGTCGACGTCGAGCCCGAGCGCCTCGGCGTACGAGACGAGCGCGTCCGGATCGAGCGCCTCCTGGTTCTCGAAGAGCAGGCGGTGCATCTCCCAGAACCGCCCCTGCGCCGCGGCGGCCTCGGCCGCCTCCGCCGCGAGCGCCGCGTGCGGGTGGACCTGCGAGAGGGGGAAGTGCCGGAACGCGAACGACAACCGGCCCTCGAGCGCGCGGCGCACGTGCTCCACCTCGGGGAACGCCGCGCCGCAGGAGGGACACTCGAAGTCGCCGTACTCGACGAGCTGGACGGGCCCGTCGCGCGGGCCCGAGACGTGGTCGTCCGGGCCGATGGGGGTCCGGAGCTGCGTCATGGCCGTGCCTCTCCCTGCGCCTCGCGCCCCAGCGGCTCCGGCCCGCGGCCTTCCCCGGCCTCCTGCCGGAGGCGCTCGAGCGCGTCGAGCACCCCGTCCACGCCGGGGTTCTGGTCCATCGGCGACACGGAGCTCCAGAACACCTTCCCGTCGCGATCGAGCACGAAGAGCGCGCGCTCGCAGACGCCCGCGTCCTCGCGATAGCAGCCGTACCGGCGCGACGTCTCGCCCTTCGGCTCGAAGTCGGACAGGAGCCGGAACCGGATGTTGCGCTGGTCGGCGTACGCACGGTGACACCAGACGGAGTCGACCGAGATCCCCACGACGCGGGCCCCGAGCGCCTCGAGCTCCGGCAGGAGCTCGCCGAACAGGGCCAGCTCTTCCCCGCACACCGGCGTGAAGTCGGCGGGGTAGAAGACGAGGACGGCCGGCGCGCCGGCCAGGTCCTCCAGCGACACCCATCGCTCCTCGGGGAAGGGGCTTCCGGGCGGCAGCTCGGCGGCCTCGAGGGAAGGGAGGCGGAAGGGCGGAGCGGGCGTGCCCGCGGAGATGGGCTCGGAACGGACGGGAGAAAGATCGGGCATCGGTCCACTAAGGTGCACCTCGGCGAGGGCCCGCGCAGACGCGCCACCAGCCGCGGCGCGCCGGGCGCTCACCCCTTCCGCGGCAGTGGGGGTAGGCGGGGCGGCCGTACGCCCCGGCGGACGGCGCCCGCGACCGGTGCGTACGCGAGCTCGAAGCCCGCGCTCACGGCTCGCAGCAGCAGCCCTCCGCGGCTCATGTCGCCGCGGCCGACGAAGTCCACCGGGAAGAGCAGGCGCTCGCCGAACACCTCGAGGAGCGGGGTCACGTACTTGTCCGCCGCGACGCTCCCGAGCAGCACGACCTCGCCGGCCGGGCCGACGTCCGCGGCGAGCGCCGCCGCGTCGCGCTGGAGCGGCCCGCGGAAGCGAGGATCCGCGGCGTCCACGGGGACGGCCGCGTACGCACGCAGGTCCCCTTCGCGGACGACCGTGCTGGCCGGGACGAGACCGGCGCCCGGCGCGATGACGAGCACCGCCGAGCGCCCCGGCGGTGGGCGGCCGAAGGT
>Ga0196976_1000807_pt1 | contig 17532 bp, 18 predicted proteins | sample S3v_513CmetaG_FD_148644 | JGI IMG/M metagenome (GOLD analysis project Ga0196976, IMG submission 148644) | Soil microbial communities from Anza Borrego desert, Southern California, United States - S3+v_5-13C | ecosystem: Environmental > Terrestrial > Soil > Desert | place: USA: California...
CCGGGCGCGCTCCCTCGGCCGCCGCTATGCGGAGCTCGGGCGCGTCGTGGCTGCCCACCGCGCGTGGCGCCGTGCCGCGGACGACGCCGAGGCGGCGGCGGAGCTGGCCGAGGACCCGGCCTTCGCCGCCGAGCTCCCGGCTCTGCGGGCGGCCGCTGACGAGGCCGCGGAGACCCTGCGGCGGCTGCTGGTGCCGCGCGACCCCGACGACGCCCGCGACGTGATCCTCGAGATCAAGGCGGGTGAGGGCGGCGAGGAGTCGGCGCTCTTCGCGGGTGACCTGCTGCGCATGTACACGCGCTACGCCGAGCGTCGCGGCTGGGTGAGCGAGGTGCTGGAGTCCACGGGCTCCGACCTGGGCGGCGTCAAGGACGCCACCGTCTCCATCCGCTCCCGCGGGGCGGTGCCACCGGAGGAGGGGGTCTGGGCGCACCTGAAGTACGAGGGCGGTGTGCACCGGGTGCAGCGTGTGCCGGTCACCGAGTCCCAGGGCCGCATCCACACGTCGGCAGCCGGCGTCGTCGTGCTGCCCGAGGCGGAGGACGAGGCGGAGGTCGAGATCGACCCGGCGGACCTGCGGATCGACGTCTACCGGTCGTCCGGGCCGGGAGGCCAGTCCGTGAACACGACCGACTCGGCGGTCCGCATCACCCACCTCCCCACGGGGACCGTGGTCTCGTGCCAGAACGAGAAGAGCCAGCTGCAGAACAAGGAGCAGGCCATGCGCATCCTGCGCGCGCGGCTGCTCGCCGCGCAGCAGGACGAGGCGGCCGCCGCGGCGTCGGAGCGCCGGCGGTCGCAGGTGCGCACGGTCGACCGCTCCGAGCGCATCCGGACGTACAACTTCCCGGAGAACCGCATCGCGGACCACCGGACCGGCTTCAAGGCCTACAACCTCGACCAGGTGCTCGAGGGCGACCTCGACGCGGTGGTGCGGTCCGCGGTCGAGGCCGACGAGGCGGCGCGGCTCGCCGCGGCCACGGGCTGATGGCGATCCCCACGCTGCGCCAGGCCGTGCGGGACGCCGGTCGCGTCCTCGCGGAGGCGGGCGTCCCCTCGGCGGACCACGACGCCCGGGCGCTCGCCGAGCACCTCCTGGGCACGACGCCGCTCATGGTCGCTGCGGAGCCGGACCCCTCCTTCCACGAGGCCTACGCCCGTCTGGTCGCCCGCCGCGCGGCCCGGGAGCCGCTCCAGCACATCGTGGGCTGGGCGCCCTTCCGGTACCTGCGCCTCGCGGTGCGCCGGGGCGTCTTCGTGCCGCGGCCGGAGACCGAGGTGGTCGTGGACGTCGCCGTCGCGGAGCTGGCCGGGCGCGCCGGTGACGCGCTCGTCGTGGACCTGTGCTGCGGCGCCGGCGGCATCGCGATCGCGCTGGCGACCGAGACCGCCGCGCGCGTGGTGGCCGTCGACGCCGAGCCGGCCGCGGTCGCGCTGACGGCCGACAACGCCGCCGCGTGCGGGGCCGACGTGCGGGTGGAGCTCGGTGACGTCCGGGAGCCGGGGCTCCTGGCGGACCTGGCCGGGCTGGTCGACGTCGTCGTCGCGAACCCGCCGTACATCCCGCCGGGTGCCCGGCCGGTCGACCCCGAGGTGCGCGACCACGACCCCGAGCTGGCGCTCTACGGCGGTGGCCCGGACGGGCTGGACGTCCCGCGGGCCGTCGTCGCGGCCGCGGCGCGGATGCTCCGCGACGGCGGGCTGCTGGTGATGGAGCACGCCGACGTCCAGGGCCCCGCTGCGCGCGCGATGGTGGCCGGGACGGGTCACTTCACCGACGTGGCGACGCGCCCCGACCTGACCGGCCGTGACCGGATGGTCGTGGCGCGCCGTGCCCCGCGCTCCCACTCCCGGGTGGCACCGTGACAGACTCGGCATCCGTGATGGTCGACTGCACAGACCCGGCAACCTGGGGCCCCGCGCTGGACGAGGCGGTGAACGTCGTCGCCCGCGGCGGGCTGGTGGTGCTGCCGACGGACACCGTGTACGGGATCGGTGCCGACGCGTTCTCACCCGCGGCGGTCGCGGCCCTGCTGGCCGCCAAGGGCCGCGGGCGGCAGATGCCGCCGCCGGTGCTCGTCCCGAGCCCGGCCACGGTCGACGGTCTGTGCACGGACGTGTCCGACGACGCGCGCGCGCTCATGGCGGCCTTCTGGCCGGGCGCGCTCACGGTGATCTGCCGGGCGCAGCCGTCGCTCGCCTGGGACCTCGGGGACACCGGGGGCACCGTCGCCGTGCGGATGCCGGACCACCCGGCCGCGCTCGCGCTCCTGCGCCGGACCGGTCCGCTGGCGGTCTCGTCCGCGAACCGCACCGGGTCGCCCGCCGCGATGAGCGCCGCCGACGCCCGCGAGCAGCTGGGCGCCGCGGTCGCGCTCTACCTCGACGGCGGGCCGGCCCCGGGTGGCGTGGCGTCGACCATCGTCGACGCGACGGCCGCCGAGCCGCGTGTCGTGCGCGTCGGCGCGATCGACCTGGAAGCGCTGCGCGCCGTCGTTCCCGGCGTCGTCGGAGGCGAGGGCGCGTGAGGGTCTACCTCCTCGTCATGCTCCTCGCCGCCGCGGTCACCTACCTGACGACGCCGCTGGCCCGCTGGCTCGCGCTGCGCACGGGCGGGCTGACGGCGGTCCGCGAGCGGGACGTGCACGAGGCGCCCATCCCGCGGATGGGCGGCGTGGCGATGCTCATCGGCATCGCCGCGGCACTGGTCCTGGCCTCCCAGATGCCGTTCCTCGCGGACGTCTTCGCGGAGGACACCGTGTGGTGGATCCTGGCGGCCGCCACGGTCGTGTGCCTGCTCGGGGTCGCCGACGACATCTGGGAGCTCGACTGGGTCACCAAGCTCATGGGTCAGGTGCTCGCCGCGGGCCTCATGGCGTGGCAGGGCCAGGTCCAGCTCTTCGCGCTGCCGATCGGCGACCTGACCATCCCGTCGGCGACCCAGTCCCTGGTGGCCACGATCCTCGCCGTCGTCGTGGCGATGAACGCGGTGAACTTCGTGGACGGCCTGGACGGCCTGGCCGCGGGGCTGGTCGCGATCGGCGGGATGGGCTTCTTCGTCTACACCTACCTGCTCACGGTCGACCAGAACGCCGACAACTACTCGTCCCTGGCGAGCGTCGTGGTGGCCGCACTCGTCGGGGTGTGCGTCGGCTTCCTGCCCCACAACTTCCACCCGGCGCGGATCTTCATGGGCGACTCCGGATCCATGCTCATCGGCCTGATCATCGCGGCGGCGGCGATCGTGGTGACCGGGGACCTGAGCAGCGTGGCGCTGACGACGCGGCAGCAGTTCCCCGCATTCCTGCCGATCCTGCTGCCCGTCTTCGTCCTCATGCTGCCGCTGCTCGACATGGCCATGGCCGTCATCCGCCGGGTCGGCACGGGCAAGTCGCCCTTCCACCCGGACCGGCTGCACCTGCACCACCGCCTGCTCCAGCTGGGGCACACCCACCGCCGGGCGGTGCTCATCATGTACCTGTGGACCGCGCTCTTCGCGTTCGGGGGCGCGGCACTGCTGCGCTGGAGCACCGAGCAGGTGCTGTGGACCGTGGGTGCGGGCGCGTTGGTCGTGGCCCTCGCCACCCTGGGCCCGTTGCGCGGTCGCAAAGCCCGTGCCGAGGAGGCTGTGAAGGTATGACGACGGAACCCGCCACGACGCCGGACCCGGTGCGCGACGTCTTCCGGACGGCCCTGCGGGACGTGCTGGTGCTGGTCGCAGCCGTCACGGTGCTGGGCACGGCCCTCGGCGGCGTCCTCGTCGGCGCGCCGGGGGTGTGGGGCGGCGTCGTCGGCGGAGCCATCGCCCTCCTCGCGGCGGCCGCGACGCCCGTGACCATGCTGCGCACCGCCGGGGCGCCCCTGACCACGGCGATGGCGGCCGTGGTGGGTGGCTGGCTCCTCAAGACCGTCGTGGTCCTCGTCGCGGTGGTCGTCCTGCGCGACTCCACCGCGCTCGACCACCGCGTGTTCTTCGGTGTCGTCGCGGCGGGGCTGCTCGGCTCGGTGCTCGTCGACGGGCGAGCTGTGCTGCGCGGCCGGGTGCCGTACGTCAGCGCGGCACCCGCAGCCGGCGCTGATGCCGCGCGCGGGGGTGCGCCCGACGGGGCCGCCGACGGGGCACGGGGGACCGACGACGACCCCTCATGACCCTCTGGGACCTTCGTCCCGCGATGATCATGGGAGATGCGTTCCACACCGCGTCCCACGTCGGGTCCGGCCCTCGTGATGGGTTAGGATTTCGGCGGTCCAGAAGCGTCTGGCCGGTCCGCCCGAGCGCGTGTCGCCCTCGAGCGTCCGCCGCCCCACCACGAGCCCTGGGAGTGCGTCCTGTCCACCGTCGCGACGACCCTGCTGCTCGCCGCCTCCGGTGACGAGGGCGGGATGCACATCCCGACGATCGCGGAGTTCTTCCCGCCGACGATCGCCTTCGAGGGCACGATCTTCGAGGTCAACCGCATCACGCTGGTGCGGCTGCTGTCGGCAGTCGTCGTCAGCGCCCTCTTCTGGGTCGCGGCCAGCCGCGCGCGCCTGGTGCCCGGCCGCGGGCAGAACGTCGCCGAGATGGCGCTGGACTTCGTCCGCGTGAACATCGCGGAGGAGGTGCTCGGCGAGAAGCGCGCACGGCCGCACGTGCCGCTGCTGACGACGATGTTCTTCGCGATCCTGGCGATGAACATCACCGGCGTCATCCCGCTGCTCAACATCGCCTCGACGAGCGTCGTGGCCGTGCCGCTGCTGCTCGCGGTGGTGGCGTGGATCGCCTTCGTCGTCGCGGGGATCCGCGCGCACGGGGCCGTCGGGTTCATCTCGTCCAGCCTGTTCCCGTCCGGCGTGCCGTGGCCGATCTACATCATCCTGGCGCCGATCGAGCTCATCTCGACCTTCATCCTGCGCCCGGCCACCCTGACCATCCGACTCATGGCGAACATGCTCGCCGGGCACTTGCTCCTGCTCGTCTTCTTCGCGATGACGAACTACCTGTTCGTCGAGGCGAGCGCGGCCCTCAAGCCGGTGGGGGCCTTGGCGTTCGCCGCGGCTTTCGCGTTCACGCTCTTCGAGATCTTCGTCGCCGTTCTGCAGGCCTACATCTTCGTGCTGCTCACGGCGGTCTACATCAGCCTCTCGCAGGAGGCGCACTGATCCCGCTGCCGGCGTGAGCCGGACGCACTGCCCAGCACGACAGCACCCGCACAACCCAGCGGCCCGACCTCCGGGCCGACGACGGAAGGAACGCAGACGTGGAGATCACCGGCGACATCGCCACCATCGGCTACGGCCTCGCCACGCTCGGCCCTGGCATCGGCATCGGCCTCCTGGTCGCCAAGACCCAGGAGAGCGTGGCGCGCCAGCCCGAGGTGGCCGGCCAGCTGCGCATCAACATGTTCATCGGTATGGCCCTGGTCGAGGCGCTCGGCCTCATCGGGCTGGTTGCGGGCTTCCTGTTCTGATGGTCGGCCTGCAGGTACTCGCCGCGGAGGAGGGCGAGGTCCCCGAGGGGATCGAGCTCTTCTTCCCGCCGCTGTCCGAGGTGTTCTGGTCGGCCCTGGTGCTCGCCATCATCGCCTTCGTCTTCTGGCGCAAGGTGCTGCCGGTGTTCACGCGGATCCTCGACGAGCGCACGGCGCGGATCGAGGGCGGCATGGCCAAGGCCGAGGCGGCGCAGGAGGAGGCCGCGATCGCGCTGGCGGAGTACCACCAGCAGCTCGCCGAGGCGCGCGCCGAGGCGGCGCGCATCCGGGAGGACGCGCGGACGGAGGGTGCCGCGATCGTCGCGGAGCTGCGGGCGAAGGCCGGCGAGGACGCTGCGCGCATCCTCGAGAACGCCCAACGGCAGATCGCCGCGGAGCGCCAGCAGGCCGCGACCGCCCTGCGGGCCGAGGTGGGCGCGCTTGCGACCGAGCTCGCCTCGCGGATCGTCGGCGAGGCGCTCGCCGACAGCGCACGGCAGTCCCGCGTGATCGACCGGTTCCTCGACGAGCTCGAGGAGTCCCTCGCCGACGGTGAGGTGGCGGGGCGCTGATGCGTGGAGCGAGCCAGGCGTCGTACGAGGCCGTGGAGGCGGAGCTGGAACCCGTCCTCGCAGCCGCGGGAACCGACGCAGCCGAGCTGGGCGAGCAGATGTTCGCCGTGGTCGACCTGCTCGACCGTTCCGGCGCGCTGCGTCGTGGCCTCAGCGACCCGGCACGCTCTCCGGAGGACAAGGCGGCGCTGGCGCACGGGCTGCTGGACGGCCGCGCCGACCGGCGTGTGGTGGAGGCCGTCGCGGCCCTCGCCAGGCGCCGGTGGTCTGCCGAGGCGGAGCTCACCGAGGCGCTCGAGCGGCTCGCCGCGGAGTGGGTGCTGGCGTCGGCGCAGGCCACCGGCGACCTCACCACCGTCGAGGAGGAGCTCTTCCGCTTCGACCAGCTCCTGGTGGGCGAGCGCGCCGTGCGGGACGCGCTCACCGACCGGCTCGCCGAGCCCGCGTCGCGCGCGGCGCTGGTCGACCGCCTGCTGGGCGGCAAGGTGCACCCCGTCACCCTGCAGCTCGTGCGTCGCGGCGCGCACACCCCCCGTGGGCGCTCGATGACGCGCACCCTGTTCGACCTCGGCCGGCTGGCGGCGCACCGGCGGCAGCTGCTCGTGGCGACCATCACGGCCGCGGTGGCCCCGACCCCCGTCCAGGTCGAGCGCCTCGGCCGGCTCCTCACGGCGGCGTACGGCCGGCCCGTGCAGGTCAACGTGGCCGTGGACCCGAAGGTGATCGGCGGCATGCGCGTGGAGGTGGGCGACGAGGTCGTCGACTCCACCGTCCTGGGCCGCCTGGACGACGTACGACGAAGGCTTGCGGGCTAGCGGTTCCCGCCCCGACACGATGCACGGACGGCGCACACCGGGCCGTCCCGACAGGAGAGACATGGCTGAGCTGACGATCAGGCCTGACGAGATCCGGGCCGCGCTGGACAGCTTCGTGGCGTCCTACACGCCCACGGGCGCCGTCCGCGAGGAGGTCGGTCGCGTCACGCTGGCCGGCGACGGCATCGCCCAGGTCGAGGGTCTCCCCGGCGCCATGGCCAACGAGCTCCTCGAGTTCGAGGACGGCACGCTCGGCCTGGCCCTGAACCTCGACGTGCGCGAGATCGGCGTCGTCGTCCTGGGTGAGTTCACCGGGATCGAGGAGGGCCAGCCCGTCCGCCGGACCGGCGAGGTGCTCTCGGTGGCAGTCGGCGACGGCTACCTCGGGCGGGTCGTGGACCCGCTCGGCAACCCCATCGACGGCCTGGGCGAGGTCGAGACGACGGCGCGCCGCGCCCTCGAGCTCCAGGCGCCCGGCGTCATGGCCCGCAAGAGCGTGCACGAGCCGCTCCAGACCGGCATCAAGGCCATCGACTCGATGATCCCGATCGGTCGCGGCCAGCGGCAGCTCATCATCGGCGACCGCCAGACCGGCAAGACCGCGATCGCCATCGACACGATCATCAACCAGAAGGACAACTGGGCGACCGGCGACCCCACCCAGCAGGTCCGCTGCATCTACGTCGCCATCGGGCAGAAGGGCTCCACCATCGCCGCCGTCCGCGGCGCCCTCGAGGAGGCCGGCGCGCTCGAGTACACGACGATCGTCGCCTCTCCTGCGTCCGACCCCGCGGGCTTCAAGTACCTGGCGCCCTACACCGGCTCCGCCATCGGCCAGCACTGGATGTACGAGGGCAAGCACGTCCTCATCGTGTTCGACGACCTGTCGAAGCAGGCCGAGGCGTACCGCGCCGTGTCGCTGCTGCTACGGCGGCCGCCGGGCCGCGAGGCGTACCCGGGCGACGTGTTCTACCTGCACTCCCGCCTGCTGGAGCGTTGCGCGAAGCTGAACGACGCGCTGGGCGCGGGCTCGATGACGGGGCTGCCCATGATCGAGACGAAGGCGAACGACGTGTCGGCGTACATCCCGACGAACGTCATCTCCATCACCGACGGTCAGATCTTCCTCCAGAGCGACCTGTTCAACGCGGACCAGCGCCCCGCCGTCGACGTCGGCATCTCCGTGTCCCGCGTCGGTGGCGCGGCCCAGGTCAAGGCGATGAAGAAGGTCTCCGGCACGCTGAAGATCGACCTGGCCCAGTACCGGTCGCTCGAGGCGTTCGCGATGTTCGCGTCCGACCTCGACGCCGCCTCGCGCCAGCAGCTCACCCGGGGTGCCCGCCTCATGGAGCTGCTCAAGCAGCCGCAGTACTCCCCGTACCCCGTCGCCGAGCAGGTGGCGTCGATCTGGGCCGGCACGCACGGCAAGCTCGACAAGGTGGCGCTCTCCGACGTGCGTCGGTTCGAGCGCGAGATGCTCGACCACCTGCGTCGCAACACCACGGTGCTGACCACCATCGCGGAGACGCGCGACCTCTCGGCGGAGACGGAGGCCGCGATGGCTGCGGCGATCGACGACTTCGCCGCGGGGTTCATGGCGGACGAGGACGCGGTCGACGAGCCGCTGCTGCCGCAGGACGCCGAGCCGGCCGCCGAGGAGCAGCAGGAGAAGATCGTCAAGCGGAGCCGGGGCTGATCCGTGGCGGGTAAGCAGCGGTACTACCGATCGCGCATCAGGTCGACCCAGGCCCTGAAGAAGATCTTCCGGGCCATGGAGCTGATGGCGGCCTCACGCATCGGCAAGGCGCGCGCGAGCGTCGAGGCGTCCGGGCCGTACGCCCGCGCCATCACGCGCGCCGTCTCGGCCGTCGTCGGCCACGCCGAGATCGACCACCCGCTGACGCGTGAGCGGCCCGAGAGCCGGCGCACCGCCGTGCTCCTCATCACGTCCGACCGGGGCATGGCGGGCGCGTACTCCGCCGCCGTGCTGCGCGAGGGCGAGCGGCTCATGCGCGACCTGTACGACGACGGCGCCGACGTCGACCTGTACGTCACCGGCCGTCGCGCGGTGTCGTACTTCACGTTCCGGCGGCGGGAGCTCGCGGACTCGTGGACCGGCTTCTCCGACTCACCGACGTCCGACGTCGCGTGGGAGATCGCGCAGACCATGCTCGCGAAGTTCCTCCTCGACCCGGCCGACGGCGGCGTCGGGCAGCTCTACGTGGTCTACACGCACTTCCAGAACATGGTCACGCAGACGCCGCGCGTCATCCGCATGCTGCCGCTGGAGGTCGTCGAGGACACGGGCGAGCCCCACGACGACGAGCCGATCCCGCTCTACGAGTTCGAGCCGTCCCCGGAGGTCGTGCTCGACGCGCTGCTCCCGCTGTACGTCCGCAGCCGGATCCACAGCTTCCTGCTGCAGTCCGCGGCCTCGGAGCTCGCGGCCCGGCAGCGCGCGATGCACACTGCCACGGAGAACGCCGAGGAGCTCATCCGCGACTTCACCCGGCTGGCCAACCAGGCCCGCCAGTCCGAGATCACCCAGGAGATCAGCGAGATCGTCTCGGGTGCCGACGCGTTGGCGTCGTCCTGATGGAGGAAGCCATGACTGCCACGACCACCGACGCCACCGCCCGCAGCGGCGGCCGCGGAGCCACCGGCCGGGTCGCCCGGGTGATCGGCCCCGTCGTCGACATCGAGTTCCCGGCCGACGCCCTGCCGGAGATGTACAACGCGCTGCAGGTCGACATCGACCTCTCCGCCCAGGGTGAGGGTGAGGCCACCTTCACGATGACCCTGGAGGTCGCGCAGCACCTCGGTGACTCGATGGTCCGCGCGATCGCCCTGAAGCCCACCGACGGCCTGGTCCGCGGCGCGCCGGTCACCGACACGGGTGCCCCCATCAGCGTGCCGGTGGGCGACGTCACCAAGGGCCACGTGTTCAACGTGACCGGTGAGGTCCTCAACCTCGAGGGCGACGAGAAGATCGAGATCACGGAGCGCTGGCCGATCCACCGCAAGCCCCCGGCCTTCGACCAGCTCGAGTCCAAGACGCAGATGTTCGAGACGGGCATCAAGGTCATCGACCTGCTCACCCCGTACGTGCAGGGCGGCAAGATCGGCCTCTTCGGTGGGGCGGGCGTCGGCAAGACGGTCCTGATCCAGGAGATGATCTACCGCGTCGCGAACAACCACAGCGGCGTCTCCGTGTTCGCCGGCGTGGGGGAGCGGACCCGCGAGGGCAACGACCTCATCGACGAGATGACGGAGTCCGGCGTCATCAAGCAGACCGCCCTGGTGTTCGGCCAGATGGACGAGCCGCCGGGCACGCGTCTGCGCGTCGCCCTGTCCGCCCTGACCATGGCGGAGTACTTCCGCGACGTGCAGAAGCAGGACGTGCTGCTGTTCATCGACAACATCTTCCGGTTCACGCAGGCCGGCTCCGAGGTGTCCACCCTCCTCGGCCGCATGCCGTCCGCGGTGGGCTACCAGCCCAACCTGGCGGACGAGATGGGGCAGCTCCAGGAGCGCATCACGTCGACCCGCGGCCACTCCATCACGTCGCTCCAGGCCATCTACGTGCCCGCTGACGACTACACCGACCCCGCGCCCGCCACCACGTTCGCGCACCTCGACGCGACCACGGAGCTCACGCGTGACCTGGCCGCCCGTGGTCTGTACCCGGCGGTGGACCCGCTCGCGTCGACGTCCCGCATCCTCGACCCGCGCTACGTCGGCCAGGACCACTACGAGACCGCGACGCGCGTGAAGTCGATCCTCCAGCGCAACAAGGAGCTGCAGGACATCATCGCGATCATGGGCGTCGACGAGCTCTCGGAGGAGGACAAGATCGTCGTCTCCCGGGCACGACGGATCCAGCAGTTCCTGTCGCAGAACACCTACATGGCGACGGCGTTCACGAACGTGCCGGGGTCGACGGTGCCGCGGTCGGAGACGATCGAGGCCTTCTCGAAGATCTGCGACGGCGAGTTCGACCACATCCCCGAGCAGGCGTTCTTCAACATCGGCGGTCTCGAGGACCTCGAGCGGGCGCACGCCCGGATCCAGAAGGAGCTGGGCTGACGGGCCCCGTGAGCGCAGCGCCGAGGAGGACGAGTGGCAGAGCTCGAGGTTGACGTCGTGGCGGCGGACCGCCGCGTCTGGCGAGGCAGTGCGCGGGCGGTGACGGTGCCCGCGGCGGACGGTGAGCTGGGCATCCTGCCGGGGCACACCCCGGTGCTCGCGGTGCTCAAGGCCGGCTCGGTCCGCATCACCACGGTGGCGGGCGAGGTGCGTGCGATGACGGTGGACGAGGGGTTCCTCTCGGTGGACAGCGACCGGGTCACGGTCGTGGTGCACGCGGCCACCGAGGGCACGCCCGAGGCGCGCCGCTGACGCGCGTGGAGGCTGCGGGGACGATCGTCGGCGTTGCCGTCGTGCTGCTCGTCGTCGGTGGTCTCCTGGCGCTCTACGTCTCGCGCCAGCGCACGCTGACGCGCCGCGTGGCGTCGTTCGCCTGCATGCTGAACGCCGGCGAGGCGGTGAGCCGGATGTGGCAGCCCGGGGTCGCGCAGTACACGCAGGACAGGCTGCTGTGGTGGCGGACGCTCTCGCTGTCGCCGCGCCCGGCACGGGCGTGGACGCGCGCCGACCTCGAGCTCGTGGATCGCGTGCCGGTGGGACAGGACGACGAGGAGGGCCGGCCGTTGCTCCTGGTGCACTGCCGGCACGGTGCGGACGCGTTCCAGGTGATGGTGTCGGCGCCGGCGTACGCCGGACTCGTCTCGTGGCTCGAGTCCGGTCCGCGCCGCGTGGGCAGGGTGCACTGATGCGGCTCGTCGTCGCGCGGTGCTCCGCGCGGTACACGGGCCGCCTGTCCGCCTCCCTGCCGCTGGCGACGCGGCTGCTGCTCGTCAAGGCCGACGGCAGCGTCCTGATCCACGCCGACGGCGGCTCGTACAAGCCGCTGAACTGGATGAGCCCGCCGTGCTCGCTGACGGTCGCGGAGCCCGACGCCGACGCCGTCGGACGTGGTGTGCAGCAGGTCTGGAGCGTGCAGCACGCGAAGTCGGACGACCGTCTCGAGATCGAGCTGCACGAGGTGCTGCACGACTCCGCCCATGAGCTGGGGGTCGACCCCGGCCTGGTCAAGGACGGGGTCGAGGCGCACCTCCAGGCGCTGCTGGCGGAGCAGATCCACCTGCTCGGGGCAGGGCACGCGCTGGTGCGCCGCGAGTACCCGACGGCCATCGGGCCCGTGGACATCCTCGCGAGGGACGCCTCGGGGGGCACGGTGGCGGTGGAGATCAAGCGCCGTGGGGACATCGACGGCGTCGAGCAGCTGACCAGGTACCTGGAGCTGCTGAACAGGGACCCGCTCCTCGGCCGGGTGCGGGGCGTGTTCGCCGCGCAGGAGATCCGCCCGCAGGCGCGCGTGCTCGCGGAGGACCGGGGGATCCGCTGCCTCGTCCTCGACTACGACGCCATGCGCGGCGTCGACGACGTCGCGGCCCGCCTCTTCTGACGGCTCCGGGCACGCGCGCGGGCGCCTGACGGCTCCGGGCACTCGCGCGGGCGCCTGACGGCTCCGGGACCCGCGGACGCCCCGGGCCCGGATTTCCCGGATTCGCTCTCCTTTGCCCCTTGACCCTCCGCCCGTAGCCCGTGCATACTCGTCGAAGCGCTTCGTCGAAGCGCTTCGACAATCGCTCGGCTGAGCACAGGGGGAGGCGGGATGGCGACCATGCAGGACGTCGCCCGCCTCGCCCACGTCTCGGTGAGCACCGTGTCGTACGCGCTCAGCGGAGCCCGTCCGGTCTCAGCGGGGACCAAGCGCCGGGTGGAGGAGGCCATGAAGGAGCTCGGGTTCCGGCCCAACGCCTTCGCCCGCGGCCTCGCGAGCCGCCGCAGCCGGACCCTGGCCGTCATCTACCCGGCCACCGAGACCGGCATCAGCGGCACGGTGGCCGAGTTCGTGTCCAGTGCGGCGGCGACGGCCCGGCGGCACGGGTACCACCTCGTCCTCTGGCCCTTCGGTGCGCACCAGGCGGAGGAGATCCGGGACCTCGTGCACCAGGGGATGGCCGACGGCGTCCTCCTCATGGAGGTGTGCCTCGCCGACGCCCGCGTGGACGCGCTGCACGCCGCGGGGCTGCCCTTCACGATGATCGGCCGCACCGCGCACGTCGAGGGCCTGACCTTCGTCGACATCGACTTCGACCAGACGCTGGAGGACGCCGTCGCGCACCTCGCCGGACTCGGCCACCGGCACATCGGCTTCCTCAACCACTCGGCCGCGAGCGACGCAGCGGGATACGCGCCGACATCGCGGGCCGGCCTCGCCTTCACCGCCGCCATGAACCGTCGCGGCCTGCGGCCGGTGACGGTGCTGAGCGACGACGACCCGGCGGCCGGGCGGAGCGCCATGGCCGCCCTGCTCACCGACGACCCCGCGCTCACCGCGGTCGTGACGATGAACGAGATGGCAGCTTTCGGTGCCACCGTCGAGCTCCAGGCCCGCGGCCTGGCGATCCCCGCGGACTTCTCGGTGCTCGCCGTGGCGACCTCGCCGGGCGTCGGCGCCCTGAACAACCCGCCGCTGACCACGATGCACGCGCCCGGCGCGGAGCTCGGCCGGCTCGCCGTGCGCGCCCTTCTGACCCTCATCGAGGAGCCGGACGGCGCCCCACCCGAGCCGTCCCTCCTGACGTGCCACCTCGAGGGCGGCGCCAGCACCGCGCCACCTCCCACCTACGCGGCACCCACGGGTGCCGTGCCCTGACCGCCCCGGCGGGGCGCACCCCGCGTCTCGTCGCCCGACCAGCACCACTCACACTCAACGAGGAGATCGAATGGCTACGCGCAGGAACGGCCGGCTGCTCGCCGGCGTCATCGTGGTCCCGCTGGCCCTTGCGGCGTGCAGCGGCGGCGGCGGCGAGGACGAGCCCGCCGAGGGTGCCGAGGGCGGCACGCTCACGCTCTGGCACTACGAGAGCGAGAACGGCGCCATGGGCATCGCCTGGGACGAGGCGATCAAGGTCTTCGAGGAGGAGACCGGCGCGACCGTCGAGTTCGAGCTGAAGTCGTTCGAGCAGATCCAGCAGACGGCGGGCATGGTCCTGAGCTCCGACGAGGGGCCGGACATCATGGAGTACAACAAGGGCAACGCGACGGCCGGCCTGCTCTCGTCGCAGGGGCTTCTCACCGACCTCACCGACGTCGCCGAGGAGCGCGGGTGGGCCGACCTGCTGCCCGAGAGCATCCAGACCACGGCCCGCTACGACGAGCGCGGCGTCATGGGCTCCGGCGCCTGGTACGGCGTCCCCAACTACGGCGAGTTCGTCACCGTCTACTACAACGAGGACATGTTCGCCGAGTACGGCGTCGAGGTCCCGACCACGCTCGACGAGATGGTCGAGGTGATGGACACCTTCGTGGCCGCGGGCGTGACCCCGCTGGGCATGGCGGGTGCGGAGTACCCGGCCGGTCAGCTGTTCTACGAGCTCGCGCTGAGCAAGGCGGACCGCGACTTCATCACCGCCTACCAGACCTACACGGAGGAGGTCGACTTCCAGGCCGACCCGCTGAAGTACGGGGCTGAGACGTTCGCGGAGTGGGTCGAGGCCGGCTACGTGTCGCCGGACTCCGCGAGCCTCAAGGCGGAGGACATGGGCGTCGCCTTCATCAACGGCACGACGCCGATGATCGTGTCCGGCTCGTGGTGGTACGGCCGCTTCGTGTCCGAGATCTCGGGCTTCGAGTGGGGCATCTTCAACTTCCCGGGCAACACGTTCAACGCCGGGTCGAGCGGCAACCTCTGGGTGGTGCCGGAGAGCTCGGACAACAAGGAGCTGGCCTACGAGTTCATCGACATCACGATGCGCCCCGAGATCCAGGCGATCCTCGGCAACAACGGCGGGCTCCCGCTGGCTGCGAACCCCGAGGACCTGACCGACGAGAAGAGCGCCGAGCTCATCACGGCGTTCAACGAGGTCCTCGAGAACGACGGCCTGGCCTTCTACCCCGACTGGCCGGTGCCCGGGTTCTACGACGTCCTCGTCGCGGGCTTCCAGTCCCTGATCAACCAGAGCAAGACGCCCGACGAGGTGCTGACGGAGATCGGCACCGCCTACGCCGACGGCGTCGCGAACATCGAGTGACCGGTGGGGCGGGGCCGGCGACCGGTCGGCCCCGCCCCCGGGACCCGGCCCGACGACGCACACGGGCGCCCCCTTTGACGCGGACAGGAGCTCCGATGACGACGACGCAGCGCGCGGCGGCGCGGCCCGCCCGGGCCGGCAGGACCGCCCGGGCAGGGAGGACCGGCCGGACCGGCCGCCCCCGCACCCGGCGGCCCGGGCAGGTGTACTGGCTCTACCTGATCCCCGGTGCGGTGCTCTTCACCGGCGTGATCGTCGTGCCCTTCGTCATGAACCTGTACTACTCGATGACGAAGTGGCCGGGCATCGGCGACCCGCGCTGGACCGGCTTCGACAACTACGCCCGGCTCCTGTCCGACGAGACGTTCTGGACGTCGTTCCGGAACTCCGTCGCGATGATCGTCGCGATGGTGGTCGTGCCGACCCTCATCGGCCTCCTGCTGGCCGCGGTCCTCTTCGACTACCTCGGCAAGCGCTTCTCCGGGCGCGTCGCGAGCGTGCTCCGGGCGACCTACTACCTCCCGCAGATCCTCCCCGTCGCCGTCGCGGGCATCCTGTGGGGCTGGATCCTGAACCCGCAGACGGGCGCGCTCAACGTCATCCTCCGCGGCGTGGGGCTGGAGGATCTCGCGCTGAACTGGCTGGGGGACACCTCGACCGCGCTGCCCACGGTGATGATGGTGATGATCTGGGTCCAGATCGGCTACCCCGTCGTGATCTTCATGGCGGCACTGCAGCGCGTGGACCCGGAGCTGTACGAGGCGGCCGAGCTGGACGGCGCCGGCTGGTTTCGCCGGTTCCGGGCCATCACGCTCCCGCAGATCCGGCCGGAGACCTTCGTCGTCACCCTCACCTGCACGATCGCGGCCCTGAAGGTCTTCGGACCGATCTACGTGCTCACCAAGGGCGGACCGGAGAACACCACGAACGTGCCGTCGTACTTCGCGTACCAGAACTTCTTCCCGAAGTCGCAGGTGGGTTACGGCGCGGCGATCGCGACCGTGCTCACGCTGATCGTGATCGTCGTGTCGATCGTCTTCATGCGGGTCCAGGCGGCCAGCGAGCGCAAGGAGGGCCTGTCATGACCGCGGTGCCGACCGTCCTCCGCCCGGGCCGACCGCGCCGGGCGCCGGAGCCCCTGCCCACCGGCCCCGACCGGCTGCGGCGTGGTGCGCTGCGCTGGCTGGTCCTGGCTGCCGCCGTCGCGGTGGCGCTGCTCATGATGGCGCCGTTCGTGATCATGCTGCTCAACGCCTTCAAGTCGCCGGCGGAGTACTCCGCCGAGGGTCCGCTGAGCCTCCCGTCGAGCCTCTACACGGACGGCCTGGTGAACTTCTGGCAGCGCGTCGACTACCCGGGCAAGCTGGCGAACTCGGTGGTCATCAGCGGCGCCGTCGCGATCCTCGCCACCGTGGTGTCGCTGTTCAACGCCTACGCGCTCGGCATCGGCCGGGTGAAGGGCCGGATGTGGATCGTGACGCTCTTCCTGCTCGCGAACATGCTGCCGCAGGAGGCGCTGATCTACCCGCTGTACTACCTGGCCAAGGAGACCGGCCTCTACAACACCCAGCTGTCGGTGATCATCATCTTCACCGTCATCCAGAGCGCGTTCGGGACGTACCTGCTGGCCTCGGTGCTCTCGACGTTCCCGCCTGCCGTGCTGGAGGCGGCCGCCCTCGACGGCGCGTCGAGCTGGCAGATCCTGTGGAAGGTCGTCTTCCCGGTGTCCCGGCCCACGCTCGCGGTGCTGGTCATCTTCTTCTTCATCTGGACCTGGAACGAGTTCTTCATCCCGCTGGTCATGCTCATCGACAACTCGACGCAGACCATCCCGGTCGCGCTCGCGTCGCTCCAGGGCGACCGGCTCATGGATGCCCCGACCATCAACGCCGGCTCGCTGGTGAGCCTGCTGCCCGCGGTCATCTTCTTCCTGATCTTCCAGCGCACCCTCACCCGCGGCATCACCGCGGGCGCCGTCAAGTGACCCCACCCCTCCGAGAGACCTGCGAGCGACCCCGATGAAGTTCACCGACGGCTACTGGATGGTCCGCGAGGGCATGTACCCGCTCCACCCCGCCGAGGCATACGACGTGTGGTCCACCGACGACGCGATGACCGTCTACGCACCGACCTCCCGCATCACCAAGCGGGGTGACACCCTGAACCGGCCCGTCATCACCGTGACGTACTCGTCGCCGATGCCGGACGTGATCCGGGTCCGGATCGAGCACCACCAGGGTGCGGTGGACCGTGGGCCATCGTTCGCGCTGCACGGCGAGGACCGCGTACCCGTCCACATCGAGCTGCGGGACACCGAGGGCGTCCTCACCTCGGGTGGGCTGTCGGTCCGGGTGCACCGCGGCCCCACGTGGCGGGTGGACTTCGAGGCGGACGGGCGTGTGCTCACCTCGAGCCTCCACAAGAGCATCGGCGTCGTCAGCGCCGACGACGGCGCGCACTACGTGCACGAGCAGCTCAGCCTCGGCGTCGGGCACCAGGTGTACGGCCTCGGCGAGCGCTTCGGCACCTTCGT
>Ga0196976_1000808_pt1 | contig 17521 bp, 10 predicted proteins | sample S3v_513CmetaG_FD_148644 | JGI IMG/M metagenome (GOLD analysis project Ga0196976, IMG submission 148644) | Soil microbial communities from Anza Borrego desert, Southern California, United States - S3+v_5-13C | ecosystem: Environmental > Terrestrial > Soil > Desert | place: USA: California...
GATAACGTCGCCGAGCCTGCAACTCGTCCAGTCCCCGACCATTCAAGTCCTCACAATCCGTGCGATGTTACGTGCGATCATCGACGCGAGCTCGCAAGCCTGGGCATTCAAGCTTTCAAACTCCTCGTTCAATGATTGAAGTTGCTCCTTGAAATCCTCGTCGGTCACGGACTCACCCGGCGCCACTCCTACATATCGGCCCGGATTTAGCGACCACCCCTGCCCTTCGATGTCCTTTAGGGTAGCCGCGCGGCAGAGGCCCGGGACGTCGGCGTACTTCGACTTCTTTCCGAAGACACCCCTGATCCGCGCTTTGGCCTCGTCGCCGCCGAAGGTAAAATCGAGAGTTTCCTGGCGATACAAGCGCACGATGTTCGCGAGGAAACCAATCTGTGCTGGAATCCAGTCGCGGTGAGATCGATCAACCTGCCGGTAGATATATCGCGCGTCGATGAATAGGACTTTCTCAGCACGCGATCTTGCTTTCCCCTTGTCGAAGAACCACAGCGTGCACGGGAGCGTAACGGTATAGAACATGTTGGGACCGACGGCAATCATCACGTCTACCGTTCTGGACTCGATAAGCCGCCGTTGGATCTCCAGCTCCGAGGCGCGAGCGTCGGACGTGGAGCTCGCCATCACGAAACCGGCGCGCCCCTTCGCGCCCAGCGCCGAATGAAAGAGCTGGATCCACAGGTAGTTCGCGTTGTCGGTGCGCGGTAGCCCGAATGGAAAGCGCCTCCCCGGCCCCACCATGTCCTTCAAGCGCTCCTTGTCCACCGCGTTCACGTTGAACGGCGGATTCGCAAGCACGAAGTCGAACTGCCCCGTCGCGTGGTGCGGGTCGTCATAATAGCTGTTGACGTTCCCGCCATGTTTGATGTCCCCCTCCAACCCATGCACCGCGAGGTTGAGCCGGCACAGTCGTCCGGTCTCATCGGTCTTCTCGACTCCGAAAAGCGCGAGCTCGGCGGCGGGATTGTTTTTGTGCTCGGAGACGAACCGCGCCGACTGCACGAACATGCCGCCGGACCCGCAGGCTGGATCGAGGATACGGCCATGGAACGGCTCGATGACCTCCACGAGCAGCTTCACGATGCTGCTGGGCGTATAGAACTCGCCCCCTTTCTGTCCCTCCGTGCGCGCGAACTCGCCGAGGAAGTACTCGTAGATGCGGCCGAAGGCGTCAAAGTCCACGCTAGCGGGGATCTCTGACATCTTCTTGAGCAGCTCCTTGAGGAGCATTCCGGTGAAGAGGTTGTACGTCCTAGGCAGCACACCAGCTAGCTGCGGATTGTACTTCTCGATCTCACGCATCGCCGCGTTGACCTTCGCGCCGATGTCCGAGGCCTCGGGAAGCGTCAGCAGGTAGTCGAAACGCGCCTGGGGCGGGAGATAAAGGACGCCATCGGCATGATATGCGGCGGGTTCATCCCTGCGGCTTCCGCGACGTGAGCTGGCGCCGGCTTTCTCGAGCCTCGCGCGCTGGGCGGCGAACTTTAGCCCGGCGAATCGCAGGAAAATCAGACCCAGGATGGGGCCGGAATACTCCTGGGCTTTGAGACCGGAATTGGCGCGGAAGTGGTCTGCGGCGTCCCAAAGCCGCTTTTCGAGCGCAGATGACGCGAGATCCTTCTCGGATGGGGCAATCCAATGCACGGACGATCTCCAAAAGTCGGCTCACCCTACGCCCGAGGTTGCAGCGGGGTTCAGACCTGCCATACCTGATGTGATGATTCACAAAGTGCGCTGCGGCCTATACCCACGCCAGACTGACCGACAGCGATTTCCACTGGTCGTCCGGACCCCCGACGAGCAGAGGGGCACGCTGTTGGCGCCGTACCCACCGCGCGGGCCGTTCGAGCGGCACTAGACAATAAACGCCGCTAGGTCAAGGGCGGTGTTGGACACTACCAATTGGCCGAGGGCGCTCTCCCAAAGAGGGCGATTGGTCGTCAGAGCGAATGCGGCCAGCGCGCGAACGTCAGCCTCTGGCTCTTGTAAAGCTTGAGCCTGTATCGCCTGTCCTAGTTCAATCGCAGCACGTCTGTGGCGTACGCCCGCTTGGGCCAGCCCACGGCCAGCACTCGAGGGAATCCCGAAACGAAGGCGCGTAGGAAACTCGCGCAACGCTGGATGCAACAATACGCCTTGTTCCGCTAGTGCTACCTCAAGAAGTGCAATGCCCTGCTCGACGACAGTCTGTAAGGCATAACCAATCACTGATGCGTGCAGTCTCAGGAGTTCATCAACCGGCAGACCCACTGCCGCTGCCATCTGTGTGTAAGTCTCACCATTCAGCCAGCGTTTGGTCGCAGTCAGCACAGCCTCGCGATATGACTCTAGACTGGCGTCCGTTGGTACCTCGAACATCCTTCGCACAGCGCTGCGGACCTCGGGCTGCCGCCATGCCCAGCTCAATACAGCCTCTTCCATTGCGTTCGAGGCTTCTGGGGCGCTGACAGACCAATCCCCAATCGCCGGTAATAGCGTCGTTTCCACGACATTTACAAGTCGGGGATGAGAACCGGTACGGCGGACCCAGTTGAGCCGGCCCCTTCCGACAAGTCCAGCCACGCGTCGCGCTCGTAGTGCGAACACCTGCCGCAGCAATTCCGTCGAGACGGCATCGCCGACCCGCGCGGCGAACGTCTCACTGGCAACCTGCTCGGCGAGGCGAATGAGTTCGGCCTCGCCCACTTCTTCCACCGCCAGATCCACAAGCATGTCGTCGATGCCGTCGACCAGCGTGAGTAGGCCTGGGCGCGCCTCAAGGAACTCGTTCGTAAGTGACGTTCCTTGCTTTGCTAACGCCCGCCCTAAGGCACGTACCAACTTGATGAGCGCTCCCTGAACATTCTCACCTGTGGCCTGTCCCGCCACTCGCGCAACGAGGCTCCATTGCTCGGGGTTCGCACAAATCACCATTCCCTTAGTGTTAGCACCAGCCCGTCCCGCTCTCCCCACAAGATTTTTCATGTCCCTGGTCAAGAGGTCTTGCGGCCGCCCTTCTGTGCCGATCATCCGGACGGAGTACAGCATTAACGTGCGAATAGGAAGGTTCACCCCTTCCGCCAACGTCTTGGTGCACACAACCATTCGCACGCTGCCGAGTCGCAAGAGGTCCTCCAGCACCTCGCGCATTTCTTGAGGAATATCCCCGTGATGCAACACTACGCCATTAGCGATGGCGCGAGTGCCAATCCAGTCAGAACCGCATTCGCGCTCAAGGAAGTCGCGCGTACGATCGAGATCCTCGACATTCGCGAATCTCTCTGGCCTTGGCAACGCTAGCGGGAGGCCGAGTTGCTGTAGGACTTCTTCGGTGATACCAATTGCACCTTGATTGCCGCGTTTATTAGCGGCAAAGATCGCCACAGATCCTAGCGCCAGTGCCTTACGTGCAGCGGCAATCGCCTGAGTTTTGACACTGATATGCGGATACGTTCTCGCCCTTCCAGTCCGCGGATCCCGATACCTAAACACGGCTGCTGGCAGAAATGACGGCAATAGAAATCGCGTCGGTTCAGCTAAGTGCGGATGCATCTGCAGTCCGATCGCCATTTCAGCTCCTCTGCCTTGCGGCCGAAGTACTCCGAATTCAGCGACCGCCGCTTGATAATTGCTGCGCACTACAGTGTCGCTATTACCTCCTAGCCACGCATTAATCTCGTCGATATTCGGCACGATTGCGGACACAAAGATTACCCGCGGCCTAACGTTCCGACTTCTGAGCCGCGCAAGCAGCAATTCAAGACTGACACCGCGAGAATCACCATCTAAGAGATGCCCTTCGTCACAGATGATCAAAGCGATTCTCTGCGATAACTCTTGGTTCGCCCCAAGAATGCCGGAGAGCGTTTCTGGCGTTGCCACGATCACTCTGAGAGTTTCTGCGGCGTGCGCCTCCTCGGAGGTGGGCACACTGCCGCCATAGAAACACGCAGTGGGTATTCCCATTTCGCTCAGGCGCCGTACTAGCGATCGCCTTAGTTCCGCCGCAAGCGATCGATAAGGAACTAGTAATACTGCGACAGATCCTGCCACCGTACTGGCATGCCAAAACAATAGAGTCTCACAAAGTGCAGTTTTTCCTGCACCGGTGGGCATTTGCAGAGCATAACTCTCATTGCGCGTAAGTAAGCCGCGACGTATTGCATCGATCTGAGATGGAAAGAACTCCCAGACCGGTGCGCTACGTTGTAAGAAGGATTCTACAAGAGGATTCCACAGCGGATTGGTTCCGTCGGGCACCACCGACCGCACATTGCTCTGCGCGAACCGACGGGCCAGCGCTTCAAAGAGTCGAGCTGGAATCCATCCGTCAGGACCATCTGCTAGCGCCTGCGTAGCTCGCGCTTCTGCGACGTCCGCTGTTTCACGAATAGCAGTGAGGTTTCCGGCCAGGAGCGCCCGCAGTAACTCAGCGACTTGGACGGAGCTAGGGTCTCTTCGACGGGCCAACAAGTCAACGCACGGCTGCCAACGCGCATCGTCGACACGCGTCACGTTCCGCAGGGACAAGTAGGCCGATGCAGGAAAGCCTCCCAGGTAGAACGAGGCTGCTGCGTATAACCGCGCTTCGATCGCGTTAATTGTTGCATGCCGATGACCAAGGTCATCTCGAGTCGCTACCAGATCGATTAGTGCATTAGCGACCCGCGATAGGTCAGCGGCGCTGCGATTGGCCGACCGTAGGATCGCAAAGAGTTCGGACACCAAACCGATGAACAGATCGTCGCTTCGCGCGCGGATCGCTTCGTCGTCAAGCGTCGGAACCGCGGCATCCAGCACTTGTTGATGTCTACTTTGGTCTGCATCGCTGATCCAGCGGAGAAGCGAATCCCTCATGATGCCCCCTGCTTTGCAGCTTCGAATACTGCCGTGTACACTCCTTGCAGTTCGGGAACGACGATGACCACGAGACTTACATGCGCGGGCAGCTCGCCCGGCACATCCCCCAGCTCAGCCGTCGATACACTGCCACAAAGAACCGCTACTGCCCTGAACACGCGCCTGGGTAGAGGATGATCGGACGGATTGCAGAATCGCTCGATCAGTTCTAGGGTCGGATCTCCCAAGTCCTCTGTCCGTGCCCTTTCATGTAGCCACAGCAGCGTCTTCGTCAGCCGACTGACGCGATCCTTCTCGCTGTCGCGGATTGCATCAGCTATCGGCGCCGACGTTCCGGCAGTTGCCTTAGCCTTGACCTCAGCGCAATAGAGAGCATCATCGGGGCTCGACCGCGGCCAGTGAGGTACGACGAAGTGCACAACGTCGGAGTAAGGCGCTGGCTTTGTCCTGTCCTGCTTCAGGCGCCACTTCTTGACGCCTATGACGGCTCGTGCCGGCAAACGCGCACTCTGATAGAGATATGTAAGGATTTCACCGAAGTCCCCTGACATGACGGGGCCTGGGTTTGGCAGTCTTGCTGCGATGATTTCATTCGGGGACAGGTTGACCCGTCGTGCATTCGCCGAGATGGCGTCATCGGTTATGTAGCATCTGCGCACGATTCGACCGATGTCTGGCATCCAGGTCGCTGTTGTGGCGTCGCCAACGGACACCAGTAGATAGCCGCCTTGAGGTTGGTCGGTAAACCACGATGCAACCATTGCTGCGTCAAAGGCGAGATCGTCCATGCGTTCGTGGTTTGCCGGTTGCTTGCGTGCATCAAATGATAACGTTGTCGCTAATATTCCCTAATATGCCACATACTCCGTCGCAGTATCAAGCGATCTTGTCCCACGGCCGCGACAAATGCTGCCTGTTATGTTCCTTCCCTCCCATTATCAAAGCGACAGGCAGGTGGAGAACTCCCACCGACGCGATGGGGCAGGTACACTCAACTAGGTCGTCGAGGACCGATCACGCCGAGATCTCGCGTGAAGTATCGGACTTTGACCGATATAGTGGTACCACTCTTCGATATGCCAGCCCGCCTTCCCCGGGTTGATTGCCTGCGCGTCCCGCGCACGATCGGACAGGCTCTATCCTATAGAAGGGTTGATCTGGCACCCTCCCCATCGGCGAGCTGCCGCCCTTCGACGCGGTGATCGCCTCGCACGACCACTACGCCACCTTGACCGCAGCGGCGTTCGCGCACTCGCGGCCAGCCCCGCCCATGCAACCACGCGCTGGATTGTCCGTCGGCGCGCATCTCGAGCGCTGGGGCATCCCCCCCGCGTGCATCACCGAATTGGACTGGAGCGACAGCACCGCCCTGGGCCCGCTCACGGTGACCGCGACCCCCGCGCGGCACTTCTCCGGGCGCGGCTTCACCCGCAACCACACTCTCTGGCATCCTTCGCCGGCACGGGACCGGCGCATCGCATCTTCGACAGCGGTGACACCGGCCCCTTCGCGGGAGTCCTTGATATAGGCCAGCGCCGCGGTCCCTTCGACTACCGTCGCCGTACCGCACGTGGCGGCAATTCGCACACAAGGCGACCATGTCCTCCAGTACCGTCCGATCAGCCCATCAGGTGTCGGTGGCGCGTCCCGAAAATTCAGGAGGGTTCGCGGACGACGCGAAGCAACTCGCTGCGCAGAACAGCCATGCGATGCGCATTGCTCTCCCGTTGTCCAAACCTGTAGTAGAAATCAAGAAGAGCTCTGGCGGCCGCGTACTCCGCCTCCGTCTCCGCCTCGGCAATCCGCCGCGCTACGGTGCGGTAATCGATACGGTCCGTTTTGTCCTCCTCGTTGCGCAACGCCGCCAAGGTACAAGACGCCGCAGCTGCGGCAAGATGCGATGGGTTCAGCTCTTCACGCGCTGGAACAGCACCGGCCCGGTAACCCGCACCTCGACGCTGTCCTGACTGGAGAAATCTGTCCCGAACCAGCGCGTCGCAGGCTGGCTTCGCCGTGGGGACGAACATCGCCACCTCCGACGAGAAGCACGCGGGCACCCGCCTCACATAGAACTCATCGCGCAGCTCCATTCCGCCGGTCTCCTCGTTCCACACCCATACCGGCGCCTCGATCCGCACCCGCCAGCTGGCGCACAGCGGCAACTGGCCAAGGCCTTCGTCGCTCACCTGCTCGAACGCCACAGGCACCTTGCTGATACGGCGCCGTGGCCTGGTACACATGACGCACGGCTTCCTCCGGGCCCAGGGGCAAGCCGGTCGGGAACCGGAAGGGTATGCCGACCAGGCTGTAGCCCAGTTGACCTCCCTGCGCTGGCAGCACCAGTTGCCCTTCGACAATGCGCATTTCCAGCACGTTGTCCGGGATGCCCACCGATAGCTGCACTCCCGATCGATCCGCGCACAATGGAATTGTCCAATTCGGCCCCGTCATGCGCCGCAACCAGTTGGGCGCTTCCATTGGAGGATCCGCATACCCGGACTGCACATACGTGCGCCGCATGCATGGCTAGCTTCGTGAAGTCGATAGCCCCTCCCGTGTCAGCGGTATACCGCAATCGTGCCTTAGCGCAGAGTCCACCTGGCCAGCTAGTCGCCCCGCAGCGCATCGCCCGGACTGATCGGCATATCGTGAACAACCGTTAGCATTCACGTCGCACCGGGCGCCCTTCGCTCAGCAGCGAAGATCACGCCATCCTACGAACACGGTCCGCAGTGCCGACCTCGCGTCGAAAGCACACCCTTGCAGGGCCCTGCGGGCGCCCGTGGCTAAGGCGTCGGTGGCGGCGATCCTTCTCGTGCAGCCTTGGCCTTGACCGGTGCGCGCGTTCTCGTCGCAGACGTCGCCGCTCGGGACGCGCCAGGCGCTCCCTTCTTTTCACGGTTGGCTGACGACCGTTTCGGGTTAATTCCGGATCTGACATTCGTCTGCCCAGTACCCTTCGAAGCAGCGGGGACCTTCGCCTTCGTCATCCCGGTCACCTGCCCTGTAGCAGCGTTGGCAGGTGCCGACTTTGGCGGTGGCGGAACGGGGATGGGCCCGAGTTGCTTCGCACCCTGCGCGCTCAATGACGACACGCCGAAGGTGATAGCGATACAGACGGCGGCACCGATGCCGACGCATTTGTTCAGGACTCTGCAGAAACGCTTCATGTTCTCCTCACGGATTACCGGTCCATTTGCTGCTGCCGCTTACGGAATCGATTCTCGCGTGCAATTGCCGCAGGATGCGCGGGGCAGCTGAGCAGCCGTAGTCCTGCACGATGTGCTTGACGCGTCCCTGCCGCCCGATAGTGAGAGTGACGCGGGGCAGGTCCAGCGTTGCTGGTCCGCATGCCGCACTTCCGACGACGATACTGTCCGGAAGCCCGAAGATTGCGCTCGCTTCCACCTGCCCGATCAAAGCACTCGCCGACGATGCCGCGATGGTTCCCGTCGTGCTTCCCACGTGCGCAACATTCGCAAAGCCAGTATACGCAACTCCGCCTCCCTCTTTGATCCGGACGCGGTACTGCGGACAGGACCCATAGCACGGGCCCCTCTCCAGCACTACGCTATCCGAGTCCACTGGCTTGGCAGTGGATCCTGAGCCCTGGCCGCGTATAAACTCGCCACTCGACGGCTGGCATCCCAGTAAGACAACACTAAACAGGACTCGGACTGTCATTTTGGAGTCACCTTCACCCGATGCGATTTGAGGCCGTCGAGCAGCTCGACCTCAAATGCACCGGTGTTCTGGGGCAACGTCACACGGCCATGACGCGCGAACGAAAGGATCTCGCCCGTAGAGGACCGGACTACGGCCATGGGAAAGGCCGTTCCGTTCCAGCTCAAGTCGATCTTGCCAGCGCTTCGCGTCGCAGATGCGGATACAGGTACGGATACGTCGGCACCTGCAGCAGCCCGGAGTGACGAGAGCGGAATGTCAGGGCCCGTTACTTCGATATCCGAAAAATCACCACCGCTCAGGGTTTCGTGAGGAACCACCAATGCAAAGTGCCGCGCGCCAGTGCGTGAATCTCCGATCTCCATGGGCTCGAACGCCAGCGATAACGCATTGCGCCCGTTGCGATCACGTCCACGCAGGGTATACCGCCCCCCACGGCTTCGAGTCGCCGGTGCAGTGGTTTCGAAGACGGGCTCGAACTCGACACGTCCTGAAACGATCCGCCCCCAGACGACGAGCGAGGGTTGCGCTGCATCTTCTGCCGCAACCAGCGCTGCGGACCTGAGAAACTGCATGACCGCTCGATAGCTGTAATCGCTGACCCACGGATTGCTGCAATAGGTCATCACGTCGGGTAGCGCACGGTCTTTCAGCACGCCGATCCGTGAGTCAAAGCCGAAGACTCCGATAGCGCCATTGCTGTATGGGTAGTTGGGATCTGGCCCGGCCGGACCGCCACATGGAGCGTGTCGGCGGCCGAAATTATGACCTAGCTCATGGGCCATCGTCTGGCCCGCACTGCCAGGATAGTCCCAGCCCAAAGCAGTTGAAAATCCGAGATAGCCGACGCCCGCGATGCCGCTTGTGTACGAGACGTTGACCACACCGTAGTAGTATCGCGCCGGAGCCTCCGACACTCTGAGGACATTGAGTTCGCTCAACAACGCGTCCCAACTGTTGTTCTGGTCGCCGCTCTGCAGCGCGGGGAGTGTCGTCGTATATGTAGTACGGACGATCACGTTCGTGCCTGCGAGTGGCCACAGTGCGCGGGACATCGACGTCAGCGATGCATGGTTCGCCGCCGTCACATTTCCCACTCGCCCGTTTGCGCTCTGCAATACAGGCACGACGGTGAGGTTGAAGGTCGGCATGCTAACGACGTTGACGGCAGCGCTCGTACCCGAGGCCGGGAAGACGTTATCCGTTTCGCTGGTCTCGACTACAAGATTTCCGGGGTCAACATCAGCGAGCAGTCGCATGCCCGGTTGTACCAGCGCTGCGCCGAGTACCGTGTTCCAGGAACTTGTCAGCAGTCCTTCCGTGATCGCTGTCGGCGTCATTGAAGACGGGGAAGGAATCGATCTCGTCTCGACGAGCGTCGTGCCGTTGTAGATACGCAGCCGCACTGAAGGTTGTGCGCTGTTGGGTGATGTCGCCCGCACAAATACTCGCACGAGCGCATCACGATTGGCCACGATCGGAACCTGACCGCGTGAGTCTTGCGAGCTCTGCGTGAGGTATACCTGGTCGATGACCAGATTCAATCCGCTGGAATTGGAAGCTGCGCTTAGCTGGTATGCACCGCTTGCCGCCGGCCCAAACGAATTTGCGATCACGCTATACGTCCCGGCGGGCAGATTGACCTGAATGCGGGAGTTGACTCCTTCCCCACCATCGTCATCCCAGGCAACGGTGTTCCCTGCGGCATTCACGACGTACAGGAACGCGTCGAATGCAGTGCTTGTGAGGTTGAGCTCGAGACTGGTTGATGCCCCGAGCGTCAGCTCCCAGGTGTCCGCGAAACTACCGTCGTCGAGCGCGCAATCGGTGTTCGACAGGCTGCCCGTCACCGACTGCGGCACACTCAGGCTGCCCACGGCAGTGCAACTGCCGGAGGCGCTCAGTGCCAGTGCATATGCACCGGTTTCGACGCTCTCGTAAGTGCTGGCTTCGATGTAGTAGGTGCCCGCGGGCAATTGCATCGAGATGAGAGCGTTCCCGTTCCCACCGCCTTCGTCATCAGACGCGACCAGGGATCCTGCACTGTTCCTCAGTATCAGATACGAATCGAACGCAGTGCTGTTCAAGGCAATGCGCGTCGTGGTGACCTGCGTGAGGGTGAACCGGTAGAAATCGGTGTAGTAGGCTCCGTCCACCAGACAGTCCGTGGAGGTGAGTGATCCAGTGACAGTCTGACCAGCCGTAATGGTCGTTGCGCTGGTGCAGGACAGGTCCGCGGGCGTCACGGTAACGCTGTACGTACCTGTGACACCAGGCAGGGCCGATGTGGCCCACACGGCGTAGGTTCCGGCCGTAAGGTTGAGCTGGACTCGCGAGCCAGTACCCTCGCCAGCGTCGTTGTCCTCGCCCAGTATGGTTCCATCCATCCGAGTCACATACAGATAAGTATCGAAGGAGCCGGTCAGGTCGACACGAACCGCGGCGCTGGTGCCGATCGTAAGTATCCAGGGGTCCGCAAGCCGCCCATCATCGAACCTGCAATCTTCAGACGCCAGCGCTCCCGTTCCGCTCGAATTAGCGGTGAGGTTGCCGACACCTGCACATTCCGTGTCCGCTTCCTGCAACGTGAGGGCATACGTTCCGGTCGCACCCGGGCCGAAACTCGTGGCATAAACGCGGTAGGTTCCTGCAGCGAGGTTGATCGTCACCCGCGAATTGGTTCCGTCGCCGCCATCATCATCATAGGCGACGACATCGCCGGCGGCATCAACGACGATGAGATACGTATCGAATACGGAACTGACCTGGTCCAAACGGATGCTCGTTGGCGCAGCGAGCGTGACCTGGAATTGGTCAGTGTAGTAGCCTCCGTCGAACGCACAATCAGTCGTCGCCAGCGAGGCATTCACCGTCTGCCCCATCGACAACGCTGAGACGGCGCATCCCGCTGAGGCGGTTGCTACAATGGACACGGGACTGCCCTGCAGGCCCGCGGCGGCGGCGGTAAGTCGGTTCGTGCCGGCGGTGCCAAGCGTCCATCCACCTACCCGGGCAATACCAGACGCGTCCGAGCTTTGCACAGTTCCGGTTGCGGTCCCGCCACCTTCACTGACTGAGAACAACACGGACACGCCGCTCACTGGATTGCCGTATTGGTCCTTGACCACAACGGACGGCGGCAAGCCGACCGGCGATCCGGGCGCCGCTACTTGCCCTTCGCCATCATTGATCGCAATTACGCTCGCGGCTGCCGCGGTTGCAGTCGCAACAAAAGTCACGAAGTTTCCCGGCACAGCCGCCAGGGCCGCTATGAGCGTATTCGATCCTGCCACCGTTCCGAGAGTCCAACTCGGCACGCTAGCAACACCCGCGGGATCTGTCGTAACGCTGCTGCCTGTGATGCTTCCACCGCCGGTGCCCACGGCGAATGCAACTGCAGCCGACCCCACGCCGTTGCCGTAAATGTCCACGACTTTGACCGACGGTTGAACTGTCACTGGACTTCCGACAGTCGCCGTTTGATTGTTTCCCGCATTCAGCGCGATTCCCGCAGGCACGCCCGGAATAGCGGTCGCGTTGATGGTCGCGACGCTGCTTATCCCGGCAACCGATGCGGTAATCGTTTGAATGCCAGCGGCTGAACCGAGAACCCACGATCCAGCCGACGCAATGCCATCCGCCGCTGTCGCCTGGCTCGTCGCGCCAAGGGTTCCCGCCCCCGCACTGACCACGAAAGACACGTTGACCCCAGCCACAGGGTTTCCGTACTGATCGGTGACCTTGGTTGCGGGCGGCACGGCGACCGACGTACCCACCGTGGCGGACTGGTTCATTCCTGCATGAGCCAGCACCGCTGCGGCAGGCCCCGCGACGCCGGTCGCACTGAACGTGATCGGGCTTCCCTCGAGTGAACCTGCGGACGCCGCAACCTGATTCGGACCTGCGGTTGTCCCCAGCGTCCACGCTACAGACGCGACGCCCTCCGCATCTGTCGTCTGGCTATTCCCCGCAACGGAGCCTCCGCCACTCATAACACTGAAGTTGACGCTGACTCCCTGCATGCCTCGTCCGTCAGATCCAAGCACGCGAACGGTCAGTGGCGTAGCCAGCTGCGCACCAGCGATGCCGGACTGCGTGTCTCCGGATACGAGGCTGATCTCGGTCGGCGTAACCGGCGCCTGTTCAGAGCACGATGCCGCGATACAAGCCAGAGCGAAGAGGCCGGTCAGCCTGCGCCAGTTCTGACAAAAGACAAAGCCATAAGAGAGAGGAAGCACGTACTTGTATCCGTTGCGGTAAGAGGGGCGTCTACATTGCTTACGGAACCCTCATCTCGCAAGACGGACAGTGTTGCATTGTCGCCACACCGCGTGCTGCGGAGCTAAAAGGGCCTGTTTATGGTTAACGTTTACTAACCCTACGATGTCGGATGGAGTGCGGCGGAATCGTCGTCCTCGCGGCGATGTTCTCCATGGAGCCGCGCACCTATGAGATCACCGTGAGCGCGACGAGCGCGATATCGCAGCGCGTCATGCGACCGGAGGGTGAGCTCGCCCTCTTCAGCGGCATCGGATCGACATCGCACGCTATCGTCGCCGTACTTGCCATCCGTCCGGAGGGGAAGCTCGGCCGGGCGGTACACATGACGCGCCCCGTGCAATGTCCCCAAACTGAAGTCACGCATCGTGCTCGGCGGTGTATTGTGCCCATGCGGTTGCTGAGACAATAGCCGCGCAGCTCAGCGCTCGATGGTTGACCACGCGAGCAGGGCGACCAGGCCCTCCAAGCAGCACGTTTCCGGTCGGACCGCGTATCCGGCGACGAGTAGCCTACTTCGCAATCGCTTCAAAGCTGACTCCGGCGTCGCTCGTTTGCGTACCCGGGCTCCCGGTGCATGCAGAGAGAAGCGCTGTTGCATGACCCTTGGCGGTGGTGGAGGGCGCAGTCCCGCTCTCAGATGACTTGCTGAACAGGGTACCGGCTTTCTGCTGTGCAGTCGCTGCTGTGACTCGCAACGTCTTATTCCCATCGGCCGCATCGAAGATCGCGACGGTCAGTTGGTCAAAGGTCTTCCGGGAGTTGAGGAACTCTCCCAAGCCACTTGAGGTCTGCTTAGCAGCCTGAATAAACCCAGCGTCCTTGTTGGTATTGGAAAGGGTATACCCCAGTTCATTCAGCTTGCTTAATGCACACGCATACGTAGCATCGAGTGGCTTCGGTGTTGGCGCGCTATAGGAGATCGGCGCCGATGAACACCCTGCGATCGCCGTTGCTAGAATGCTTGGAATAAGCCGTCTCATGGTTTTCTCCGTGTTAGTGCCTGGTGGGTATGACTACTGGGCCCCGCTGACATTCAGGATTTTTCACGTCGCCGCTTGTCCGCTACCAGCTTCCATCCTACTTTCGCGGTCGACACGTGCTCGGCTTGGTGGACGCCACACTCTCACGCGACCGTCTAAGAGCCGTCTATCCCACCCAATCGCTTGACGTTAGCCTCAACGAAGCCACGGCTTGTCGTCCTGGGCACGCCACGCCTGCGCGCAGGCAGTGGAGTCAAGGAAGAGAAAACGCTTATCGGTGCAGGGAAGCCGCTGGCGGTCGTCGCTCTGCTCGCTTTGTCGCCGCGGCGTACGATAAGCCGCGATCATCTTTGCGACTTCCTCTGGGGTGACCGTGATCTAGATCAGGCGCGTGCCCAACTCCGTCAAACCCTGTGGCTGATCAAGGGTTACAAGCTGCCCTTCGACGTTGCTGCTTCAGCTGAAGGGATTGCCCTCGACGGGTCGCTTTCTGTCGACGCCCTGGAATTCGCCGAGGCTGCCACCTCGAACAGGCTCAATGAGGCCCTGGATCTGTACGGAGGCGACTTCTTTCAGAACTATGGCGCTCCAGGTGCGCAACGCTTCGAGGAGTGGGCCGATCTAGAACGCACTCGTTTTCGCTCATTGTTTACACATTCCGCCGAATCATTGGTGCGGCGCGCCCTGGATGCAGGTCGCTTTCCTGAGGCCATCCGGATCTCACGCCGCATCCGTCACTTGGATCCGAACGGTGAGACCGCGTGGCGCCTGCTGCTGGAATCGATTGCATCCTCTGGCGACGTGATTGGCGCCCGTGCCGAAGCGGATCACTTCGAGGCGTGGCTCCGCCAGGAGCAGCGCGAACCAGAGCCTCTGAGCATTGCCATCCTAAAGAGCGCTAGGCGGGCCACCGAAACCCAACCCGAGACGGCGCCGGATCTTGTTGCCGATCTCACCGGCCGTGACCGGGAGTTCGCGGCTCTCCATCGCGCCTGGACCGAAGCACAGTCGAGGGGTGCGCGTCTCGTACACCTCGTTGCCGAGAGCGGGCTGGGCAAGACACGCCTGGTCACTGACTTCGCCGCCCGCCTTCGCGTTCAGCGCGCCCGCGTCTCCTACCAGCACGCCAACACAGGCGAACGCTCCATTCCGCTGAGCTTCGCAGCTGGCATCGCGAGCTCGCTGGCGCAGCTTCCGGGGGCCGCCGGAGTCTCACAAGGAACGGCCAGCACACTGCTCACACTCAACCCGTCGTTGTCGTCCGTTTTCGTCAACGCCGCCCCCGCTCGCGACCTGCAGCCGCGCCAGGTGGGATTCGCGCTCCTCGAGCTGATCTCCGCCGTCACTGACGAGGCACCGCTGGCATTGCTGCTCGACGACTTGCATTGGGCGGACGCACAATCGCAGGAAGTAATTGCGCTGATCGTCTCCCGATTGGAGCAGCAGCGGGCGCTCATCGTTACCTGCGCGCGTCCTCGACAAGTGGTCCCTTCCCTGCCCGATCATGCGCTACGACTTCATTTAAGCCCGCTTGACGCTTCGGAAGTGGAGCAGTTCATCGCGAGCCTGGGAACTTTGCCTGCCGAGCCTTGGGCTCGTTCGTTCTGTGACGCTGCGCGTGATAGCTCAGGTGGCAGCCCACTCTACCTGCTCGAAGCCATCCGGTTGTGCATCGAGCGCGGTGTCATTCAGCGCCGCGAAGGGGCATGGGAGTGCCCGAACCCCGCGGCGATGCTGGCGCTTCTCAGCCAGACGTCGGTGGTCGGTCGCAGGCTTCATGATCTGAGCGATACCGAGAAGCGCCTGCTGTACGCGCTCGCCATCGCGGCAGTGCCGCTCCCGTCGCGGATTGCTACTCAGTCCGCGCAGCTCGGAGATGCGGAGGCAGCCGTGATCGCGACGACTCTGGAGCAACGCGGCTTCCTCATCGCCGATGGCGGGTATTGGCGAATGGCGCACGACGAGATTGCCGACGCTGTCATTGATGCCGACGGTGGCGAGGCGCCGACGATGCATGCTGTCGTGGCCGCCGCGATGGCTGCGTCTCCCGAGCCGGATTGGCGCCGGCGCGCGATCCCCCATCTCGGCAAAGCCGGTTCGTGGCCCGCCGCAGCTCAACTCGCAGCCAACATACTGCGCACAAGCGGCACCCTTCACCCCTCCGACGACGACATCCGCGCACTGCTCGGCGTGGATGCAACGGCCGAGCACATGTCGCTGGTGCGACGGCACCTGCCGTTCGGAGCACGGCACCCGCGATTCCGCGCGGCGATGCTTGCGGCCGCTGCTACTGTGGCGATTGTCGGAACTGCGGTTGCCAATGCGGCGCTGAGGCCAGACATCGAGGGGCCGATGCTCGCTGTCGCAACGCGTGGCGCCGGCGACGCCGCACGGGTGCGCCTCGTATCCCTGAATGCGAGCGATTGGGTTCCCGCACAACCACTGCTCGTCCCAAGGGAAGGCGAGAAATGGTTCCGTTTCTCCGCCTTTCTCGGTCATATGGTTCCCCGGCCCGGTCGCGACGAATGGGCGATCGAAGCCGTGTATCCGGACTCCGGAAGTGGAGACATCGAGCTGACCGGACGCCAGGGCTCTGCAGTCCGCATCACGGCAAGCCGAGGGCAGGATGTGCCCCAGGCGTTTTCTCCGGACGCTGCTCAGCTGCTGTTCATGAGCACTCGTTGGAGCGATCGCGGATTCTGGAATCTGGGAATTCTCACGCTCGCAACCGGTGATGTTCGCCGTCTGACGGCAAGCCCGTACGCTGACGGCAGCGGGAGCTGGCATCCGGACGGTACGATTATCGGCTTCACGCGATCCGACCCAGAGCGCGATGTGAGCCTGGTATGCGTGATCGATGTGTCCGGTGAGAACGAACGCTGTCGCGAGATCGGGTACTGGAGAATCGTCGGATTCGCCGGATGGACGCGCACGGGTATGCTTGTGCAGGGCGACAGCGCCGGTGTAAAGGCGCTGTTCCTGGTCAGCCGCTCGCTGGCGATACGGGAAGTATCACGCGGATTGCACCCAGGCAATCTCGAGACCGACCCGAGTGGCCGGTGGGTGCTCGAGGGCGGCGTCGAGAGGAATGGGCGGGTTACCTGGCGCGTCGCTCCCGCGGACAGGTTGGACCTTTTTCGCGAGATCGTTCTCGAAGACACGTCCGTGGTGAATATCGAATTCGCCAGCAGGCAGGCGACACCGTGGTATCTGGACCATCTGATCATCGATTCACTGGCCGAGGCCGTCCCGCTGGATGTGCCCTACCGCCTTCGCGCCTCCGGGTTGGCCCCTGATGGTTCCTCGGTACCTCCAGAGCAGATCCGGTGGACCGTAAGCGGCGTCGGGGCAACTATCGATACGCTTGGCGTCCTGCTCGCTCGCGACACCGGGACATTTGTCGTTCGGGCATCCGCGGGTGGATGGCGGACGGCGACGCGCACCGTGCGCGTCGTGACGCAGGTAGACGGAACTTTGCTTGATGAGGTCTGGCGGGACCCGGTCTTCGCACGGTGGACTGCTTTTGGTGAGCCATCTCCCGCCATTGTCGATGGCGATCGGGGACGCGCATTCCTGAATCAGGGTGAAGGAACCTTCTTTAGCGGTGCCTATCTGACGCGCACGGTTGACGCTCGTCAGGGTCTCGCCCTGGACGTGGACCTTTCTACGCCGATAACCCGGTTTCAGTGGCAGGTGATCATCATCGGAATGAGCGCCATTGA
>Ga0196976_1000810_pt1 | contig 17504 bp, 15 predicted proteins | sample S3v_513CmetaG_FD_148644 | JGI IMG/M metagenome (GOLD analysis project Ga0196976, IMG submission 148644) | Soil microbial communities from Anza Borrego desert, Southern California, United States - S3+v_5-13C | ecosystem: Environmental > Terrestrial > Soil > Desert | place: USA: California...
TGCAGGCCGGCCTGCACGCGCTGCATCTGCCGCAGGTCGACCCCGCCGTCTGGGATCAGGTCGCCGGAGGAGCGGGAGGCGCGGCCGGAGGAAGAGGCGATGCGGCGATGCCCGACGCGGGAGATGACGCGGTCGTGCCGGTCGACGAGGATGGCGCCCGCTACCCCGATCCCGACGCGCCGCTCGTCCCGGACATCGACGATCCGCCGCCCGAGCCTCCGTGGCAGGATGGGATGGTGTTCCGGCGGGCGCTGCGCGGGCTGGCCGGCCGGGCGCGGAAGGCCGGCCGGCGGCTGCGCGACCTCCTCGGCGCCCTCGTTCCCATGCCGCAGCTCGCGACGCCGGAGGGCTTCGGCTTTCCGCTGCCCGCTCCGGAGCCGTCGCGCTACATCGGCAGTCCCGCCACGCACACCGGCAACATCTTCACCAACCGGTGGCACGGGCTGGCCGGAGCAAACAACATGGTCGCCAACCCGATGATCCAGAACGCGGCGGCGCAGCCATTCGTGGGCGTGCTCGACGTCGGCCAGGCGAACTGCAACATGCTCGTCGACCGGAACGGGCACGTCATCGCGTTCTACGATTTCGGTTACCCGAGCGACCTGCACGGCGGGGGCGGGTTCCCCGCGGCCGAGCCGGCAACGTGCTTCTGCCACCAGCCGCTGATCATCCTCTCGCACTGGGACTACGATCACTGGAGCCTGTCGCGGCGCCGGATCTACGCCTACAACCACGAGTGGCTGGTGCCGCAGCAGCACATCGGCACGACCACCATCGCCGAGTGCCTGGCGCGCATTCTCATCAGCAACGGCCGGATCTATCTCTGGACGGCGTGCAGTTCGGCGGTGGCGGGCAATCCGGTCACATACGCCACGTTCCCGTGGGGGTGGGTGGAGCGGCAGACGGGAAGCAACCCGCTGACCCAGGGGCGGCGCAACACCACCGGGCTGATGGCGTACGTCTGCGTCCGCGACCAGAAGGGGGGCGATGCGGCGCCGGTGGCGCTGGCGCCGTACAACGACGCGGCGGCCGCGCCGAACCTCAACCAGGTGGGAGGCGGCGCTGCCGCGCCGGGAGTGACGCCGATGGTGTCGGCGGGCGGCGCCGCACCGGCGCAATGGCCGGGGAACATCAACTGGGGGCCGGTCCAGGCCGAGGCGCAGAACCATGCCGCGGTGCGCGCGGCCGCGCGCGGCGCGGCGCAGATTGCGCCGGTGTACGCGGGACTCGCGGCGGCGGCGGGAGTGGCAGGCATGCTGCCGCGGGTGGCCGAAGTGGCCGCCGCGATCGCCGCGGCCGCGGGCGTCAACCACAATCACTTCGCCAACGGCCAGCCGAATGCGGGACAATCGTACCGCGGCGCGGTGGCCATCGTGGCCGCCTTCCAGGCGGTGGCCGGGCTCGGTCAGGTCACGTCCGACGCGAATGTGAATCTGTGGCTCGGCGGAGCGGCGCCCGGCGCGGTGGCAGCGGCATGGGGGGGCATCGCCGTGGCCAACACACAGGCGTACGCCCGCATCATCGCCCGCGCGTCGCGAACCTCAGTGCTCCTCGGCGAGACCGCGGTGCAGCGGATCCATCGCATCGCGGTGCGGCTGGCACGCGAGCTGACGACGCTTCTCGGTCCCATCAACGCGCTGGGCGCAATCGGTGTCGACGATCCCAATCCCACCGCCGGCGCCGCCAATGCTGCGGCCCTGGTCACGCGGCGCGCGGCCATCGCCGAGGCCCTGGCGGCGCTCATCCGCCACGCCATCGGGCCCGGGGGGCCGCTGATGCACCGCGGCCGCATTCCGAAGGTTCGCGCCGGACAGGCTCCCTACTCACCGCACGAACGCTTCATTCTCCTGACCGGCGACGGCAACTTTGGCTACGTTGGCTCGCAGCACGCGGCGCCGCCGCCCGTGGTGGTCGGCGTGGTGGCCGCGCATCATGGGTCGAAGCAGATGGATGGCGAGCCGCTGGAAGCGGAGCAGGTGCCATGGGCACCGCTGAGCGATGAGGCCGACGCCGCCCGAATCGCCGCCGCCGCGGCGGCGATTCCGCTCCATCTGGACGTGCTCGTGACGTTCGCGGCGGCGGCATTGGGCGGCGCGGCTGCCTTCGCGGCTGTGGGTGGCGGCGGCGCGGTGGCAGGTGCGACGAACTGGGGTACGCGCGCCGAGGAGCTGCTTGCGGCAATGCCCGCGCTCAACATCGGTCATTTCATCGGGACCGTCCGGAACTGCCGCCGCATGGCCGCCGCCGCGGCCGCGGCGATCTGCGCCGACGCGCGCTGTGTGGGACTCGGTTACGCTCCGGCGGTACGCACGCTGGCCGGCATCGTCGGCGCGATGGCCGGCTTCCGCTGGTACGAAGACGCGCACCCGATGTCCCTCGGATTCGCCGCCGCTCACGCCTCCAATGCCGTCGAGACGCATTTCAACGCCATGGCGGGGGTGGCGGGAAACCACCGCAACACGGGAAGGACCGCGGGGACGAATGGCGTCCTGGCGTGGGTCGCCGGCGGCGCCATCTGGGCGCAGCAGATCAGGGCGTTCGCGTGGGAGCTCGGTAACCTCGCGGTCTACGGGTCACTGAATCCGAATTTCGTCCCCTTCCACCTGGTCAACGGCCTGCCACAGGCACATCGCGTCGCCGCGACGTGGAACGCGAGGCCGGTCAACCTCGACGCCTTCCTCCTCGCCATGGCCCCGCACATCCAGCCCTCCGCCGGATACGCCGCCCTGATGGCACCGTTCGCGACAGCCGCGGCCAACAATCCGCCCGCGAGCTGGCGTGACTTCGCCGCGCTGTACGGCGCGGTTGCCGGCGCCGCCCACGCGGACATCCTCAATCCGGCCACCCTTCAGGCAGCGGCGGAGACCGGAATCACCAATCAGGCCCCCGCGGCCATCGCCGGCCAGCACGGATCCGGACCGATCGCCTACTCGTACGGCATTCTCCCGAATGGCCACCACTGCTATCCCGCGCAACCCGGCCATTACGGACATCCGCATCCTCTGGCGCTGACGAAGTACACCGCACGCGGATGGACGCGGCGTCTCAATACACCGAACACCACCGGATCGCATCAGCCGAGCCCCGCCGCATGGGGACCGGTGGCACTGGGCTGGGAAGACGAGACGCTCCTGGCCCTGCCACCGCTTGCGCCGCACGAAGGAAAGCTGCGTCCGCTGCCGTTGTCGCCCCACCCCGCGGGCATGGACGCCATCCAGTGGACCTGCGTGACCTGTCCGGCCATTCCGGCGCAGATCACCTGGCTGATCGTCTGACCATGGCCGACAGAAAACACGTCGTCGCCGCCGGAGAATGCATTGCCAGCATCGGCTATCGCTACGGATTCTTCCCCGCAACGCTCTGGGATCTGCCGCAGAACGCGAAGCTGAAGGAGCTCCGCGGCGACGGGAACGTCCTCCAGCCCGGCGACGAAGTGGTGGTGCCGGAGCTGCGGCCGAAGTGGCTCCCGGCCGCCACGGGCAAGCGCCACCGCTTCCGCTGGCGCGGCGTCCCGACGGTCCTCAAACTGCGGCTGCTGCGCGTCGGCAAGCCGCGGCCGAAGGTGCCGTATCGCCTCGAGGTCGACGGCAGGACGATCGCCGAGGGAACGACGGACGACGACGGACGCCTCGAGGAGTTCATCCCGCCGAACGCGAAGAAAGGGCGGCTCGTGGTCGACGAGGTCGAGATGATCGAGCTCCAGCTCGGGTCGCTGCAGCCCGTCACCACCGATGCCGGCGTGCGCGGCCGCCTCGCCAACCTTCGCTATCTCGACGACGTCGCCGCCGGCGAGGAGGCGGTGATGCTGGCGCTGATCCAGTTTCAGCGCGCGGCCGGTCTCGACGCGACAGGCGTCCTCGACGACACAACGCGAAAGAAACTCACCGAGCTCGCCGGCCGCTGATCTGGAGTGCGCGAGCGCCAGCTCGCGTACTCCAGACTATGCGTTTTCGGGGGCGCGTGATGGGACCGGGACGGCAATGCGGCGGCGCAGCCACAGCGCGCCCAGCTCCGCCTTCATCCACAGCTTCAGCCCGCGGAACACCATCCGCAGCGGCGCCCAGCCGAGGTTGAAGAAGACCTTGATGCGGCGGCCGTCGTTCAGCGCGCCCGGGCAGCCGGCAGCGCGGCGCTTCTCCGCGACGGCCTTGAAGCGGCGGTTGTAGAACTGCATCAGGTGGTAGCTGATGAAGGCCGGCTTCGGGCCGAGCACGGGCATCCAGTCGAAGCGCTTCAGGAACTTGTACGCCGGCAGGACCACGAAGATGTAGTACTGCGCCGTGTCGATGAGCATGGCCGCGCTGAGCAGGTCGGCCTCGCCCATGTAGTAGTACTTGTCCTTGTACACCGCGCGGAAAAAGCGCCAGTACGAGCGGATGAAGACCTCGTTGTGCTCGGCGATGCGGACGTCGAGGTTCGCTTCGTCCTTGATGATGTTGACCGTGGCCTCGGCGCTGAACGAGGCGTGGTCGAGTCCCGGCGAGTAGTACGGATCGAGGAACACCGCCGCGTCGCCGACCAGCGCCCAGCCGCGTCCCATGTACTGCTTCGTCGAGTACGCGAGGTGCGAGTAGAAGCGGAGGTCTTCCATGCGCGGCTCGGCGCCGTCCAGCAATTCGGCGAGCGCCGGGATGGCTTTCAGGAACGCCACGAAGTCGTCGGCGCGGTTCTTCGAGTGGTGCAGGTCGACCAGACGCTTGTCGAAGACCACGCCGATGCTCGTCTCGCCGTTGCCGAGGGGGATGACCCAGATCCAGTAGCCGTGGCCGGTGTAGTGATTCGTGCCCAGGCGGCGCGAGCCGACATTCGTGGCCCCGAAGCCGCCGCGCACGGCGAGGTCGTCGATGTGGCGGACGTTCTTCCAGCGGCACCAGATGGCGGCCGTGGGATGCTCGTCGTTGCGCTCGATGAGGTTCAGCTTGCGGCCGAGGAAATTCGCGCGGCCGGAGGCGTCGAGGAGCCAGCGGCAGGAGATCGTGCGCGTCTCGCCGTGCACGTCGACGGTGAGCGTGTTGTCGAAGTCGCTCAGCTTCACGTCGAGCGCGCGGGCCGGGCGCCACAGTTCCGCCCCTTCCTGCACCGCGGTGGCGAGCAGATGCTCGTCGAGCGCGTCGCGACGCAACTGGAACGCCGGGACGGTGCTGCGGACGAAGCCGCCCGTCTCGCTCGCGTTCGCATGGCCGGTGACTTTCTCGTTCGAGAACCAGTAGCGCAGCCCTTCCTTCGGAAGGTGCTCGTTCTCGAGATGGCGCCACATGGCCAGGCGGCGCGTGAGGAACATGGCCGACATCTCGGTGGTGGCCTCGCCGACTTTCTCGTCGAAGCGCTCGGCCTTCTCAATGATGAGCACGCGAAGCCGCGGCGCGTCGCGGCGGAGGAGGATGGCGGCGGAGGCGCCGCTGAATGCGCCGCCGAGAATGACGATGTCGTACCGGTCTTGCATTGAGGTCATGCTAGGATGCGCGCCCCCGATGGAAACGCTTCGTGACTGGTTTCATTTCCTGACTGATGTTCGCGGCCTCGTGCAGTGGGGAGGCTATATCGCTCTGGCCATCATCGTCTTTACCGAGACGGGATTGATGATCGGATTTTTCCTCCCCGGCGACTCGCTGCTGGTGACGGCGGGCCTCTTCGCGGCCAAGGGCGATCTGAACATCGTCTGGCTGAACGTGCTGCTGATCTTCTGCGCCATCACTGGCGACGCCACCGGCTACTACATCGGCAAGAAGCTCGGCCCCGCGCTCTTCCGCAAGGAAGACTCGCTGCTGTTCAAGAAGAAGCACCTCATCGCCACGCAGGAGTTCTACGAGCGGCACGGCGGCAAGACCATCATCATCGCCCGCTTCGTGCCGATCATCCGCACGTTCGCGCCGGTGGTGGCGGGGATGGCTGGCATGGGCTACCGCCGCTTCGCGCTCTTCAACGTGGTCGGCGGCGTGGCCTGGGTCTTCTCGATGACCATGCTCGGCTACCTGCTGGTGACCATGTTCCCGGCCACCGAGCAGCACATCGAGAAGGTGATCATCATCGTGATCTTCCTCTCGATCCTGCCGGGCATCATCGAGTGGCTGCGGGCGAAGGCGCGGGCGAAGAAGGCGGCGTAGTGGAGCGCCGGCGTCCTCGCCGGCTGGCCGGGCGCCGTCTCGCACGGGGATGACCCCGCGGCAGTTCCGCACGAAAAACGCGGGCGCGCCCTCCTAGCGAAGGCACGCCCGCCGGCGGTCGGTCGGATCGTTCGATTACTTGCGTGCCTCGGCGACGCGTGCGGTCTGCGGCTGCGCGGTCTTCTGCTCCGCGACCTGGACCTCGGCGTCGGTGCCGTGCGTGATCTCGACCGAGGCGATGCGGTACTCGCTGGCCAGTGAGAGCTCGCTGTCGGCGCTGAAACACTGGGCGCCGCTGTAACAGCCGTTGATCGTGAACGCGGTTGCTGTCTCCCCCGTAGCCGCAGTCGCCGGTGTAGAGACAGTTGAGGCACATCGCATACGTCGGCATCGCGGCGACCAGGAGCAGGGTGAGAGCGAGAACACAGGATCGCTCGCATGGCCGCCAATGTCGTCGGCAGCCTCCGCAAGGATTGGACGAAACAGCGCGGTTTGGACGAGGGTTGTCAGTTGTCGGTTGTCTGTGCCTCTTCGCGCTACGTCTCAGACAACTGACAACCGACAACCGACAACATGTTCCCGCTACTCGTTCACGTACGTGCCGGTCAGGCGCACGGTGCCCCAGCGATGGCGCAGGACGAAGGCCGCCTCGGCCGCGGCGTTGTTGAGGCTCACCTCGGGCAGGTTGGGCTGGTTGAGCTGCGAGGCCAGGAACGCCGCGCCGATCTCCAGGCGGGCCTTGAACGGGCGCAGCACGTTCTCCGCTTGCGAGTGGAAGTCGAACGCCAGGCCGGCGCGTGCGGCGCCGCTCAGCGTCTCCGCCTCCGACTCCTGGTTCTGCGTGCCGTTGCCGCTGAGTCGCAGGAAGCCGACGGTGCGGCCGAAGAACTTCCGGTAGCCGGACGCGTCGAAGGCCAGGCCGTACGCGTCCGTGGAGAGCTCGGTCGTGGCCACGTCGTCGTCCTCGGTGACGTCGTACCGGTCGATGGCAAAGTCGGCGTGCGACCAGGTCGGGCCACCCGAGATCTGCACGCCGCGCGTGGCGAAGAACGGATCGTCGATGGTCTCGTACCACCAGCGCAGCGAGGCGAAAGTGAAGGCGTCGCTGTTGGTGAGGTCGCGGTTGTCGTCTCGATCGGTGTCGTCGTCATCATCGTCGTCATCGTCGTTGTTGACGTCGAAGTCGGTGGTGACGCTCGAGCCGATCTGCGCGGCGGTCAGCGTGACGGTCTGCCGCTGCGTGAGCGGGTACCCGAGCGTGATGGCCATGGTCGGGTCGTAGTCGCGGAGCTCGGTCTTGAAGCGCTGGGCGATGGCCACGGAGCCGAAGCCCCCCGTGCCCATGATGTCGTAGGCGCGGTAGGCCAGCCCGACGTTGATCCCCTCGCCGACGTCGCTCTTCTCGACCGCGCCTTCGATCACGCCGAGGTTCGCCAGCTGCCAGCGTGCGCCGAGGATGGCCGTGCCGTCGCGCTCCGTCTCGCCGTCGGCCAGGCGCGTGCCCGTGCCGTTCAGGTCGTAGAAGACCGGCGCGACGTCGAGGATGCGGATGACCAGCGTCGTGCCGCCGGCGGTCACGCCCGGCTCGAGGCGGTAGATGGCGTCGGTGACGAACGGGAGGCGGCGGACGCGGTAGACGGCCTGCTGAAAATCCTCGTCGCCGTACATCTTCTCTTCTTCGAGACGGGCTTCGCCGCGGACGATCGTGTCGTCGATGCGGGAGCCTTCCACGACGATGCGCTCGAGGCGATAGCGCCTCGGCTGCTGCTGCGCGAATGCAGCGGTGGCGGTAGCGAGAACACACAGGGCGAGAACGAATGGGCGCATGCGGTTGCGTACCCTAGCACGACCCGGCCTCAACGGGACGCCGCGGACTGCACGCGACGCAATTCCGCAACAGCCTGCTCCGCCTGCCAGAGATGGCGCCGCTCGTGCGCGGCCACGATGCGGAAGGCGGAGAAGAGGTTGTAGCGCACGCGCTTGTCGAATGGCGAGACGATCTTGGTGCGCAGGTCGGCCTCGCGCGCCTCGCGCAGCAGATCGATCAGCTTCTCCTGCAGCGAGGCGAACTCGCCGAAGGCGTCCGCCTTCGCGCGCGTCGACTTCGGCACGAACGGCGCCGTGGTCTTCACCTTCGTGCGGATCGGCGGCTCGAGGAACCACGCCAGCACGCGGCCGAGGAGGTCCATCTTCGGCTTGCCGCGCTTCCTGGCGCCCTGGCGCGCTTTGGCGATGGCCTCGCGGAGCACGGGGACGAACATCTCGCTGGAGATGCTGAGGTGCGCCAGGCACTCGGCGGCCGACCAGCGCAGGGGCGTCGGACGGACCGTGAACATGCGGCCGTCGGTGGACTGGACGAGCGTCCAGGCGCGGCGCGTGGCCTCGTTGAGCTCCTTCTCCACCTCGTCCAGCGCGTCCGCCACACTACTCCTTCTTCAACAGCGCCTCGCCCAGCTCGCGCGAGCGCCGCGTCGCCGCCTCGACCGCATTCATGAGCGTCGTGCGCACGCCGCCGTTCTCGAGCGTGTGCAGCCCGGTGATGGCCGTGCCGCCCGGCGACGTGACCATGTCCTTGAGCCGCCCGGGATGCTCGTTCGTTTCCAGCAGCAGTTTGGCAGATCCGAGGACGGTCTGCGCGGCGAGCAACTGCGCCGTGCGCCGCGAGAGCCCCACTTTCACGCCGGCGTCGCTGAGCGCCTCGAGGATGAGGAAGACGTACGCGGGGCCGGAGCCGGAGAGCCCCGTGACCGCGTCGAGCGCCGATTCTTCGAGGACGACGGTGAGGCCGATGGCGTCGAAGATGCGCTTGGCGTCGGCGAGATCGGCCTCGCGCGCATGCTCGCCGCCGGCGATGGCCGTGGCCCCGGCGTCGACGAGCGCGGGGGTGTTGGGCATGGCCCGGATGACGCGCGTGCCGCTGGCCAGCCGCGCCTGGATCGTGACCACCGGCACGCCCGCGGCGATGGAGATCACCAGCGCATCCGGCCGGATGGCCCCCGCCACTTCGTCCAACACCCGGCTCAGGATCTGCGGCTTGACCGACAGGACCACGATCTCCGCCCCCGCCGGCACTTTGTTGTCCGTGCTCGCGGCAATGCCGTACTTCTCGCGCAGCTCCGCCGCGCGCTCCTCCCGCGGCCCCGAGGCAAAGATCTGCCCCGGCGCAAAGTCCTTCCCGCGCAGGAGCCCGCGAATCATCGCCTCGGCCATGTTCCCCGCGCCGATGAAGCCGATGGTGCGGGTCATGGCTTTGCGCGCTCCGGAAAGAGGGGATCGATCGCGGCAACAATCATGGGCAATTCAACAGTGACGATTTCCCAGATGATCGGCAAGTTCAGACCCTCGTAATCGTGGACGATCACGTTGCGCAGATTCTTCATCTTTCTCCAAGGCAGGTTGGGGACGCCTGCCTCGGCGGCCTTGTCGATGCGATCTGCGGCCTCTCCAATCACTGTCAGGCAATGCAACACGCCACGCCTCACGAGAGCATGGGTCGTGGCGAATTCTTCGAATGTCACGCCATGTACGAAGGACGGCGCATCTTCCGCTGCGACGAGGATATCGAAAAGCCACTGCTGCTCACGCGACGTCAAGCAGCACCGCCGAATTGATGATCGCATCGCGACGGAGGTAGTTGCGCATGTACTGCAGACTGCTCCGCTCCACGAGATCGACCTCGCGGCCGAACATCGCGATCAATTCCTCGCGCATATCGAGCCACCCGTCGAGAGACCGCCGCGCGTCCGGCGCGAACCTCACCAGCACATCCACATCGCTGTCCGCGCGGAACTCGCCCGGGCGCGTGACGCTCCCGAAAAGCGCAAACTCCGTAATCTTCCACCGGTGGCAGAAGTCACGGAGCTTGTCCTTGTCGATCTCGATCGCGATGTTCGCCATCGCTACGGATTCTAATGTCGATTTGGAGTGCGGCAGCGCCAGCTGCCGCTTTCCATGCCGCAGCGCCAGCTGCGGCGGGAATGCGGGAGGCTGGCGCCTCCCGCATTGAAAGCGGCGACTGGCGTCGCCGCACTCCAGATCTAATTCCCTTCCGGTTTGGCGCCCAGGTTCGCGCCGAGGTAGGTCGTGTCGTTGGTGACGTTGTCGGTGAGGGTGGCGTAGGCGGCGATCTGCTCGCCGTCGATGATCTCGACTTTCAGCAGGGCGGCCAGGGGCGGGGTGATGCCGCGGGCGCCGAAGATGTCGTTGATCTGCATGCCGCCGCGGGCGGGGACCTGCACGGTGAACGCGTCCACCGTGCGGCGCTTCTCGTCGATGATGGTCAGGCGCACGGTCGGGTTGCGCTGCGTCTGGTCCGAGAGATCGACCAGGCCGATGTTCGTGCGGAAGCCGGTGCCGCCGCTGACGCCGAGGATCTCCAGCGTGTCGCCGAACGTCCCGATCTGGAAGTTGTTCAGCGGCGGGACGAGCGAGCCGTACGTCGCTCCGCTCGCCTCGACCGTGTACGTGCGCGAGGTGGCGCGCACCCCTTCGCCCGGCTCCCAGTCATTCGTGCCGTAGCGCATGCGGGCCACGCCTTCCATGCCGAAGAGCGTCTTCAGCGCATCGGGGATCACGCGGCTCTCGTGCGGCAGCAGCGTGAAGTTGACCGTGCGCTGGTCCGGGGCGTCCCACTTCCGGGCCGTGAGCGTCACCGTGCGGGTGCGATCGCCGGGGTTATAGAGATAGAGATCGGAGCGGAACTTCGAGCCGTTCGCGCCGTCGAGGTGGCCGATGACGGGGATGGCGCGGACGATCGAGGCCGGCAGGTCGGGCGGGAAGTACGTCGGGTCGTTGGTGCGATTGTCGATCGCCACCACCACCGTGATGGCCGTGCCGCGCGTCGGCTCGACCACCAGGCCGCCGCCGTCGCGCGAGTGCAGGCCGACCGTCGGGCCGACGCTGTTCACCTGGATCGTCGACTCCGCCCCGGTCTCGATGCCCATGCCCGGCGTCCCGAGCGCGCCCGAGACGCCGAAGCCCTTCACGTTCACATGCGCGCCGCGTCCCGAGGTATCGGTCAGGAGCATGTTCGTGCGGAAGTTGTCGCCGGGGAACGCCCCCGCGAACGAGAGCGGGAAGCGCGGTCCCGCGGCGTTGAAGAAATCGATGGCCTGCATGCCGAAGCCGAACGTCCCCTCCCCCTTGCGGCTGTAGGTGCGCGCGGTGGCGTTGATGCCCACCGCGGGGATGAAGTGCAGCGTGCCGCCGGCGGATTCGAGATTGAAGAGCGCCTTGAGCGCGTCGGGGATGGGGCGGATCTCGAACGGCTCCAGCGTCAGCGTCGTCACCGACGAATCGGACGTGCCGAGGGGCGTGAAGCGCACCTCCACCTGCTGCTTCGTATCGAGGGGGTTGTAGACCGTGACGTCGGTCATCCAGAACGAGCCGAACGCGCCCGGCAGGCGGGCCACGCCCGGCAGCACGAGACGCTGCTTGAGCGAGCCGCGCACGACACCCCACTCCTGGATCACGTCGCCGCCGCCGGCGATGGGGGGCGAGACGCGGCTCACGGGCGGCGCGGCCTCCTGGAAGCCGGAGTTGAAGACGAAGGTCTTGCCGCTCTCGATCTGGTCGACGTCGATGTGCACGAAGCCCTTGTTCCAGCTCTCATTCAGATAGAGCTCGTCGTACGAGCGCGGCGCGCCCTGGCCGACGCGCCATACGGCCAGCGCCGGATCGAGGAACGGCCGCTGCAGCTCGACGCCTTCACGCTCGCGGTGCACCTGCACCAGCACCGTCTCTCCCGAGGCGCCGGCGATGAGCGCCTCCACCTGCGGACCGGTGATGTCGGTCCAGAGCGACTGCAGCGCCCCAGCCGCCGTGTGCTTGAGCATCGTGGTCGGCTTGCCGGTCTCGCGCTGGATGATCCAGGCGCCCTCGAAGTCGTGCGTCGGCACGGCGAAGAAGCGCATGGTGGGGAGCGTCTGCTGGGGCGCGCCGATGCGCGGCGGGCTCGTCTCGTACGGGCCGGCCAGGAACCGCAGCTCGGTCGTCCCCGCGGTGGTGGCGTAGAGGAACCGTCCCTCGCTGCGCAGCATCTGGATGTACGCCGTGCCGTCCGCCCTGATCCAGCCCGCGTACGCACCGGAGGGATCGACCGTGGCGATCCGCGTCGCCGCCCCCTCGAACCCCACCGACCAGATGTTGGACGACGAGTACACCAGGAAGCGGTCGCCGGCGCGATTGCGGCCGATGACCCGGGCGTCGCTGTTCCCGAAGAAGATCCTCTTCGCCACGCCGTCGCTGCCGATGGCCCAGACGCCGTTGCTGCCGAGGGTCACCACGAACGGCCACGTGTCGTTGCCGAGCACGATCGGCGCGTAGAGGCCGTGCGTGTACGGGCCGCCCGTGTCGACGTCGAGCACCGGCGGGATGGTGAACGGGCCCAGGAGGTTGCTCTGCACGGTGTGCCAGACGTCGCCGCCGACGCTCACGGAGACGACCGGCGCGATCGCCCAGTAGTTCGGCGCGTCGGTCTCGCGGGCGATGGTGAGCAGGACCGGCGCGCTGCCCGCTTTCTGGTAGAGCGCCACCTGCTCGTACCAGAGGCCGTCCTTCGCACGGATCACGCGCGGCTCGTCGAGACCGCTCGCGTCGTAGAGCACGACCTCGTTCTCCGCGTTGGCGCGAAAGACCGTATCCCCGGCCGTCGCCTCGATCAGCGCGAAATGCCGCGACGTCCGCTCCTGGAACGCGGCCGTGGCCACGCGGTTGGTGTAGGGCGCGTACGAGATCACACGCGCGAACATCGGTACGGCAACGAAGGTCAGGGCCAGCAGACCAGCGATACGTTTCATTGATTTCCTCCGGGGTGCTTCCACATAACTTATGCGGTTATGCCATAGAAAGCAACCCCGGAGGGTTTCACTCCCACGTGTCGAACCGCACTTTGACCGCGTTCTCGCCCGCCTCGACGTGCAGTGCGATCGGCGCGGCGAGGGACACCGAGGAGTCGAGCAGCAGCTCCGCCTCCCCATCGCTCTGGTAGGGCCAGAACTCGTAGAAACCGGCCGGGATCTGCGTCAGCGTGGCACGGCCGTCCTCGCCGGTACGGAGCTGGGAGCGGTGCCAGAGGCGCAGTTCGCGGGCGATCTCCGGCGTGAACAGCTCGCCGTTGTAGCGCATGAGCAGCGAGATACCGGGCAGCGGCACGTCGCCCGTGGCCAGCGCGGTGATGTCGAGCCGGGCCTCGCCGGGAGGGATGTCGATGCGGTGCTGCAGGGCCGGGTCGTCGAGCGCCGGCGGGAGGCGCACGACCGCGAGCGAGCCTTCGCGCGGGATGACGAAGAGCACGCTCTCCCCGGCCGGCGTGCCGATGGTGGCCCGTCCGTCGATGCCGCTCGTGGCGGTGGCACGGATGCGTCCCTCGACGGCGCAGACCACGGTGCCGGCGACCGGACGGCCGTCGCTGCCGACGATCTCCAGGGCGCGCGGATAGGCGGTCTCGAGGACGATGCGCTGCTCGGCGCCGTCCTCGAGCTCGAGCTCGATGGGATCGGTGCGAAGGAATCCCTCGCCGTCGGCGTGCAGGGTGTGGCGTCCCGCATCGAGGCCGCCGAAGGCGTATCGCCCCTCGGCGTCGGGAGCGGTGCGGATGGTGACGCGCCCGTCTTCCCGCTCGCTCTGCAGGGCGATGCGCGCACGCGTGACCGGCTTGCCGTCGCGGTCGACGATCGTCCCGCGCAGGGTGCGCGCGGGGAGATCGATGTTCAGTCCCGCGCCGGCGCAGAGAGGCACCAGGCGCGACGAGGGGAGGCCGCCGCCGCGCACGAGCGCGTCGAGGTCCGCGCGCTCCCACAGCGCGCCGCCGAATTCGCCTTTCTCGTCCGTGACCACGGTGGTGGTCCAGAGGCGCTGCCGATGCAACTCGACCGTGGCGCCGGGAACCGGATCGCCGCCGAGGGTCACGGCACCGCGCGCGCGGCCCTCGGGGATGGTGATGTCGATGGTCTTCCCTTCCTGCCCCATGGCGGCGGCGATGACCATCCGCTGCAGCGGCTCGCGGCCGGTGAGGAGGACGTTGTAGACGCCGCGATCGAGATCGTCGAAGACGAGAGACGAGCGTCCCGGCGCGAGCGTCTTCGTGGCGATCCAGACGGGGCGATCGTCGGTGGTCCCGAGCCGGACTTCGATGGGGCCCGGCTCCGTGCCGCGGGCGACGCGCACGCGCAGCCTCGCACCGGGCCGCAGGGTCACCGGCGGCAACGCCGCGTCCCCCTCGGCCGCATCGAGCGGGACGACGCGCGTGCCGTATCCGGCGCGCGTGACCACGAGCTCCGACGGCCAGTGCCCGCCGACGTCGATGGCGAAGCGGCCGGAGGCGGCGGTCGTGGCCGTGCCTCCCGTGGGATGGAGCGCGACGCGGGCATTGGCGAGCGGCTTGCCGTCGGCGCGGCGCACTTCCCCCGTGATGCGCGGCGTGCGCGTCACCGCGATCGCGCCGTAGTCGAAGGGACGGCCCGGCGCGACCTCGAGCTGCCGCACCGCCGGCCGATGCCCCTCGAGCTCGACCGAGAGCTTGTACGAGCCCGCCGGGAGCAGGATGGTGCGGAGCTCCGCGATCTGCGCGGTGGTGGCGGGGTACGTCCAGCGCCGGCCGTCCTGGAGCCGCAGCACGGTCAGCGCGCCGCCGGCCGGGGAGGCCGGCGCGATGCGCACGCCGACACGCACCGGATCGGGCAGATCCATCCAGGGGATACACACGCCGTCGACGCACGCGGCGCGCGCCGTGACCGCGAACAGCAACACGAACAGAAGTCTCATGCCGTCCTCCTCGGAAATGCGGCCGACCGGGCGATGGGCCGTTTACTCCAAAGACGACGATTCGGGTTTTGCCGCTTCGGGCCGGGTGTCGCGCGAGGCGATGCGAATCTCGCTCTCGCGCTTGCCGGCGGGAGCGCGGCGCTCGATCTCGACCGAGGCGATTTTCCACTTCAGGGACGACGGGGCACGCTCCGGCGCGCGGCAATATTCGGTGTGGCAGAAAGTCTCGCCGGCGATGCACGTCGTTCCCTCGAACGACGACGGAGCGCACACACCGAACAAGTCATCGCAGAACGACATGCACGCCGACGCCGTCGTCGGAACCGACAGCGCCAGCAACGTCAAGGCAAGCAACAACAACAATCGTTTCATTCACGCCCTCCTTTGTTTCGCCCGGCCGGCCGCGAGCGTGAAGGATGGGCGGAAAGCGCGGCGCCCGGCGTGAGGTGCGTCACCTCACGCGAAGCACTCCTCCGGAGTGCGGCGGGGCTTGCTTTTGGGCGGCCATTCCTGTACTCCTGTGCCCGTCAGCATTCCAATATAATTTTTCAAGGAGCCACTATGCGGAAGTCTGCCGCCGCATTCGCTCTGGCGACCGCGTTCGTGCTGTCGGTACACGCGCGCGCGGAAGAACGCGAGCGAATGCGTCCCATCTCCCCAGTGACGCACCAGCGATTCGGCATTCCGAACGAGAGCCGCGCCGGTGGCAAACCTCGCACGCTCGACATCGAGCATTCCCGTTTCGACTTCGTGCGCTACAAGTTGCGCTCGGACCTGCCGAACGGCTTCACCGGATTCCGAGGGAACCGCATCGACGTCGCGGCCGGAGAGACCGTGTCGCGCGACAACATCGCCGTCGGCTTCTACGCATGCTGCCAGGCGCCCGAGTACGAGCAGATCTGGGAGTGGAAAATCTTCGGCCCAGATGCGAGCGGCAATCCGATCGTCCAAGTGTGGTCGGCCTGCTCGCATCAGACCACGGACCAGTTCGGGCGTCCCTGCTGGGACGGCCTGTTCTGCGGGGCCACCTCCGTCGACTATCTCCCGTGGATGGAGATCGGCTGCTCGCACAAGCTCGGGGACTCACGGTCACGGCGTATGACTGCGCGCCGCTGGCGAACATCCCGGTGACGATCAAACGGGAGTATGTGCCGGACAGTGGCGGACACCCCCACCTCGTGAGCGGGAACACCACTCCGCCCGTCGCGGACATCCTCGACATCGCGGCACCGAGCGGCGTCACGAACGCCAGCGGCATCTACACGACGGAGGTGAAAGGCATGAACATCGCCGGACACCTGAAGATCACCGCCGAATCGACGGGGGTGGTGCCAGGCGTGACCACGAAGTCGCAGCCCTTCGGCCTGCACGTCGGGTTCAACAACCTGGTGGACCTCGCGCCGCTCGACGAGCCGGATCTGGCCGGCTACCTGCGCCTCACCGGCCACAACGCGGCCACCTGCGCGGGCACCGGTTGCGACAACCATCGCGACCTCAGTCACTACGCCGCCCCGGAGATGGCCGGATTCCTCCTGGACATGGCCAAGGAGTACAACGACACCGTCGGCCCGGCCGTGATCGGCGTGAACGACATCAGCCTGCCGGACGGGGGACTCTTCGACATCGACGGGACCTGGTCGCCGAGCCACTGGTACCACCGCATCGGCTGCGGCGTCGACATCGACAAGACGGCGCTCAACCCGGAGACGGGGGCGGACGTGGTGCTGGACATTTACAAGCTGACGCTGATCGTGGAAGCGCTCGGCGGCTCGAAAGTGCCCGAGGGACCGGTGCATTACGAGCTGCCGGCGGACGTGCAGGACGCCGTCCTTGGCAATGCCGGGTGGTCGCACGTCGTTTCGGGGGTGACGAGATGACCAAGACGCTGCTTACCAGCATGCTGTTCCTCGCGGCCGCGGCGACGAGTGCCGTTGCGCAGGCGCCCGAGCCACAGCCCGTTCTGCTTCCCTCTCTCTCCATCGCCGGGAGCCGCCTCGACTCGACCGTGACCTACGACGCGGCGCGCAGGGTGTATCGCTACGCGTACACCATCGTGGCGGCACCGACGAACCAGGTCGCGGTCACCGGCTTTCGCGTGGACATCAGCGGCCGTACCGAGCATGTGCCACAGATCGATCCGGACCTGCAGAACAACGTCCGTCGCGGCGAGCTGCGGGTGCGGCAGTTCCAGCCGAACACGGCTCTTCCGGTGGGAATCGTCGTTCCTCAGCCGTCGCGCATGTACTGCGGTGTGACGCGGAACGCCGAGGCCAACTTCCAGTTATGGGAAGAAGGCGACGGGGTTGCGCCCGGCCGGAGCGCCGGCGGGTTCGTGCTCGAGAGCAAGTTCCCTCCGTCGCCGCGGAAGGCGGCGCTCAGCCCGGACAAGCGATCGTGGCACACGTTCACCGAGCAACACCCTCCCGGCACGCTCTTCGACGACAGCACGAGCTACGAGGTCGTCACGACTGCCCTGGCGCCGTGGGAGCCCGACGATGCGCTGCTCTACAGCGGCGGCGGCCAGCAGCCGGCGGAGGTGAACAAGTTCCTGCGGTACGCGCAGCCGGCGGACAATCGGCTGCCCGTGCCGGCCGGAATGTCGACCTACACGGTGGTCGTGTTCTACGGAGCGACGAT
>Ga0196976_1000811_pt1 | contig 17502 bp, 14 predicted proteins | sample S3v_513CmetaG_FD_148644 | JGI IMG/M metagenome (GOLD analysis project Ga0196976, IMG submission 148644) | Soil microbial communities from Anza Borrego desert, Southern California, United States - S3+v_5-13C | ecosystem: Environmental > Terrestrial > Soil > Desert | place: USA: California...
GGCCGCAGCAGAGGATGACGTCGAACACGCCGTCGCGCTCCGGCGCCAGCTCCTTCACGTCCTTGTGCACGAAGCGGAGGTTCGGCAGCGCGTAGTACGACGCGATGAGCGAGGCCTTGCGGAAGTTGTCCGCGCGCCCTTCGACGCCGGTGGCGTCCCACCCCTCGCGGGCCATCTCGAAGGAGAGGCCGCCTTCGAGCGCGCCGAGGTCGAGCACTCTCACCGGGCCCTGCATCCAGCGGCGCACGAGCGACTTGATGGCGATGGTGCGGCGGTTCTCGCCGATCAGTTCCGAGGAGTCGCCGAGGGTCGAGTCGGAGGCCGTGAGGGGGATGTTGTGCCCCGTCCACGCCTCGGCGCGGATGGCCGTCAGCAGCGCGTCGTCGGGCGCGGCCCAGCGAATGCGAATGCGTTCGGTAACATCGTTGTTCATCCGGCGGGGGATAATACGCCGATCATGAAACGCCTCAGCACCGCCCTGCTCCTCGTCCTTGCCACCGCCGCCTTCGCCGGCGAGACCATCACGCGCGGCGAAGTGATCTCGCGCGACGCGAAAGCCGTCCCGCTCGCCGAAGTGCTGGCCAGGCCGGATGCCTACACGAAGAACACCGTCGTCGTCGAAGGCGTCGTCAAGACCGCCTGCGAGCGCAAGGGCTGCTGGATGCAGCTCACGGCCGACAACGCGCCGGGCGTGCGCGTGACGTTCAAGGACTACGCGTTCTTCGTCCCGCTCGACTCGAAGGGGATGAAGGCCCGCGCCGAGGGCGTGACCGTGGTGAAGACGCTCTCGAAGAAGGAAGCGGACCACCTCGAGGAAGAGGGCGCGAAGCTGAACCGCAACGCGGACGGCACGGCCAAGGAAGTGTCGTTCGTGGCCAGCGGGGTCGAGCTCACCAAGTAGCGTCCTGTCATCCTGAGCCCCGCAGAGGGCGAAGGATCCCCCCTGCTGAAACCCCGTGCTCGCTCCGTCGGCGGGGGATCCTGCGCCGTCTACGCGGCTCAGGATGACAGGGGGATCGTCGGCACGATCGCGTAATCGACCTGCGCGTCAAAGTACGCGCGGTTGCGCTCGTACTCTTTCCGCACCACCAGCTCGAGCGCCCGGTCGACGGCCAGGACTCCGTCGAGGTGGTCGATCTCGTGCTGCAGGAGCTCGGCCGAGGCCGCGTCGAGCTCCTTCCACTCCTTCGCGCAGCCGTACTCGTCGACGTATTCGAGCGAGAGCGACTTCGTCCGCTCGAGCTTCACCAGCAGGTCGGGAAAGCTCATGCAGTCGTCCCACATGGTGAAGGTCTCGTCGCTGCGCCAGGTGATCACGGGATTGATGACGAAGAACGTCCCGTGGCCGAAGTTCACGGCGATGAAGCGCTGCGCGATGCCGATCTGCGGCGCGGAGATGGCGCGACCGAAGCCGTGCTGGCGGCGGAAGGCGTCGAGCGTCTCCGCCAGCTCCGCGAACGCGCGCGCGTCAAAGGCCTCGACTTCCGCCGAGCGGTTGCGGAGGCGCGGGTCGCCGAGGAGGAGGACGTCGGCCATGGATCGCCTATTATCGCCGCCATGGCCGCCCTGCTGCTCGCCGCGACGCTTTTCCTCGACCGCCAGTTCGAGATGAAGGTGACGAAGGACGTCCGCTACGCGGCCGGCGCGCCGCGCACGCTCGACCTCTACGAGCCGGAGCGCGCCCCGCGGCCGCGGCCCGCGTTCGTGGTCATCCACGGCGGCGGGCTGCGCCGCGGCGACAAGGCGACGGAGAACATGACTCAGCTCTGCGAGGAGATGGCCGCGCGCGGCTACGTCTGCGCGTCGATCAACTACCGGCTGCAGGGAGAGCTCGGGCCGGCCGTCGAGGATGCGCACGCGGCCGTGCGCTGGATGCTCGCCAACAGCCGCCGCCATGGTGTCGACCCGCGCCGCATCGCCCTCGGCGGCAGTTCCGCCGGCGCCACCGTCGCGCTGCGCCTCGCGTACGGCCGCCGCGAGCTGCCCATCCCGGTGGTCTTCTCCTGGGTCGGCGCGTTGAACACCGCGCCGGAGTACGTCGACGGCGGCAAGGCCAGCCTGTTCATCGTGCATGGCGACATCGATCCCGAGGTCGATCCGGCGGAAGTGCGCCGCCTGGCACTCCACGCGCCGCGCGCCGGCCTGCGCACCGCCGCGTACTTTTGCGCGGACCTCGGGCACAACGTCCCGCTCGACCGCCGCCCGCACGGCAAGGCGCTGTACGACCACATGGCGGCGTTCTTTCGCGAAGAGCTGCAGCTCACCCGCATCGGCCAGCCGCTGCAGCCACGTCCGCGGCGCGTGCAGGCAGCGCCGCGCGTGGCCGCGGTGCCGTGCCCGCGGTAAGGATCATGGCGCGGGCGGCGGCGAGCCGCCTCGCCGAGTCCACGGCAGCGGCAGGAGCAGTGAGCTGCGCCGGCGGTAGTCGGCAAACTCGGCGTAGCGCGACAGCGACTTGTCCTTGCGGGACATCCGCACGAAAAAACTCGTCACCCAGCCGCCGAGGACCACGAACGGCAGCCAGTGCGCGGAGAGCGCCGCATACGAGAGGTAGATGAGCAGCTCGCCGAGGTAATTCGGGTTGCGCGTCCGGCTGTAGAGGCCATCGGTGATCAGGCCGCGGCGTTCCCGCAGCATGTAGTACTTCTGCGCGTCGCCGACGTAATGCAGAAAGACCCCGAGGATGTACATCGACACGATCGCCCCGAGCACGTACGGCGCGTGCCGGACATGCCTGCTGATCAGCAGATACGGCGCGAGGAGATACGCCTGCAGCGGCACGAACACGAAGGCGATCCCGATCCCCACCGGCACCCGCTCCGCGAAGCTCCGGTCGGGATAGAGGAGATGCTTGATCAACCACAGCACGGTGTACGTGCCGTGCAGCGCGAGGTAGAGAAAGGCCTCGACCGACCAGTTGTCGAAGGCCCACATCATGGCCAGCACGCTCGGCGTGACGAGGATCTTGTGCGTATTGATGAATGTGGCGATCTTCACGAAGCGGTCAGCCTCCCGAACACGTCGGTTGTGATGTTTGCTCCAGTCGCGATCACGACGATGGTCTTCCCCCGCACGTCCTGACGCATGGCCGCGGCGAGTCCCGCGGCGCCGGACGGCTCGACGAGGAGGTGCGCGCCGAAAATCATGGCGCGGGCGGCGGCGAGCAGCTCTTCGTCCGTGACGAGGAGCGCGGCGGCGACGTGCGCGAGCAGGGCCTCGAGCGCGAGCTGTGCGGGGACGCGGCACACCAGGCCGTCCGCGATCGTGTCGATGGGACGCTCGATCGCGCGGCGCGCGTGGAAGCTCTCGACCATGGCCGGCGAGCCGCTCGACTGCACGGCCACGACGCGCGTGCCGGGCATGGCCATGGCCACGCCGGCGGCGAGCGAGCCGCTCCCCATCGGGACGTAGACGACGTCGGGGCGCAGCTCCCGCGCGATCTCCAGGCCGACCGTGCCCGCCCCTTCGATCACGCCGGCGCTGTCGCCGTCGTCGATGAAGCGCAGGCCGCGCCCGCGGGCGAAGGCCATGGCCTGTTCCTTGGCGTCATCGAGATCGTGGCCGGTGTCGTGGATCGTCGCGCCGAGGAGCTCGATCTTGGCGCGCTTGACCGGGTTCGCGCCGTGCGGGAGGAAGACGTGCGCGTGCACGCCCGCCACGCGCGCGGCCCAGGCCACGCCCTGCCCGTGATTGCCCGTGGAGGACGTGACGACGTCCGCGGGCTCGCTGAGGATGTCGTTCAGGGCGCCGCGCCACTTGAACGACGCGATCGGCGACACGGTCTCGTTCTTCACCCACAGCTCGCAGCCGAGCTCGCGCGAGAGGAGCAGCGAGCGCACCAGCGGCGTCGGATTCGCGTACGGCGCGAGACGTTCCGCGGCGCGTGCGACGTCCATCAGCGGCGGCCGCGCACCTGCTCGAAGTGCGCGACGAGCTTCGGCGAGAAGACGCGGCGGTCGAGGCGCAGCGCGCGGTTGCGCTCCAGCGCGGCGCGGAAGTCGTCCGTGGCGGCCAGCAGCAGCGCGTCGGGCGTGCGCGAGAGCATGGCCTTGGTGTAGCGCACGCAGCCGCGCAGCAGGTATGCCTCGGCCGCGGGAGTCGCGGCGAGCATGCGGTTCAGCAGGCGCTCCGCGGTGGCCAGATCGCCGGTGGCGAAGGCGCGGTAGGCGGGGGTGACGTCCACCTTGGGCGGCTTCGGCGTTTCGACGACGGTGCTCAACGGAGGTCGGGCTTCAGCCCGACTCTCGGGCGGGCGGGCGTCCGCTGGCGGCGGCACCTCGACGGCGACGGGCGCGGGGGGACGGGCTGAAGCCCGTCCTACGTCGTCGAACGGCACTTCAAACTCGGTCGGTTTTGGTTGCACGGGCGCGGGCTGCACCGGCTTCGGACGATTTGCGGCCGCAGCCTTGAGGCGCTTTCCTTCCTCCGCCGCGGCGCTGAAGCTCTGCGCGGCCTGCTCGGCGGTCTGCGCCACCGAGTCGTATGCGGCGCTGTTCGTCCCCGCCTGGCGGAAGCGCGCCTGTGCGTCCTGCAGTTTGCGTTGTGCGTCGCGATACGCATCCGTGCGGTCGCCGCCGGCGGCCGCGGCCTCGGCCTGCACCTGCACGGCGCGGTAGATGGCCGCGTTCGCGGCTTTCTTCGGCCCGCTGGCGGCCTTCTCGGCCTGGAGCTGCTTCTCCGTCTGCGCGCGCGCCACCCAGTCCTTGAGCCGCGCGTAGTACGGCGTGCGCGCGATGGCGCCCTGCTCCTCGGAGATGCGCCATTCGCGGAGCGCGGCATCGACGTCGCCGGTGTTGAACTTGGCGATCCCGAGCCAGAAGTGCGGCGTGTACGCGGCCACGACGGTCAGGCTGACCTTCAGCTCCGTCCCTTCCATCGGCCGCTCGGCGATGGCCTTTGCCAGCAGCGGCGACGCCTCGGCGTAGCGTCCCGCGTTCACCGCGGCGACGCCTTTGTTGTAGTTCTCCAGCCACTTCGGATCCGCGGCGAACGCGTTCGCGGCGAGCAGCAGCAGCAGGATCGCGCGCTTCACTGGTTGCCTCCGAAGTCGGGGACCTTCGCCGACGCGGCGTCGCCGAAGCTCACCCACACCGTCTCATTCGCGCCGGCCCCGAGGGACACCGTGCGCGTGACCGGCTTCCCGCCATTCGACAGCGTCACCTCGTAGCGGCCCGGCGCGAGGTCGAGCGCCGCGGGGGTGACCAGGTCCGAGCCGATGTCGACGGACTGCCCGTTGTCGAGATTGCGCACGCTCGTCACGTTCGCCCATGGAAACGCGTTGATGCCGAGGTGGCCCTGCGCCACCGGGATCGGTGCCGCGGGGGCGACGGTGGTGGTCGCGGTCATGGTCGAGGCCTCGATCGAGCGCGGCGCCTGCGGCGACGGCGCGGGAGGCTCGGGACGAGGACGGAGGAACATCCACGCGCCGGCCAGGAGGACGGCGAAGACGATTGCGCCCGCGTAGAGCGGCCACGTAGGACGGGCTTCAGCCCGTCCAGGCGGGCTGAAGCCCGCCCTACGTTCGGCATCGTCCTCGACTTCGACACGGTCCAGCGTGCGCAGCGCCGGGGTGCGTCCCGACGCCACTGTCGGCGTGGCCTGCTGGACGGAAACCACCGTGGGCGGTTCCTGGTTCGTCAGCTCCGCCGCCGCGGGGACGGGCGGCGGCGCGCCGGGAGTGTCGGGCAGGCCGGCGGCGATGCGCTCGATGGCCTGGGCGAACTCGCGGGCGCTGGCGTAGCGCTTGTTGCGGTCCTTCTCCAGCGCGCGGAAGATCAGCGCCTCGAGCTCGGGCGCCGCAAGCACGGAGGGATTGGTCTCCACGATCGACTTCGGGCGCTCCGAGGCGTGCTTCATCAGGTACGCGTGCGGCGTGTCGGCCACGAAGGGCGGGACGCCGGTGAGCATCTCGTACAGCACGATGCCGAAGGAGTAGAGATCGGCGCGGCCGTCGATGCGCTCCCCCGCCGGCAGCATGCCGAGGTGCTCGGGCGAGCAGTACTTCCACTTGCCGACGAAGATGCCGGTCTTGGTCTTGTTGTCCTCGGCGGCCGAGGACTTGGCGATGCCGAGGTCGATGATCTTGACGCGCTCCTGCCCCTCGTCGTCGCGGGTGAGCATCAGGTTCTCGGGACTGACGTCGCGGTGCACGATGCCGGCGCGGTGGATGGCCTCGAGCCCCATCAGCGCCTGCACGGCCAGCTTCGCCGCGTAGCGCGGCGCGAGCGGCCCGCGCTGCGTCACCAGTTCGTGCAGGTTGATCCCCTCGATGTACTCCCAGACCATGTAGCGCGACGTCTCGTCGAGCGTGGAGAAGTCGTAGAGGGCGGCCACGTTGGGGTGCTGGATCTTGGTGGCCAGCCGCGCCTCGCGCAGGAAGCGGTCGTGCGCCCCTTCCTCGCCGGCGATGTTCGCGCGCATCAGCTTGACCACGCGGATGGCGTTGAGGTGGATGTGCAGGACCTTGTAGACCTCCCCCATCCCGCCGACACCGAGGCGCGCCAGGATCTGGTACTTGCCGTCGAGCGGCGTCTCCAGGTAGCGGCGCAGAAAGTCGGTGATGGGCTCACCGCAGAAGGGGCAGGCCTTGTATTTGGAGTCGATCTCCGACTTGCAATGGATGCAGAAAAAGGGCATGGACCGGGTCGTGTAACCGTAATTATATGATCGGTCGATGCGGGAAACGACGTTTCACGTGCGCACAACCGAGCGCGAGCAGATCGTCATCATCACGCGCGAGGTCGACGCGGCGCTGTCCTCCCTCGGCGCGGACGAGGGAATCTGCACCATCGTCGTGCCGCACACGACCTGCGCGATCTCGGTCAACGAGAACGCCGATCCCGACGTGCCGCGCGATCTCGTCCGCGCGCTTCGCGCCCTGGTGCCGCCCGTCTCGTTCCGCCACGGCGAGGGAAACTCGGACGCCCACTTTCTGTCGATGCTGATCGGCTGCTCGCTGTCGTGGCCGTACCGTTCGTCGAAACTGGTGCTGGGGACGTGGCAGGGGATTTACTTCATTGAACTGGACGGGCCGCGGGAACGGAAAGTGACCGTGTATGTGCCGTGACCGTCATCCTGAGCCGCGCAGACGGCGAAGGCCCCCCTGCCTCCGGAGCGCGCATGGGGTTCCAGCAGGGGATCCTGCGCCGTCTGCGCGGCTCAGGATGACAGGGGAACTGTATGCCTGAATCCTTCGACGTCGTGGTCCTCGGCGGCGGCACCGCCGGCCTGGTCACCGCCTCCGGCTGCGCGCGGCTCGGGCGCAAGGTCGCGCTCATCGAGCGAGAGAAACTCGGCGGCGACTGTCTCTGGACCGGCTGCGTGCCGACGAAAGCGCTCGTGGCGTCCGCCAAGCTCGCGCATCAGATGCGCCACGCCGATGCATACGGGCTCGAGCCGGTCGCGCCGCGCATCACGCCGAAGGCGGTCATGGACTCGATGCGCGAGCAGCGCCGCCGCATCAGCCGTCACGACGATCCCGAGAAGTTCCGCGCCCTCGGCATCGACGTCATCGAAGGAAAGGCGCGGCTCGCCTCGCCCAACAGCGTCGCCGTCGGCGGGCGCCTGCTGCAGGCGAAGGACATCGTGATCGCCACCGGCGCGCGCACGTCCATCCCTCCGGTCGACGGCCTGAGCGACTATCTCGACCACGTCTCTTTCCTCGAGCAGGATGAGTTTCCGGCCAACGTAGTGGTCCTCGGCGGCGGCTACATCGGGATCGAGTTCGCGCAGGTCTTCGCCCGCTTCGGCTCGCGCGTGACCGTCGTGGAGATGCTCGACGAGATCGTCAACAAGGAAGACGCCGAGGTCATCGCCCGCCTGCGCGAGGTGCTGGTGAGCGAGGGAATCGCGCTCTTCACCGGCTGGGCCGTGAAGTCCGTCAAAGACAAGACCGCGCGCATCGAGAACAAGCTGGGCGAAGTGCGCGAGCTCCCCTTCGACGCGATCTTCGTCGCCTCCGGACGGCGCGGCAATACGGAGGACCTCGGCCTGGAGGACGCGGGCGTGAAGGTGGAGCGCTCCTGGGTGGTCGTCGACCCGTTCCTCCGCACCACCGCGCCGCGCATCTGGGCCTGCGGCGACGTCCACGGCGGCCTGCAGTTCACGCACGTGGCCGCCTACGAGGCGGTGAAGCTCGTGCGCAACATGCTCTTCCCCGGCAAGTCCGCGGTCGACTACACGCACATCCCGTGGGCGCTCTACACCGACCCCGAGGTCGGACACATCGGCATGACCGAGGCCGAGGCGCGGGCGAAGCACGGCGACGCGGTGCGCATCCATACGGTGCCGATGGAGGACGTCGACCGTGCCGTGGTCGACCGCACCACGGCCGGGCTGATCAAGTTCGTCTGCGACGCCAAGGGGCGCATCCTCGGCGCGCACGCGTTCTGCGCGAACGCGTCGACGGTCATCGAGGAGATCGTGCTCGCGCGGCGCAAGGGGATGAAGATCGGCGAGCTGGCCCAGCGCATCTCGGCGTATCCGTCGCTGGCCGACGGCGTGCAGAAGGCGGCATCGCTGCACTATCAGGACGTGGCCAAGGGGTGGCTGGGCGCGGTGGGAAAGCTGATTGCAGCAGCCTCGCAGTGATGAAAGGATTTCGTTCGATGAAGAAGATCGCAGCTCTCTCGTTCTCTCTCCTCCTCCTCCTCCTTGGCGCTTGTGCATCCTCGATGGACACGGGCCCGTCCGCCACGGCCGCGCTCGCGCCGACCAGCGGCCAGACCGCCGCGGGCATGGTGACGCTCACGCAACTGGCGGACGGAAGCGTCCGCGTGCAGGCCGAGCTGAGCGGCGTCCCCGCCGGCGTGCACGGCTTCCACATCCACGAGAAGGGGGACTGCGGCGACAACGGCAATGCCGCCGGCGGTCACTACAACCCGCTGTCGACGCCGCACGGAGCACCGAACGCCGAAACGAAGCACGCCGGCGACTTCGGCAACGTGACCGCCGACGCGAGCGGCCGCGTGAGCCATTCGTTCACCACGCGCTCGATCACGGTCGAGGAAGGCCCGACCACCGCGGTCGGCCACGCCATCATCCTGCACGCGAACCCCGACGACCTGACTACCCAGCCGACCGGCAACGCCGGCGCGCGCATCGCCTGCGGCGTCGTGACCAGACGATGAGAAAGCTCGTTCTTCCCCTTCTCTTCCTGCTGGCGGCGTGCGGCAGCTCGCAGCCCGACAACGGCACGCGCTCGGTGCCGGGGCACGGGGCGATCTCAGTGGAGATCGTCCCGAACCCGGTGGTGGCACGGCGGATCTCGGGCGATACGTACGAGGTGCCGTTCGAGGTGGTGGTGCGCGAGACCGGCGGCAGCCGCGTGGAGATCACGCGGGTCAGCGCGACGGCGGCGCTCCCCGGCGGGCTGTCGTTCGACATCGAGAGCTGGGACGCCGCGCGCATCCGCTCGATGGGCTACCAGACCACGGTCCCGGCCAACGGCGAGCTGCGCTACCGCTTCTCGCCCCGCCAGGAAGTCCCCGAGGCGGTGTTCGGCGGCGTGACGGCCAAGCTGCTGGTCGAAGGACGCGACGCGAGCGGTACGGCCACCAGCGCGACCACCACGGTCAGCGTGACGCGGTAAACGTAGGGCGGGCTTCAGCCCGCCCATGGACGGGCTGAAGCCCGTCCTACGTCTATACTCCCGCGCATGAAACGAGCACTGACCCTCCTGCTCCTCGTCGCCCTCGTGCCGGCGGCGCTGGCGAAAACGCGTCCGTCCAGGCAGTACACCATCGAACAGTTCATGAACACGGTCGCCGTCAGCGGCGCGTCGTTCTCCCCGGACGAGAAGGAGATCCTCTTCTCCTCCGACGAGACCGGCGTCCGCAACGTCTACGCGATCCCGGTCAAGGGAGGCAAAGCGCGCGCGCTGACGACGTCGGCCAGCGACACCACCAGCGCGGTGGCCTTCTTCCCGCACGACACGCGCTTCCTCTACACGCGCGACCAGGGCGGGAACGAGCTCAATCACCTCTACGTGCGCCAGAAGGACGGCAGCGAGCGCGACCTCACGCCGGGCGACAAGCTCAAGGCCGCCTTCGCCGGGTGGAGCGGCGACAGGAAGTCTTTCTTCGTCCGCACCAACGAGCGCGACCCGAAGTTCTTCGACCTCTACCGCTACGACACCGACACGTACGAGCGGAAGATGATCTACAAGAACGAGCAGGGCTACGAGCCGGAGCTGGTCTCGCGCGACGGGCGCTGGATCGCCCTGGCCAAGCCGATCAGCACCGCCGACAACGACCTCTTCGTCCACGACGTCGAGAAGAACGTCACCACGAAGATCTCCGAGCACAAGGAGCGCGCCGAGTTCTCGGCCGCCGACTTCGACCCGCAGGGCAAGTCGCTCTACTTCATCACCAACGACGGCTCGGAGTTCAAGCGCGTCCGCCGCTACGACCTCGCCTCCGGCAAGAGCGAGGACGTCGAGAAGGCGGAGTGGGACATCGTGGACACGTGGTTCTCCGAGAGCGGCCGCTACCGCATGACGCTCATCAACGACGACGCGCGCAACGTGCTGCGCATCGTCGACACGAAGAGTGGCAAGCCGGTGGCGCTGCCGAAGCTTCCCAGCGGCAACATCAACACGGTGCGCTTCTCGCGGAGCGACAAGCTGATGGCGATGTACGTCGACGCGGACCGCGCACCGTCGAACCTCTACGTGCACGATTTCGCCAGCGGCAAGACCACGCGCCTGACCGACACGCTGAGCAAAGAAGTCGATCCCGAGGACCTCGTCGACACGCAGGTGGTGCGCTTCAAGTCGTTCGACGGGATGGCCATCCCGGGCATCCTCTACAAGCCGCACCAGGCATCGTCCGACGCGAAGGCGCCGGCGATCGTGCTGGTACACGGCGGGCCGGGCGGCCAGGCGCGGCGCGGCTACAAGTACGCGGCGCAGTTCCTCGCCAACCACGGCTACGTGGTGCTGGACATCAACAACCGCGGCTCGTCAGGCTATGGAAAGACGTTCTACGTGGCCGACGACCGCAAGCACGGACGCGAGCCGCTGTGGGATTGCGTGGAGGCGAAGAAGTACCTCTCGTCGCTGCCGTACGTCGACGGCTCGCGCGTGGCCATCATGGGCGGCAGCTACGGCGGCTACATGGTCGCCGCGGCGCTGGCCTTCCAGCCCGAGGTCTTCGACGCCGGCGTGGACATCTTCGGCGTGACGAACTGGGTGCGCACGCTGCAGAGCATCCCGCCGTGGTGGGAAGCGGGACGCCAGGCGCTCTACGACGAGATCGGCGACCCGAACACGCAGCTGGACATGCTCAAGGCCTCGTCGCCGGTGTTCCACGCGGACAAGATCCGCAAGCCACTCATCGTCATCCAGGGGAAGAACGACCCGCGCGTGATCAAGGCGGAGTCGGACGACCTGGTGGAGGCGGTGAAGAAGAACGGCGTCCCGGTCGAGTACATCGTGTTCGATGACGAGGGACACGGGTTCACGAAGAAGAAGAACCAGATCGCCGCGTACGGGGCAATCGTGAAGTTCCTCGACACGCATCTGAAGGGGAAGAAGTAAGTTCAACGTAGGGCGGGCTTCAGCCCGCCCACCCCGTCCGGGAGGCGGGCTGAAGCCCGCCCTACATCAACCTCGTCGTCCACGAACTGCTTGTAGTGGGCGAAGCGGTCCATGACGCGCTCGACGTAGTCGACCGGCTCGGTGCCGCGGGCGAAGCCGTACTTCACGACGGGGTCGTTGTAGACGGCGCGCTTGGACTTGCGGATCAGCCAGTAGGCGACGTCGTCCCAGTCGTCGGGGTCGTCGCCGTGTTTTTTGGCCAGGCGGCGCGCGTCTTCCACGTGGCCGAGTCCTACGTTGTACGACGCGAGCACGAGCCGCGTGCGATTGTCCTCGGAGCGGATCTCCTTGAAGTGATCGTCGAACTTCCAGAGGTAGCGGCAGGCCCCCTCGATGGCCTGCCGCGGATCGTGCGGATTGACGCGCAGCTCGCGCGCCGTGCGGGGCATGATCTGCATCAGCCCGATCGCGCCCGCCCACGACTTCGCGTTCGGGTTGAAGCGCGACTCCTGATAGGCCTGCGAGGCCACGAGACGCCAGTCCCACCCGGGGATGCGCGCGTACTCGCGGAACCATTCGTCGAACGGCGAGAGCGTCCCCGTCTCCGCGGTGAGATAGCGGCTGACCGCGCGCTCGGCGAAGCCGCGGCGGTCGAGAAAGTACTTGCGGTAGAGGATGGCCATCAGCTTGCGCTGCGTCTTCAGCCAGGCATTGAGAGCGTCGTGCAGTTGCGGCGCGTTGCGGCGCACGGCCCAGACCACCTGCTTCGGCGGTCCGAGCTGCGGCTGGATGACGAGGTTCGCGTATTCCGTCGCCTTGAGCCGGGCGACGTTCTCGGCGGCGACGGTGTAGCCGATCTCCCCTTCGCTGAGACGCTGGATCAGCTTGTCCGCCGACTGGTCGACCTCGACCACGTGCACGTCGTCGGTGAGTGCGTCGTTCAGCTCGAGCAGCGTGCCGCGATACGGCGAGCGCCGCGAGAGGTGCACGTCGCGTCCGGCCAGCTCCCGGGGATTGGCCACGAGCCGCGCGCGGATGGTCACGCTCTCGCCGGCCTCGCGCTGCTCGCGCTCGAGGGCGGTGGTCGTGGCGGCGGTGTGCCCCGAGGCCGGCGAGCCGGCGCCGCGCTGCACGACCACGGGGGCGGTCTCGTACAGCCCGTCGGTGGCCAGGATTTCGCTCTCGTTCCCCGGCGCCACGAGCTGCGCGGCGATGACGTCGCCGTCGCCCTTGTTGAGCTGCTCGACGAGCGTGGCGCTGTCGCGGACGACCACCGGGACGAGCTTCAGCTTCTGGTCGCGTGCGAAGCGCGACAGCAGCTCGTACTCGTAGCCCATCGTCTCGCCGCGGAAGACGAAGTAGCCCGTCGAGTTGAACGTGAAGATCACGCGCAGGGTCTTGTCCGCGCGGATGGCGTCGAGGTCGCGGACGATCGGCTCGAGCTTCGGAGGGGCGGGGGCCGGCGCCTCCACCGGTTTCGGCACCGGACTCTCCGCGCGTTTCGGCGGAGCGGGCCTGGCGGCGGGCGCGGGCGATTCCGATCGCCCGCACGCGACCGCGATGACGAGTATCAGGGCGCCGAGGCGGCGCCGTGCTGCACCATCCACGATGGATGAGCACTGCTGTTTGCGTTCCCGTCTGGACTGCCGCAGCTGGCGCCGCGGCATTGAGAGCGCGAGCTGGCGCTCGCGCACTCCAGACTATCGCGTTGCTCGCCGCTTCCCCTGCACCGGCGGCCCGATGACGTACGCCGGCTCGTAAACGACCTCGCTCGTGGCGCCGTACTCGTTCGTCACGACGATCTTCACGTCGACCGGTCCCTCGGCGCTGGCCGTCGTGTGGAGCGGCGCCGCGAACATCGTGCCCGGCGACCCCGGCATCTCCTGCGGAGCCGAGTTGTCCTCGCCGATCAGCGTCACCGGCAACGCCACCCACTCGTCCTTCGAGCCGTGACGGCGCCACCAGACGCGCGTGCCGGAGACGGGGACCGCGGTGTGAAGGGGGTAGTACATGGTGGCGCGGTCGAGCATCGACGTGCGCGCCCCGAGCACGAGCCGCGGGCTCGTGCGCGCCATCACCGTGCTCGCCGGCATCCCCAGGCTGTTCTCGACGCGGAACATGCTCAGCGACGGCGGCGCATCGTAGATGCGGTTGTCGTACAGCGACGTCATGGTGACCTTGCCCGGGAGACCGGCCACCGTGTACGTGTCCGTCACGGTCAACTGGTAGGCCCCCTGGTCCTTGTTGGTCATGTAGTAGCCGAGCCACTCCGCGGCGCCGAGGCTGACCCTGCTGCCGTCGGCTTTCTTCAGCTCCGCGCGGATGTTGATGGCGTTGTCGCCATAGAGCTCGCCGAGCGCACCGTGCGGGTGGATCTCGATCTTGCGGAGCCCCATGTTCATGCGCAGGACGACCGGACCGTCGCCGAACTGGACGGGCGTATCGCGATGGGGGGCGACGTAGTCGGCGCTCGACATCCGGTTGAACGGCGCCCACGACACGCGTCCGTCCCGGTTGCGGATCGCGGGAGAGATGTACCGCCACGGGTTACTCACCCCGCCGAAGACGGCGCCCTTCTCCCGCACGATGATGTGCGCGCGAAAGTCGAGGCGCTGCTCGACCTGCGGGGTGATGTGCAGCGTCCAGAGGTGATCGCCCGACGGCAGCGTGTAAAACGGCCAGAGGTGAAACCCTCCCGCACCGCCACCGACCAGCACCTCGCAGTCGCCGTCGCAGCCGGTGAGGATCTTCTGCGAGGCCCAGTCGGCGGGCGTCACCCTGAGCGACTCGTCCTGCTGGATGCCCCGGAGATTCCGGTAGGCCGCGTAGTAGTGGTCCTTGTCGTCCAGCACCGTCTCGTAGGTGCGGATCTCGGTCTCGGTCAGCGGGGAGATGCGCAGCGAGCGGGCCCCTTCCCCATACACCACGGTCAGAAAGATGTGGGACGGCAGGAAGATGTAGTGCCAGGCCTGGACGGCGCCGTCTTCGCGCAGCTCGGACAGCGGCACGCCGGCTTCGTTGACGCCGTCCAGCCGTAGCTGGAGCGACGCGTCCTCGGGCTTGATGGTGACGACGGTGTTGCCCTTGACGCGCTCGCGCTCGCGGATGATCAGACGCCCCTCGCCCGCCTCCGACTGCGAGAGCACGACGACGTCGACGCCCAGGGTCTTTTCCGCGAACGCGCCCCGCGTGCGCGGTCCCTCGGGCCACGCCGGAGCGGGGCTCCCGCCGCGCGAGATGAGCATCTCGAAGTCGTCCGTGCCGGTGTAGGTCGCGGAGACGACGTCGCCATTCACCGCCAGCCACGGCAGATGCAGCGACGTCTTCGTGCCGGCCAGGTCCACCATGCCGGAGAAGACCACCTTCTCTTCATTGGGCTGCATCCCCGCGGCGAGATCGAGCGTGAACGTGACCTCGGCCGTCTCACCCGGGGCGAGCGTGACGCTCTTCGGCACGGCCGTGAGCTTCGCCCCTTCGAAAAGCGGCGGCGGATTCACGGTCAGCGTCTCCTCCGCCGTACCGCGGTTCGTGAACTTCACCGTCCTCGAGCCCGTGAACGGCTGGGACTGGAACGGCACCAGCCCGAACGAGACCGCGGGCGTGGAGGGAAAGATCGTCGCTTCCAGGGCCCGCAGCGCGTCGATGCGTCCGCTGCCCGCGCTGACCACGGCCGGGAACGCCGTGTCTTTCTGCCAGACCGGCTGCGCCGTCGACACCATGGCCGCCTTCACGTCCGCCGGCGTCCAGTGGGGATGTTTTTCCAGGAGCAGCGCGGCCAGGCCGGCCACGTGCGGCGCGGCCATGGAGGTCCCGCTGGCGGAGAGCGTCCCGCCGTCGGGAACCGCGGAGACGATGCCCACGCCGGGCGCGGAGACTTCCGGCTTCACCTGCCACGTGCCGCCGGAGGGACCGCGCGACGTGAAGTCCGCCCGCACGTCGCTGAGGTCCGTCGCCCCGACGGTGATCGCCGAAGGCGCCACGGCCGGGCTGCCGAGCGTGCCGACGCGGCCCCGGTTGCCGGCCGAGAGGGCGAAGACCGCACCGGCGGCAATGCCTCGCTCGACGGCGCGCACCAGCGGATCGTCCCACTCCAGCGGACCGCCGAGACTCATGTTCACGACGTCCGCCCGGTCGGAGGGATCGCCGTCGTTGTTCGGATCGATGGCCCGCTCGACGCCGGCGATGATGTCCGAGAGGCTCCCGCTGCCGTCCGCGGCGAGCACTTTGTACGCGAGCAGGGTGGCCTCGGGCGCCACGCCCAGCACCGGCGCCGTGGTCCCGGCGACGATGCCGGCGACGTGCGTGCCGTGGCCGTAGTCGTCGATCGGATCGCTGTCGTTGTTCGCGAAGTCGTAGCCGCCCACGACCTTGAAGCCCGGCCCGAAGCCCTTGCCGAGGGCCCAGTGGCGGTAGTCGATGCCGGTGTCGATGATGGCCACCACGACGCCGCGGCCGCGCGTGTCGTGCTTCTCACGCGCCTGCGGAGCCCTGATGACCGGCACGCTCGAGGAGAGGTGCGCCTCGAACCGCGTGTCCTCGTACACCGCGCGGACGTACGAGAGCGCGCGGATGGCCGGCAGCGCCTTGGCGCTCACGCGCGCGCTGGCGCCGGCGAAGGTGAGTTTGTACTGGCGGCCGAGGGAATGTGGGGCGGGCTTCAGCCCGCCGTTCGTGGCCACGCGGGCTGAAGCCCGCGCCACATCGCCTTCGATGCGGTCGAGGTCCGCGGCCAGCTTCGCCGTCAGCGCGTCGAGGCTCTCCGCGGCGGCGTTGGTGGCGATGCCCGACTTGCGCGCCTCCAGCAGCGGCGGCGCGGAGAATTCGATGATGACCCTCTCTTCCTTCGGGCCATCGAGACCGATCCTGGCTTCGCGTGGTTCCTCGACCACCGGCGTGGCCGGCCAGCGCGGGGCGGCGAAGAGAGACAGCTGCAGGCAGCATGCGAGAAGCGCGACGATCCGGGCAGTCCTTTTCATGATCTCTCCTTATCGCGTGGCCCGTCGCTTCGACGGTCCGGCCGGCGTGACGATGTACGCCGGCTCGTAAACGATCTCCGTCGTGGCGCCGAGCTCGTTCTTCAGCAGCACCTTCAGGTCGACGGCTCCCTCCGTCCCGGCCGTGGCCGCGAGCGGCACGGAGAAGACGTTGCCGGGCGAGCCGGGGGAGTCGCTCGAGTACTCGAAATCGTAGGCGGTCATCGTGACCGGCAGCGCCGTCCACTCGGACGTCCCGTTGCGGCGCCACCAGACGCGCGTCGCATCCGCCACGACCGGCGTGTGCGTCAGGCTCCAGCCGACGCTGGCCAGGGTCGACGTGCGGGCCGAGAACACGAGCCGCGGCGCGGAATGCGCCCCCACCGTGGAAGAGACCACGCCGCGTCCGTTCTCGACGCGCAGCGCCGAGAGCGTCGGCGCGGCCTCCACCACGCGCGTGTCGTACTGCGAGACCTGCGTGACCTTCCCGGGGTTGCCCGCCACCGTGTAGTCGCCCGTGAGCGTCATCCGGTACGCGCCCCGCGGGTTGCTGGTGACGTCGTAATACCCGGCCCACGGGTCGGGCCAGATGGAGGCCTTTTTCCCGTCGGCCGTCTGCAGCGACGCCTTGATCCTGCGGGCGTGCTCGCCGCCGAAGATCTCGCCGAGGGGGCCGATCGGCAGCAGTTCCACCTGGCGCAGCCCCATCTGCATCTGCAGCGTGATCACCCCGTCGCCGAGGGAGACCGGCGTGTTGCGGTCCGTCGGGGCGTAATCGATCGTCGTCAGGCGATTGAGCGGTGAGACCACCATGCGCCCCTGATGGTTGCGGAAGGCCGCCGACATGAAGTCCCACGGATTGCTGTAGCGGTCGATAACGAAATCCTGCTCGCGCACGAAGAGATGGGCGCGGAAGTCGATCGACGAATGCACGCGCGGCGTGATGTGCAGCGTCCAGAGGCGGTGGCCGGACGGCCGCTTGTGATAGGCCCA
>Ga0196976_1000812_pt1 | contig 17475 bp, 11 predicted proteins | sample S3v_513CmetaG_FD_148644 | JGI IMG/M metagenome (GOLD analysis project Ga0196976, IMG submission 148644) | Soil microbial communities from Anza Borrego desert, Southern California, United States - S3+v_5-13C | ecosystem: Environmental > Terrestrial > Soil > Desert | place: USA: California...
GTTGTTGATGACGGTACGCTCGGGGCCAAACCAATCTATGACGACACCTTGAATGCCACGACTGACCATGTCCTGAACCTGGCGACGGACCTGAGCAGGATCATCGGAGGCGTAGCCGACGTTGATGTGATTGGCGGGGCCGAACCATGCAAGCAGGTTCACGAGAATCTTCGTGTTCGAACCTGGGTATAGAAGACTGCGTATGGGCACCTTACTGACGTTGCCTGAACCGGCATTGCCGTTGGTCTGCTCACGAAAACTATTAGCGGTGCTGGTGTTGTTTCCGGTTTCAGCCTGGAGAGTGGTGTTGGGAGTGATAGTGAGCCCGGCGGATACTCCTCCAGGCGATACGAGAGTGGCAAGCACTGCGACGACGGAGATTGCGATAGCAAGTTGTGATTGGTTGCGAGGCGACACGGAAGTGACCTTCCTCTCAGGCGGGCCGAGGCGTCATGCAAACCAAGTAAGGGCGACAAACACGCAGGCCAAAACTGGGCCACCTGAGCGAGATTTCACTTGCTGGGCGGGATAACTGTGCTCCCGAAACAGGGTACCTCAGCGGAAAAATTTCACCTTAGACGCAGGATGGCCCTGATTGACCTCTCGACGTGCGTGCTGCCAAGCGAATTTCATGACCAGCCGGTGCCCCGCAGCAACTCGGGTCAGAGCACCCCATGTACGCTAAGAGGCGACTCATCCCGCCCGAGTAACGGCTGGTACCCTCTTCCTTTCCAAACAGGACGATTGTTGGTGAAACTCGTCTATCAACGTAAGTTCCCGGCTCCCATACTTTTTCGTTTACGTGGACTCATCATGATCCGTGTCGCATTGCTGTGCGCGCTTGCGCTGCTGTCTGTTTCATCCTTCGCAACCCCGCCGGTGGAAACTGAATCCGTTCGGCCCAAGTTGCACCTCTCCCGCGTGGGTGTTGCGCCAACACTGGAAGACTTCCTCGAGATGCGGCCAAGTGACCGTCTGAAGGACAAGATGGCAAGCGTCGCCGATTTTGTTCAGCGCGATCCGCGCGATGGCGAACCTGCTGCATTCAAGACTGTCGTTTATGCCGGCTACGACCAGAAGAACCTCTATGCCGTGTTCGTTTGTTTCGACCCAGACCCTGCGAAGATCAGGACGGGCGTCTCCCGGCGTGAAGATGTTACTTATGACGACCGCGTGTTGGTCACCATCGACACGTTCGCAGATCAGCGAAGGGCATACAGGTTCGTCGCTAATCCGAATGGAATCCAGTGGGATGGGACGTTCACTGAGGGCGTTGGCGAGGACGCTGCGTGGGACGCAGTGTGGCACGCGCGAGGCGCAGTTACAAAAGAGGGATACGTGGTCTGGATGGCAATCCCATTCAAGAGTCTGCGCTTCCCGCCGGAAGAATTGCAGAACTGGGGTGTGATATTCACCCGTGTCATCCCGCGCCTGGTCGAATACGACTACTGGCCGGCAGTCTCCCGCAGGACAAGCGGGACGCTGAACAAGGCAGCACAGATGGACGGACTGGAACGAATCTCGCCAGGCCGTAACATGCAGTTCATTCCTTATGGCGTTTTCCGCTCTTCGCGCAGCACGGACCTGCGCGACCCCGCGAATTATCACTTCAGGAGTGAGCGCGCAAAGTTCGATGGTGGGCTCGATTCCAAGTTCGTACTGAAGGACAGCCTCGTACTCGATGCGACGATCAACCCGGATTTCAGCCAAGTGGAAGCGGACGCGCCACAGGTGATGATCAACAATCGGTTCGAGGTGTATTTGCCGGAGAAGCGTCCGTTCTTCCTGGAGAACACGAACTTCTTCCAGACTCCGTTGGACCTGCTCTTTACGCGGAGAATCGCGGATCCAAGTTACGGTGTGCGCCTGACCGGCAGGCTCGGCAAGTTCACCGTCGGCGGACTTTTCGCCGACGACCAGGAACCCGGCAAGATCGTGCCCGAGAACGACCCACTATCAGGCAAGCGCGCCTACTTCAGTGTCCTGCGTGCGACGCGCGAGTTGGGGAACCAATCCAGTTTCGGCGTGATCTACACGGACCGCGAGTTCGAGGGTGCGTACAATCGCGTGGGCGGAGCGGACGTGCGCTGGAAGTTGCACCCGAGATGGGTCACGAACATACAGGCAGTGACCAGTTCCACCAGGTTCAACGACGGCAGCACGACCGCCGGTCCGGCGTACATGGGCGACCTTTCGTATTCGAGCCGCGACCTCGAAATGCAGACCAGGGCCAACTACGTCAGCCCGGGCTTCTTCACCGAAACCGGCTATATGCCGCAAACGGACGTGGCGCGCGTAGAACATTTCGTGGGCTATGAGAAGAAGAGCAAGAAAGGCGGCGCCCTCGTCGGGTATGGCCCTAGCGTGCAGGTCACTTCGGCTTGGGACCATGACGGGTTGAACATCGAGCGCATTCTTTACACGCGATGGTCTTTCAACTTCGTGAAGGAATCGCGCGTGGAACTCATCTGGGACAAGTTCTTCGAGCGTTTACGCCCGGTGGATTTCGCCAGCCTCGATGCGAACCGCGACTACGGTCATCACAGCGCAGGATTTCACGCGGACCTCGGCATCTGGCGGAAGTTCCAGTTGTGTACGAACTGGAGATGGGAGACGCGCATCAACTATGTCGGCGCTACACGATTTGGACCGGACCTGGCGAATGCGAACTATACGCGTACTGTCGGCATATTCCGCCCATCAAAACGCATGACGGTTCGTAACGAGTACATCTGGCTGCGACTGCGCGAGCGCAACAACAATGCCAGCGTCTTCAATAATCACATCTTTCGGACAAGATGGAACTGGCAGTTCAACAAAGAACTCTCATTCCGAGTTATCGGCGACTACAACACCGTGCTCGCGAATCCGCTGCACACGCGGTTACAAAGTGACAAGAAGCTCAACCTCGACTTCCTGATCACCTACCTCATCCAGCCAGGCACCGCAGTGTACGTTGGGTACAACAGTAACCTGCGGAACTACGATCCCGCACTTCGCACCGACGATCACGGACGCCTGCTGCGCACGCGCGATAAGTTGATCAATGATGGCCGACAACTTTTCGTGAAGGTCTCCTACCTCTATCAGTTCTGATCGCGTATCTCCCGGGAGGACATCTGGGTTCTCCCGGGAGATATGAATTCTTGTAGCCGCTGAAAGCTCCTCATTGTGGTGGCGCGTTACGCCGTCGTGGTAGATGGGTGCGAGACTGACACGACCCGCATCGCGCATGTGATTACAAGTTGACACTCGCGAAAAGCCGCTTCACTACAGCTTTTCGGAGAATTGCGTGATTTGAGGGAACCGCGTGCAGCACACGCCATGCACGCGGAATTTTTCTTTCAGCAGCGTGTAGAAGTGCCACGACGACATCGCAGGGACAAGAAGATGCTCTTCAGTGGCAAATCGGTAATGTCGTGAAACGACACAACTGACCGCCCCAGTGTTCCGGCGTTTCCGGCGATAAGGAGATGAGTTCATCGCCACTTTCCACTCTGCTTGGAACGTGAGTTGCTCCTTTTCAGTGCAGGCCTCAATACATAAGGAGGAGCATTGATGGACCTTTTTCATCGTCCAAGCACGCGTGCCGTCGCGCTCGTGCTCGCACTAATGCTGATGTTCAGTGTGGGCGCGTGGGCGCAAGCCGGCACCGGAGAGATCACCGGCGTTGTCAGCGATCCAACCGGAGCAGTAGTGCCGAAGGTACAGGTAAAGCTCATCAACCCGGCAACCGGCGTTGAGCGAACCACTGAGACTTCGGCCGCAGGCATATACCGTTTTGCCGCGCTTCCGGTGGTGGGCACTTACACAATCCAAATCGACCACGCCGGCTTCAAGTCTGTCACGGTGAAGGAAATCGCGATCAGCGTTGGAAGCACCTTCAACCAGGACGTCAAGCTGCAACTCGGAACGAGTTCGGAAGTAGTCGATGTGGTCAGCGGCGCACAGCTGGTCCAAACGGCAGAGTCGCAGGTATCGAGCCTTGTTGACCAGCGCGTGTGGCAGTCGATGCCGCTTGAAGTGCGCAACCAGAACGAATTCATCAACCTCGTGGCCGGCGCAGCGCCGAGCGGCATGGTTGGAAACGGCGATCGCGGCGCAGCCGTCAACGGCGCGCGCACAGGCTCGGGCAACTACCTGGTCGAAGGTGTGGACAACAACGACCAGGGTCAGGGTGGACGAAGCCAGCTTTCAGACGCGGGCGGCGGCGCAGCGACGGGCATCTCGCCTGAAGCTATCCAGGAATACCGAGTCATCACGAACAGCTTCGCCGCGGAGTATGGCAAGGCTGGCGGCTTCGTGACTGACACGGTGCTGAAGAGCGGCACAAACCAGTTCCATGGATCACTCTTCGAGTACAACCGCGTGCAGGCGCTCGCGGCACAGCACTACGAAAACGGGCGCAACACCGATCCGGTAACGGGCAAGAACCTGAAGGACAGCCTCGTTCGCAACCAGTTCGGCGGATCGTTCGGCGGACGCATCATCCCCGACCGCACGTTCTTCTACACCGCTGTTGAAGTTCACCGGATGCGCCAAGGTGCACCGGTTTCGGGAACCAGCGTCACGAAGGAGTTCCTTGATTTCGTTGACAGCGGGCGGTTCCGGACGTGGGCGGAAAGCGATCCGAACGGCGTCTGCATGGTTAATGCAGGTCAGGCTTGTCCTGGTGCGTTTGCTCGCGCGGCCACTTTGGGACCGATCTTTAAGCGGCTGATGACGAAAGGGCCGTTCCCGCTGGCTCAAGCAACAACGAACGAATCCCACGACGGACAGGGCCTGTGGACCTACGGGCTGCGGTACCCCGTCCCGGTGTACGGACTTGTTTCCGTCATTGATCCGTACTTCCTAAACGAGAATCGCTGGAGCCTGAAAGTCGACCACAGGATCAGCGACAAGGACAGCATCACCGGCACGTACCTGCTTCAGAGTTCGATGCAAGGCTCGGCCTACGGCGGCGGTGACGAAGACATCGGCGCGCCATGGGACAGCCCCGGGCGCGGCCAGAACCTCGCAATCAGCTGGAACCACATGTTCACGCCGACGATCTTGAACGTGTTCAAGGCCAGCTACCTGCGGCACCGCGCGGACTATCCGAACCCGAACGGTTACGAGACGATGCCATCAATCTATTCCGATGGTCTGGACGTCGGATTCGGTTCCAGCTCCAACAGCCCGCAATTCTTCACGGACAACCAGTTCCAGTTCCAGAACCACCTCTCGTTCGTAAAAGGCAAGCACCAGTTCAAGGCTGGCGGCGAGTATCGCCGGATCCGGAACGGCTCCAGCTTCGAAGGCAGCAAGAACGGCGAGTTCGCAGCCTGGGGCGTAGAAGACCTGGTGACGGACTTCACGTTCGGCGACGAGATGGACGCATTCATGGCCGGACTCGATTCCGAATACGAACCGAGCGGCTCCTGGTGGGTTGCTGAAGCATCTGTCGATCCAACCACGGGGAGACGTCCGGTGTACTACCGCGGGTATCGCTCCAATGAAATCGCGATGTACTTCCAAGACGATTGGCGCGTGACGAATCGCCTGACCGTGAACCTCGGTCTGCGGTACGAGTATTTCGGACCGCCGCACAACTACAAGAAAGGGCTCGATTCGAACTTCTACTTCGGCGTGCCGACTACGCCGGTCCCGACGATTTCGACGAACCCATACTTCCCACGCACAAACCCCTTCTACGCGCGCGTGGCAACCGGCAGCTTCCAGCAGCGCGACAACGAAATCTGGAACAAGGATACGAACAATTTCAGTCCGCGTTTCGGTTTCGCCTATGACGTGTTCGGCAATCAGAAGTTCGTGCTGCGAGGCGGTGCGGGCATCATGTACGACCGCATCTACAACAACCTGTTCGAAAACATCCGCTTCAACTCCCCGTTCTTTGCTTTCAACGGCCTGGGTATTTACGGGAACGGTGTAGCGGGTGGTGCGCTGCACATACCGGGCGCCTACACGGACAACTTCTCGGAAGCGAACACTGCACGGTTTGCAGACCCGAGCAATGTTCCGCTGCCCTCACCGCGTCACATGGACCAGAACCTCGTAATCCCCTACTACGAACAGTTCCACCTCGGAATGCAGTACGAAGTGGTAAAGGGTTACGTGATCGAGTCAGAGTATGTTTCGACCCTTGGCCGCAAGCTGACGGGCATCGTTGACATCAACACGTTCAACGGCCGCACGGTCCCGGGACTGGGCGGGAGACGCGTCAACACGTCTCTTGGGCGCGACAACTACCGATCTAACGGCTTCGCGTCCAACTACCACGGGTGGCAGACCACGTTCCGCAAGAGCTACTCCAGCGGCTTGCAGTTCCAGGCCAACTACACCTGGTCGAAGGCGCTCGACTATATCAGCGACGCGATGTTCGCACGTACCGGCGCGCGTCCGACCAACAACATGAACCCGAGCGAAGACTACGGTCCGGCGGACTTCGATATCCGTCACAGATTCGTGGGCACAATCAGCTACGAATTGCCGTTCCTTCGCAAGAACCCGGTCCTGGGTGGCTGGACTGTGAACAGCATCGTGCGCCTGCAGTCGGGCACGCCGTTCTCGCCGATCAACAGCTCATCTTCGTATGACATCAACAGGGACGGAGAGAGAACCGATCGCATTCCGTACATCGGAAGCGGCAACCCGAACGACTCCGTGCTCGATGGAAGCCCGTATGACGGCTACTTCGACAAGGAGATGTGGAATGCCGGCTACAAGTGCCCAACGTCCGTGAACAGCGGGCACTGGTGCAACCAGCCATGGGGACGCAACTCAATCGTCGGTCCGGGATTTGCGCAGGTGGACCTCGGCATCTCGAAGAAGTTCAAGATCAACGAACGCACCAGCGTTTCGGTGATGGGCAACTTCTTCAACCTGTTCAACCGCGCAAACTTCACTCGTCCGGACAACGATGCTGCATACTCGTCGACGTTCGGCAAGTCACTCGGCACCTACGATCCACGACTTACACAACTGGCGCTGCGCATCGACTTCTAGACTGTCGTAGTCGCATCGCATTCTGGGCCAACCGGAAGGTTGGCCCGCTTTTTTTGTGCGCGAAAGCAGATTTCGCTCCCCTGTATGCAGCATCAACGCGGCATGTTGCATCTCGCATATGGACGCCTCACGCACTACAACCGAGACCTTGGACTCAAGCGTGGCGGGAGGGACACCTCCTGTCGTTGCCAGGGTGTGAGGCAGGTCGAGTGTGTGGAGCTGAAAAAGCATTCACTTGAGAGTCCGGGGCGAGAGTTGCTGGGCAGAGTGAGGAGGAGAGCATGTCTACACTGTCGAAGGTAGCGTTGACTCTGTTGATCATCGGTGGACTGAACTGGCTGCTCGTCGGGTTGTTCCAGTTCGATCTTGTCGCAGCGATCTTCGGGCAAAATTCAGCGCTGTCTCGCTTGATTTATGTACTTGTCGGATTGTCGGCGATCTACTGCATCTCGCTGTTGTTCAAGCCAACAACGCGACGTGCCGACATACGCGACGATGTACGACGGGCAGCATAAAAATCATGCTGCAGTGAGCAGGGCGGCCTCATTGGCCGCCTTGCTCGCGTGACTCTTGGGCTTCTCAGTGTCCGGCCACTTCGAAGGTCGGGGGCTGGAAGATATCGTTGGCCTGGAATGCCGGCATGGCACCCTGACGGGAGGTCACCCAAGCTCCCCATCGATTAGCGTATTCGCCGATTGATTCCAAAGACGAGTTGCCGAGGAGCAACTGGTGCGTCACTGCCGCCGCGAACGCGTCGCCCGCTCCCACCGTGTCAACCACTGAAGCGGCAATACCTGGGTGTGTGGCTACTCCTTGCGCAGACGCCAACACACTCCCATTTGCTCCTCGCGTGATACAGACCAGTTCGAAGTTGTATTGCGCCTGAAGGCGGCGGGCCGCTTCGACAGGTTCGAGAGGCCCGATGGCGGCTGCGCGCAGCACCTCGGAAAGTTCGTCCTGGCTAAGTTTCAACACCGTGGTTTGGTTGAGCAGCCTCCGGAGCAAATCGAGGGAGTAGTAGTGCTGCCGAAGGTTAACGTCACAAACGCGAAGGCACTGAGGACGCGTGTGCGCAAGGAATTTCGATATCGTGGAACGGCTTGCGTCCGACCGCTGCGCCAGAGTCCCGAAGCACACGGCGCCTGCTTCCGATGCCAGGCGCTCAAGGGCGGGCGTCCAGGCAAGGCAGTCCCAAGCCACGGACTCGACGATGGAGTAGTTCGGCTGCCCGGCCGAATCGAGCGAAACCAGAACCGTACCAGTCGCGTGTTCGGCATCCGTCTGAATGTGCGAAACGTCCAGACCGCGTTCCCGCAAAGCACAAATGGCCGTGTCGCCCAGCGCGTCATTTCCAACGCGACTGACGGGAATCGCCCTGTGACCAAGCAGTCGCGCAACGTATGCAAAATTCGCGGGAGCTCCGCCGAGTTGAGCACCTGTCGGGAGCATGTCCCACAACAGTTCGCCGATTCCTACGACCGTGTTGACACGACTACTCATCAGCTCTCGTGTGCAGTGGACTCCGAATCATACCGTACAGCACATCTGTCACGTGACCGAGTGCTAGGAGGAACGCCTGATGACTCGATCTCTGCTACAAGAGTGGAGCTCTCAGGTGTTAGCCATGCGTTTGTAGGAGCGCCGCCGAATCGCGCGCGAGGTGATCGCCATGTAGCTTTGGAATACCTCCTCACGCGAGCCGTTGATGTACCTCGACTACATATCCTGCGTTCTCACAATCTGTTCGACCGTCCTTATCGGCCGCCGCAAGTGGCAGGGATGGGTTGTCGCCTCGGCAAACAGCGTCATAGTCTGCATCATCGGCGTACGCACGGCGCAGTTAGGTTTTGTGCCCGCGAACCTTTTCTGTTTAGCAATCTATGGCTACAACATCATGAACTGGCGGAGCTCTACGGTTCGCCAGTAAGGCCACGTCGACACTGGTTCACGGTGAACACGGGTACCCGGGCAAACGGGTTCTTCCCGGCGGCTCACGCCAGGACTGACGACATGTCAGCGGGCCTGGACGATGACATCGCCTATCAACGCTGCAGCACCGACGATGCCGGCGTCATTGCCATACCGGGCTTTTACGATCGGAATCTCCTGGCAGCGCTGATTGATTGACCAGTTGGGCAGTTCTTCGCGGATATGGCCAAAGAATGAACTCATCAGTTCCGCTACGCCGCCACCCACGATGATTACGTCGGGTTCAAGCAGGTCAACGATGTTGCCAAACCAGATGGTGAGGAAGTCAGCCGTCTCGCGCAGAACGTCGGTGGCGAGGGTATCACCCTGTTGGTACGCCATACCCACGTGTTCGCCGGTGATCTGTTCGACAGAGCCTCCGGCCAATTCCACAAGCCGTGCACCGTTCGCGCCAGCGAGAACGCGCTCCCTCGCGCGCCGCGCGATCGAGTTGCCGGAACAGAGCCCTTCGACGCATCCCGGTTTTCCGCAACCGCAGTTGGCTCTCGATCCACGGTAGTCGATGGTCATGTGGCCGCCTTCCGCCGCACTGCCCGTGCGCCCGTGGTAGATCTGCTGATCGAAGATGATGCCGGTACCAACGCCCGTGCCGAGAGTGGCATAGAAGACGTTCTGGAAACCGATGCCCGCGCCCCAAATGGTCTCCGCCAGGGCTGCGGCGTTCGCGTCGTTATCGACCTTGGTAGCGACCCCGAAACGGTGCTGCACCTTCCCGGCCAGCGGGAAGTTGCGCCAGCACGGTAGATTCGGTGGGTTGATGACGACTCCAGTGCGTGGATCGAGAGGCCCCGGCGAACAGACGCCAATGCCGGCAATCGGCTTGCCCGAAAGCTCATGCTTTTCAAGAACGGACTGAATGGCAGCTTCGACCGCAGCGAATCCCGCCATCGCGTCGCGCGTGGCGACCATTGGCACCCGCTCCCGCGAAAGGACGACTCCGTTCGGGGCGATCAGTCCGGCCGCAACCTTTGTGCCACCGATATCAACACCGATTCTCAGCTCATGTGTGTTCGCGTTGACGCTCATTTTTCCTCATTGTGCTGTACCGGGTGAAATTCGGGGCTGGTACAAGCGAGAATGAAGCCTGGAGTGCAGCACGGGAACAGTTACGGGACACCGCGAGTGTCGCTGTCCTCGCAATGGAGACAGCGAAAACTACATGCCCACAACACGTACGCTCAGGCTGTTGGACCTTGCCAGTGACAAGGATATCCAGCGGCGCCGCACCTTGAGAAGGGCGAACAGCTTGATGCAGGCGGAATTCCGCATTAGCGGTTACGCAGGCTTCAGGGTTAAATCCACTTCCAGACCGTGTGGCTTTCGGTTGCGGCACTGCACTGTCCCTCCGCAGGATTCAATGCATGTCTTAACGATTGCCAGACCCAGCCCCACGCCGCCGGTCTCGCGTGCGCGCGCAGACTCGGGCCTATAGAACGGCTCGAAGACGGCGTCCAGGTCCTTTTCCGCCAATCCGGGTCCGCTATCGGCCACACGGATGGTAACGCTTCCGTCCTGCGCGCGCGCGGAAATCTCGATGGGGCCAGCACTGCCCGCGTAGCGGATGGAGTTGCGCACCACATTGCACAGCGCGCGGAAGAGCAGGTCCGGATCAGCCAGTACATGCAGCCGCTCGTCGATTGCGGATGTGAACTGCACCTCTTCGATAGCCTCGCGGTCCAGAACACGCCCGACGGTTTCCGCAACGCTAACAGCGGACAGATTCGCCTTGGCCGGGCGCATGCTCGCCTTGGAGAACGAGAGCACGTCATTCACCAGCGCGCTCATATGCTGCACGTCGTCCTTCAAGTCGGCGACCAGTTCCTGCTGGTCGGCGGGGACATTGCGTTCGAGAATGCCGAGCGCAACCTGCATGCGGGCAATGGGTGAGCAAAGCTCGTGAGCCGTGTCTCCGAGAAATCGCTTCTGCCCGGTGACGAAGCCCGCGAGGCGGCTGGCCATCCGATTGATGGAGGCGCTCAGCTTTCCGATTTCGTCGCGACGCTTAACGGGCAACTGCACTTCAAAGTGACCTTCCGCCATCTGGGCGGTTGCGCGCGAAATGTGCGAGATGGATTTGGTGAGCCCGCGCACGAACGGCAGCCAGCAGATGATCGACACCAGAAGAAAAGCACTGCCGATAGCGAGGTAAGGCTTGGGGTCAAACACGAAGGGGCTCATCCACGAAGAGGACGCGGCCAGGAGCGCTCCGTACTTGCGGTCTTGCTCACCCGGAGCGGGTATGGGGATGCGGACACCAACCCAGTAGCGGGTGGGCTCGTACGTGGTTCCAAGAGACATGAGCGGAGGACGACGACGCCCGCGGCGCATGCCTTCCTGTTGTCCAAAACGTTCGAGCACCTGCGCGGGAAGGGGGTCTTTTGCTCCTGCTACGTGGGTGCCCTCTTCGTCCACCAGCCGAAGCTCGACGTTGTGCAGCCTCGAGTAGCGATCCAGCAGTTCATTCCAGTTGGCGGGATCCGTCTCGCGGAGTTCCAGCGCCAACTGGCGACCGACCGACAGGATACGGTCACGGGCCGGTGAGAGGATGAACCACTGGATATCGAACCGGTACTGCACACGCATGAAGACGAGGAAAACCGCGCTCAACAGGAGGAAGTTGATAAATGCTAGAAGAAAGACCTTCGTGGTCAGTGTGACGCGCGGTTTCATGTGAAGTCTCTATTTGACGGTACTGATTAATACCGCAATTGTGGCACCTTCGGGTGCAGCTTTACCTTCTCTTTACAATTTCGCGCCACCTCGTAAACGAATTCTTAACCGAGGAATGTTGAACTGTATAGGCCGAGGTGGAACACACCGGAGGTTTACGAATGTTCGCTCTTAAGATAGCCGGCGTCCTGCTCACGGCCGCCATGGCGTTCGCGCAGGCACCGCAGACGGCACCGCGTCCGGGACGCCACGTTGGCGTGGTGAAAAAGATCGACGCCAACAGCCGTCAGCTCACCATCATGGCTGATGCCGGTGGCGAAAAGAATGTGCGGCTCCTGCCAGACGCTTCCCTTCTTCGGGTGGCTCCGGGCGAGAAGGACCTTTCGAAAGCAACGAAGATCACGCTGGGCGACATACAGCCGGGTGACCGAGTCCTCGTGCGTGCGACCACCACGGAGTCCGAAACGCTGGAGGCCACGACGGTTGTCGTGATGAGTCAGAGCGATCTGGCGCGAAAGCAAGAAGCAGAACGCGCGGAGTGGCGGCGACGAGGAATCTCGGGCAAAGTCACGGCGGTAGATGTCGAGTCGGGTGAGATTACCGTTACCGTTCCTGCTGCGAATGCGACGACTCTCTCACTCAAACTAGGATCCGGCGCCGTACAGCGGCGCTACAGACCGGGATCGGTGCGATTCAACGATGCACAGCCCTCCACGTTGGCTGAAGTGAAGGTCGGAGATCAGATCCACGCGCTCGGCGCTCGCGACGAATCGCAAGGCACATTCATAGCCGAACAAATCGTCACCGGCTCTTTCCGAAACCTCGCGGCGGTGGTTTCGTCCGTGGATGCGGCCCAGCAGGTTGTGCTCGCAAAAGACGTTGAAACCAAGAAACCGTTACGCATTCGCATAGGCGCGGAGTCAATTCTCCGTCGCCTTCCCCCGGAATTCATTCAACGGATGGCCATGCGCGGACAGGCGGGGAATGGCGGACCGAATATGCCGATGGGTTCCGGACAAGGCGCACAGGCACGGCCGAATGGTCCGGAGGCACCATCAGCGGACGGACCGCGAAGGCCTCTCGACCTGGCGCTCGTACGTGACCGTTTCCCCGCGGCAGCACTCGAGGAACTTAATTCAGGAGACGCAATCATCCTGTCCACGAGTGATGATGCAACAAGCACAGCAATCAACGCGATTGTCGTTTTGGCTGGAGCCGACGCACTCCTGCGGGAGCCCGCGGCAACGCAGCGCGAATTGTTGGGCTCGTGGAACCTCAGTGCCGGTTCGGAACTTCCCTGAGTCATGAAGGAACGGAACTCATACATGAGATTTGGAAAAGGTAAGGTCGGCATTTCGTTCGTTGCAGTTGTGCTGCTTTTCATTGCGTGCACGATTGGCGCAGCAGCGCAGGTAAGGCCGGGGGCGCTTACGGGTGTCGTGACGGATCCCAGCGGCGCGGTGATACCGAACGCCCAGGTGACGCTTGTGGCATCTGACGGGAAGAGCTATACGGGCACGTCGAACGCACAGGGCAGGTTCACGGTGCCGGAAGTGCCCCTCGGCGAGTACAGCCTGGTCGTGGTCGCACAGGGATTTGCGGTCCACAGTGAAACGGGGCTGAACATTACGTCGGCAACTTCCTCGACGCACGACGTAAAGCTCGCCATCGACGCCCTGAAAGAGGAAGTCACGGTCAGCAGCGAAGCGAAGGCGCTGGATCTCGAACCATCCAGAAACGTCGGCGCTGTTGTTCTAAACGATAAGGACCTGGAATCGCTCTCCGACGATCCTGACGACCTCGCGCAAGACCTTCAGGCTCTGGCCGGTCCTGCTGCCGGTCCGAACGGCGGAGAGATTTTCGTGGACGGATTCTCCGGCGGCAAGCTGCCTCCGAAGTCGTCGATACGAGAGATACGGGTCAACCAGAATCCGTTCTCCGCTGAGTACGACAGGCTTGGCTTCGGGCGAATCGAGATCCTGACAAAGCCGGGTACCGACAAATTCCGGGGCGACGTGATGTTCAACTTCGGGGATTCGAGGCTGAATTCGCGAAATCCGTTTACGACCGACAAGCCCGACTCACAGAGAAAGATGTATGAAGGAACGCTCGGCGGACCACTGGGCAATCGGTCGTCCTTCTTCGTGCAACTTGAACGGCGCGACATGGAAGAGGCGAATGTCACGAACGCGCTTGTTCTCGATGAAAGTTTCAACGTAGTCCCCTTTCAAAGGACAACCGTTACTCCGACCGAGAACACCGAGGCGACCATCCGCCTGGATCACCAGTTGAGCACGAACCACACGCTGGTTGGCCGCTACGAGTGGGAGGATCGCAGCCAGAAAAACGCGGGGCTGGATACTTTTTCGCTTCCGACCCGTGCTTTCAATCGCGAGTCCCGCGAGCATCAGCTTCAGATCACCGAGACGGCAGTTCTTAGTCCGCAGGCAATCCACGAGTTGAGGTTCCAGTACTCGAAAGACAGGAGCACCAGCGAGGCGCTAAGTTCTGATCCGACGATCCAGGTTCCGGAGTATTTCTCGGCCGGTGGTTCGGGGCGAGGGCTCTCGACCGATAAAGAGAGCCGTTGGGAGTTGGCCGATGTGTTCTCGCTCTCGCGTGGCCGTCACATGATCAAGTTCGGCGGACGCCTGCGTAGAGTTTCGCAATTCGACCTGTCGGAGCAGAACTTCAACGGCTCGTACACCTTCACCTCTATCGACACCTACCGGATCACCATGCTTGGCCTGAGGGATGGGCTTACGCCAGAGGCAATACGCTCGATGGGTGGCGGAGCAAGCCAGTTCACCGTCACCTACGGCCAGCCAGAAGCCGATGTGAGCCAAATTGACGGAAGCGTCTTTGTGCAGGACGACTGGCGCATCATCCCTCAACTCACGCTCAGCGCAGGCTTGCGTTACGAAATCCAGAGCAACATCTCCGATGCGCGGAACATTGCGCCACGTATCGGTTTTGCCTGGGCTCCGGGCAGCGGCGGAAAGAAAGCGCCGATAGCGGTGATTCGAGGCGGCTTCGGAGTGTTCTTCGAACGCGTGCGTGAAAACCTCACGATGCAGACGGAAAGGCTGGACGGAATTCGCCAGCGCCAGTACGTGGTGCCAAGTCCGGACTTCTACCCGAGCATTCCGCCGGAAGAGAGCCTTTCAGGAAACATACGGGAGCAGGCGATCCGCAGGATGGATCCGGACCTGCGCGCGCCCTACATCATGCAGACCGCCATCAGCGTCGAGCGGCAACTGCCCAAGAACATCAATGTGGGCCTGACCTATATGAACTCGCGCGGCGTGCACAACCTGCGGTCGCGCAACATCAATGCGCCACTTCCCGGAACTTATGATCCAGAAGCGGGCTTGAACGGCACGCGTCCCTTTGCGGGCGGAAACATCTACGCCTATGAGTCCACAGGCACGTTCCGGCAGAACCAGATCATCGTAAACGCCAATGCACGCGTGGGACGCCGGTTCAGCGTGTTTGGCTTCTACTCGTTCGGGAAAGCAAAGAGCGACTCTGACGGTGCAGGCAGCTTCCCGGCGAACCAGTACGACTTGAGCGGCGAGTATTCGCGCGCCGGTTTCGACGTACGTCACCGCGGCATGATCGGCGGTTCGTTCACTGTACCGTTCGGGATCACACTCAGCCCGTTCATCGTCGCCAGTTCCGGATCGCCGTTCAATATCACCATCGGGCAAGACGTGAATGGCGACTCGATCATCAACGACCGCCCTGCATGGGCGACGGACCTTTCGCGACCGAGTGTAGTCCAGACGGCTTACGCCGCATTCGACACGGATCCGCTACCGGGACAGACGATCATTCCGCGTAACATGGGCGAAGGTCCGGGCCAGTTTACGGTGAATCTGCGGGTCAGCAGAACCTTCGGATTCGGCAAGATTGCCGGCGCCGAGAATGCAACTGCAGGACAAGCGTCAGGCCCGCAGGGATCGACGCGTCCGCCAATGGTGGGCGGTGGACATGGTCCTCGGGGTGGACGTGGTCCCGGCGGACATGGCCCAGGTGGTTTCGGCGGTTTTGGTGGTGGAGCAAGGAACAGCAGGTATGCGCTCACGCTCTCTGCGTCCGCCCGCAACCTGCTGAACAACGTCAATCTGGCACCGCCGATTGGTAACCTCAGTTCCGACCGATTTGGCGAGAGCGTGTCGCTGGGAGGCTACCGTGGCGGTGGCGCCTCAGCGAACCGCGTCATTGACCTTCAGCTGCGGTTCTCCTTCTAGTCAGCTCCAGCAGAGGGACATCGGACAGTCCTGGTAATAGGACTGTCCGATTTGCTTTTGGGAACTGGTATTCGCGCGCTCCGCCCAGAACTAGTGCGTGTCCTGCGAGTCCTGTTTGCGCATGCGATAGCCTGTGCCGCGCACGGTCTCGATGAAGCGTGGTGACTTGGGGTCGTCACCCAGCTTTTTGCGCAACGACGAGATGTGGACGTCGATAGCGCGGTCAAAGGCCTCAAAATCGCGGTCGGCGACCTCCAGCAGCAACTGTTCGCGCGTGCGGACGCGTCCGGCGGCGCGAGCCAAAGAGAGCAAAAGCTCATACTCAACGGGAGTTAGCGACAGCGGAACATCGCCCAGCGCAGCCGTTCGTGCGTCCGTGTCTATCCAAAGGTCACCGACAACAATAGGCGCGCTGTGGGCCGGTTCTTTCGAGACCGCTGTTACTGCGGAGCGCCTGAGCACGGCGCGCAAGCGGGCGAGCAGTTCCCGCGTGGAAAACGTCTTGGGGAGATAGTCGTCCGCTCCCATCTCGAGCCCGACGATGCGGTCCGGTTCCTCGCCTAAAGCGGTGAGCATGAGGACGGGAACGTGCGAGTGCTGGCGCAATTCGCGCAACACATCAAAGCCGTTAAGCCCAGGCAACATTACGTCGAGAATGATTGCAGAAAACTTCTCGTGCAGTGCCCGCTCCAGTCCTTCCCTGCCATTGTGGGCAGCTGAAACCGCATAGCCCAGCGGGCCAAGGTAGTTCGCCACAAGCCGGCACAGCTTCACGTCGTCGTCGATGATCAACAGACGAGTGAGATGGTCGTTGGAGGTCAACATGGAGCTGAATCGATGTTGTTCCACTTCCGGCGACGCGTCAAGCACGTCTGCAAGCGGGCTGTCGTTTCGCAATCGTCAGTGCTGACAGTACTCGAGGACAAAGCCCAAAACGTTTGACAGGTCTGTTGCCGGAACTTAGGTTCTTCAAAGAATTCCATCACGCGCCGTGCGGCGGTACGAGATGACGTGCCGCAGCGTTGCGAGGATCACAATGCGCAGAACCACCATCTGGCCGATTGTCCTACTGATTTGCATTCTTGCATGTTCCGCAGTCGCAGCTACTCCCGACAAATCCGATATCGAGAAGCGCGTCGAGGCGATCCTCTCGAAGATGACCCTCGAAGAGAAAATCGACTATATCGGCGGCTACAACGATTTCTACGTCCGCGCCATCAAGCGGCTGGGCGTGCCGGAATTGAAAATGGCTGATGGACCCATGGGCGTGCGCAACTACGGTCCATCGGTTGCATACCCCGCTGGAATCGCCATGGCGGCGTCATGGGATACCGATCTGGTGAACCGAATCGGCGCGATGATGGGCAAGGACTCACGGGCGCGCGGTGTCCACTTCCTGCTCGGGCCGGGCGTAAATATCTACCGCGCCCCGATGTGCGGACGTAACTTCGAGTATTTTGGCGAAGACCCGTTCCTGGCCTCGCGTATGGCGGTCGCGAACATTAGGGGCATACAGAGCCAAGGGGTGATTGCGACGGTGAAGCATTTCGCCGGCAAC
>Ga0196976_1000813_pt1 | contig 17473 bp, 20 predicted proteins | sample S3v_513CmetaG_FD_148644 | JGI IMG/M metagenome (GOLD analysis project Ga0196976, IMG submission 148644) | Soil microbial communities from Anza Borrego desert, Southern California, United States - S3+v_5-13C | ecosystem: Environmental > Terrestrial > Soil > Desert | place: USA: California...
GGACAGCAGATCCGACAAGACGTGAGCAGAGCCTGGGGTCTGTTCCAACATCCCGGCGCTCACCCCATCAGATCAGGCGAGTTCTCCGTCATCTGCTGCCGTCGAACGCCTAATTTGGACAGCAGTGCACTTCGATGGTTCCCTTGGTGCTTTCCCTTGTCTGGGTCCGGCGCCAGCGTTGCGCTGGTTGCTGCTCGGCCCACTCGTCTGCCCGGATGCTGCGTGCCTCCGGGTTCTGGATCGGATCCACCAGAAAGATCCGCTGATCGCGATGAACATCGGCCACGAATCGCAATCCCGTGTCATCCAGAGCGCGCAGCAGACTGCCGTTCTCTCCGTAGAACGCATCCACGCCCACCCACCCGAAGCGAATGCCCAGCTCCAGCGCATGCTCCACGATGTCCAGTGCTAACTCGTGCTTGGTGCGGTACATCCTGGCATCTTCCGGAACACCCGCCTTCTTGCATCGGGCTTGATCCTCGGTCCAGACCTTCGGCAGAAAGAGCCGCGCGTCCACCAGGCTGGCCCGTTCACCACGCCCAAGTGCTGCAAAGACCGCGACTTGGCAGTGGTCCACTTTCCCAAGCTGTCCGCACCATTGCCGCGCCACACCGACCGACTCTTCGCCTTTCTTCGGCAGGCCGCTCTCGTCGATCATCAGCATCGTGTCTTCATGACCGCCGAGCTCCGCGTCAACGTCGAGCGCCACCTGGTCCATCACTGCTCGGTGGTCCCAGGGCGAGTTACTCAGGAAGTGCTGAAGGGATTGTTCATTGCTGTCCGGCACAATCTCTTCCATGCGCTGCATGTTCTTGCGCTCGGCCTGCATCAGGCCAGACAGGTACTGGCGAGCTTGTTGTTCGACCGATCGTGTTCTGCTTCGAAAAAACGAGACGAAACGACTGGAGAAGTCGGAAAAAGCCGCGGCGATCCTTGGCAACGGATTGCGGCCATATGCTTTTCTCCTATCTGATCCTTGGTGGGTCGCGCCTCATGCTAAGTCGCATTATATCAATGCTTTCACTTCAATGGAACAACCCAATTTCAATCTGACAAAGTAGAACTAATGTAGATTGCGTAGTATGCCCGCCAGCGATGGCGAGTCTCGCGATCGCAGATGCAGTGCGACGTCTGCGCAGGCTTTCATTCTGTCGGCCTAACGCATAAGGCTTTTTCCGCGCTCCTCAGGGAGAACCGAGCTGCGAAGTGAAGGCGGCCACGATCACGATGAAAGCGTTCCGGAGCGGGATCAGGAGTGCGGAAAGAGCCTTATGCGTTAGGCGGCGTCCCACGTCCGCCGGGATCGACCTAGAGAGAAGCTGAGGCGAAGCTTGCCCGCTGCAGACTGCTCGACCAGCTCGAACAAGGGCAGCTCGATCCGCCACTGGTGCCTTTGTGCTCCGAAAGCTAGGCGATACCTACTCGGGCGATGGTTCAAGCTCACCGTTTAGCGGAAGCTCGGACATGTGATGCGTAAGGTCCTCTAAAACGTGGTCGAGTTCACCGACGATCACTCTGAAATTCTTCGTATCAATACCCAACTCTTCAGCAGAAAACGGTCCCTTCATGGTGAATCTGATGGCGCGCTGGAAACGCCGCATCGCTGTTTTTGTTTGCTCAACATTTCCTGTGCGCGCAAGGCGGTACACATCCAATCCGAGCTCATACAACCACGGCGCCGCGTCCTTGAACTGAGCCGCGAGCAGGAGCACTAACACTGGATCTCCAGGACGATCGGACATCATATGGGAGAGGTCGTGGAGCATAGCCGCATGAAACCGGACCCGCCTCGGACGGCCTGTACGCGGCTCCGTGGCGACGACCTCCTCTATTGATCTGAGTCGCGTATCGAGCGATCGGATTGATGACACGAGCTCCTCAAGGATCTCATGGTGGGGCCGTAGTGGCTTCGCCGGCGCTGAAGGCGCCGGAATCGTTGCGACTTGTGACTCCAACTGAGGCCATAGCGCATCGAAAAGCTGCTGCGCCCGTGCGGGCGGCACCGGCTGAGGAGCAGCTTCGTTAATAGCGTCGATGACTTCGCGGAAACCGTCGCGGTCCACCTTCTTGGCCTGAAATTGCGCTAAAGGTCCGCCCAGGTCACTGAATTCCACGTCCAAAAGCAACGGGATCACACGACTGTTTTGAAGTGACTTCGCTAAAGATCCTGCCTCGAACAGAATCCAAGGAGCCGAAAGGTTGTCACGAGTGACGCACAGCACCCCATAGTTCGTCGCTTCAAGCTCCCTTGCGACAGTGTCAGCCCAACGCTCGCCGGCGGCAAGATCCGCATTTGATAGCCATGGGTCGACGTAATGAAGAACTAACGGAAGCCAGTCACGAAGGGCAGTTGCCAGCGTACGGCTGCGATCACCGCTCCAGCTCACGAATATTTTCATGGACGAATTTTACCCGCGGGACCTACGTTTCCGCCTATGGAGATTGCACGACAGCCCAGTCGCTACGGGCCCACCGCCAGGTGCTTGAGCGTACAGCTACGCGGAGCGTCATGGAAGCGCGCAGACATGGAAAGTGTGGATTCGTCCGGCTAACGGCCTTGGTGTAAGCTGCGGCGAGCCTCGCGTGCCAGGAACCAAGCGGCGCGACGGCCGCGACTAACGAGGGTACTCGGCGGGAGCGATCTGCGGCCGGCGTGACGCCGTGAAACTGGCGATACCGTAGCCGGCTTGGCCGGCGGGCCGGACACCAGCCCCCGACAGCTCACACCAAAGCTGGGCGGCGCGTGGCGTGCGCAGTCTTTCGTGTGGCAGACTGCCAGTTCATGGAATTGGTGAGGCGAGCACGACGATCAGAAACAACCCGGCGACGGCTGTTAAAAACGGCAGACGGGCACCACGAGAGGACGCCGCGAACGCCGCCGTTAGCCAAACTAATGCGAATGAGAGCCAGTAGACCAAATCCGCGGGTGACATCGCCCTGAAGAGTAGAGGGCTAAAATCGTCCAACCGCACTGCCCACAACCAGAGCGACACTAGCCACAGCAGGAAGCAACCTATCGCGAGGTATCGATGGCGCGGGCTCGAAGTTATCGAACGATTGGCAGTAGTAATCTCAATCATTAGCAATAGAGATGCTAACAAAGCCACCATATTCAAAGCGTCTAGTCCGATCGACAACGCGTCGTGCTCCCTGAGAGCCGAAAGGCGTGCAAGAGCGGGCGCATTTTCCGGCAGCCATTCACCGCGATGCATCGTGTTCATCGGCAGTTCGCTACCGTAGTCTGTTCGCTGAAGCCTGACGCCAGAGAGATCGTAACGTGTCAGGAGTGCTAGCGACAGCACTATTGCCGGGATCATGAGACTGAACAGCCATACGGCGCGTTGTGTGACATCGGCAACAGTTTTGGGTATTGGACCGTGGAGCGGGTCAACTGGATTACCAAAGACCGGAAAAATGAATGGAGGTGCGACGGCCTGGTCGTGCACGCGGTTCACAGTCAAAAAGTATCGCGACCAGAAGATGGCAAAGAATGCCTGCACCAGCACAAGAACAGGCCCTCCGAGCATCACAACATCAGTTACATTAAGCGCAACCGCACTTCCCGGTATGCCGATCTGCCGGTCCCCGGTCGGAATGGTCTTGAGGCGCTCGAACGCGTCGCGCCAGTAGTTCTCCAGCGTCACATTGAGTTGAGCAGGGTCCGCTGTGCTGGCGACCAAGCGGAACAAGAATCGTTTCTCCGACGCTTCATCCGGTGCTGAAAAGTAACGCTTTCGGTAGCTGCCTCCCGGTGGAGGACTAATCAATGCGCTTTCCACCGGCGGCCACTGGCCGTATACGATCCACGAAGCACGTCTATGCGGCGACCACTGATCCGGGTTATCAATATGCGCAAGTGCTTCGACAACATCACGCTGCAGAAAGCTCCTAGCTTCCGAATGGGTAAACATTTCTGCAATGACGGTGCGGAGGAGCGGAATGCGGTTGTCTGGATCTGGCTCCTTCTTGAGAATCTCTGCGGAACGATATCCCAAACCGGACGCTGCTTCCGCTAGCTCGTGAAACAGCTCCACGTTTATACGGTGAGGACGAACGTTAAATATTGTGCCGTCATGCGGTAACCGCGTGATCTGGACGTCTCTAGACGCAAGCTTAGCCAGGGTCGGGAACTCCCTTTTCCATTCATCGCTCGGATTCGAAGGCATCAGAGCCGACAAGACGAGTCCCTCAAATAGCTGAGGGCTATGATCCCGAAGGGCGCGAGACCGCGCCAGCATGCTTCCCGTATCTTCGTACCAGCGATACCGGGAATCTGTACTTGTCCAGTTCTCGACGATTGCTCGGTTAAGACTTAGCGTAGCAACTGCCAACAAAAACACGAGTACTAGCGAGACCTCCGCAGCGCGCGCCGCCGCCTTGAGCTCTCGCGGCAGTTCGTCAGGCTTCGATGGAGAGGCGTCTGAAGCACTCGACATGACGGTCTTACCTCGAACAAAGCTTGAGTAACGGCGAGATTATCCTCCTTCGCGTCTCGACGACGACCAGATTTTGCGTCCGCCCAACTTGCACCTCGCCTGGTCCACGTAGAAAGGCACTCACGCGGAGCTTTCGATCTCTGCGATGGAACATGCCGCGCTATGTGACTGAGACGGCGCGTAGCGCGGTGAACAGGCATGCGGGTGTCGCGTAGCGCGGCTGGTGATGCCACGAGCGGGTGTCGCGTAGCGTGGGGCGATGGCAATGCCGCGGACACCGCATTGGAGGACGTGGTGTCGATCATGGTCGCGGATGCTGCATCAAGGCTGATGCGCGAGGCCGATCGCAGCGGCCACGGCCTGCGCCGTGGCCGCACGGTGATCCTTCACGACACCAGCCGGATGCCCGCCGCCTGGATCTTCTCGTACACCCATTCGGGCAGGCAGAGGTCGGTCTTGTCCGCGCGGCAGTTCGAGTGGCAGACGATGGTGGCCACCTGGAAGCAGCGCGGGAAATCGAATGTGGTCGAGGGGTAGTAGAAGGCGGGGTCGATGTCGTGGCGGCGGCAGATGTCGAGGGTCAGCTCGATGCCGGCGTCGACCTGCTCCTCGTCGAGCTGGGCGAAGAAGTCGAAGCCGCGCCAGGCGTGCGCGAGGAGCGGGCCCGTGTAGACCGTGCCGGGGGCGATCTTGCCGAAGGCGTACAGGCGGTCGCCGTCCAGTTGCAGCGGCCCCTCGTTGGCGAACTCGATGGCCACGGACCGCCTGTCGTAGCGGCCGTTGGTGCCGGGCAGGCCGAGGTGATAGATCCACCCCGAGTCGGGGAAGGTCTGGTAGATCGTGCCGTCGCGGTCGACGAGCCACGGCGCGCCGACGTGGTCGCCGTTGGCGTTCCAGCCGTCGATCGACGTCGTCGCTTTCCCCGGACGGCCGGAGACGGGAGTGTGGGTGGTGCGGCCGGCGGTGCCGTGCCACACGACGTATTTCTTCGCGGTCATGTCCGGAAAGAACTGGCCGCGGTCGAGTGCGTAGCGTTGGATGTTCATCGCGTTCTCCGAAGTGGCGGGGCGCGCGTGCAGCGCGCCCCGCCGGTCAACTGCGTGGAGGGAGGATCAGCGGCGCACGGCCCGGCGCCGCAGGGCGGCGCGCCGCCGGCGCGTGGAACTGATGCGGATCATCTCGATGACGGGGTCCCTTCAGAGGTCCTTTCCCGCCTTGAACTGCGCGGTGAGCTCGCCGCTGACGCCCGCCAGCGCCTCGAGCGCCTGGTCGAGCATCACGAGCGCGGCGCGCCAGGTGGAGGGGATCAGCGGGATGGCGCTGATGAGCGCGAACAGCGGCTTGATGTTCCGGTAGATCTTCAGCACCTTCTGGAAACGCGCGACCGGGGTCTCGGCCACGAGCGTGTTCTCGTGCTCCATCTCCTGCATGAGCGCGCGCACGCTGCGGTCGACGGACTTCTTGCCGGCTTTGATGAGGTCCTGCGAGGACAGTTCATTCGGATTGATGGTCATGAATGGTTCTCCTTTCACTGCGAATGGAAGTGGCGGTAGCCGAGAATGGGGACGGGCAGACCGACGTCGGTCCAGGCGTCGGCAACGATCTGCTGCACGCGCCCTCCGTTGCCGTACAGCTCCCCGGCAATGTCGAAGGTGGCCTGCGTGAAATCGTTGAAGTCGGCCTCGGGCCGGAGGCGGTCGGTGAGGGCGACGTACCAGATCCGCCCCAGCACTTCCCACGTGTACCCGCCGATGCGCATCGCGGCGAGGTAGAACGCGTGGTTGAGGATGCCGGAGTTGATGTGGACGCCGCCGTTGTCGTCGGTGGTGTGGACGTAATCGCGCATGTGCGACGGCTGCGGGTCGCGGCCGAGGAGAGGGTCGTCGTACGCGGAGCCCGGGAGCGCCAGCGACCGGACCGCGTCGCCGTTCACGCCGGAGCCGAGGATTTCCGCTCCGATGAGCCAGTCCGACTCCTCCGCGGTATGGCCGAGCGTGTACTGCTTGACCATGATCCCGAAGGCGTCGGAGAGGTGCTCGTTCAACGCACCGGTCTGGCCGTGATAGCCGAGAGCCGCGGCATGCTGCGTAATGCCGTGCGTCAGCTCGTGGGCGATCACGTCGACCGAGGCGGTGAAGCGCGTGAAGATGCGCCCGTCCGCGTGCCCGTAGACCATCTGGCGGCCGTTCCAGAGCGCGTTCTCGAACCGCGTGCCGTAACGCACGGTGGAGTCGATGCGCATCCCCTGGTCGTCGATGGACAGGCGCTGGAAGACGCGGGCGAAAAAGTCGTACGTCGCGCCGCTGCCATCCCAGGCCTCGGTGACCTCCACGTCCGCGCTGCGGGACTTGCGCTCGCTCCTGGCGAGCCTGCCCGGCAGGCGGAATTCATGGTTGGCGTCGTAGACGTTCCGGCGTTTTCGCTGGCGTGTCCCTGCGCGCGGAGCCGCGGCCGGGCGCTCCAGCAGCGAGGCGGCAGTACGGCCCGACGCGAGCTCGCGCATGTGCTCGAGCGTCGCGCGGGCGGTCCCGGCCGCGTCACTGCCGGTGTGGCCGGCAACCCGCGTCAGGATGTGAGGCGGGATGACGCCACAGACATAGTGAGATATGGTCTGCATGGCACTGGTGCTCCTTGGTTTGGCGCCGGGAGGGTCGTGTGTCGGGCCCGAGCCGCGTTGCCGCGCGGCTCGGTGCCATCACACGGCACCGTCCCTCGGCGGAGCGGCAGCGGCGGCCTTCTTCAGCAGCGCTTCCTTCGTGGGGCGGCCGCGGCCGAGCATGCGCTTCATGTTCGCCACGTGCGATCCGATGGCGGCACGGCTCGGGTCGCGGCGGTCCTTGGCGATGGCTTTGGCCACGTCGTAGATCCGCAGCGCGTCGCCCACGAGTGCCGCCTTGCGCGAGTTCAGCGCGTATTGAAGGTTCCTCGCGAACGCCGTCACCTTGTCGAGCACCGGGCGGAAGGCCTCGAGAAACTGCAGGGTGTCGCGGCCGGAGGCGGCGTCGAGCTTGCCCACCCCCTGCAGCTCCGGAGTCTGCTCGATCGCCGTGATGACGGTGGCGAGAAACTCGGTCGACGCGTTGAGGTGAGAGCGGACGAAATTCACGGTGGAGACGTGCTGCGCCTCCAGCTTCGGGATGTTCGCCGCGATCTCGTCGAGCTCCCTGATGAACTCGTTGGCCAGTTGCTGGTAATGCGTGATGGTGGGAGTGACTGCTTCGACCGGGGGCGTGGTGCCGTCGGACGGAATCAGTTCCGCCGCGGCGGCTGCGGTGGTGGTGGTGTTGTTGCGGCTGGTCGCCATGGACACCTCTTCTTTCGCGTGTGACCGTGGTTACCCATCCTCGCCTCGGCCGAAGCGCGACGGGCGATCGGCTGCTGCAGCAGCCGGGTGCAGTGATGTGGAGCGGAATGGGAGGGAAATTGACAGCGGGAGGGGTCGAAAGTGACCGGCGATCATCTTGAAAGTGATCCGCGGTCGCTTTCCTCAAGGTCCGCGGTCACTTGTCAAGTGGCCGCGGAGGTCATGCAACTGTCCTTCAGGCGAGACTCAAAATGATTCACGACCAGATTCAACTGCTCTCCAAGCGGATGAAAAGTGCTCCACGGTCATTTGCAAAGTGATCACAGTTCACTTTGCACTCGACACGCGAGGAGCCCGCCGGCTCTCCTTTCCTATTTGAATTCCGGGCTCGACCTTGGACACACGCAATATGCCTAAGGATCTTTTGTGAGTCAAGGCTTATCTTTGTGACCGACACACATTCGTGTCAGATGCCACGCATATCGTGATATTCTCCTCCTCATGCTTCACCACCAACTCGAACAGGCGCGCCTCGCACTCGGCCTGACGCGGGAGCAGCTGGCCGAGCGGTCCGGCCTGCAGCGCGAGCAGATCCGGCGGCTCGAGACCGGCGCCAACTTCACCCGGGATACGCTGCTCAAGGTTCTCCCCCACCTGCCGGGCCTCAGGACGCTCGACCTCGGGCCGGCGGAGCTGCGCGTCGGCGGGGTCGACGCCGCGGAGCTCCGCGATACGGTGGCCAGGTTCGTCGAGCAGGGACGGGAGCTCGTGCAGCTCCTCGATCGGGTGGCGATCGCCGCGCAGGAGGCGTCGGCCGGCGCGACACGCATCCAGCCGGCCGTGAAGCTGTCGCCGGAGCTGGAGGAGCGGCTGCGCCGCCTGGAGGCGCAGGTAGCCGAGGCGCGCGCCGCGGACGATCACCAGAGCTGAGGAAGGGCTGAGGTATTCTGCTTCGCAGAATGCCGACGCGTGCGACGCTCGAATCGGCGCGGCAGCGCCTCTGCCGCCTGCTGGCGCGGTTCCAGGACTCGCTCGCCGACCGCGCCATCCTCGACCCCGTTCCGGAGGCACGGCAGCGGTACGCCGAGCGGCGGGCCGCGGAGCTGGGGCTGGCCGCGAAGGCGGAGAAGGTCCGCCGCTCAGGGTAGCGCCGGGTCGCTCACTTCGACGTACAGCGGATACACGGCACGTTCGTCGAAGGTGTAGTAGAGCAACAGCGGCGGATAGCCGTCGAAGCCGGCCGTGTGGAGGACGCGCACATTCATCCCCGCGGCCCGCGGCGCGCGTTCGGGGTTGGCGGCGATGCGATGCAGCAGGACCTGCACGAGCTGCGACGCCGCCGGCGACCCGAGAGCGGTCACGGACGCCTCGAAATCGGCGACGGGGCTGATCAGGCGGCGCGGCATGCGGTTCAGTGCCTCTTCAGTGTCTGTCGTGGCCACGGATGGGGAGTCATCGCCAGAGTCCCAACCGTGCGACGAGCGCGATCGCTCCGACGATCCGGATCCCCGCTCCTTCCACGATCGGAACGCGCGCTTCGTCCATGACCGCGCGGCGGCCCCGCCCGGTCCACCACCGCCCGATGTAGGCACGGCCCTCGTGCTCGACGAGCAGGAGCTCCGCTGCCGCCGCGTTCCCCCGGGGTCGCGGCTCGATGACGAGGATGTCGTCCGGACGGATGTTGTGCGCCGGGATGCCCCGGTCTATGACGCGATACAGCTCGTGATCGCGGGGGAGAGCATCGACCGCCACGTCGATCCTCTCCTTCCTGCTGCGGTCCAGCGGCTCGCCCGGCGTAACCCAACCGGTGAGCCGAAGACGTCGGGTACGTTCCCGCATAGACTGGTGTCCCTCATGGCTCCGCGGGGAAATGAAATGCGGTGAGAAACTCCTCGTCGCCGGCGAGGGCGGCCACGGTGGCGTGGTCGATGAGGTTGTGCAGCTGCTCGGCGAGATACGTTCCCACAGAGGCGTCGTGGCGGTCGCGGTGCCGGCGGGCGTCGAGCCCGGCCTGCGCCTCGATGGCCGCGACGAGATACGCGGGCAGCCGCCACTCCACCGTGCGGAGGTGCAGTCCTGCCGGGAGGAGCAGGCCGGCGTCCGGCTCGAGTCGCGCAATGACGGCATCGCGCGGCCAGGCGTGAAGGAACCAGAGCATCACGTCCTCCCACGGCACCTTCTCTCCCGGCAGGAGCATGGCGTCGGCCGCGGCACGGGCGCGCACCCACTCCGTGGAGAATCCGAGGAGTTGCGCGGCTGCCGCGAGAGGCACCGGGCGGCGGTCTCCAAAGAAACGGATGAGCGTCTTTTTTGGTGGCAAAGTTGGTGTTGGTGGGTGCGGGCGCATAGGGTCGTGGATGGCCGCGATCGGCCCCGCGCGCGATTCTAGGAGCGGTCGCAGGAACCAATTAGTTCCTGCAGGAGGGTTTTTGCCGTGACGGGTAGGGATTCGGACAGATGCGATCACTCCTTGAGAGGATGACGCGTGGGAGTTTCTCCGGATGAGGAGAGGTGTCGCGGGCGACACGCCGTTGGAGCTGTTCCTCAAGAAGCTGGGCCTGCAGCCGATCCAGGTCGTCGCGGAGGCGAAGCGCGTCGCGCGGCAACTCGGCCTGCGGGTGGCGATCAGCCGGCAACACTTCGGCCGCATTCGACTGGGGAAACAGCGGGCCACGGAGGAGAAGATCCTCCTGATCGTGGCGACGTTGCGGAGCATGACCGGGCTTGCGGTCCGCGCAACGGACCTCTTCCTGCTGGAACCGGCGCTGGGCGCGATCAGCACGAGCGCGCTCATGGGCCACGCCGACCCGTTCCGTGGCGGGATGCGGCGCGTTTCGATATTCTCGCTTCCTCGCAGGTCCGGCTCGTGGGGACATTTCTTGGAAGATGAGCGCCCGTCCGCGGCGGAGACACTGGAAGCGCTCTATCGAGAGCACGCGGCCATCCTCCGGGCCAACGCCCGCCGCCGGTTCGGCCTCATTGCCGCGGATGACATCGAGGGGCTGCTCAACGATGTCTTCATGTCGTTCCTCGAGCGGCAGCCGCAGGTCGAGGATGTGCGGGCCTTCCTCATCGGGGCGCTGAACAACGCCTGCAAGCACTATCTCCGCAAAAGGAAGAATGAAGCGCCCTTCCTGCCGGAGCACGAGGAGACGCCCGATTCCTCGACGGAAGAGGAGCTCGAGCGCTGGACGCTCTTTCTCTCGCTCGGCGCGACGCTGGCGCGCCTCGGGACGAAGTGCCGGGAGACCCTCCGCCGCTACTATCTCCACGAGGAGAAGCCGGAGTCGATCGCGACGAAGCTCGACACGACGGTCGGGTACGTCTTCCAGCTCCTCAGCACGTGCCGGAAGCGCGCGCGGGAGATTTACCGCGACCTGACGGAACCGAGACGATGAGGCACTACACGGAAGAGGAGCTCGCGGACTACGCCTTCGATCCGCGGACCTACGGGGAGAAGGCCGAGGTCGAGGCACATCTCGCGGATTGCCCGGAATGCCGCGAGCGCCTGGCGTTCATCGAGCGCATCGACGGTGCGCTGCGCGAGCCGACCCCGTGGGAGATCAGCGACGACCTCCGCTCGGAGCCGCCGCCCGTTCCGGATGTCCTCCGCAACCGGGCCATCCGGATCGACGAGGAGGCCGCGGCCGCACGTGCGCTGCTCGCGCCGCTGCTCGCGTCGCCGGTCCGGTTCCGCAACGCACGAGTGGAAGAAGTCCCCCACTTCCATACCACAAGCACCGTCGCGGCACTCTACCGCGAGGCACGCAAACTATCAGAGAGGCAGCCGCAGTTTGCCCTCCTCGTCGTGAACGCAGCCGTTTCAATCGCAACGAAACTCGCTACGGCGCGCACGCTCCGCTCGAATCTCCACTTCGGCCGCGCGTATCTCGAACGCGGCTGGATACTCTTTCTCATCGGCAGGTACAACGATGCCGAGCAATCGTTGGATCGAGCTGAATCCATCTACGATCAGGAGCCGGAAGCGACGGGATGGGACCTCGCCTGGGTGTGGCTCATTCGCGCGAACATCTATGTTGAGTCCGAGCGGATGGGGCCGGCCCGACTCCTCGCGTTGGCAGCGGCTCGCCAGTTCCACATCTTCGGCGATCTGGTCATGTACCTGAACGCACGACTGCTGATCGCCATCGTACTCTCCGAGGAAGGCGACCACCGCGCGAGCGTCGAGGTGTCGGAGGAGATCATCCGCATCACGCGTGAGCGGCGCGATACGCTCCTCCTCGCTCGCGCGCTGCAGAACTGCGCCGAAACGCACCTGCTCCTCCGCGAGTTCGACAAAGCACTGCCGCTGTATCTGGAAGCCTACGCGATCTGGGACGAGCTGGGACTGGAGGTCGAGCGCATCCGCACGAGCTGGTCTCTGGCCACGCTCGATACGGAGATGGGCAGACTCGAGAACGGCATCCAGCGGCTGGATGAGACGTACCGCGCGTTCGAAGCGCTCGGCGTCGTCAACGATGCGGCGCTGGTGCGGATGGAGCTCAGCGAGGCGCTGCTCCGCGCCGGCCGGCCGGAGACCGTCCCGGATCTCCTTCGAGATGCCGCCGTGAACTTCGCCTCGGAGGGCATGATGCGAAACGCACGGATCGCCCTTGCCTACTTGCACGAGGCCATCGAGCAGAACCGGCTGAGCGCCGACCTCGTGCGCCACGTGCGGACGTACATCGAGCACTTGCCCTTCCAGCCCACCCTCGCATTCGTGCCGTTGCAATAGCGCACGCGACCTCGCCGCAAGTTTTTTTCGCCCCCTTTCTCAAGTCGCCCGTCCTCGCGTCACCTTGCCATCCGAGGGGACCCCTCCCATTCGCCCGGCTTCGGCCGGCCATGAGGAGGGTCTATGCGGAAAGGGATTCGTGTCTTCGCAGCGGTAGCACTGCTTCTGGTTCTTTCCTACGGCAGTGCGGCGTCTGCGGCCTCGCGCGACTCACGGGACGTGAGTCTCTTCGCGCGGGTCCTCTCGTGGGTGCTGTACAGCCGGCTCTCGCCCCCGATCGGCGGACCGGCCACGAACAGTCGATGGTCGCCGCCAACCGGCTCGCCGACCACGAACAGTCGATGGTCGCCGCCGGGCGGCGCACCCGCACCCGCGCCGGAGCCCACCGACCCACCACCAACGACGACGTAGGGAACTTCGCCAACCGAGCCGTGGAGGAGCCCTTTGCCTTTCGCGGCGAGGGTACGGATTCGTCCGCGGAAATGAACGATTCTGAGGCCGCTCTCAGGAAGCTCCCAACTTGGAGAGCGCGGACCTCGGCAAGCCCCAGACTTGGAACCGGTACTCGTGCTTAACGAACACGCGGATGACGGGAACGCTCTCGGCGGTGAGCTTCCAATCTTTCACGATCTCGCGATAAACACGCTATTGAGGTCGTGTGAATGCGCGTCGCCCTCCGCGTGACAGGCTCCAGCCTGCCACGCCGCCATTGAAGCTGCCGGACCGTTCATTATTTCGGCAGAAGCGCCGTGGTCGACTGGAACGCCGCCAACGCATAGTAGCTTCCGATTGGAAAGCAAACGAGTGATCTAATCTGCCCAGGAAGGAAACCGCGCCGGCCGTCCCGGCCGCGGTCGCTTCGCGCGCATTCAGGCGTTCCTCGAAGAACCTCTTCCGAACTCGGCTCACGAACGATCGCGTGCAATCAAGCCGGGCCGCGATGTTCGCACTCTCCATCCCGTCGGAAGCATAGAGAACGCTTCGTGCCCCAACGACCTGTCGGTACGGCGCATTCGATGATCGCGCACGCTCGGTTAGCACCGACCGCTCGTCCTCGCTGAGCTCAATCCGATCTGGCGTTGTCCACCTCACACCCACCCTCCCGGGCATGTTTCCACCAAGATTACTCCTGCGCGCGGATTAGCGAATGGAGTACTAAGCTGCGCCGAGGCACCCCGCGGCTGAGGAGTTAGCCCGCGAATCACTGGGAGTCAGCGGCAGGAAGTGCTTGCGCTTTTGCCTTCACAAGATCGATAAAGTTTACCGTTGGTAATACATAGCGTCCGTGAATCGCCTGTGCGGTGGCTTGGCCGACAATCCCCTCGAGCGATGCCGTAAAGGATTGGCGCGGCATTGGTAGCTACCAATTGCTCGATCGCTGTCTGGCTCGAGTCCTTCGAAGCGTCGAACGCTGCAAACAAGGTAAGGCGGATATGGTATGGCAGCTTCAGGTCCACCGCATCGCCGAACTCCATACTAAGACGAACAAGGAACCTCGGATCATCGTCACCTTTTCGGTAGAAATCGAAGTCGATGCCGAGATCGAGATCGTGTTCGCGAGACGCGCTGTGAGACTCATAGTCGGAATTGCTCTTGACGAGCAACTCCTCCACGAAATAGGTATCAATTTCAAGCCGCGGCATTCTGTTTCTCGGGTGCGGGGACAGGCGGAACGAAGCGCTTATATCCGTTCATCAGAGCCGGGCCGTCATCAGACACAACGGTCACGTGCCGCTGACGCAAGTACGACTCGAAATCCCGAATATTCGGACGTGCAGCGGCCACGCTCTCCTGCTTTGCAATCGTGACCGACACGCGGCACCCAACAGCAGTCGCGATAGAGACAAGCGTCCGAAGTGTCATATTGGGAGTATTGTTCAGAAGTCGGCTGATATACCCCTTCGTCACATCAAGCTCACGCGCCAGATCGGCGCGAGTGACCTTTCGGTCCTCCATGTTCTGCTGAATCTGCTCATTAACATTCAGGATCAGCCGCTCGGTTTCGTAACCCACCCGACCCTCTGCAACGCAACGCCTGACACGCCCGTCCGGCGGCTCGCCTTCCTGCAGGGACAGCGTTACTGGATCGAGCGCGTGTTTCAGGATGCAAAGCAGGAATCGGGGCTGTCTGATTACCAGGCGCGGGGCTGGACTTCCTGGCATCACCACGTGGCGATGGTCAGCATGGCCATGTTGTTCATGCTCGAACAACGCGAGGCGCTACGAGAGGATCTGCCTCTGCTTACCTGCGCCGATATCGAATGGGCTCTCAAGCAGCTACTCCCCGCACGGACCACGGACGTCTCTGAGCTTTATCGGATTCTCGAAGACCGCCACAGGAAACGACGAGCTGCCATTGTCTCCGCTTACGCGAAGCAGCGCTCCGTTGATGTGACAAAGTAGAATTAATCAGCGGGTGAGCAACACGTCGTAGAAGAGCCGTGTTCCACCGTGTCCACCGGTCGACGCGACACCGAACCGCGACATGAAACGAAACGTGTTTCCCCAGCGGTCGCGTCGATTCACGACCTCGAATGCAACACCGATCCAGCGGATGTTGCTGCCTTGGACCGCCTGCAGTTCGTCCGGCGAGGAAATCCCATCGTGGTTCCGATCGACCCACAGCCGCAGCGACGGCCAGACAGCATCCTCCTGATCGAGGACGGCGTCACCGTTTCCGTCCATTTCCGCCAACGCGGCAAACCCATTGGCGGCGCTGACGCCGGAAGCAAGGGGCGTCGCATTGCCAAACAGCTCCGCCCCGGTATCGATGCTGCCGTTGCCGTTTCGATCACGCGCGAGGAACGCCACCTCGGAATTTGGAGCGGTCCATCCGATTTGGCGAGCCACGCCGTCATCGCGAATGTTGAATGACACCCCATCATCCGCGGAGGTCAGCTTATAGCCTAGCCCGCCGAGATCAAAGAGGATTGGCGTGTCGCACTCGGGGTCGATCCAAGTCATCCCTTCCGCATCCCAGATCGGGGTGCAGTTTCGCGGCTCAGTGTCTTTGTAGTCGGGCAGCGCCGCAGGCGTCGTCGCTGATGCGTTCTGCGTCTGCCGATCGACCTCGAAGCCCATCTGCTCGGCGATGCACGTGACGGAAGCGTTATACGTGGTCGATCCCGCGTACGGCGAAATGGAGAGTGCCGTGGAGGCGTATCCGGCGCCGCTGCGGACGGCAGTTTTGCCGCCCGGATCCAACGTATGGGGACGGATGATCATATTGACGCTGTTGTCCTGAGTTCCGGCGAGCAGCGCCTGTGCTTTGGCGATGGAAGATACGAGTTCCACCTGTGGAGAGACGGCTACAGTCACCGTGCAGCGGAACTCACCGAATGCGTGACTGGACACGGAAAACGACAGCGCTATGGCTGCAAACATCGAGCGCGCGGTCACCGGCATCCCTCTTCGCGCGCAATCGCATCCGAAACCGTGCCGCCGCTCTCGGAAATGAACACTCCGGGCGCGATTGCCTCGTACAGGAAGCGATCAAACTCCTTCTCGCTGAAGAGCGTTCGCGCTGCCGCGAGTGCAGCCACACGCCGAGCGCAGAGTGAGTCGAACACCTCGTCGCGTCGCGCTTGCAGCCGCTCCCGATCGCTTTCGGACGCGGTTTCGAGCACAGCGTTCAGCCGCTGGAACTCCGCCCAGGATTCGAAAAACGGACGACCCGCCGCGTGGAGTTCGTCCCAGAAATGGTCGCGCTGCGCTGCTGGCGCGTGACGAAGCCACTGCGCGCGCACCGCGCCGCGGCGTTCGGCATTCGACATTGTGTACATGCCAGCCAGTGTATCCATCAGCTCTGTCGGCAGCAGCAGCTCGGGATTGAGGCGTCCGTCCACGATGAATGCCTCCCCACAGCCGCTCGCGCACTGAGGCGTGTTGCGCCGGCGCTCCGCGGCCAACGCCGAGTCATACCGTCGCGCGAGACGTTCGGCGCGTGTCCAGTCCCATGGGGCGGCGAGGCGTTCGGCCGCAGCCACTGCCTCCTCATGCCACGCGAAAATCACGCACAATACTGCAACACGGACGGTCATCAGCCTTGTGTTCCTTCGGTTCGCCGAGCCCGATCAGCGCCGCCCGGCCGTACGCATTTCCGTATGGAATTCGGGAGCGATGGTACAGTGCCCACAGCCGTACTACAAGTATTCTTGTGCCGACCAAGGATGGCTTCTGCCCGTTCCGCATGCGGCAGCGAGAGGGTCATGATCGAGACATTCGAGCGGGTGGTCGTTACCGCATGCAAGTGCGATCACCACGTCTGCCATAACGACTCACCTGCCAATGAAGGGGGCGGGCTCCTGTCCAGTTCGATGGCTAGGGCAGCGATTCGGACGGCGCCGCTCCACGATGTGGTCCCGTCGGCCTAACGGATCTCACGCTAAGCTGTGCGGCCGGTCCCGCGTGCCGAAGCCCGAGCGGCGCGGCGGTTGCCGGTGAGAAGTTGCACGCAACGCCTGCCGAACTGGTCGGGTAGACCGAGGTGATTGCTCGCCTCGGCCCCCCTGCAGATCCGGACGTGCGGGATTACCGCATCCGGCTCCTCGAATCACGGGTTTGCTGCATTGGCAGCCCTGATCCGCTATTCGTCGACGTTACGTTTACACAGAACTGCTCGAGCACGATGTCTCGCTGTGTTTCCTTCCGACGATTCCGTGACTCGGCACTCCGCTTCCCTCCACTGGCTCCCGCGGGCGGCAGTTCGCCAGCTTCACAAGTACTATCAGAGCGCTCCGACTTCCCGCCGTCCGTCCCGCCCCGCTCCCTTTCGTTCGCTCGGGCGGTACCACGCACTGCTGCTCGTCACGAGGCAGCGGCGAGTTGCTGTTGCCGGCTCCTCTTCGGTACTGACGCCGGTGCCTCAATCCTCTGCCTTCGACTCGCTCTCGTGGAGACGGTGGGATCTCCCAGGTTCCTCGGCAACCCCTGTACGAACATGCCCTGCTCTTCGACCCCGGCGGACCGGATGCGCCAAGGCCACTAACGACGCACCCG